>Ga0194111_10005147_pt1 | contig 15091 bp, 14 predicted proteins | sample TA2KigC300mmetaG_FD_146194 | JGI IMG/M metagenome (GOLD analysis project Ga0194111, IMG submission 146194) | Freshwater microbial communities from Lake Tanganyika, Tanzania - TA2015033 Kigoma Deep Cast 300m | ecosystem: Environmental > Aquatic > Freshwater > Lake | place: Tanzania: Lake... | reverse complement strand
AAACATCATACTCAATTACCTTAGCATACTTGGCATGGACGTCCGACTCATATACTTTATATGAACGATTAGCTCTGGCTTTGACATATTTTTTAGTTTCGCTATCCACACTGAAGATGCCAGCCTTAGCCCCAGCTTCAATCGCCATATTCGCCATGGTGAAGCGCCCATCCATAGACAAGCCATCAATCACCCCACCGGTGAATTCCATAACTGCATAAAGAGCACCGTCAACGCCAATATCACCGATAGTATAGAGGATAAGGTCTTTGCCACCAACCCATTTCCCCAACTTCCCATAGTAAACAAACTTAATCGTCGGCGGCACTTTCATCCATATCTCACCGGTGGCCATCGCCACAGCAATATCAGTTGAGCCCATACCGGTGGCGAAGGCACCCAAAGCTCCATAAGTGCAGGTGTGAGAGTCAGCACCAACCACCACCTCTCCGGGCAAAACCAAGCCTTGCTCCGGCAAAAGCACGTGCTCGATACCCATCCTGCCCACTTCAAAATAGACTAAACTGTGCTGTCGAGCAAACTCACGTATTACCTTGGCCTGCTCAGCAGAAAGTATGTCCTTATTAGGACAGAAATGGTCGGGCACCATCACTACCCGCTTGGAGTCATAGACTTTGTTCACCCCCAGGCGCTGGAACTCCTTTATTGCCAGAGGAGCGGTGACATCATTCGCCAAAACCAAATCAACCCTGACGTTCAAAAATTCGCCAGGGCTGACTTTATCCTTGCCTGAATGCGCCGCCAGAATCTTTTCAGCTAAAGTCAAAAATCACCACCTCAATCTCTCAACGTTATCCTTTCACTTTAGGAATCATCAGCACAAGCACCGAGATTACAGCAACAATGAACGATACAAGGTACATACCTGCGCCAGCAGCTAATCCAATAGCAGCCGTGACCCATACGCTCGCTGCAGTTGTTATGCCAACTATATGGTCACCACGTACACCACGCAAGATAACCCCGGCACCGATAAAACCAATGCCGGTTACTATCCCAGCGGCGACCCGCGATGGGTCTGCATTACCATTAAAACCGAACACTGAAACCACGGTAAAAAGGGCGGAGCCGAGGCAGATCAAAATGTGAGTGCGTAGTCCGGCTGGCTTGTTAGCTCGCTCCCTTTGGTATCCGATGCCAGCTCCGAGAGCTGCTGCCAGCAGCAAGCGCAAGATTACATCTATTACTGGGGTCATCCGAATTCCTCACTCTTTTCTTGCTTTCTTGACTGCCAGAAGCCGATTTAATGCATTCATATAGGCTTTGGCACTGGCAACAATGATATCCGTGGCAGCACCACGCCCGGTATAGGTCACACCATCGCTTTCGATTCTTATCAGCACCTCACCGATGGCATCAATACCCTCAGTCACCGACTTGACAGTGAACTCAGTGAGCTGATTAGGCACTCCAACTATACGATTAATAGCTTTGTACACAGCATCCACCGGTCCCGTACCCAGGTCGGCATCCGCTATAGCCCGTCCGTCAGGACCTACGAGCCTCACTGTTGCTGTGGGGATATTATGGTCGCCGCAGGAAACTTCAACATAGTCAAGATGGTAAACTTCAGAAGCGGTGCGCATCTCCTCCGCAACAAGAGATTCAATATCCCGGTCAGTGACTTCCCGTTTCTTATCAGCCAATTCCTTGAAAACCATAAAAGCGCGGTCAAAAGCTTCTTTATCAAGAACATAGCCAAGCTCAGCCAGTCGTTCCTTAAAAGCGTGCCGACCGCTCAGTTTGCCCAGGACAAGGCTGCTAGCCGGGATACCCACCGACCTCGGGTCCATAATCTCGTAGGTAATTGCCTCCTTTATAACTCCATCCTGATGGATACCTGATTGATGGCGGAAAGCATTGGCACCGATAATAGCTTTGTTAGGCTGGACTATAAACCCGGTAAGCTCACTCACCAGTCGGCTTGCCTTATAAATCTGGGTGGTATCAATATTCGTGGTCAGATGGAAAAAGTCACTTCTGGTTTTAATCGCCATGACAATCTCTTCCAATGAAGCGTTACCGGCTCGCTCACCGATGCCGTTAACGGTGCATTCAACCTGTCTGGCACCTCTTCGTATCGCCTCAAGGCTATTAGCTACTGCCAGCCCTAAATCATCATGGCAGTGGACACTAACCACAGCTCTGTGAATATTTGGCACATTGTTAAAAATACCTTCAATTAAGTCGCCATACTCCTGAGGAATGGCATAGCCGACTGTGTCTGGAATATTCACTGTTGTCGCCCCAGCTTCGATAACCGCTTCTAATATCCGGTAAATATATGCTGGCTCGGTGCGGCTGGCATCCATCGGTGAGAACTCCACGTCTTTTGTATATCCTTTAGCCCGAGCTACCATATCTCGAGAAATTTCCAGAATCTCCTCACGGCTCTTCTTAAGTTGATAGAAAAGATGTATATCGGAAGCCGAAAGAAAAATATGAATCCGAGGGTGCTTTGCCCTCTTTATTGCCTCCCATGCATTATCCACAGCCTCAGCATTAGCATGGGCTAAGGCACAGACAGTTGAGCTCTTGATTTCTCTTGCGATAAGCTGAACCGCTTCAAAATCTCCCGGAGAGCTCATAGGGAATCCAGCTTCAATGACATCAACACCGAGCTTCTCCAGTTGCTTAGCAATCTCAAGCTTATCCGGGGCACTTAAACTAGCTCCAGCCGCCTGCTCGCCATCGCGCAGCGTGGTATCAAAGATAATAACCTTATCCATTTAATCACTTCCCTAATGAAATGCAATCCAATAATTTACCCACCATTTCTCATACGCATATTTGTGAAGCCAACACCAATTTGGCTTCCCGCATTTCAGGCAACGTGGTGAATTCATCAACAATTCCCAATCTGGATACTTTTCGCGCAATGCTCTCACTGCTTTACCGTGTCTATCGTTGTATCCACTAGCCTGCTTCATCTTCTTACGCTTTAAGCCACGGCATCATGCTTCTAAGCTTCTTGCCCACAATCTCAATCTCGTGTTCAGCTTCTTTTCGTTTCAGGGCGTTGTAGACGGGGCGATTTGCCTGATTTTCCAAAATCCATTCCCTAGCAAAGCTGCCACTCTGGACTTCGGCGAGAATTTGCCTCATCTCATCCTTAACCAGGTCGTCAATGACCCGTGGCCCTCGAGTATAATCACCGTACTCAGCAGTATCGCTAACCGAGTAACGCATATAACTCATGCCCCCTTGATACATGAGGTCAACGATGAGTTTGAGTTCGTGAAAACACTCAAAATAAGCGATTTCCGGCTGATAGCCAGCTTCCACCAGTATCTCAAACCCAGCCTTGACCAGAGAAGTAACTCCACCACAGAGCACCGTCTGCTCGCCAAAGAGGTCAGTCTCAGTCTCTTCAGCAAAAGTGGTCTCTAGGACCCCGGCTTTTGCACAGCCGATGCCCCGAGCATAGGCCAAGGCAATATTTCTCGCCTTGCCCGTAGCATCCTGATGGACAGCCACGAGAGCTGGTGCTCCGGAACCCTCAGTATAAAGTCGCCGCAGCATATGACCTGGGCACTTGGGAGCAATCATAGTTACATCTACATCCTTAGGCGGCACAATCTGACCGAAGTGGATATTAAATCCATGAGCAAACATCAGCATTTTGCCCTTTGACAGTTCCTTTTCTATAAACTCACGGTAAACCCTCGGTTGTAGGACATCCGGGACAAGCATGATGATGATATCTGCTTCCTTGGCCACTTTAGCAGCATCAGCCACCTTAAAACCGGCCTTTTCAGCATTCTTCCAGCCCTCGGTGCCTTTAGCCTCAGCAACACTTACCTTACAGCCGCTATCCCTCAAATTCTGGGCATGGGCATGCCCCTGGCTGCCAAAACCGATAATGCCAATTGTCTTGCCCTTAAGTAAATCCAGCTTAGCATCTTTCTCGTAATAAATCTTAGCCACAATACCCTCCTTATGATTTTATCCGCCTGTAGGGCTTAAGTATTCCTACGTTATCACCAGTCCGGTGGGGTCTCAGCTTCGCGTGTTGGTGGCTTCGGAGTTGCTTTTGGTGCTTTCACATCCTCCACCTGCAATGGGCCAACTGCACCCCGAGTCAAGGCAATACTGCCCGTTCTGGCTATCTCTCTGATTCCAAAGCCACGAAGAAGGTCGAGCAAAGAAGTGACCTTGTCTCCATCCCCGGTAACCTCGACTATCAGCGAATCTGCAGAAACGTCCACTATATTAGCCCTAAAGATATCCACAATCTGGATTATTTCGCTTCTTGTAGAAGCAGTGGCTTTTACTTTAATCAAGGCCAGTTCTCGAGCTACTGATTCGTCATGAGTTATGTCAACTATCTTGACCACATCAATGACCTTGTCTAGCTGTTTCCTGACCTGCTCCACTTTGGCATCATCACCTTCCACCACAATAATCATTCGGGACAAATTGGGTTGCTCAGTATGCCCAACAGCGATGCTATCGATATTGAAGTTACGCCGACGGAAAAGGCTAGACACACGATTAAGCACTCCCGGCCTATCTTCCACCAAAGCGACCAAAGTATGCTTCGTTACAGCCAACTACCTATCCTCCTCTCTTTAAATCCAGACTTGTTAACCTGAAGGAGTCACCTTCTCCGGTTTTGGCATTTCCATCGCTTGAACCAGAGCTGCTCCCGGTGGCACTATGGGGAATACGTTCTCCTCCGGCTCGACAATAAAATCAATCAAGAACGGACCTTCTTGTTCCATCGCCTTCTCTATAGCCGAAATCACCTCTATTTTATCCCTTACTCTCAACGCAGGGATACCGTAAGCCTCAGCAATCTTGACGAAATCCGGCCCAGAAAGGGGGGTACCCACATAGCGGCGCCCGTAGAATAACTGCTGCCACTGCCTTACCATACCTAAGTAACCGTTATTGATAATGGCTATCTTGATAGCGACATTTTCTTGGACCACTGTAGCTAATTCCTGTATAGTCATCTGGAAACCACCATCACCGGCTATGCACCAAACCGTTTCATCAAGACGACCGACCTTGGCACCGATAGCACCAGGGAGCTCAAAGCCCATAGTGCCCAAGCCACCCGAAGAGATTAAGCTATTTGGCTTATCATAAAAGAAAAACTGACCTGCCCACATCTGATGTTGTCCAACACCAGTAACTATAGTAGCATTACCCTTGGTAACTTCGTAAATCTGGCGGATAACATACTGAGGTAAAACAGCCTCACTTTCCCTGATTACCAGTGCTGGGTGCTCCTGCCGCCATTGGTCAAGTTGATTAAACCAGTCCATGTGTTCACATGGAACGACTTGCTGATTCAGCGCCTCAAGGACATTCTTAACATCGCCAACTACAGGCACGTCTACACGAACATTCTTGCCTATCTCAGCAGGGTCAATATCTATATGAATAACCTTTGCTTGTGGTGCAAAAGCACTTACCACTCCAGTAGCCCGGTCATCAAATCTCATTCCAATAGCTGCGATGACATCAGCGTTATGCACAGCCTTGTTAGCATAAGCCATGCCGTGCATCCCAAGCCAGCCAAAGCTCAATACATGAGTCTCCGGAAAACAGCCAATGCCCAAGAAAGTGGTAATCACCGGTATCTGTGCCTTTTCAGCCAGCTCCCTGAGCTCGGCAAAAGCCTTTGAGATTATTACCCCCCTGCCAGCAATAATGATGGGGCGCTCAGCTCCGTTTATCGTCTCAGCCACTTTCTTAATCTGAGCCGGATGTCCAAAAAGCTTCGGCTTATAGCCAGGTAAATCAACGCTGTCTGGATAGACAAATTCTGCCTCTTGCTGAAGGACATCGCGTGGTATGTCAATAAGCACCGGACCTGGCCTGCCAGTCTGAGCGATAAAGAAAGCTTCTTTAACCACCCTAGCTAAATCTTTAGCATCAAGGACAAGGTAGTTATGCTTAGTAATAGGAAGAGTAATACCAGTGATATCTATCTCCTGGAAAGCATCCTTCCCGATGAACGGCCTAGCTACCTGGCCAGTAATAGCGACCACAGGAGAGGAATCGAGGCAGGCGTTAGCAATGCCGGTTACCAGGTTAGTAGCTCCCGGCCCTGAAGTGGCCAGGCAAACTCCTGCCTTCCCAGTAGCTCGAGCATAGCCATCAGCAGCATGAGCTGCGCCTTGCTCATGACGGACCAGAACATGTCTGAGTTGTGGATACTGCGGAAAGGTATCATACAATGGCAATACAGCCCCACCGGGGAAGCCAAAAATGACCTCTACTCCTTCCTTGACCAAACCTTCGCATAAAATCTGGGCGCCTGTCTTCTTCATAACATCACCTACTTAACAAACACTGCTCCAGTACTGGCTGAGCCAACTTTCTCAATATACCTACTCAGATAACCCGCCTTTATGCTGGACTTATACTCAGGCAGCTCTGACAGCCGCCTCTTTATCTCTGCATCACTCACCTTCAATTCTAGTTTACACGCCGGAATATTTATGCTTATGCTATCGCCATTCTTTACTGCGGCTATAGGTCCACGGTTGGCTGCCTCAGGCGCTACATGCCCTATAGCAGCTCCCTTGGTACCGCCGGAAAATCTGCCATCTGTTATCAGGGCTACATCTTTATCCAGCCCCATACCGCTCAAAAGAGATGTCGGCGTCAACATCTCCCTCATCCCTGGACCACCTTTAGGCCCCTCATAGCGAATAACTATGACATCGCCCTTCTTAACTTCACCTCTCATTATCCCTTTAGTTGCCTCTTCCTCATTCTCAAAGACTCTGGCCAGCCCTTCATGCACCATCATCTCAGGAGCTACCGCCCCACTTTTCACCACAGCCCCCTCTGGCGCCAGATTTCCGAAGAGTATTGCCAGGCCACCAGTCTTATAATACGGCTCAACCACCGACCTGATGACCTCACGGTTTCTAACTTCACCCGTCTTTATAATATCTGATAAGGGTAGCAATGAGACAGTCCTACACTTTCCGTTTAGGGAGTTCGCTATCTCATGTATGACCGCAGAAATGCCACCTGCCAGGTCAAGGTCCTCTATATGTACCTCGCTAGCTGGACTCATTTTACAAATATGTGGAACGCGCTGGCTTATCACATTAACCAGCGATAGCGGAAAATCAATTCCTGCTTCATGAGCCACAGCCATAAGATGTAGAACAGAGTTGGTACTGCCGCCAAGCGCCATGTCCACAGCAAAGGCATTAGCAATAGAATCTTTGGTAATGATATCCCTCGGTAACAACTTCTTTTCAAACACGGCCATGACCTGCTTTCCCGCTTCCGTAGCTAATACAATCCTCCTGGAATCTACAGCCGGTATGGTGCCATTGCCCGGTAACGCCATTCCCAACGCCTCGGTTAAACAGTTCATCGTGTTAGCAGTATACATACCAGAGCAGCTTCCACATCCAGGACAGGCTGCTATCTCAATCTGTTCAAGCTCAGCTTCAGTTATCGTCCCTTGAGCAACACCACCCACGGCGCTGAAGACAGTAATGAGGTCAACCGTTTGGTTCTTACCATCCTTATTCATACGACCAGCTAGCATCGGCCCACCGCTGACAAAGATAGACGGAATATTCAATCTTACTGCGGCCATAAGCATGCCAGGCACGATTTTGTCACAGTTGGGTATGAAGACAAGTGCATCGAACTGATGTGCCTCGACCATTATCTCTATAGAGTCAGCAATTAGCTCCCGGCTGGGCAGGCTATACTTCATTCCAGGATGGTTCATGGCTATGCCATCGCAGACACCAATGGTGTTGAATTCAAAAGGCACACCACCCTTGCTGCGAATTCCCGCCTTCACCGCCTCGGCAATACCACGCAAATGAATATGGCCGGGCACCACCTCATTGAAGCTGTTCGCCACACCAATGAAAGGCTTGCCAAAGTCCTCGCTGCAAACACCCAGAGCCCGAAGCAAAGCCCTATGCGGTGCTCGCTCAATACCTTTTTTAACGTGGTCGCTACGCATCATATTAAACATTGCCTCCTCAAGTCTAAAAATAGCGCTCTATCAGGGGCTCAAGCCATGACAAGTAAACTAACATAGCAGCTAGTTATTGTCAAGCGAACCTGTCTCAAGATTGTGTACTTTTTCCAATCGCCGCAGATGCCGGCCACCTTCAAAGGTGGCTGAGAGGTATACTTTTACAATATCAAGGGCTAAAGCCGACTCGAGCGTATCTTCACCTAAACATAATACATTGGCATCATTATGCTGCCGAGCCCGTTGCGCACTGAATGTATTGCAACATAGAGCTGCTCTTATGCCCTTCACTTTATTGGCAGCAATGCTCATACCTATGCCACTGCTGCAAATCAGAACCCCGTGGTCAAACTTCCCTGAGACTACTGCCTCAGCTACCTTCTGAGCAATATCAGGATAGTCCACAGGGTCACTGCTGTAACAGCCAAAATCCTGATGCTCATATCCCAACTCGGTAAGGAGGCTGATGATAGCTTCCTTGAACTTTAGACCACGATGGTCACACCCCAAAGCTATGCGCATTTGCTCACCTCTCTAGCATATTCTTGACATGCCCTTTTAATCTCGCCTTCAGGTATAATTCCCGCTCGCAGAACCACAGGTGTCTCCAAAGTAACATCAACAACGGTGGACTCTATCCCACCAGGACATCTGCCAGCGTCAATAATTAAATCAACCTGGTCACCCAGTTGCTGCTCTACCTCTTCAGGTGCAACCGGACTAGGCCTATCGCTGATGTTGGCACTGGTGCCAATAATGGGTGCAGCCAACCCACGAATGATAGTCAAAGGCACAACATGGCTGGGAATTCGCACTGCCACCTTACCACTGCCAGCAGTGACAATATCAGGAAGTGAAGCTGTTTTGGGCAAAACCAGGGTCAGACCACCAGGCCAAAAGCGACTCATCAAAAACCGAGCAATCTCAGGAACTGATTGAGCTACAACATCTAGTTGGGGTACATCAGCCAGAAGAACTGGCAAAGGCTGGTGGCTCGGTCGTTGCTTCACTCTATAAATCCTCTCCACAGACTCACTATTAAGAGCATTACAACCCAGCCCGTAGACCGTATCTGTAGGATAGACCACAACACCACCGGATTTGAGGATTTCTATAGCTCTATCAACCTGTAAGCTTATTTGTCTTGACAGATTAATCACTTTTGTACTTATCTTGCGCTACAGGAGATTACTGCACGCCAAAATTCTCGACCAAGAATGCCTCAATTACTGGCCCAACACCAGGATACTCCCACATATATTCATGCCCCGGTGCGTCCAATCCCAAACCAAAATTGTACGATACGAAGATAAAAACAACCCTGGTTATAAACCAATCAACAGGTGTAAAAGAAGGGACATGGTTTATTATAAACAACTTCGCCCAATTAGCTTTAAATAACGTCAGCACATCTTTCTGAGTGAGAACATCAGCCCCAATCCCATTATCAGCTATCACTAACGAATGACTGACTGCACATACTCGATGCCAGAAAGGAATGCCCACCTGGATAGAATACACTCCCTGGTTATTTTCCAGACGTTTGCCCACCTCACCGGTGAAGGCAGCACCATTACTTTGACCTGTAACTATCACTTTTAGGCCAGTGACATGTCGAGTCAGAAAATCAATCTTAGCAGCTAATTCCTGTGCCTTCGAAGGAAAATGCGTTAGCTGCTCCTTGAATTCAAAAAGGGCCTCCAACAAACCGCTGCCAGTACGAATATTCTCTATTACGTAATACTTATAACCCAGTTGCGTTAGCTCAGCTGTTATCCCCTTCAGCCAGCTTTGACCTTGGTAATCAGAGGATAACGGCTCTTTACCCCAACCGCCTGAGTTGCAGAAAATAACAAGCTCACTGTCCTTAACATTGTCATAGAGAGCAAGCAACTCGGTAACAAACTGTTCCTGTGCATTCCTGCTAGCTCCAACCACTTCTCTAGCCAACTGCCAGGCTTGCTGTTCGATAGCATCCATAGATTCAAAGTCGAGGCTCGATAAGCTAGTTTTTCCGTTATAAGCGTCGCCCAAGTAAATCACCAAAGCAAAAAGGCAAACAGCCAGAAATAAGGCTAAACCGCCTTTGCAGAGCCATATCGAACGTTTGTTGCCCTTCATCGATTAACCCCCATGCTGTAATACATATTTTACAACTTTACAATGACTATGCCTAGCTGCACAAGGTAATGAGAGATAGTTTACCAATGTAGTGCCTCCTCCACCTTGCGGGGGGATAGCCTAGCCATAGAAAAGCGCCCCGATAGCTATTGACCATTTAACTTAACAATATGTATTGAGTGCACAAACGAAACCATGAGACCCTTCGCTTTCGCTCAGGTTGACATTGCTACAATTGTCATTCTGAGCCCTTCCTTGTCATTCTGAGCCTTTCCTTGTCATTTCTGAGCCCTTCTTTGTCATTCTGAGCGTAGCGAAGAATCTCACACTGCTCAGGGTAAACTCCGCGGAGAATCTCTACCAAGAGTATGTAGTGTAAATATCTTTTGTCAATGACCATAAGGGGCGCACTGACGCCGTAGTATGCCACGTCAGGCTATGATATACTTTACTTAAATCAAGGAGATGGATAAAAAAACAAAAAGCCATCGTGTAGCTACCAGTGATGATATTGAAGTCTCAACCTACCTGGAAATCGCCAAGGAACTTCATGGTGAGCAACTTACATCTAAAGTTGAAACGATATCGCCTGGAGCACGGGAGGCCATAGCTGTTATTGATTTTGGCTCCCAGTATAGCCACTTGATTGCCCGGCGAGTCCGTGAGTGTCACGTCTACTGTGAGCTAATCCCCTTTGACGAACCCTGGGAAAACATAGCTTCCCTCCAACCCAGAGGTTTTATCCTGTCAGGAGGACCAGCCAGCGTCTATCAGCAAGGAGCACCTCTGGCTCTGGCCCAACTTTATCACAGTCGCTTACCTATCCTGGGCATCTGCTACGGCATGCAAGCTATCGCCCACCAGCTAGGTGGCCAAGTAGCTCCAGCAACCAAGCACGAGTACGGTCAGGCCATATTACACGTAAGCGATAAAGACTCGCCACTCTTCGCCGGCTTACCTCCTTCATTGCCAGTATGGATGAGCCACGGTGACCAGGTGATAGACATGCCCCCTGGCTTCAAATCCCTGGCTCACACCGAAAATTCCCCTGCTGCCGTCATAGGCAACGACAAAGGCATCTTTGGGCTTCAATTCCACCCCGAAGTGGTACATACCCCGCAGGGGAAAACCATAATTCAAAACTTCCTCTACCAAGTATGCGGTTGTCACGGCACCTGGACACCAAGCAACTTTATCAATGAAAGCACAAACACAATTAAGGAACAGGTGAAGGATGGCAAGGTCATCTGTGCGCTCTCTGGAGGCGTTGACTCAGCAGTGACAGCTACGCTTATTCACCAAGCTATCGGCAACCAACTGACCTGCATATTTGTCAATAACGGATTGCTACGCCGTGAAGAAGCAGAGCGAGCTCTCAATACCTTCAGAAATAACTTGAAAATGAATGTGGTCTATGTGGATGCTTCCAGGAGATTTCTTAGACGACTGAAAGGAATCACCGACCCTGAGATGAAACGCCGCCGGGTGGGCGAAGAGTTCATTAAAGTATTTGAATACAAGGCGGCCAGACTGGGTAAAATCGATTTTTTGGCTCAGGGTACCCTTTATCCAGATGTAATTGAGAGCACGTCTAAAGAAACTAAAGCCGCCGCTAGAATAAAAACCCATCACAATGTCGGTGGTCTGCCCACCAAAATGGCATTGACCCTCATCGAACCGCTACGCTATCTGTTTAAAGACGAGGTTCGCGAAGTTGGTCTGGCGCTGGGCTTGCCTGAGGACATGGTATGGCGCCAGCCTTTTCCAGGGCCTGGACTCGCCATCCGCATTATCGGAGAAGTAACCAAAGAACGCCTGGATATACTCCGGGATGCTGATTGGATAGTAATGAACGAGATTAAAAAGGCAAACCTCTATCGCCAGCTATGGCAAACCTTCGCCATCCTCACCGATGTCAGGAGTGTCGGTGTTATGGGAGATTTCCGCACCTACGGCTATCTGGTAGCCGTGCGCGCCGTAACCAGTCAGGATGCCATGACCGCTGATTGGGCACGTCTCCCCTATGACCTACTGGCTCGCATCTCCAATCGCATCGTCAACGAGGTGCCTGGCGTCAACCGTGTGGTCTATGACATAACCAGCAAACCACCTTCAACCATAGAATGGGAATAAACAGAAGCTCCCAACTTGGATGGCTAATTGCCATTCTCACCTTTCCTGGCATCATCATTCATGAATGGGCACATAAGTTTTTCTGTGACCGTGCCAATGTTCCAGTTTATAAAACATGCTACTTCAGACTGGGCAACCCGGCGGGATATGTTATCCACGGCCCGGTAAATAGCTACGCCAAAGCCTTCTTCATAGCCACCGCCCCTTTCCTGACCAACACAACCATCGCTGTAATCGTATTTTTCATCGCCGTAATTATCCCTCGTGGACTAATCGCTTATATTCTCTACTGGCTGGGCATATCCGTGGCCATGCATTCCTCCCCCAGTAATCAAGATGCCGACAGTCTATGGCAACACTCAAAAAGAGCTCTGAAAAGGAATCCTCTGGCCCTGTTCGGCTTCCCTATTGTCGGTTTGATAAAGCTATCAAGCCTGCTCAGCAGAATCTGGTTTGACCTGCTCTATGCAGTTGCCCTATTCCTTCTGGTCGCCTTCCTTGTCAGAGGAGAAAGCTTTTTCTGAAAGCTACAGTTTGATTTGACAACAGTTAAACCGCTGAGTTATACTATTAAACAGATGATTGGTGTACACCTTCATACTTGATTGACCTAGGGTCTTTGTTGCTGTATACTAATGCGGCTTGGTGTACACCAAGCCGCATTGCACTTTAAAAAGTGAATAGGTTTTGTGTTCAGGCTGATGTGGGTCAAAGAAAAAAGGGCACAGGGTGGATGCCTTGGCGTTAGCAGCCGAAGACGGGCGTGGCAAGACTGCGAAAAGCCTCGGTGAGCTGTCTAGCAAGCCTAGCCGAGGATACCCTAATAGGAGAACCTGCCTGGGTAAAACCCGGGCTCTCGCCTAAAGCGAGAGGGAACCAGGAGAACTGAAACATCTTAGTATCCTGAGGAAGAGAAATCAACGAGATTCCCGGAGTAGTGGCGAACGAAATGGGAACAGCCTAAACTTGAGTGGCTTAGTGGGCTTGGGCTCTATGCCATTCAAGGGTTGTAAGACACAAGAGACAGGGCTCAAGACCTGTCACAGAGTAAGAAAACTTCCGCCTAGTCAAAGGTCTCTGGAAAGAGCAACCAAAGAGGGTGATAGTCCCGTAGACGACAGGCCGAAGTCTCTGCTTGTGTTCTTAAGTACCACGGGACACGAGGAATCCCGTGGGAATCTGGGGTGACCACACTCCAAGGCTAAATACTGCTAACGACCGATAGTGAACCAGTACCGTGAGGGAAAGGTGAAAAGCACCCCGGGAGGGGAGTGAAATAGAACCTGAAACCTTGTGCCTACAAGCAGTCAAAGTCCCGATTTTATCGGGATGATGGCGTGCCTATTGAAGAATGAGCCGGCGAGTTGATCTATGTGGCTAGGTTAAGTAACTACGTTACGGAGCCGTAGCGAAAGCGAGTCTGAATAGGGCGTTCAGTCGCATGGATCAGACACGAAACCGTGTGAGCTACCCATGGCCAGGGTGAAACCTGACTAACCTCAGGTGGAGGCCCGAACCCGTGTACGTGGCAAAGTGCTGGGATGAGCTGTGGGTAGAGGTGAAATGCCAAACGAACTCGGAGATAGCTTGTTCTCCCCGAAATGCATTTAGGTGCAGCCTCAGGTAATAACTTATGGAGGTAGAGCACTGGATGGGCTCGGGGCCGTGAGGTTACCAAACTCAACCAAACTCCGAATGCCATAAGTTCATATCCTGGGAGTGAGACTGCGCGGGATAAGCCGCGTAGTCGAGAGGGAAACAGCCCAGACCATCAGCTAAGGTCCCGAAACGCGGGCTAAGTGGTAAAGGAAGTGATATCGCTAAAACAGCCAGGAGGTTGGCTTAGAAGCAGCCACCCTTTAAAGAGTGCGTAATAGCTCACTGGTCGAGTGGTGTCGCACCGATAATATAACGGGGCTAAAGCCCGCTACCGAAGCTATGGTTCCCCGATTTCATCGGGGAAGGTAGGGGAGCGTTGCTATAGCTGAAAAGCCCTGGCGTAAGCCAGAGTGGAGCAATAGCAAGTGAGAATGCCGGCATGAGTAGCGTAAAGGCATGTGGAAATCATGCCCACCGTAAATCTAAGGTTTCCTACGCAAGGTTGATCCGCGTAGGGTTAGTCGGGCCTAAGCCGAACCCCAAGGGGATAGGCGATGGACAATGGGTCAACATTCCCATACCACCTAATCATTGTTTTAAGGCAAAGGGGGGACACAGTAGGATAGGCTGAGCGTACCTAATGGACATGGTGCGTCTCCAATCTAAGGCGTGTTGGGGCAGGCAAATCCACTCCAACGTCAAGCTGAGGAGCGGGGGAAATCGAGGGGAAACCTGAAATGATTCAGTTGAGTCCACACTGTCCAGAAAAGCCTCGTTGCTAAAGGATTAGGTGCCCGTACCGCAAACCGACACTGGTAGATGGGGGTAAGAGTCCCAAGGTGTTCGAGAGAACCCTCGTTAAGGAACTCGGCAATCTAACCCCGTAACTTCGGAAGAAGGGGGCCCGCTGTAGAAGCGGGGGCACGAAACTGGCCCAGGCGACTGTATAACATAAACACAGGTCTCTGCCAAAGCGAAAGCTGAGGTATAGGGGCTGATACCTGCCCAGTGCCGGAAGGTTAAGGGGAGAGGTTATCCCGACTTGTCGGGAGAAGCTTTGAACCGAAGCCCCGGTGAACGGCGGCCGTAACTATAACGGTCCTAAGGTAGCGAAATCCCTTGTCGGGTAAGTTCCGACCCGCACGAAAGGTGTAACGACTTGGGCACTGTCTCAACGAGGGACTCGGCGAAATTGAAATGGGGGTGAAGATGCCCTCTACCCGCAACAGGACAAAAAGACCC
>Ga0194111_10005137_pt1 | contig 15101 bp, 10 predicted proteins | sample TA2KigC300mmetaG_FD_146194 | JGI IMG/M metagenome (GOLD analysis project Ga0194111, IMG submission 146194) | Freshwater microbial communities from Lake Tanganyika, Tanzania - TA2015033 Kigoma Deep Cast 300m | ecosystem: Environmental > Aquatic > Freshwater > Lake | place: Tanzania: Lake... | reverse complement strand
CCCCGTCACCAGCCCCAACGGAGAGCGGGCGTCTCGCCCGCTGCCCCGCGCCCACGCTGCCCGCACTCCGTCACCAGCCCCAACGGAGAGCGGGCGTCTCGCCCGCTGCCCCGCGCCCACGCTGCCCGCACTCCGTCACCAGCCCCAACGGAGAGCGGGCGTCTCGCCCGCTGCCCCGCGCCCACGTTGCCCGCGCCCCGTCACCAGCCCCAACGGAGAGCCCAATCCTCTGCGCGCCCTACGGCCGGCTCGTAGTCCATCTCAGTAGCTCATGAGTTAGTGAACGGCAACCTGCAAGCACCGACTCTCTCCCCCGCATCATGCCTCCCGAAACGTTCACCTTCGACCTACCAGGGGCCTGGCGCATCGGCGCACCCCTGGTTCTGCTGGTGTTCGGGTCGAGCGCATGGGGGTATTTGCGGCGGGGCCTGAGCCGGCCTCGGGCGCTGGGCTTGGCCACGCTGCGGGCGGCCGCGGTCGGGTTGCTGGTGTGCCTGGCGGCGCGGCCGACCTGGGTCTCCCGCGCCCCACCAAGCGCGGACCAGCGCACGGTAATGTTGCTTGTGGATCAGAGCGAGAGCATGTCGGTTGAGACCGACGGCCGCACCAGCTACCGCCAAGCCCTCGATTTTGCCCGCGTCCACCTGCTGCCGGCGCTCGCGGCAGCGGGTTGGCGCGTCCAAGGGTTCGGGTTCGCCGCTGACGCCCAACCCGCAGATGGCGCCCAAATGAACGCCGCGGCACCGAAAGGCCGGCGCACGAACCTCGGCCGGGCCATTCACCGGGCCCTGAGCCATGACGCGACTCCGCCATGGGCGGTGCTGGCGCTCACCGACGGCATCGTCAACGAGAGCGCGGACAACGCGCGCGGGTTGTCAGCCTTGGTCGAGAACCGCGTGCCGTTCATCGGACTGGCGGTCGGCAGCGACACGGGCGCGCGCACGTTGTCGTTGCGTCAAGTCACGGCGCCCAACGTCGTCGCCACCAACGCTCAGTTTCGCGTTTCCGCCGAACTCGAGGCGAACAGCGACGACGAGTTACCCCCGTTCGATCTGGTGCTGATGCGGGATGGCAAACCGGTGCAACAGAAAACCGTCCGGCCCGGCCCAGGCGCTCGCCTCTGGCTCGAGAGTTTCACCCTGCACGAGCCCGCCGAAGGCACCCACCAGTATCTGGTCCAGTTCCTCCCGCCGGCGGCGCCGGGCCTAAAGTGCGCCAGCACAACCGGCACCGCCGTGGTGCAGGTCGCGAGCGACAAGGAACTGCGCGTGCTCTATGTGCAAGGGGCGCTAACCTGGGACTACAAATTCGCGACGCTGGCCGTCCAGGACGACCCGATCGTCAAGCTCACTGGCCTGACCCGGACCTCGAAGCAGTCCATCTTCCGCCAGAACGTCGAGACCGCAGGCGAGCTCCAGTATGGCTTTCCCACCACCCTGGCAGAAATGGCCCCGTTCCGAGTCGTGGTCTTGGCCAGTCTCGCCCCCGCGGACCTCTCGCCGGCGCAACAGGATCTCCTAGCGCGATTCTGCGGCGACCTCGGCGGCGGGGTGTTGATGATCGGCGGCCGCGCCACCTTCAACGCGGCTTGGCAGGACAGCCGCCTCGAACACGTGCTCCCGGTCACCTTCACTAGCCTCGAAGGGGTGACCGGGTTGGACCGACCGTTTCGTCTCGAACCGACGGCCGCCGCCTTGGCGCATCCCCTGTTTGCGCTCGCCCACGACCAATCCCCACGCGAGGTCTGGGCCCGGCTGCCCACCCTCACCCACTATGGCCGCGTCGAGGCTGCCAAGCCGGGCGCGCAGGTCTGGGCCCAACACCCGGATGATGTCGGGCCCAACGGCCCGCGTATCTTGATGGCCTCGCAACGATTCGGCGCCGGCCGATCGGCCGTTCTCTGCGTCGAAAACCTGTGGCGCTGGCGCTTGGCCCGGGAGGCTGACCCGGCTCAGTTTGACCGTTTTTGGCGACAGCTCTTGCGGTTTCTGGGCGAGCCGAGCCGCCAAGATGTCGTGATCCAGTTGGCCGACCAGGAATTGCGCCCGCAACAAGACGTGCAACTGACTCTCGAACGGCGGCCCCAAGCCTCGGATCTCCCCGGCGCCAAGCTCGGCGTTCATCTCCGCGTCGAGGATGAACGCCAACAAACGGTCACCGAGCAGGCCCTCGAATTGCCCATCGGCCAACCCGTCAACGTCAGTTTCCGCCCACCGCAACCCGGCCTCTTCGCCGTCTGGGTTCAGGATCCGGACCGTATGCCGCTGGCCAGTCGCACCGTCGAGATCCGCGAGGTCAATGTCGAGTTCCAGGAAACCCGGCGCACGCTCGAAACCCTTCGGCAATGGGCCTCGCTCAGCGGCGGTTTGGCCTGTAAGGTCGAGGAGTGCACGGACCCGGCAGAGTTGGTGGACCAAGTCCGCGCTCGAGTCGAGGAGCTCCGCCGGTTCAACCCGACGCGACGCCCGGCGGGTATGAACGGCTGGATCCTGGCGGCGATCCTGACAGCCCTGGCCGTCGAGTGGGTCCTGCGGAAGAAATGGCTGCTGACATGAAAACCCACGCCACCCAATGGCCCGGTTTGCGGGCACTCCTCCAGTGCGCCCCGCTCTGGTGGGGCACCCTCGCCGCGCTGGCCGCCGAACCGGCCGGGTCGACCGACCCCGGCGCCACCTTCTTCATGGGCCGCGTCCAGTACAGCAAGAACGACGGCAACGATTGCGGCACGGTGGGCGAAGAGCTCCTGCGCCTGGTCTCGCGCGCCTCGACCCTTAAGGTCCAGCGGGAACGCCGGCTCAAGCTCACCGATCCCGAGCTGTTCGAGACCCCGTTCCTCTTCATGAACGGTCACAACGACTTCGTGCTCTCCCCCACCGAGCTGGACGCCTTGCGGACGTACCTGGCTCACGGCGGCTTTCTCTTCGTCTCCGGTTGCTGCACTAACCCGAGCTTCCCGCGAGCGGCCCGACGCGAGTTCGCCCGGGTCTTCTCGGGCGAGACCGTCCAGCAACTGGCCTATGATCATCCGATCTACCGCTCCTTCTACCGGGTGACCGAGGTCCGGAGCTTGCACGAGAACCGCAACATCTACCTCGAAGGCCTCGCGTTCCACGGCAACTTGGTCATGGTCCTGTGCGAAGACGGCCTCTGCTGCGCCTTTAGCATGGAAAACCGTTGTAACGCCGGCAAAGGCGTCAGCCCCGAAGACGGCCAACGTCTGGCACTCAACATCGCGGTCTACGCCCTCACGCACTGAGGCTACCGGCGAACGGGGTCGGCGAGCGGGTGGGAGCCCGATCAGCGGCGAACGCTAGTTCGCCGCTACGCCACGGGTCGCGGATCGGCACGCGCAAGGGCAGGACCGGGGGACTTTTGCCCGCCGCGATCTTACTGAGGCCTCACCCGGACGGACGACCCGCCGGCGGTAGGGCGCACCAGATCTCCCAAGCCCGTTCCTGCCGTCACGGGCCCCGCCCCACTTGGCTCGGCGCCTTGAGGTACTTGAACAAGTCGCTGTCGGTGGTGAGGATCAGTGTCGTATCGTTGGTGAGGATCCGCTGGTAGGTGTCGAGCGTCTTGGTGAACTCATAGAAGGCGACAGCCTCGGGGCTCTGGTTGTAGGCGCTGGCGTAGATCTCGGTCGCGGTTGCGTCGGCCTTGCCCTTGATCTCCTGGATCTTCCGGTACGCCTCCGACTCGATTTCCTGGAGGTCCTTCTGTTTTTGGCCGAGGATCTTGGCCGCTTCACCCGCGCCTTCGGAGCGGAAACGCTCGGCGATCTGCTGGCGCTCGCTGGTCATCCGCTCGAAGATCCGGGTCTGCACGCTCGGGTTGTAGTTGATCCGCTTGAACTGCACGTCCAACAACTCGATGCCAAACACGGCCACCTTCGGCGCGGCGCTCTCGAAGATCTCCTGTTGCACCTTGGCGCGGCCCTTCTTAATCGAATAGAGTTGGCCCACGTTCCCCCGCGCCTTCTCGAGCACCTCGTCCTGCTCCGGCACACGATCGGTCGTGGTGCGGATGACTTCGATCAGCTCGTGTTTGGCGATCGCATTGCGAATCTCGCTGCCGAGAATGTCGTCGAGCCGGGACAAGGCGCTGCGCTCGTCGCGCAGTCGCAGGAAATACTGCTTGGCATCGCTGATGCGCCACCGGCCGAACGCATCCACCAAAATGTAGGTCTTGTCCTTGGTGGGCATCTCGCTCGGGCGACCGTCCCAGCGCAAAACCCGTTTCTCGAGCCGGTTGACCTCCTGGATGAACGGCACTTTGAAATGCAGGCCGGCGTTGGTGATGGCCAACCCGACCGGCTTTCCGAACTGCGTGATGATCGCCTGCTCCGTCTCGTCCACGGTGTAGGCCGTGGCGAACAACAGGATCAGGCCAAAAAGGGCCGCCAAGGCGACGGCAACGATACGTCCGAGGGAATTCATGGGCGTGTGCTCTGAGGGTTGAGTTGGAGCAGGGGCAAGAGTTGGCTCGCCTGCTGGTCGAGAATGATTTTGGGCCCGAGCTGCGGCACGCTCTCGCTCAGCCGTTCCAGATAGAGCCGCCGCTTGGTGACCTCCGGCGCCTTCAGATACTCCGCAAACAGAGCGTTGAACCGCGCCACGTCGCCTTGGGCTTCGTTGATCCGTTTGATCGCGTAACCTTCGGCTGCGCTGATCTTCTCCTCCGCCTCGCCCCGGGCGCGCGGGACGGCCTTGTTGTATTCGCCGTTGGCCACGTTGATGGCCTTCTCGCGTTCCTGCTGCGCCTGATTGACCTCGTTAAACGAGGGCTGCACGGGCGGCGGCGGGTTCACGTTCTTCAACTGCACCTGATCGATGCTCACGCCGATCTCGTACCGGTCGGCAATGCGCTGCAACCGCGTCAGCGCCTCGCTCTCGATCTCCTGCCGCCCCACCGTGATCACCTCGTCCACCGTCCGATCCCCCACCACCTCGCGCATGACCGACTCCGACACGTCCCGCAACGTCTCCGCCGGCTCCCGAAACGTGAACAGAAAGCCGCGCGGGTTCTGAATCCGATACTGAATGATCCACTCGACCGTCGCCGCGTTCAGGTCCCCAGTCACCATGTTCCGCTCCGACTCCTGCTCGTCTCGGCCGGTGTATTGGGTCGGGTTCGCCCCCCCAGGGGTGCCGAAGCCGAACTCTTGCTTCAACTGGCGGCGGACGGGAACCATGTAGACCCGGTCGATCCCGAACGGCAGCTTGAAGTGCAGGCCCGGATCGACCGTGTCAGCGTAGCGGCCGAACCGCAGAATGATGCCCTGGGACTCGGCCTGCACGGTATAGAGCATCGTGAACAGGCCCACCGCCCCCACCGCCACGATCAGCCCGATCGCCAGCAACTGCACCTGCACCTCATAAAAGGCTTTGCCCACACGTATGATCATGATGCTCCTAATTCTGCCAGATGGCCCCGCCCCGGTCAAACGACATCGCTCCCGCGCACTCCTCCCCCCGGCGTCAAGAAAAGGACTCGCCTCCAGCGCCGGGGACGTTAACGTGCGCGCGGTGGCACATCGGCGGCAGGATTGGACTCGGGACATCGCATCGTGAAACCGGCGCGCATTTCGTACGCCTTCATGGCGGGGACGTTCTTGTTGGTGGGCTGGCTCGACCTCGGCACGCCCTTGCTGGTGGCCTTGTTCTCCTACTTCGCCTTGGCCCATCTCCAGTTCGTTAAGGGCCGCGGCAAGTGGCTGGCCGTGGCGCTGTTCTTGGTGTTGCTGGCCGCGGCCGCCTACGGCTTGGCCTTCTTCACCAACCAAGCCGTCGAGGCCCTGCCCAAGATCGCCGACAAAGCCATCCCGTCCATCATTCACTGGGCCGAGGAACGCCAAGTCGAGCTCCCCTTCACGGACTTCGAAAGCCTCAAGGACCTCGCCTTCGACGCCGTGCGCACGCAAGTGCGTTATCTGGGTAGTCTTGCCAACTTCGCCAAGGGGTTCACGACCCAGTTCGTCTTCCTAGTGGTGGGGTGCGTCGTGGCCATCAGCATCTTCCTCAACGCCCAACTCGAGTTGGGGCGCGAGTCCCACGCCATCCGCAACAACCTCTACTCGTTGAGCTGTGAGGCCGTGGCGGTTCGATTTCGCACCTTCTACTTGAGCTTTGTGCGGGTCATGGGCGCCCAGATCCTCGTCTCCGCCATCAACACCGTGTTGACGGCGGCCTTTGTAGCCGCGGCGGACCTGCCCTATGCCGTCGTCGTCATCGGCGTCGCCTTCCTCTGCGGTCTCTTGCCCGTGGTCGGCAACCTAGTCAGCAACACCATCATTGTAGGAATCGGCTTCACCGTCTCCCCCAAGATGGCCTTGGCCGCGCTCGCCTTCCTGGTCACCATCCACAAGGCCGAGTACTTCCTCAACAGCAAGATCATCGGCCACCGCATCCGCAACCCGCTCTGGCTCACCCTCCTGGGTTTGGTCCTCGGCGAACGGCTCATGGGCATCCCGGGTATGATCCTCGCGCCCGTCCTGCTCCACTACCTCAAGGCCGAAACCTCGAGCATCGAGATTGCCGCCCCGGTCGCCGAGGGCGCCCAACCCGCCCCTCCGGTCCCGTCGCCCGCCCAGCACTGAGCCTGACTCGATGGCGCGCCAAACGCTGTCGTCCTCAAGGCCGTTCCCACACCGCCGGCAGCGCGCGGGATTCCGAACCGTAGGTCTGCGAGACCATGAACCCGCTGGCTTGCGACACGTAAAAAATCCGCCCATTCGATACCACCGCGCCCAGGCACTCGCGCGAATCCACCGCCGGACCGGTCGAGACCAGCTTGCCCTCAGCCGACAAATCGAGCATGTCCATGTTGGCCCCTAACACGTAGGGCTCGGACAGGGTGAACCGACAGCAGGCGTAGTTGTGGCCGATGCTGCTCACCACTTTGCCCGTCTGTCGGTCAAAGACGTTGCCCTTGCCCCGCAGCGCATTCGAGAAGATGAAACGCTCGCCCACCGTCACCACGTTGAGCGCCGAGGTGACCGGATCCGACTGCCACACCAACGATCCGTCCCGAGCGTCCAGGCACCAGACAAAACGGTTGGTGGTCCCCTCGTGTGCCTGATTGTGGCCCCCGAGATACAACCGGCCGTCGCGTGCGCTCAGGGTGCACTTGGCCGTCACGTAGTACTGCGTCGTCAACCACTGCACCTTGCCGGTCTGCGGCTCCAGACAAGCGGTCAGGCCGTTGTGCTCGGGCGGTAAACCGCGCTGCGCCCGCGCACTGGCCCCGTAGCCAAAGAACGTCGAGTAATACAATCGACCGTCCAGCAGACAGAGGCCGCAATCGTTGCCCCCACGCCCATAGTCGGAGAAGTCCTTCTGCCAAACCAGCCGGCCAGTCTCCAGGTCCCACGCCCACAAGGTCGGGCGATGGTCCTTGGGATAGTACGGATTGTCGTTCGAGTAGATCCAGCTCATCACCTCGCGACCCTCGGCCGGAACCGGCTCGCCACTGAACACAAAAGGCCGTTCCGTGCCTTGGGCGGCGTATTCGCCCGATCCGGACGCGTAAATCGCCAGGTTCCCATGAACCACTGGCGGGAACTGCCGACTCCAGCTCGGCGACCCGGTGAAGGCCGCTTCCCACAGCAGCTTCCCCGTAGCCGCATCGAGGCAACGCACCCGCGAATACTTCATGCCGGCCTGCGGCACCAGGAGCTTGCCCGAAACATAGAGCGGCGAGGTGAAGGACAAATAGACATCCGGCCAGTACCGCCGCCACAACAACCGGCCCGTGTCCTGCTCGACCGCGATGATCTGGCCTTCCGCGGTGTGGACATACATGCGGCCCCCGCCGCATACCGGCAGGTGCTTGACCGTCCCCTCGAGCCGGCGCGCCCAACGCATGCGCAGCGGCGGCTGCAAGCCTTGGTCGTTGGCATTGGCCCCCTGGAAGTCGCCGTAGTTTGTGTACCAGTCGAACTCCGGTCCGGCCCGCGGCCCAGTCAACGGGCTGCGGATCCGGGTGACCCCCAAGTCGCGCGTGGGCAACGGCGCCCGGCCCTCGGGGCCCAACACATAAAGATAGCCGTCTTCTCCGCCCAGGTAGATCCGCCCCCCGCTCACCGCAAGCGGCGCCGTGATCGGCGCGCCAAACGCGGTCGCAAACGACCACACTGGACCGCTATCCAGGGGAACCACATAGAGCTTGCCATCCAAGGCGCCATACACCGCGTGGTCGCGGGTCAACACGGGCGGTCCAATCGACCCGGCCGCGTTCAGCGGCTCGGGTCGAACCCGACCCCGCGTGTGGCGGCACAACCCCAGGCCGTGCTCGGGTCGAACCCGATAAACCTCGTCGCCCCGAATGCTCACCGGCGCGAAGCTCAGCAGTCCCGGCAAACGAATCAACGTCTCCGTCCCGCGCACATAATCGGTCTGGACCTCGTCACCCGCTAACCGTATGACCTCGACCCGACCCGAGTTATCGCGGCGATGCCACTGCACATAGATCGCCCCAGTCCTGTCGGCGCTTTGGCCAAATGTCGCCGGATACTCCCGACCGGCATAGTCGGGTATCTCGCCCACCGCACGCAACCGCGGTTGCTCGCCGCCGTCCTCCAACAACACCGTCCGTCCTCCCGCCGGCACCACCACCGTCGAGCCAATCAAACAAAGGTCGCGCGAACAAACGAAATGGTCCCGCCACGTCACTCGCTCCGGCCGGCTCGCCAGCCAGTCCGCCCCGCTCCAGCGATCCCCCTCGAACCCGACCACTTCCTTCACGAAATCCCAGGTCCAAACCGCCTCACCGTTCGCTTCGACGGCGTAGACCCGCGCGCCCAGCGTGGCGAAGTACACCCGCCGCGCGCCCGCGGAAACCGCCGGCGCGGAAAAGATCGGCTCTTGGCAATCGATCTCCTTGACCACCGCGCCCGTTTCGGCGTCCAGCACGTAGTAGTAACCGGCGGTGGTGCCCACATGCAGGTACTTCCCCGCCAGCGCCGGTGTGGCGACGTTGTTGCAGTTGCCCATCCCGCCCCGCGTGCCAAACCGCCACAGCTCCTGGTGCGTAGCCACGTCCACCGCGACCACCACCCCCGCCCCATCCAGAACGAACAGCCTGCCATCCCCAACGACCGGTCCTGCGAATATCGCGTCGGTCAACGGAATCGCCGCCAGCAACCCCAAAGGCATCTCGAGCACCGCCTCCGGAGCGTTCCCCGAACGCAGCGCGTCGCCTTGGAGCTGCGCCCAACCTGGCTGCGCCCCTTTGTCCGCGGCGCAGGCGCAGGCCCAGCCAACCAACCCTGTAACCGCGGCGACGAGACTAGTTCGACCCGATAGGCGGTAGCGGTGGTGGCGGCGAACGTTCATGGCGCCCATCCTTCTCCCGCCGGCCCCTCGCCTGCAAAGCATAATTCCGCCTATTTCCGCCCCCCCCGAGCGCCCGCACAAATATCCCGAGCTAGCCGGTACGAACCGGCACGGACCCTGGCCACTGGCCACTCGCGCCGCTCGCAGCCTCGCACGTCCTCAGGCCTGGCTGGCGCATCCAAAGCATCGACCGCATAAGCCCCCGACCTCACTGTCACTGTCAACGCTGTCAACGTCTTTATCACTGGCACGTAGTACTAGACCCTCCTCCGATACCTCGGCTCGCCGCAGCGGCGCAGGACGCAAGGCCTGCGTGGGACGCCCAAGCCTCCATGCTGTCATGCTGTCAACAATAGCAAAACCCGTCTCTTCCTTCCGCGTTCCGCGGCTCCTCGCACCACGCTACAGCCTGCGGGCCGGTCAAGATTGGAGCGCGGGCATCTTGCCCGCGGGGTTTGGCTCGCTATCCACAAGCGGCAGGGTCCTTGCCCTCACCGGTGCCACTCACCCTCACCGGTGCCACGCCGGGGCGGTGAAGGCGGTGGCCTCAGCGAAGGTGGCTTTGCGGCGGAAGTCGGCCGAGTTGTAGGCGGGGGCTTTGGGATCTGGGTTGACCCATTGCGGGTGTTGCCGGCCGAAGTAGCTGCCATAGAACTGGTAATTCGAGTCCACCCAGCGGCTCACCGTCATCAATTCCATCTGGGTGAGCATCCGCGCGTGGTTATCCTGAGTGTTCTTCGGATGTGCGGGATCGGTCAAGAGAGCGATGAGCGTGCTGGTGTGACAACCCAGGCTCCTGGGCGGTAGGTAGGCGCCGTTGTAGTTGCCTCGGTCGCCTTGAAGGAACGATGTGAACTCGGGGATGATCGGGCCGGCGAGTTCCTTGCGAGCCAGTTCTTCGTAAGAGGTGTTGTAGAACTGGGTCACCTCGCCGGTCAACCGCAGTCCGCCAGCCGGGTCGTTCGGCCCGTGGCAGGAGACGCATTTCGCATCCCAGATCGGTTGGATGTCGGCGGGGTAATGGATCACTTGGCCTGCGTGACCGTCGCCGCCGTTCTCGACCAAGTCGCACGGCTGCGGCTGGGGTCGACTAGGCGGCCGAGACAAAGCGATCGGTTGCGCCGGAGCGCGCGCGGAGGCGAGTTGCGCGGCTTGCCCATGGCAACCCGAGCACGACCGGACCTCCCCCGGCATGTAGGTCACATACGTGCGCTCCCGCTGCAATTCCCGGAAGTTCTCGTCCAGCGCCTGGAAGAAGATGGCGCGCTGGGCGGGCACGACGAAATGCGCGGAACCGTCCGACTCGACCGGGACGACGCCCCACTGGACCCGAGGCCAAAGGGCGGCCTTCCAGCTCGAGCTACTCAAGGCGGGATCCCAGCGTCTGCCGGTGGACCAGTATCGGGGCAAGGCTTCGTTGATGCGGAGCCACTTGACCTGGCCCGGGGCCACTCCCGCCAAACCCTGATAAACATCGGCCACGACGCAGAGGGCCTCTTGACGCGCGGCGTAGGTCGGGTCGCGGACGGACTCGATCGTGGGCGGCACGGGCCGTGGCACGAGCGGCAGCGGATGCCAGCACGAGAGGGCTGGGTCGGCGTGAACCTGCCGGCGGCCCCCTTCCGCATCGATCAGGTACAACGCATAGGCCTGGGGAACTTGCTGGTAGTGATCGGCGGGGTTGACCTTGGCGGAAACCAGGAACTGCCGGTCGCTCAGGGGATACGGATGGGTGTACAAGTGCCCGCGGCGGCCTTCCCGATCGTGCACGTAGCGGCCGTCGGCCTGCAAGAAGTGCCAGCCCGGCTCAGTCCGCCGCTGGACGAACACCTCGGGGGTCAGGTTCCAAACCGCTTGGCACGCATCATGGGGTCGGTAATCCGCCTGGTCCGGATCGGGGCCACGGACGCGGATACCCTTGCCATAGTCCACCAGCATGATGGCCCCGACACAGCCGCCCTGCGGGAAATGGCAGGTCCCCACGCACACGAACCGGGAGCGGCTGCCCGGGAGCGGCTGCGGGTACATGTAGACGGTGGTGGTATCATCTGCCAACCCGTACAGCTCCTGGGTGCCGCTCCCGTCGGGGCTCATCGCCCAGACGGTCTTGGCCACCCGCGCGCCTTTGTCGATGTACTCCCAGCGATGATACATCACCCGGCCGTCTTCGAGCACCACGGGACAGAACTCGCTGACCGGGCTGCGGGTGAGCTGCTGGACGTGGCTGCCGTCCGAGCTCAGGCGGTGCAAGGTGGGGGCCACCAGGGCGCCGGAACCGCCGCAGAGCACGGTATGCTCGCTGCGCGTCGAGGAGAAGATGATGCCGCCGTCGGGCAAGTAACACGGGTGAATGTCGTCCGTGTGCCAGCCGGACCGCCAGCGCGCCGCCTTCTCCGCTTCGTCGGGCGGCGGGAAAGAGACCTGCCGCAGGCCGGACCCGTCCGTGCGGACTTCCCAAAGGCGGAAACCGGCGCGTGGTTCTGGGCGGAAATCGAAGACGACCTTCTGGGCGTCGAACGAGAGGCTGACCTTGCCAATAAGACCCTGGCCGCCAGGCAGGTCCGCCGCGCGAACCACCGGCCGCTCGGACTGGGTCCGCACGTTATAGATATAGATGCCGTTGTCGGGGTGGAACCGGTCGGCACTGGTTCCGTTGTCGATGTCCGTGTAATAGTGATCCGACGAGTACGGTTTGCGTTTGACGAAAACGATCTCCGCGAACCCCAGCTCCGTCGCGTCCAAGGCCGGCGGCAACGCCTCCTGCGCTGCGCGGGCGGCCAAGCCCGCCTCCTGGGTTTCATCCAGCGCGCCCAGGGCTTGACCCAACAGCGCGATCCCAACCAGGCTAAGGCGGTACGCCTCGGCGATGACGGTGCGGTTCATGGGGCGGGATTCTCGACTGTTCTGCCGCGGGCGACAAGCTTGTTTGGGCGCTGGCTTAAGCCGTTCGCCCCGGCGCACAGCGGACTGCGCGCCCTACCGTCACAGGCTGGTCCTCCCCCCCTTACTCAGCTTTGGCTCGGCACTTCCGTTTCCGTTCCTGGCCCAGCGCATCGGCGGCGATCATGGCGTCGACGACTTTTTCCGGGGTGACCTTAAACGGGTGGGCATGGCACAACGAACCCGAGCCGGCGCAGACCTCACCGATCGATTTGAGGCGATCGCGCGCAACGCCTTCGAGGCCCAGTTCCGAGAAGCTCACCGGCAATCCCAGGGCGATCAGGAAGTCCACGATCCGGTGCATTTCGGCGGTGGGCATGTTCTCGTCGAGGCAAAGTTGGCTGATGACGCCGAAGGCGACCTCTTCACCGTGCATCAACTGGCGGCACTCGGGGAAGCCGGGCAGGCAGTTGGCGATCATGTGGGCGGTGGCCACGCCGCAGCTCTCGAAGCCCAAGCCGGACATTAGCGTATTCGCTTCGATGATCTTCTCGACGGCGTGGGTGACGACCTTCTGCTCGACCGCCCGTTTAGCTTCCAGGCCGTACTGCAGCAAGGTCTCGTAGCCCAAGCGGGCAATGGCCATGGCGACCATGGTCGCCCGGCCGCCGGCCAGGTTCTGGCCGCGGGTGGTGTGGACCACCTCGGCCTCGACCCAAGTCGAGAGGGCATCCCCCATGCCGGCCACAAACGCCCGCACGGGCGCCTCGGCGATCACTTGGCTGTCCACCAACACTAAGTCGGGATTCACGCCCCAACTCTCGAACCCTTGGCAGGCGCCCTTCTCGTCGTACCAGACCGTGTACGAACTGGTGGGCGAATCGGTCGAGGCGAGCGTGGGCACGGACACCATTTTGACGCTAGCCTGGGCGGCAGCAGCCTTGGCGGTATCGAGGGTCTTGCCTCCGCCCACGCCCACCACCATGTCCGCGCTGTGGTCCCTGGCGAGCTGCGCCACGCGCGCCGCTTCGGCCTTGGTCGAGTCGCCCCGGAACTCGACCTCATGGGGTTCCAGGCCGGCTTCCTTCAGGCTGCTGAGCATTCGCTCGCCCACCAGGGCCTTGACGCGGGCGTCCCACAGCACGACCGGCTTTTTGCCAACTTTGCTGAAGTGTGCGCCGGCTTCGCGCAGCACATTGCGGCCTTGCACATATTTCCTGGGAGCGAGAAAGGTGAAGTACATGGGGTCGATCTCCGGTTAATGATTTGCGACTCAGAACTTGATGTTGGAATCCGTAAAGCGCACGGCCTCGCCCGTGTGATAGGTGCAGAACTCGGTGAAGATCGCGCCCTGCGGCCCGGCCTGCATCCAGTGCTTCTCGAGCGGACGCGACAGGCCCACGATGTCGCCCACACGCAACACGCGCTCGTTTCGGGCGGTGACGTGCGCCGCGTCGGCGCTGGCCAACGTCGCCTTCGGGTTGGGCGTGGCAGGGCCCTCGGCGTAGGCGTAGATCTCCCCGTGCCGCACCAGCCACGATTCCATCTTCTCGGGGATCGTCCCTACGCGCACGTGCCAATGTTCCGGAATGATTTGACCCGGGAGGAGAAAGGCGTCTAGGCCCGAGTAGTTGTGGCGCTCGTCGCCCCACCACAAGATGCCGCCCAAGCCGACCTCGGTGAACCGGCCCAGGCCGAAGTCCGACACGAAGATCTTCGCGGCGATGGTCTCGGTAAGCGGGTACCCGGCCTGCTCGAGGTAATCCAGATAGACGCGCTTGGCGGCCTCCGAATCGAACTTGCCCTCGGCGTCATAGAACTGCTGCTGGTCCAGCTTGGCGAACCGGCCAGTGCCCGTCGTGGCACAGCCACCCGCCAGCCACAGCCCTAACGCCAACGCCGATAGCAGCACCTTTGTAGATAGATTCTTCATATTCTCTCCGTAAGACTTTGACTGACCGAACCGTCTCCAGCGTGCGCCCCGCACGCCAAATCCAACATCCAAAATCCCAAATCCTAAATCCTAAATCCTAAATCCTAAATCCTAAATCTCTTCAGGCCCGCATTTGTTCGAGCAGCTTGCCGCTGTCGAAGATCTCCCACGCCTCGGCCAGTTTGCCCTCGGCGATGCGGAAGGTGCTGATGGCGGGACAGCGGATGCTGTTGCCCTTGGGCTTGATGCCGGCGAACTCGCCGGTGTGTTTGGCCACCAGAGCAAAGTGACAATCCACTTTGTCCCCTTCCGCGAGCATAAAATCGTGTTCGATCTTCATCTCACCGAAGATCCCTCCCAGGATAGTCTGGAAGAATTGGCGCACCCCCGCCGGCCCCGGGGGCAGGCCGGGTGGAAAATGATGATCCACAAAAGTGGGGCTAACCACCTGTTCGATTCCCGCCAGGTCACCGAGCGCCTCGGCGTAGTAACGGCGGACTAGATCTTTATTGGTTTGAGACATACTCATGAGTTACTCAGATGGCCTGCCAACTGTCCCGTTCGGTAGGGCTCGCAGTCCCCTGCGAGCCGCCGGCCATGCTCGCTGCGCCCGTGGCTCTCGCCCCAGCGGCGCGCACGGAGTGCACGCCCTACCGCCTGTCCCGTTCGGTAGGGCTCGCAGTCCCCTGCGAGCCGCCGGCCATGCTCGCTGCGCCCGTGGCTCTCGCCCCAGCGGCGCGCACGGAGTGCACGCCCTACCGCCTGTCCCGTTCGGTAGGGCTCGCAGTCCCCTGCGAGCCGCCGGCCATGCTCGCTGCGTCCGTGGCTTTCGCCCCAGCGGCGCGCACGGAGTGCACGCCCTACCGCCTGTCCCGTTCGGTAGGGCTCGCAGTCCCCTGCGAGCCGCCGGCCATGCTCGCTGCGCCCGTGGCTCTCGCCCCAGCGGCGCGCACGGA
>Ga0194111_10005135_pt1 | contig 15110 bp, 22 predicted proteins | sample TA2KigC300mmetaG_FD_146194 | JGI IMG/M metagenome (GOLD analysis project Ga0194111, IMG submission 146194) | Freshwater microbial communities from Lake Tanganyika, Tanzania - TA2015033 Kigoma Deep Cast 300m | ecosystem: Environmental > Aquatic > Freshwater > Lake | place: Tanzania: Lake... | reverse complement strand
GGGGCCGTGGCGCCGCAGGCGCTCTTGGGGTTGTTCGGTGGTAGGCAGCTCGCGAATCGTAACGCGGGTGCTCGGGGTGGCGAGGAAACTCATCTGTGTGGGTGTGTTCATGTCCGCTCCTGTGTGAGTGGCAGGAGAGGCGCGGTGGCTTGCTCCCAGGCCGGGAGCGCAGTGCGCCTCCCGCCAGGGATGGGTGTCCAACAGTGTAGGGTCTGTGTGGGACTATGATTGCTCCCAGCCGGCGTCCGCCACCGCATTCGCCAGGCGAGCCGCCAGCAGTCCCCGCTGGAGGAGGTCGTTGGCGTCCAGGCTGTTCTCTGACCAGACCGCCGTCCCGTTGAAGGGCGCGATCCGATCAGCCAACATGAGTGCGCGCTCCCGCTCATCCAGCCAGATGATGATGTGCCGGTAGGGCAAGGCTCTGTGCGTGAGGCTCTCAAGCACACCGACCTGTCGGGCATTCTCCTGCGAGCCGATGGATAACACGTCGGCCCACGTGGCAGCGACCTGCCAGCAGGAGATTGCATTCAGCTCGCCTTCGGTGACGATGAGCGTCGCCCGCCCGCTGAGCCGATGCAGGCCAAATAGGCTGCGCTGCCCGCCGGCTCGCTGGCCGAAGCGGTCGTGCCTGGCGATCCCCGGTCCAAAGAACCGGTACTGGACCGCTTGCAGCGTGCCGTCAGCGCCGAACCAGGGCAGGGTAATGGCCGGGAGCGCCGCCCGCCGCACCGGGTGCCAGACGAGATGGAACCCCAGGCGCCAGGCCCGCCAGGTCTCGGCCACAAACCCACGACCGGTCAGGTAGGCGCGGGCGGCCGCGCCGGCAACGTCATCGGCCAGGCAGGCTTCGGCTCCCTCTACCAGCGCTTGCGCCGCCTGTTGCCAGGCCTGCTGTGTCCAGTGGGGTACAGTGATCGGCCGTGCGTTGGGACGCGTTCGCATCTGCACGCGCGGCGTCCAGGCCGTACTGCCTACCAGGAACTCGACGGCCACCTGGAAGGCGATCTGTTCCCGACGCTGTACGTAGTCAATGGCATCGCCGCCGCGCGGGGTGCACTGCCGGCAGTACCATTTGCCGGCCTCTGGCACGACGTGAAAGCGATCGGCGCCCCCGCAGAAGGGGCAGGGGCCGGCGTACTCGCCGCCGCGGGTGTTGGCGATGCGGATGAGGGTCGTGTCCGGTTCGATCAGACGCAGCAAGTCGGCCTGGCGCGCCTGAACGATCTGTGTCTGTGGCAACATCTGTGTCCTCCATGTCTCGGAAAGAAAAAGGGGATGAGCGGGTGTGCTCATCCCCTATGTGCAAACCAGGCGGACACTTGCACCTGCACTGCACCTGCGGGTTTGTGCAGGCGCAAGTGCAGGTGTAGCCCGGCGGTGGGCTGAATGGCGCCGCTGAAACCATTCAGAACAGGGTCCAGGGTGACGTGAAGGGCGCGCGACTACGGCTTAGAAAGGCACCGCGGAGCCGGAAGCCACTTGCGAATTCGCGGCCGGCGCGGCAGCGGACTGCTTCACGGGCCAGATGACCCCATCGCAATCGGATTTCTTGCACTTGAAGTCCGGAGCGCGGGGGTTCTTCTTCGACGCGCGGTTGTCCCACATGGCCCCGCCGCACTTCGGGCAGGCCGGGGTGTCAATGGTCGCGGCCTCGCCGGACCCAGCGCCGTTGCCGGAGCCGGAGGCCCCCTGTGGGTTGTGACCGTTGCCGCTGTGGCCGGTGGACGGCTCGTACTTGCCCGTGCGCAACATCTCGCGCAGGGCGTGGAGCGCTACAGGCGTGAACTGCCGCCGCTGAGCGTCGTACTCGGCCCAGACCTGCGGGACCGAGTAGAGGTAGCGGCCCAGACCGAACGCGGAGCAGGCCCGCTTGAAGGCCTGCGCCTCCGCGCTGGTCGCGGCGTTCTCCTCGATCACGGTGCTGCCGTCGGCGCGGGCGCTGGCCTGCAGGCTCTCGCCGATGGCCTGGCGGGTCACGCCGGCCACCGTGAGCGCGCAGGTGACGATCACGCGGTCGCCCGCGTACTCGCGGGTGTACTCGTTGCGCCAGTCGGGCGTCACGGCGTCGAGCCGGCCCTGGTAGACGCGCGAGTCCACGTAGGCCAGCGCCAACGCGCGCGCCTTATCTTGCGTGGTCGCGCCGGCCTTGAACTCCACGGCTTCGGGATCGAAGGGCTGGGCCAGCTCGCTCAGCACAGCGTCGAAAGTCTTGGGGGTAGTGGTCGTGTTAGACATGGTAGGTATGCTCCTTGTGACTTTGTGATGTGGCCTCGCCAGATCGGCGATGGTCTGTGCAACCAGCGTGGCGTCCCGGTGCATCATTGCGCCGGAACAGGGGCGGTGGGGTTGATGAACGGCATCCTGCACGGGCAGTCACGTTGTCTGGGGAGCGGGAAGCGCGCGCCAGCCAGACCTGCCAGTGCAGCGAGAGGCCGAGAAGCGCGACAAGGGCTGCTTCCAGTTCTGTGATATGCTGTTGTCCGTGCTGGATCCCGTCTTGAGGTTGGGTTGAGGCGTGTGCGGAGGGCGCGTATGGGCGGAGCAAGCCGCCGCGCCGGGATCAGTCCTCGCACGACGTCGGTGGCTCCGCAAGACATGGAGGTGCAGAGGCGTCTATAGCTGCGACACCTCCTGCCCTGCGCCGGGCAGGGCGGCGCAAGTCGCATCGGCCAGAACCTGCCGCGTGATCTCCGACGCACCCTCTTCAACGGCGGCCAGCACCCGGGCCAGCACCAGCGGCAGTGTCGCCTGCACGACCGCCGTGACGAGCTGTTCGTCTACGGTCGTCGGCGCAGCAGCCGAGGGTGGTGTTGCCGTCCCGTCGGTCCCGGCTACGCCGTCTTGGACCTCGCTCAGACCAGGGTCTGGGGCAGGAACGGCAGGCTGCGCGCTCGGCGCGGGGGCCGGCTCGACCTCCGTTTCGGCCGGCAGCTGCGCGATGCTCGCGCGCGCCAGCGCACGCACCTTCACTTCCCAGCGGTCGAAAGCGTTGGGCCATTGGTCGAGGACGGTCGCGGCGGTATGCTTGCAAGCGTGCAGGTAACGGCCGCGGGTCTTGAAGTCGGGGCAGGTGCAGACGCCCGTGTTGATTCCGCTGAAGTCCGCCTCGTAGGCGCCGCCTTCGCCGTTCGTCACCGCGAACCGCTTTTCGGTCTTGACGACAACTTGGAAGCCGCCCGCACGGGCTTTGGCGATGCGCTCGTCCAGGGCGGTCATGCCCCTGACGAGCAACTCCTCTGAAGACATGTTGACCTCCATATGGCAGGGTGTGTGCGTTCTCTCTGCTGGACCCGACCCCGGTTCGCCAGGACTGCCGCGCGACCTGGTGCGCTCGGGTCGGGTTCGCAGATGCAAAGTCAACAAGGGGAAACAAAGACACGCCCGGCGTTGCCGCCAGAGGCTCACGATGGAGCCGTCCAGGCGGACAATCTGTGCCGGGCGTGTCGAGCACCGGGGAGCTTCCTCCCCGGCGCCTATGCACAATGTCCTGCTCCCCTCGCGCCGCGTGGGCGCGCAGGAGCAGCTGACGTGTTGGCGTATGAAGTTGTTAAAGTGCGTTGGGCCTGCCGGCGCCAGCTAGCCGGCGGCGACTGGCCTGGCCGCGGCCGCAGCTTCGGCGTGCAACCCGGGGGCCGGACGCTCGGTTGTGAGCCGCCCCTCCCGCCGGCGCCCCCGTCCGGCCTGGCGCGCCACGGCCGTCTCGACCACGATCAGGCGCTCGACGCTGACCTCGTTGATGACGTGCGGCAGGGCGACATCCCGGCCGAGATGACCGGCCAGGTCGCGCAGCTCCGCCACAGCCTTCCCATCGCCGTGCGCCTTGCGGGCGAAGGCGTCCAGGTAAATGTCATACTCCCGGCTCGTCAAGATGCCGGCAACCCGCACGCGATCGCCCTCGCGTAAACTGGCCGCAGCCAGGGCATGGCTGCCTTCGCAGCGCAGCGTGACGTAGTCGGGCGTCTCCCGGCCCTGCGGATCGGCGCGGCGCGCGGTGCGGCCCGCATCGGGATACACCGCGACGCGCACGAACTGGACTTCGTTGTAAGTCCACTTGCTGGCAATGACGCCTTCGACGTGGCTCTCGTTGAGCATGGCTCCCTCCTTGTCAGGGGTCAGGCGTCAGGGATCAGGTGGCAGACTGACTCCTGACACCTGTCTCCTGCCTCCTGCACTACCACTCGACGGCCCACAGCGGACCGCGGGCTGCCTGGGTGTTGAACAGTGTTTGCAGATCGGTCGCCAGGCCGTGCTCGGCGCCGGCGGCCCGGGCTTGAGCCACGAGCCGGTCCCGCAGCTCGGGTGTCAATGTTACGAACGCGGCCCGGTCTTGCTGCGCGGATCTGGCTTGCCAAGACTCGCCAACGTCGCCATCCCCGGCGATCCCCACCTGCAAGGTCTCGTCGCCCTTGCGGATGAGCACCATTGGTTCGGCCTGGCCGCGACGCGCGCCTGGCACAGAGCCGTCCACCGGGGTCGCGAGCGCCGTAGCATAGCCGCGCAGACGGGCTTGGTAGGTGAAGGCGCAGACCAAGCCGGCGAAACTGGCGCCGGCCTGGCTCCCATGCGCCGCCGCGAGCAGCTCCCACTCGGCAGACGCCGGCTGGATGCCGCAGGCCCGCAGCAGGTCCCGGCCCAGGTCGCCCAGGCGCACCAGGACCAGGATGGTATCCTCGACCGACCCGCCGGCCGGCGTAGCTTCCGCCTCGGCGTAGTCAGTATCCGGGAGTGGCGTATGCACGCCGGCCAGCGTCACTTTGTGCTCGATCCAGTACCCACGCTTGGCCAGGACGCTGAAAGTTCGGCGCAGCGACCCGGCGTTGGCCTTCACGCTGCCGAGCGCCGCGCTCATCTGCTCAGCCACAGCCAGCCGCAAGGACCAGCCGGTGATGCCCAGGATAGCCAACGCCAACGCTTCCCGCGGCCACGCCTGGAGCTGATCGGCGAACCGGGCTGGCGCGACTGGCGGCAGGGTTGGCAAGCGCACATCGGCCAGCCCGAGCGGGTTGACCGCTGGGGTCGTCGCGGGTGCCGCGCCCGGCTTGACCGGGGCCGGCAGGAGCGCTGCTGACGCCGGTGGCTCAGACGCGCGACCCGGCGGGTTCGTCTCTTGCGGCGCACGATCCTGCGGGTCAGCCCCTTTGGGGGCAAGCACCGGTTCAGCGGGCCGGCACGCCCGCGCCAACTCTGCGGTCAGGCGTTCGGCTTCGGCCTGCCACCTGGCAGCGTCATCCGCGACCGGCGACGCAGCCGACCACCGAGCCGCTGCGGACTGCTCCTGCCGGGCTGAACGCAGGAGCGCCCGCCAATCGGCCGGCGTGGCTCGCTCGGTGAAGTGCGGGTTGGCGCGGCGGCGAGCGTCCAGCTCCTCGGCCACGAACGCGCTGGCGAACTCCACCACCAGGCGGCGAAACTCCCGCACCTGCCCCTCGGCCAACGCGCGCAGCGTCCGCTCTTCATCGAGGAGTTGGCGTTGCGCCCGGTCGAACGGATCCGAGGTGGCTGTCATCGGCCAGGGGTCCACGGTTGCTCTCGGCTCCATGCGCAGGGGTCAATACGCGTATGCGTTCCAACGCCGCGTTGATGGCATCCACGGCCGTCTGCCGCGGGATGCCGCCGCTGGCGTAACGGGCCGTGGCCTCGGCCGCGGCGATCAACGCCTGCCGGGCGGGCGCGGTGGCGCTTGTGCCCTGCCGGTGCGCAGCATAGATGCGCTGGGCCAAGATCATCGCCTGGATCGCGTCCGGCGTTAGGCCGGCCGCCAGTTCGTGCAGGGCACGGCCGTCAATGGTCAGGCGCGCGATCTCGATCCCAGCCTTGCGCGCCAGGGCCGCGGCCTGCCAGCGGTCGGGCGTGAGAATGGCGGGACCATCTGCTGTGACCGGCGAAGCGGCCCGGCCGATCAACAGTAAGGCGCCAGCCACGAATAGCCCCACGACCGCCTTCCAGACTCGGCCGAAATCCAGGCTGATCTCTATCATGCACCTACCGGCGAATCATGCGATACCAGCTCGTCGCCCCGACGTGCATGGTCACGGGCGGCGCGAGGTTGTAGAACAGCCGGATCGTGCCGCTGGCGCGCGTAGAGACGGCATCCGCGCCTTCGTCCAGGTCGACGCCATCCAGGCTGGCGGTATAGCCACGGGCGCGCAGGTCGGCCACCGCGGTTTCGAAGGCCCACGCGGCTTCTCCGGCGTAGCGGTCGGGCTCCAGGCGGGTTTCGCCCGTGTTGATGTAGTGGCGGATGTCCACCGTCCGCGCGGCCGCCTCCGCGCCCGCATCCGCCGCTATCTGCAGGCGGCTGCGCAGCGCAAAGTAGCGCGGCACATCAATCGCCAGGCCCGACAAGGGCAGGAGCACGGTCACGATGACCAACGCGTTCCAGACCATGTCCCCGCGACGACCGAGGAGCCAGCGACGGAGCGGGGGGGCAGGGGAGCAAGGGTGCAAGGGTGATGTTCTCCCTGGCTCCCCTGCTCCCTGGCTCCCCTTCTCCCCTTCTCCCCTGCCCATCACCAGCCCTCCTTCCTGAACGCGCTGACGACCGTGCCCTTGAGCGGGCCGCTGGACGCGCCGAAGAGCGGCATCAGGCTGCCGTAGAAGTTGGGCACCGCCCAATCCACCTCCACGCGCACGACGCCGCCGGGGTAGGTATCGGCAGCCACGCGGACGGCGTAGTCGCCAACCCCGCTCCGCAGCGCCTGCTGCGCAGCCTCCAACGCCCGGCCGGCGGGATCCACCTGCGCCACCGAGCCCGCCCGCGCGCCGTAACCAGCCGCGTGATTCGCCGTGGTGGAGGCAAACCCGGCCAGCGCCAGGTTGACCAGCGCCAGCGTGACGAGCGCCATCAGGGGGAAGGTCAGCGCACTCTCCACCATGTCCCCGTGACGATCGCGGAGCCAGCGGAACGACACGCAGGAGTCAGGCGGCAGGCGGCAGGAGTCAGTGTGTTCCTTGCTCCCTGATTCCTGACCCCTGATCCCTGATCCCTGATGCCTGATCCCTGACCACAGCATCTCACTGCCCCACGACGCTGTCTACGATGCCCAACTTGACGGCCAGCTTCTGACCGATGGACACCCAGAGGAAGATCGCCGCGACCACGATGGCCGCCATGATCAGGCCGCGCTCGACCATGTCGCCATGCGTGCCAAACAGGAATTCCTTCATGTTGTACCCTCCCTGAAGATGAAAAGGCTGGAACCGGAAATTAAAAGAGGAGCCCGGAGGCTCCCCTAACACAGATCAGTATAGCGAAAGGCCAGAGGCCGTGTCAAGCGCGTTTCACCGGCTGATGGCCCCGATTTCCGGTCTCATGGATGTAAGTTTCTGAGAATCGCACACAACCTACCAGGGCAGGGTTCTCTGCCCGGCCGAGACCAGAGCCGCAATGACAGCTCCCAGGTAGTACCCCGGAATCCCTGGCAAACGCGTCCCCTGTTGGCCCCGCAATCGGCAGATAACGAATGTCAGCGCCTGGACTGCCGTGCCGAGGACCAGCGCGAGCGGCGCAACGGCCGCCAGCCCGACCACGATCTTGCCATCGGCAGGGCCAAATCCATCTCCCGACCATCTGAAAGCCACATAGACACCTGCAAACGTCGCGATGGTCAACGGCAAGTTGCCCAGCAGCAATGCGACCGGCCAGGCCAGGACGAACAGTGGCACGGTCAGCCAGTTGGACACGTGCCGGATCCGGTAGTCTTGCATGGCGCAGGGCAGCAGCCACAGCGTCAGCAGGGTGCCGCGCAGCAATGGATCAGCCAGCCAAGCCAACACGGTTGACATTTCAACGATCGTCGGCGTCAGACGGCGGATCGGGCCGGCGTTCGATCAAGGCGCTGAGGCCCGGGTAGAGCGCCAGGGCCAGGCCGATCAGCACCAGGACGACCGGCCACAAGGAAGCGTGGAGCCACAGGTAGATGCGCACCCGCGACCAGACCAGCCAGAATGCCAGCAGGAGCGCCAGCGTCAAGGCGATCTTCTTACGTCGTATCATGGATTCTCCTCCCTTTCACAGCAGAAAAGCGCCAGCGGCTGGCCCTGCGCCTCCACGCGGAGCACGCCGCGCCAACCGACCAGCCGGCCAGAGGCCAGTGCATCCTCGAAACGTGCGATCCCTGGCCCTTCCAGCACCGCGCAGCCAGCGCCATAGCGGGCGGCGGTCGGGGCCAGGAAAGCCAAATCACGCGGCAGCACAACCGCCCGGCGACCGGTTGCATGGTAGAACGACGGCGGATCGCGCACCAGCACCGGCTCAACGGCTGGGCTGCCTTGCTCCGTTAACCACCGATTCACGACCTGGTAGGCGTCCTGGCCGTGGTTGACCCATCCGGCCGCCGTCAGCTCAGGGCGGATGACCCGCAGCCAGATCAGGCCGTACTGCACCAGGCTGACGACGACGGCCAGCGCCGTGAGCCGCACCAAGAAGTAACGCGTGTAGCGGGCGGCGTCCCAGCGCAGCCAACGTTTGAGCCAGCCGACCACAACCGCGATACCCGCCGGGATACAGGCCGCCTGCCAGACCACCAGCGCGCTGGCCGAATGAAACGTCGAGCCGTGTTGGGCCGGGAAGGTAAAGGCCAGCGTCATCACCAGCCACAACGCCAGGCCATAGCCCAACGCCATGCGGACGCGCAGATCGCATCGTTTGGCCCAGGCGCCCAGGATGGCAAACGGTGCGAGCCATGGCCAAGGGCCGCCAACGGTGACGTAGGCGTTGTACAGCCCGGCTTGAAGTTTGGACGCCAGGATCGGGCCGATCCCCCAGGCCAGGTAGCGGGAGGCGGTCAGCTCCTGGCCCAGGTAGAACAACTCCTCGTAGTCGCGCAGCCAGAGCGTCTTGAGCCCGCCGCCAGGAAACGGCGTACCGGCGACGAGCCCGTTGCGCGCCCACCAGGGCAGCAGGGTCAGAAGGCAGGCGGCCGTGAGCAAACCGGCTCCCCGCCAATTGCGTCGGTAAACCGCCCAACCGCCGAGCACCAGGCCGATCAGCAACCCATCGGCGCGAGTCAACGCAGCCAGGCCAGTCGCGATGCCCGCGAGCAGCCAGCGTTCGCCGGCCGCGGCCAGGATCGCGCCGGCCACCGCCAACGCGAACGGCGCGAAGCTATCCGACGCGCTGCCCCAGTAGCCGGTGTAGTGGCCGCTGAAGAGCGCCAGCAGCCCGGCCGCCAGGGCATAGTCCCGCCGGCGCCACAGCGACCAAGCCAGGTAGGCCGCCAGCGGCGGGAGCAGGACGCTCAGGACGATGAAGACCGCCTGCACGCCGCGCCAGCCGTTGACCAGCAGGCCCAGCGCCGCCAGCCAGGTGTCCAGGGGTAACCAGTAGAGGTGGCTTGGCCGCGGCAGTCCGGTCGGATCGTCCAGGTAGTGCCAGATGACCTGGTCGGTCAGGCCGTGCCCGCCGACCAGGCTCACCGCGGCGTTCATATAATACGCCGCGTCGAAGTAGCTGGGGCCGGTAACGGGCCAGGCCAGCGCCGTCCGCACGACCAAGGCGAGCATGTACAGGCCCAGGTAGGGCCGCGGCCGCGGGTACGCCGCCCACCAGGCGGCCAACCTACGCGCCAACACAGGCGGCCTGACGGCCAGCCAGCAACTGCTCGGTCACCGCGGCCAGTTGGCGCAAGGCGACTGGCTTGACCAGGAACGCGTCGGCCCCCGCCGCGGTCGCCACGGCACGTTGCTCGGCGTGCGCGGACACGACGACGACCGGCAGGGTCGGCTGGCCGTCTGCACGCAACCGGCGGAGCAGTTCCAACCCATCCATCACCGGCATGGTGATATCGGTGATGATCAAGTCGGGGGCATGGGTGCCAATACATTCCAGGGCGGCAGCGCCGTCGCCCGCGACCACGATGCTATGGCCGCGGCGCAGGAAGCCCAGGCCGAACAGGGTGCGCAGGTCGGCATCGTCATCCACGATCAGGATCTTCGCCACGCGTCTGCTCCTATGGCATTACTTCCACGGCCTGCGCCGCGCTGAAGACATGCACTTGGTAGGCGTGCCGGTCAACGAGGCCCAACCAGGCGGTCGGGAAGGTGAACTCAAGATACACCCCGACGCCCGGCCCGGTCAGGCGCATGGCTCCGCCGTCCAGGTTGGCCCCTGGGATTGGCGGAAAGCCAGGGATCGTCCCGCCCGCCGGCGCGGTGATCACCCGCACGTCGTAGCTGTAGGCCGCGACGCCCTTCTGCGCCAGGGCCGCGACCAGGAACTGCTCAGCCGCCCCTTGCGCCGTCCCCGCATCCAGGCTGACCAGGCCGGTCACATAGTCCAGCCCCGTGCCCCGGAGCGTGCCGGTGCGCGCGGCCTCGCCGGCCGCCTGGTAGCCCCAGGTGCGGTAGTGATAGGCCGCGGCCACATCGTAGAGCGCGCCGACGACCAGGATGCACAAGGCCGCCGCCAAGACACCGTAGACCAAGCCGTTGCCGCGTTGGGAACACCAAAGCTTCACGGATACACCTCGTACGACGTGCAGTGGGTCGCCGTCAGGGTGCGCGCCACGGCCGCCACCAGGGGCATGTCAATGATCGTCGCGTAGCTGGCGGTGACACACACGCTGTCGCCGTAGCGCGCGGCGGCTGTCCAGGTGGTGTTCACGCTGGCCTGGGCCGGATCGGCGCCCAGGATGGCCCGCGCCACGGCGGCCCGCACGACCGGCGTTGTGGCGGCCACGTCGCCGTGGGTCGCCAGGTAGCGCGCGCCCTCGAAGGCGCCGCGATCCAGCGCTTGCTTGAGCGACACCGCCCGCGCCAGCTCCAGCCCGCCGAAGATCAGGGTCACGAACAGGATCGTGCCCAGGAGCGCCTCCACCGCCGACTGACCGCGCGTTTCACGCCGCATCGTCGTACCTCCTCACAGCCAGACCAACGCCGCCAGGCCGGCCAGGGCGAACAGATACGCGACCGGCTCCGGTTTGGCTTTGGCTTGCGCGGCCACTCTGAGCACATGCAGCGCGGCCCACGGCCCGGCCACCCACCCGTCATGCGCCGCCGCGGCCAGGTCAGCGCGGTAGCGCCAGGCGAGGCGCGGGAGCACGGCCAGGACGACGACCAGGGCGGCCAGGGGCAGGAAGCGCGGGGTCGGAAAGAGACCCAGCAAAGCCATGAGCAGCGCCGCATCCCCGCCAGGCAGCCGGCCCAGCCGCCACAGGCCATGTACCAGGGCCAGGCCAAGCGTAAACACGAAGGCCGGTTGGCTCTGCCCCCGAGCGATGACCAGAAAGAGCGCCGTCACGCCAACGGCCGCGACGTCCGGTACGAGCCAGCGCGGATCGTCCTGCCGGTCGAGGTAGCGGCAGCCCAACAGCCGGCGCAGATCACCGACCGTGGTGTCCCACAGGAAACACAGGCCGAACAGCGCCAGCGGCGCCCACGCCCCGCGCCCGGCCTGGCCCACGCAGGCAGCCAGGATCACCGGCCAAGTCGTCCACCAGGGCACGGTCCAGGTGCGCCAGTCGTAGACGGCGATGTAGACCAGCCAGCCGGCGACGAGCAGCCTAAAGACCGTTGGCAATAGCATTGAACCGGCTCGCAACCGCGTTGAAGACCGCCCACACCGCCGCGCCACCAGCGACCAGGGCGATGAGGGTATAGGCGATGGCCTCGGCAATCGAGGCGCCGCACCGATCGGTTAGGAAACGCATGGAACCCTCCAGGGGGCAGGAGTCAGGGGGCAGGAGTCAGGAGCCAGAGCGTAAACTGACCACTGACTCCTGTCTCCTGACCCCTGGTAGTTACGGCGCGGGAATCGTCAAGCCGCCGATCCAGGTCGCCACTTTGCTGGCCGCGGTGTCCAGGCCGTTGAACATGACACTGGTCGCCGCGACGCCGGCGACGAGCACGACGAGCAGTCCAGCCACGAGCTCGGACAACTCGGCGCCCCGTTGGGACTTGAGAAAACGCATGGGACTCTCCTTTCAGGTGTCAGGGATCGGGGACACTTGCGCCGCACTGCGTGCGGCGCAAGTGCAGGTGTCAGGAATCAGGAAGCAGAACGTCAACTGACTCCTGACTCCTGTCCCTGATCGTCACGGTGCGGGGATCGTCAGGCCACCCAGCCAGGTGGCGACCTTGCCCGCGGCCGTATCCAGGCCGTTGAACATCACGCTGGTAGCGGCGACGCCGGCCACCAGGACGACGAGCAGACCGGCGACGATCTCCGAGAGCTCGGCGCCGCGTTGGGATTTGAACAGACGCATAGAACTGATCTCCTTGGTTGATGGTTGGATGAACACGCTCGATGTTGAACCTGCGGTAACGCTTCCGCAACTTACGCTCGATGACACCTCCTTTCGATCAGGGGTCAGGGATCAGTAGCCAGGGGTCAGACCGATTCCTGCCTCCTGTCTCCTGATCCCTGCCGCCTACGCTCCGCCCGTAATGAGCGCGACGACGCGCAGCGCCACGGGATAGAGCAGTAAAATCAGCAGCGGCCCGAACATGAACAGCACCATCGGGAGGATGTAGGTGTTCGGGGCCGCTTGCAGCCGGACGTTGACCTCGGCCGCGATGACTTCGGACAACGTGTCGGCCACGGCCGCCAGCGCCGCGGCCAGGTCCATGCCGCCGGCCAGCGCCAGGCGCACCTGGGCCGCCACCTCGCGCATGTCTGGGGACTTCAGGTCGGCGGCCATGCCGTCGAGTACCTGGTCCGCGCTGAGCTGGGCGCTGCGGCTGCGCGTCCGCCGCGTCAGCACGAGCGCCAGCGCATCGGTCCGCGCGCCCTGGATCGCGACCAGGGCGTCCAGGGCCTTGCCCAGCGAGCCGTGGATCGCCACCGCCTCGCGCAGGTCGTCGACGAAGTCGCGGATGCGCAGCCGCAGGCGCGCCCGCCCCTCGCGCTGGAGCAGCCCGCGGGCCAGGTACGGCGCCCGTTCCAGAACGATCGCGACCAGTGCGCCCGGAAAGCCGAGCACTGGCAGCAAGGCCAGGCTGCCCACGACCGCCAAGCCGATGCCCAGCGCCGGCCAGGCGAGGTCGGGGTAGCCGTAGAGCACGTGGTCGGGCAGGGCCGCGACCGGCGCGGTGGCGTGGTAGCGCGCTAGTTGCTGCGCTGCGCGCGAACGCCGATATGACCGCACGCGGTCAAGCATGGCAACGCAGGTCTGCCCCACCGCCGCCAGCATCAACCACGCCCCCGCGCCTGCCAACCCCGCCACGCCCAGAACCAGTACTTGCACGTTCATCCTGCCTCCGTCTCCCTGACTCCTGCTCCCTGACCCCTGTCTCCTGGTTTCACAACAGCGTCTCCTCGTCGAGCCGCATGCGGCGGTCGAAGAAGGCCGCGGCCAGGAAGGCCACCGTGGTCAGGACCATGAACAGCGCCCGATTGCCGGCGCTGCCGGTGTGGATGCCCCGCCACAGCGGGACGGTTACGCCGACCCCCGTGACCGCGGCCGCCGCGCCGACCAGCACGACCAGCGTGCTGCGGATGGCGGCGAACACACCTTGCGCCGCCAAGCGCGTTGTCCAGCGCCGGCGCAGGCGGGCCTGCAAGTCCACCAGCAGGCCGGCGATCTCCGTCGGGCCTTGCTCGCCGGCCTGATCGAGCACCAGCACGAAGCGCCCGAGATAGGGATCGCGCACGGCGGCCAGTTTGGCGAGCGCGGCGTGCGTGTCACGCGTCGTCTCGTAGTGGCGCACCGCCGCCAACGCCGCGGCGCACACCGGGCCAGCCGGGACGTGCTCGGCGGCCAGCCCCAGCGTCGTGAAAGTCGTCGGGTTGACACGGTAAAGCCCGACGAAGGCATCCACCAGCCGCCGTACCTCGTCGCTGATCCCTTGTTGCGCCGCCAGGGTTTGCCGGTAGGCCAGGTACAACGTCACACCCAGACCCAGGAGCGTCAGGAAAGGCCAGAACAAGGGGTCACGGCTCAACGCCGCCAACACGACCCCACCGGCTGCCGGAACGAGCAACAACGGCTTAGGCCGGCGCAAGCTGGCCAGGGTCGCGTGCAGGACCGGCGGCAAGACGATCCAGTCGGCGGTCGGCGCGGATGCCCGGTAAGCGCGTAAGGCGGCTGTACCGCGGGCGTGACGAGCCAGGAATCCCAGGGCGCGGGTGCGCGCGCTGACGCTCAAGATCACATCCACCGCGGCGCAGCCGAGTGCGGCCAGGGCCAGCGCGCCCAACAGACCGATCAGCCAGGGTAAGAACGCTGCCATCATGCCCGCACCTCCGTGTCCAGGCTCTGTAGCACCGCCAGGCAGATGGCCTCACCTACCGTGCGGCCGGTGACGACACGCGCCGGCAAGCCCTCCGGTTGACCAAAACATGCCTGAAACCAGACGCCCGCGCGGCGGACGACCGGCAGCAGCACCAAGGGCTGGGCCAGCCGCAGCGTGGCGTGGGCGATCACCTGCGCCAACTCGACGCCGCCCGCGTAGTCCGGCCATGGCCACCGGGGACAGGGGCCGGCCTGGCCGTTTACGATGCGTGCGCCGCAATAGCGACAGTAGAAGTAGTACGTGCTCCCCTGGCTATTTATTGAGCCGCCGCCCTCAGCACCCGCGCAGTAGCCGCGTTGTAATCCGAACAGACGCGCGGCGATTTGTGTGTTGAGCGCATACCGATCGCTCATGGTCGCTTGATCTCCTGCATCTGCTCAGCCGGCGGCGGCACGATGTTCTGCGGCCGGTTCTCGTCCTGGACGGTCAGGAGTAGCGTCCGGCGCAATTGACGACCCTTGGCCGTGATGGTAACCGCGAGCGTCAGTTGCTTCAGGTAGCGGCCCTGGTTGGCGACCCAGTAGTCCACCTGGGTTGCGCCAGGCTGCTCATCCTGACCCGCGACGCGCATGAATTCAACCAGGTGCGCGTCGTTGGTGCGATAGTGGGTCGTGGCGACCCCTGCGATGTTCTCCGCACCGACGATCCTGGCCGTGCGCCACCAGTCGGGCGGCCATTGTTGGACCATGAACGGCGGCGCACTGGGTGCGCTGGCGGCGGTCGGGGTTTGCAGCCACTTGTTGCCAGCTTTGACGTAGGTGTTACCGTCAACGGTCAGGATTTCGGCGGCCGGCGCAGCGCCGCGATAGCTGCGCATGAGATAGGCCAATGGTTGCGCTTGATAGCGCAGCTCATAGCTGAGCTGCTCGGTGACGGCC
>Ga0194111_10005128_pt1 | contig 15125 bp, 9 predicted proteins | sample TA2KigC300mmetaG_FD_146194 | JGI IMG/M metagenome (GOLD analysis project Ga0194111, IMG submission 146194) | Freshwater microbial communities from Lake Tanganyika, Tanzania - TA2015033 Kigoma Deep Cast 300m | ecosystem: Environmental > Aquatic > Freshwater > Lake | place: Tanzania: Lake... | reverse complement strand
GAAATGTTCCAGTTCTTCCGCACAAGTGTGTACTTCGCCCAGTACCGGAAGCGGCATTTCTGCAAACTGTTCAACCTCTCCGAACGCCTTCAGGAAAAGTCGGTTGTTCTCCACTGTTCCCTCCGTCCCATAAAGACTGAAATTCATCGCATAAGGTCTGGGCGCGCCGACTGACACGAGACATTTGCCTACTGCTCCATTCTTAAACTTCAGCGTCGCAATCACCGTATCGTCCCAAGCGACATCGTGTAGCACTGTCGTCGTCCCGTAAGCATACGCTTCCTCGAACTCACCCACAATCCAGCGCATCAGGTCAAGCGGATGACATCCTCCGCCGATTACCGCAAACTGTCCCTCCTCCGGATGCCGCCACCATTGGTGACCGGTCCCTTCCAAAAACGGTTTCAATGAATGGATATAATCCGACTCGCAGAAACAGGCTTCTCCTAATTTGCCGCTTTCGTAAAGTTCCTTTACCGCCCGATGTAATGCCCGCAACCGCGCTCCATGTCCCACCATCAAATGACATCCCGACTTGTCCACCGCCTCAACCATCCGGCGACAGTCTTCTAATGTCGTCGCCATCGGCTTTTCGCAGAATACGTGCTTCCCTGCCTCCAGCGCAGCCACCGCCTCATCAGCGTGCAAACGGTTCGGCGTACAAAGATAAACTATATCCACCTCCTTGTCCTCAATAATCTCTTCATAGTTTGTCGTTATTCGTTCGCAAGCAAACTCCTCAAAATGCAACTTCTCCAGCTTTTTTCGGTCAGTTCCTCCGATTGTCCTCAACTCCGCTCTTGGGTTATCAAAGATTGCCCTAATATGCTCAATCCCGATATATCCGGGCCCAACTACTGCAATACGATATTTTGCCATTTTTTATACCTCCCATGTTTTCATCACCGGCCTAAAGGCGGCTGCTAAAGCAACGGTGCTGGCTTGGCGTCATCTAAAACCAACACCGTGCCTTCAGGCTTTATCTTTAGTTCGGTGCAATAAAATGTCACCTGGCAATCCCACAATCAAATCCGCCGAAGTAATCGAATACTTCCCGAACATCTCCAGAAACAGAATCGCTCCGCGCGTCTGCCACAAGTCATCGTGTAGTGTCTGTACCATGTTAGTTCTGTTCTGCTGTTTCCATCAGACTTAGAAGTAGGATTAAGTTTCACCATTTTCTTCCTTACATTCCAACATTGCGCCTTCAGCACTAACGGCCGGCCGCGCGCTAACAATATTCTCAAATCAGTTTTTTCTGACATATGTTAATCCTCCTCACCTGTCTCACCCTTTTCTGCCTCATTTGTCTCACCCTTTTCTGCGTGTGAGCCAAATATATATCCCAAAAGCAACGTTAGAATTGGCAATAGCAGATGTCAAGCAAAAATTCTAATCAAAGTTCAATTCATGCCTTTTCGTCAAGATGAGCACATAAGTTCCTTTACCTCTTTGACAATATCCTCCTTCTGCGGTAGACACGCATCCTCAAGCGGCGGGCTATAGGGCATTGGCGTATTCAATCCTCCCAGCACCTTCGCCGGCGCGCGGAGATGTTCAAAACCCTGTTCTACCACCTGACGAACTATCTCTGCACCGCCGCCGCCGCGGGTCGGGGCTTCGTGGACTACAAGCAACTTGCCTGTTTTCCTGACAGATTGCAGGATGGTTTCAATGTCCAGAGGGACCAGAGTCCGGGGGTCAACTACTTCGATATTGACCTCACCATCAAGAGTTTCAGCCGCTTCCAATACCTTATGGACGGCATAAGAAATCGCCACAACAGTGATGTCGTTTCCCTCACGTTTAACATCGGCTTTGCCGAGAGGGACAAGCCATTCGCCTTCAGGAACTGATTGTCTGATAGGATGCAACAGTCTGTGTTGGATGTAAATGACTGGGCCATCGTCCCTGATGCTTGACTTCATAAGTCCCTTTGCGTCGTAAGGCGTCGAGGGCATGACTACTTTCAGACCGGGGGTGTGAACAAACCAACTCTCAAGGCTCTGGCTATGATGACCTCCTTCTCTGGTACCAGCGCCGGCTGGTGTCCGGATTACCATAGGCACCTTGATTTGACCGCCCGACATCAGGTAAACCTTCGCCGCCTGATTGACAATCGGGTCCATGCACACCGTAACGAAATCACAATACATAATCACCGCCACTGGACGCAAGCCCGTCATCGCGGCTCCGACTGCAAGCCCGGTGAAGCCCGATTCGGATATTGGGGTTTGCCACGTTCTGATTTCGCGGAATTGACCCCAAAGGTTATCCGGCTCTCTCACGGGGCCAATATCCTCACCGATGGAAAAAACCGTTTCATCTCGAGCCATCTCTTCTTGAAGAGCTTCGCTCAATGCCTGGGTGTAAGTTAATTCTCGCATGATTTAGTTTCTCCTTTTTGGCTCTTCGTTATTGAGTGTAGTTTACTCATAGCGTCATCCCTCAGTGGTGACATTGGCGGTACTGAGACACGCTGTTGTCCTGAATCTTGAGCCTGCGAAGGAACAGAAGCATCACGTTTTGGCAGCACGGAGGCATGCCGCTACGGTGGCTTACCACACTTATTCGCGAAGTACCTCCTTTTTAAAATCTCTACAATGACGTATACTGATTTAGAGTTGCTTTTTCTCATATAACTTCTCTATTTGAAGGTCAGTTACTAATCTTCACGTTTCACGTTTCACGTTTCACGAATTATGCAACACAAAACCTAAGTCAGTATTAGTTATCATACTCCAAAATTCATCGCTCTAACCCTGGCGTCACCGGCAAATCCTCAAATTTAGGAAAAGCGCTTCTCTTGCCAAATTCCACTGCCTCCTCAACCTCGGCAAGCACTTTCTTTTTCATGGCTTCCTGTTCGTCAGAAGTCATCTGTCCTTTGTCTATGAGCCATTTCTCGAATAGGATGACGGGGTCTCTCGGCTTCCAGATTTCCAACTCTTCAGGATTGTTGTGCTGTCTTGAACCACCGGTGTGTCCGTCAAAACGGTATGTTTTGCATTCAATTAAAGTCGGGCCATAACCCGCTCGCGCCCTCGCCACTGCCTCGGCGACTGTCTCGTAAACGGCAAGCACGTCCTGGCCGTCCACGATTTTCCCTGGCATGCCGTAAGCCGATGCTCTTTCGCCAATGTTGGGTATTGAAAGAGCAATCACCGCCGGGGTTGTCGCGGCGTATAGGTTGTTCTCACAAATATAAATGGCGGGTAGCTTCCAAAGTGACGCGATGTTCAAGGATTCGTGGAACGTGCCCTGATTGCTGGCTCCGTCGCTAAAGAAAGCCACTGACACCTGCTTTGTACCTCGGTACTTAGCGGAAAACGCCGCGCCGGTGGCGAGAGGTATTTGCGCTCCGATGATGCCATTGCCGCCAAGCAGTCCAAGCTCCGCGCTGAAGATGTGCATGGAACCGCCACATCCCTTGCTATAGCCGGTTTTCCTGCCCATCAACTCCGCCATCATCAGTTTCATGTCCGCGCCTTTTGCAATGGCGTGTCCATGACCGCGATGAGTGCTGGTCACCAAGTCATCCTTATTTAACGCCGCGCACACGCCCACTTCGCTTGCCTCCTGCCCGATAGCAAGATGCACCGCGCCAGCGATGATACCTTTGCTCTGGAAGTCGTATTCGTCAACTGCTATGTCTCCCTTCCGGAGATAGCTTTGATAGTCGTAGAGGGTTTTTACCCGCGTATCGAAGAAGCGTATCCGATACATGAGATGTAGCATTTCGATAAGTTTTTCTCGTTCAAGCATTTTGTTCTCCTTTCAATTATGGTTCTCTCGAGACTCCCAATGTTTTTAGCAATGCGTTCTTATGGAAACTGAAATCCGTTTTCCCCCTTTCCTTCCCTTCCTTCCTTTCCACAACCAGACAATCATCAAGCGGATTAGATAGGTTAAAACGGAGAAATCTCTTATTCGTATTCTACCGGTTCAGTCTTGCCGCTTTTTGTAGAACGTTCAGCAGTTTCTAACACAGTGATGGTTCTTCTACCATCTTCTCCTGTTACTGGTACCGGCCCGCCGCGCATGAGGTGTTCCGCAACTTCAATATAGTAGGTCAGCCAATCCGAATCTTTGTAAGGCACAGTCGTTTCTTGGCGTTTCCCGTTTTCGATGGTTATCATCTGAAAACTTCCGCCCGACGGGCCAATGATTTCCTCCTGGTAACCCTTACTTCCGCCTGCTCCTGTATCGACGATGGCACCTTTGGTCCCAAGGATTCTCCAGAGCGGCTTACCGGCTGCGGCAATGTGCGAAAAGGTGACATCGGCTACAGCGCCGTTCTCAAAGAGCATGATGGCGCGAGTTTGGTCTTCGATATCCACGTCGTTCCAGACCAGTTTGTGATAGAATCCCGTAACGCCGCGCACTTTGTCCCGGACTAAATCAAGCACCCAGTCGATGGCATGCGGCCCCCAATAGTAAAACGCTCCGCCGCTGAGGGCTTTCTTGCTGTACCACCAGTCGAGAGGTTTGCCGAAACCACCGGCGGTGAGTTCAATGTGAAACACATCGCCGATTGCGCCGTCGTGAACCGTTTCCTTAATGGCGCGGAAATTGCCGTCATGCCGACGCACATGAAAAACTGCCAGCATGACCTCATTTTTCTTAGCTTCATCAATCATTGAGGTTGCTTCCGCCACACTCAGACACATCGCCTTGTCAACGACAACATGCTTTCCGGCGCGGATGCACTCCAACGCAATCGGCGCGTGCGTATGATGCGGCGTGACAATTGATATCATGTCGATGTCGGCCTTTTCGAGCATATCAGTTACGTTAGCATAAGTTTCCAACTGCGGAAACTCGTCCTTTGCGGCTTTGAGCCGTTCTGGGTCTTTATCGCACACCGCCACCCATTTTAAATCGGGCGTTGCGTCAATCCATCTGCCATGCGCTCTGCCGAAAATATGTGCCGCGCCATAGCCGACCACGGCACATTTGATGGGTCTTTCAAGTTTTTTACTCATAGTCTCCGTCCTAAGTATATCAAAAATTCCTTGACTTATGCGTACCAAATAAGCAAAACTAATTTGCATATTTTAAATTTGCAGATTTGCATATTTTAAATCCCCCTCCAAAATCCCCTTTGCCTATTTGCCCATTTTAATTTCCCCTTTCCGACTTTCCCTCAACCATTAACAATCTGCCCGCTCTAAAATAGCGACCGCTTCATCCAATCCCGCCACTGCCAGCGGTGCCCGTCCCAGCAGCCGCAAGTCCTGAAGCGCATTCTGCACGACGCCCTTCGCCGAACAGACTTCCAACGCCTGCCGATAGGTGGCAAGGGCGTCGTCAGACTGCCCATTTCCTAACTGGGCGAGGGCGAGGTGGTAGAGCGCATCGTAAAGGCGCGGCGTATTCTCCAACAGCACGCGGCAGAGAGTGATGCCACGCACGAAGTGGTCTCGCGCTTCTTCCGCCTTCCCTTCCTCCAGGCAGAGGATGCCCAACTTGACGGCGCAACTGTAGTTGGTGGACGGGATGTCAAGCGCAAAAGCCTCTTCGTAGTAGCGGTGGGCTTCAGCGAGGTTGCCGAGATGATGGTGGGCTTCGCCGATGTTGAAGAGGGCAATGGACTCGTCAAAACGGTCGCCTTTCTCTTTGAAAATCTGAAGCGCCTGATTGTAGAACTCTATCGCTTTCCGCGTCTCTCCCAACTGATGGTAGGCAATCCCCAGATTGCCCAAGCGATTCCCTTCCCCCCGTCGGTCGCCAATCTCTTTAGCAATCTGAAGCGCCTGCTCGTAATACTCAATCGCTTTCCGCGTCTCTCCCAAGGCATAGTAGGTAACCCCCAGATTGCCCAGACATACACCCTCATTCCATCGGTCGCCAATCTCTTTAGCAATCTGAAGCGCCTGCTCGTAGAACTCAATCGCCTTCCGCGTCTCACCCAAGTTGGCGTAGGCATTCCCCAAGCATCCCACCGCATGGGCAATTCCGCCTTTGGCATTCTCTTGGCGCGCGATTGCGAGCGATCGCTCATAGCACTCAATCGCTCGACGCGTCTCTCTCAAATCGTGATAGGCTAATCCAAGGTCACACCAATTAGACTGTTCCAAGTAGGCGTCAGTCAGGTAGTCTGTGATTTGCGAGCGCAGTTCGACGATGAGGGCGGAGTAACCCCAGAGCGACAGGTAGTCGAAGTCAATGTCGTTGAGCAATGAGCAAGCCTCGTCATACAACCCTGCGCGGACGAGGTGGTGGAACTCCTGGAGTTGCGGCTCTAAATCATCAATTGTCTTCCACTCCTCCTGCGGCTTGCGGAGTTGACGGTAGAACTCTGCAGCTTTGCGGTGCAGCGCAACGCGGGTGTATTCCCCATCGCCTTCCGGTATCTGCGCGTAGGCGTATTTCTCATCAAGTGGGTGGAGCTCGAAAGCCTCGTGAGCGCGGTCGTAACTGACGGCGTGATTGAGCACAAGGCTGTCCAGCAGTTCATCCACCGGCAGAGCGGGCAGCAAAAATCGGACACCGGCAAGCGGTACAGGGCGGGCGTAGATGGCAAGCGCCTGCATCACCAGCCTGGCGTCAGGCGTGAGGCTATCATACAATTCTTTCGCCGGGTTTTCCACTAACGCGTTGAAGGCAGCGGCGTTCTCAAGGAATTTAGACAAAGACAGAGTGGGGCGTTGGCATAGCACGCCCACAAGCGTTTCCAACGTGCGCGGAATGCGGTGAGCGTTGCGGACGACGTCGCGCAAAAGTTCGTCAGGCGCGTCCTTCAAGCGTAGTCGTCCATCCATGTCCAAATCCCGCAACAGCGCGATGGCGTCAGTTTCTGGAAGCCCTATGTCGAGCGGCACTTCTGCCATGCGGTCATAGTGTATCCCTTGCGGGAGCATCAGCGTCCGACGGCTTGTTACCACCAGCCGAGCGCTGTGGTCAAATTCAAGGCACTTCTCCACGAATAACGAAACATCAGCGTATTCACTCTTAATTCGGTTCTCATCGTCTAACGCGTCCTCAAAGTTGTCCAGCACGATGAGGGTGAGCCCCGTGCGCAGTTTGCGGAACAGAAATTCCAGTTTGTCCGCTAACGAAGTTTGCTCCATCCACTTTTCATGTAATTCTTCAGCGTGCGGGCTGCCGAGCATCCGCCCTACGTTGGCGTAAATCTGGTCAATCGAGTGAACATCGGACTGCCGCAGGCTGACGTAGAGGATGCCGTCAACGTTTAGAGTGGTGCTATTGAGGCGCAACACAAACTCCGTCTGGATTTCCTTGAGGAGTTTGGTAACGAGCGCGGTTTTGCCCATCCCGCCGCGCCCACAGACGAGCACAAGTCGGGCGTTCTCCGCGGCAAGGCTTTCCTTCAGGGTGCGCATCTCGATATCTCGGTCTTTGAAATGCTCGGCGATAGCGCCGGGAATGGGACCGATTACCCTTTCCCGCGTTAGCTCCCGGCGACGTTGTCCCTCCTCGATGGATTTTCTCAATATCTCTTCGATATCAGATTTCAACTGCCGGAATTGCTTCTCGTCAACTCGTTGCGCTTTGACATACAAATCCTCCATGAACTGTTTCAACTGCTTCGCCTCTTCCTGCGCCTCCTGACGCAACGCCCGCACCTCTTCCAATAACTGTGGGAACTGCCCTTCGCTAAGCAGCCGCATAACTTCGTCGAACTGCACGCCCATCTGTCCAAAGCCAGCGCCCAGTTCCTGGCGTATCTGCGTCAACTGCTCATCTGTTCTAACAAACCATTCCTTCACCAACGGCACAGCTTCTGCTGTGCGTTGTAAGGTTCCCTGCATCTCGCTCATCATCGTCTGCAAATCAACAGGCTGATTCGCTTGTTGTGCTGCCACGTTCAGGTCGATGTGCGATAGGAGTTGTGCTGAAAAAAGATTATATACCGCCTCGTTATGCTTGATTTCGTTACAAAAGAAAGCGGACATCAGAGAGAAAAAGTCAGAGTAAACTTTCTCTTGGTAAAGCTCCGGAGCACCTGCTTCCTTCACCAACTCGTCAATTAGCCGTTCCTGCAATACACCCAACCGCTGGCGGGCAAATTCGCCTGTGGGTTGAAGAAGGAGTTCGACTTCAGAGATAGCTTGTACGGACGCTTCAATATACTCTGCTTTCTCTAATTGCTGGATTTGTTCTTTGACGGCTTTTAGTTTCTGCTCCAGCCATCGCGTTTCGGGTGGAGGAGGGCGTAGCAGGCTCCCTTTGGGCGACTGTTTGAGGCATTCCTCGCAGATGATACGGAGGGCATGCCAGTAGGCTCCTTGCACTGCCCGTTGTAAATCGTGATTGATAGGCTTGCCGCCCTTTTTCAAGCGTTCGGCGATGGTAGCGTAGGCCTGGCAGCAGAAGTCATAAGCGCGGTTGCCCAAAATTCCGCTGATAACTGCGCCAGCGACATTGCCTCCGAATAGAGCGCTGCCTATCAATAATCCTGTGATAGTAAAAGGTTCCATAAAGATAAACCTCCTTGCCGTAGGCAAAGTAATATTCTGGTTGAGTAATGTTTTCAATTCATTCGCATAAGTCTCAAATAATTTTGTGTTTGTAGTAACGACTTATGGTTTTTGACTCAATTTTCGGGTAATCATAAGCCAGAAAGAATCCCCCCTAACCCCCCTTTTTCAAAGGGGGGAACATGCCCCCAGCCCCCTTTGGAAAAAGGGGAGAGAGATTATTTCTTTCCATTCACCCTCCCCTAACCCCTCCCGTCGAGAGAGGGGAATTGACAAAATTTCCGTTAAATTAATCCCAATGGGAGAGGTTATTTCCCCCCTTTAGCCAAGGTGGGTAAGGGGGCTTTGAAAGGATTCTATTATCCGTTTTTTCAGTCAAAAACCATCTTTCATTTCCCCTGAAAGCAAGCTAACGACTGAAGTCGTTACTACAGATAGGTTATTCCCAGTCTAAAAATACTCGCACAATAGTTTAGCATGACAACGCTAATTTTTCAACAATAATTGATGCCATTGATAAAATTAAGGAATTTCTTACTCTTATTTTCTTTTTGAACAAACCAATTGGATGTGGTAAAATAAATATTATTCTTTGTGTAATCCAAATAGGAGAACATGATGGAACCTATTCATACAACGAAAATTATCGCTAAATCTGAGATTGATGGATGTCCCCTGGGATTTATTTTTCGAGGTTCTGGGGAGGATAGGGAGAAAGAGGAAAAATATTTCCCCGGCATGGAAGCCCCGTTGAATCATCCCCACTGGTTTTCAGGCACATATTTTTACATTATTGAGGATGAAGAGGGCAAAGCGCTTGAAAATATCGCCAAACACGAGGCTACCATTGTGACGAAAGATTTTCATTTAGCCGATTACCGCGTGGAAGCCTCAGTAAGACAATTTATTTTTGGTTCGTTGCCGAATTGCGATGACGAATATTGTCTGGTAGCGCGCAACGGCGTCATCTTCAGGATGCAGGATTTGCGAAGATATTATCAATTCTGTCTGGAAGGATATGATAGAGTTGTGCTATACATGCGTTGGGATTACAACCGCGCGGTTCTGGCAGAGGAACGATTTCCGGTTGACCCGTCTCGTTATCATCATTTAGCTGCCGAAGTAAAGGGAAATTGCATCAGGTGTTGGTGCGATGATAGATTGATTTTTGATGTGAACGACAACACCTACTCCCAGGGAGTAGCTGGCATAAGGACAAACTCAATCTGCCGGTTCCGCGATATCTGCGTTTCGACCTGGGATGAAGGATATTCTGTTTATCTATCCAATGTTGAATCCTCACAAAAGAAATTAGCTGAATTACGAGAATCCATCCCTAAAGCGGTCATCTGGAAAGATTTTGATTTATCGAAACTTGGCACCGGGCGCGTACATTTTTTCAAGCAGAAGGTAGAAAATGATGACTCCGATGCCGTTTTGCTGATGGGCAGCGTCAAAAATAAAAACGGCTTGAGCTTATTCAATCTCAATGCCGAGCTTTTGTGGGAGGCACAAAACCCGTTTGACCCGCAGGGCAGCGGCGTCGGAGAGTTCAAATTTGCCGATGTCGATGGCGATGGAATTAAAGAGATAGTCTGCTTGTGGGGTGAGGGAATGTCGATTCAGCGCAGCACCGACGGCGGATTGGTAGCGAAAGCCCCCTTCCCAAAACCTGGCCCCTACAGCCGCGGAGATGTTGCTAATATAAATCACATCTATCCGGGAGACTTAGAGGGCACGGGTTATTATCAGAGCATCGTCATAAAAGACGACAGTCCCGCCGGCGGTTGGACGTTTTGGGTTTACGATACTTCGCTGAACCTAAAATGGACGAGGACCTTGACTCTCCCAGCAATGGGACATAACATCAACTTGCACGATGTGGATAACGACGGCAGGGAGGAGATATTGGCTGGCTACCATTGCTACAACGGCGATGGAGAAAAATTGTGGACGGTTGAAAGATGTCAATATTGGGATGCAATCCAGGGCGCTCGCCATCCCGACTCTGTAATCGCAGGTGAATTTATACCCGGCGGTGAGAAGCGAGCGGCTTATGCGGGAGGCGGCGAAGGCTTTGTGCTCGTAGATGCGACAAACGGGAAATTATTGCGCAAGGAACGCGTTGGACACGCTCAAGGAGTCATCGTCGGGAAATTTGACAAGGATATGCCAGGGCACCAGATTTTGATAGGTACACGACATCAAAACTACGGTATTCTCTGCTACTTCTCCGGCGACGGCGAACCGATAGGACGATACCAGCCGGATTATATAAGCCAGGGCGGCCCCACTGTCAACTGGACTGGCGATGGCACTGAATACGTGCTTTTGACCACCAGCAAACGCGCTTACGGGTTATGGGATAGGCACGGCAATTATGTGATGGACTTCAAGGAACTTCCGCTTTACCCTGACGCCTCATCCGCCGGTGTCAATTTCGTCAGCCACCCCACCGATATTACGGGCGACCCGAGAGATGAATTTGCTATAATATATCAAGGCCGGCTGTTTATTTTCACGCCGGATAAACAATGGGAAAGAGATAAAATTTACGCGCCTATTCGTAATGAACGAGTCATTTATCCCGCTATCTCCTTTGAAAGGTGGGTGGAGAAGGTGCTAAGAAAGAGTGACAACCTCCCGGCCCCCTGTTCTAAGGGGGAATAAGAGGAACCAAGGGGAAATAGCATTCGGATTGCGGAATTTGACCACGAAAAACACGAAAGGTTACGAAAGACTGGCCACGAAAGTCACACGAAAAAAGCGTAGGTTTATTTTTGAAAAATACCTACTTACCATTAACATAATCTCTATGTCAAAGGTTTATAATCCGTAGACTTTCATGAGCCATCCTTTTGAGGTGAGATAATGAATATTTGTCCTTTTATCGTTCAACGTCCACCATTTTTCAGCATCAATCAACTGGGACGTATTGAGGAGGCGATGCTCCGTATACTTGAGGAAGTCGGCATCGCTATTTTAGACGAAAAGATACTGGAGCAACTTAGGTCTTGTGGGTTTCAAAGCAAGGGTAACAGAGCTTTCATTCATCGGAAACGTGTTTCTGAGTTTCTTGCTACCGAACGAGAGCGTAATGGCAATCAGTTTTCGGAAGTTCCCCAGCCGATTGAACCTTCTAGCTATAAGATTGGAGTTAGCATTATTGAGTATGCTCAGTGGGTCCACGATATTGCAAGCGATAAAATCGTACCGTTCGATACTGAAAGGCTGATAGAAGCTACCAAGTTGCTGGATGTACTTTCAATATCAGGGGTGCCCGGATGTCCCACCGATGTTCCGCCGCCGCTTCAGCCGGTAGTACAGTATTGGGTGTCTGCAACTTACTCTAAACATGGACGCAGACGGGTAGACCCAAAATCATTGGGAACTTTGCCTTACATCATGGAAATGGGAGAGGTACTGGGAAATCCGTTGCGACATTTGCCCATCTATATTTTTAGCCCGCTTACTTTAGGCAGCGAGTCTTTGAGATGTGTTCTGGCATTCAAGAATAAATTATCCCCCTTAACAAAGGGGGCAAGGGGGTTGTCTTCCGTGGGCGTGAGCAACATGCCATCCGTCGGCTGCACGGCTCCAATAAACATCGGCGATGCCTACGCCCTTTCCGCCGCGGAGGTGATAGGTTCAGCTATATTGCTCAAGGAGATAATTGATTTGCATATAGACTGGGGTATCGGGCTTTTCCCCATTGATTTACGTACATTAGCTATGGTGTTTGGCTCGCCAGAGAATTTCCTCCTTCAGCTTGCGACATCAGAAGTCAGCGCCTATTTTCATGGGACGAGATGGTATCCTGCGGCAGGGAATATCCATACGAACGCTAAACTACCCGGCGCTCAGTCCTGCGCTGAGAAAGCCAGCTTGATGACAGCGGGCGCTCTTTTGGGCGCAAGAGGATTTGGCTCCATTGGTCTTTTGAGCTTGGACGAGGTGTTTTCAGCGGAACAACTGATTTATGACCTGGAGATAAGAGACCATGTCCAGCGCCTAATCCAGGGCGTAGTTGGAGATTGTGACCCTGAAAGATGCCTTAAAGATATCAAGGAAGGTCTTCAACAGAAAAGCTTCGTCGCAATTGACAGCACCTTGAATGAATATCGCCAATTTTACTGGCATCCAAACCTGTTTGACCGCCAGTTTTTTTCTGCCTGGGAAGGTGAAGGAGCAAAAACGAACCGCCAGAAAGCCCACGCGATGATTAGGGAGCTTTTGCGCCAACATGAATACGAGCTTGAGACGGAATTGCGCCGTGAATTGGATAAAATTCTGGCAAAAGCGAGGGCTGAGCTTTTAGGTTAATGCTTAAGCTGTATTAGGATTGTTCTTATGAAAGGAATATATGGTTATGCTAAACATTGCAATAATTGGAGCTGGTGGGATAGCCAAAAGTCATGTTGGCAGCCTGCAAAAGATACCGAATACAAAGATTGTGGGCATAATTGATATAAACCGGGAAAGGGCTGAAGCGATGGCAGCCACACATAATGCCATGGTGTACGATGACCCGGAGGACTGCCTTGGCGAAGTTGACCTGGTATACGTTCTTACACCTCCGTCTTCGCATAAAGAATTAGTACTCAAGGCAATCAATGCCGGCAAGCATGTGGTCTGTGAAAAGCCCATATCGAGCTCGCTGGAAGATGCCGAAATCATGGTCCAAGCTGCAAGAACAGCTAAGGTGAAATTGATAATAGCTTTCAATATGAGATTTAGAAAAGGATTCAGGCGTCTCAAAAAAATTTTTGCCTCGGGTGAGTTGGGGAACCTTGTGAGTTTTTGGAGCCAAAGAATCGGTATGGGTGTGGGGCAAGGTTATAATTGGAGAACCGACCCGAAATTGATGTGCGGCATGAGTATTGAATCTCTTTCTCACGATATCGACCTTATACGATGGATAGCGGGGGACATCATAGATGTAAGGGCAAATGTCTTTGAATCGCGCGCCGACCTGCCGGGATTTGATAATAATGCAAATGTCGTTTTTTCTTTGGCAAATGGCAGTACCGCAATAATCCATGCCAGTTGGTCTTCTCATTTAGGGATGAATTCCAGAGGCATTATTGGGACAAAGGGCACAGCTTTCGTGGAAGGACCAGGGTTGTGGGATTTGAAGAATTTTCATTGGAAAACGCAAGATATGGAAGGTGAGATGATAGAAGTCATTAATGATGCTTTTGATAGTTGTTCCTATTTAGAAGAAAATCAGCATTTTATTGATTGTATAGTAAATGACCTTCAACCAACTATAACCGGCGAAGATGGTCTGGCGGCATTGCGTGTGTCTCAGGCGATACTTGAGTCATATCACAAGAAGGTGGTGGTTTCTGTAGTAACGACTTCAGTCGTTTAAGTGCAAAACTCCTCCCCTCACTTGGAGGGGCGGGGTGGATAGAGGAGGAAAATGATGAATAAATATCGCATTGGAATTGTTGGTTGCGGGGGAATTGCGCGAGCCCACATCGAAGGCTATCGGACTGTGGCGAAGGACTTATGCGAGGTTGTTGCCGGTTGCGACCCAAATAAAAAATCTTTAGACGATTTTTGCAACAAGTATGACATCCCTCATCGTTTTACCAGCACTCAAGAGTTAATAGAATCTGAAGAGGTAGATGTCATCAGTTTACTGACGCCGCCGGCGGTCCGTGGAGAAGTCATCTTCCCGGCAATCGAATATGGCATCCACCTGCTTGTCGAAAAGCCCTTTGCGGAAAACATGGCAGACGCCGTCTCTTTTGTAGAAGCGGCGGGACGGGCTTCCACAACCCTTGCTGTCAATCAACAGCTTCGTTTTATGAAGGATAGTCTCGCAGTTCGCGAAATAATCGCTGCTGGTGAAATCGGTGAGGTGCGTTTCATTGCGCACGACCACTTTCAAAACCGTACCCGCACGAGTGGTTGGCGTAAGGATGAAGCACGATTGGAGATTAGTATATTTAGTATTCACGTGCTTGACCGTATCCGCTGGCTCTGTGGGCGTCCTCCTGAGTCAGTAACGGCGGCAACGCGGTACTGGAGTGACCAGGTGCGCGGGGAGACGTTTACCGCGTTAACCATCCAGTTTGTCGGTGGAGCCGTCGGTACGATGGTCTCGAACTGGCACTCACTGACCATTCCTGAATGCCGTTTGCGTATTGATGGTACCGCCGGGTCTCTTTTGTCTCAGAAGCAAGCTATCACCGCGAATGACGCAACCCTGACAGTGCATCGGTTGGGAGGCGAAATTGAGCGCCGCGATTACTCACAAGAAAACGCCTTCGTTATAGCTATGGGCGAGAGCATGAAACGCCTTCTGATTGGGATTGATACCAATAGCGCTCCGCCCCACAGTGGTCGCGATAACCTGCAAACCATGGCCATTGTGGATGCCGCGTACCTCTCTGCAAGTCGTGGTGGGGAGCGGGTTGAAATTGCTGAAGTGTGGCCAGCTACTGTGTAGCCGAACGTAGCCGAAGTCGCGGAGACTTCGGCTACGAGTTCGGGCACCCCCGAATTCTTGCGAATTCGACCAAATGTTAAATTTAGGAGGTAAAAAACAATGACAAACTCACAAGAGAAAGTAAAAGTAGCTGTTATCACCGGCGGTCATGGCTACGATGTAATCAATTTTCACAAACTATTTCGAAGCATACAAGATGCAGATATTTACATTCAGCATAT
>Ga0194111_10005126_pt1 | contig 15137 bp, 9 predicted proteins | sample TA2KigC300mmetaG_FD_146194 | JGI IMG/M metagenome (GOLD analysis project Ga0194111, IMG submission 146194) | Freshwater microbial communities from Lake Tanganyika, Tanzania - TA2015033 Kigoma Deep Cast 300m | ecosystem: Environmental > Aquatic > Freshwater > Lake | place: Tanzania: Lake... | reverse complement strand
ACCCCGTCCACCTCGGGCATCTCTGGATCGCCCTCTTCGCCCTTGAGCAGCTCGATCTCGATCGCGTGCTCCTGATTCCGGCGGCGGTTCCTCCGCACAAGGGGGCGGGAGCCGTGGCTCCGTACGACGTCCGGATGGAGATCCTCCGCCGCGCGATCGAGCCCCATCCGGGGCTTGCCGCATCCGACCTCGAGGCCGACGCCGGATCCCCTTCCTACACGATCGATACGCTGAGGCGCCTGCGCGCGAAGCTCGATTCCCGGGATGAGATCTGGCTGCTCATGGGAGCCGATTCCCTCGAGGACTTGCCGAGTTGGAGAGAGCCGGGAGAGATCCTTCGTATTGCGCGGCTCGGGATCTACGGGCGGCCGGGGCACGGTCGAGCGCTCCCCCAAGGGGCGGACGCGGTCTTGATCGATGGACCCGCCTGCGGCCTCTCATCCACGCTCATCCGGGAGCGGCTCTACGGTGGCAGGCCCGTCGCCGGCCTGGTGCCCGACGCGATCGTCCCCGCTCTGGAGTCCTCCGAGATCTACCGCCCGCGGGAGAGAAGGGGCTGAGGACGCGGAGGCGATGCCCGAGCGGATCTACCTCATCGACGGCTCCGCGATCGTCTATCGCTCCCACTTCGCATTCCAGCGAAACCCGCGTCTCACATCCGACGGGATGAACGTCAGCGCCGTCTTCGGCTTCGCGCAGACCCTGTTTCCGATCCTGACCCAGCGCGGCGGCCGGTTCGCCGCGGTGGCCTTCGACACGGCCGCCCCGACCTTCCGCCATCTGAGCTACCCGGCCTACAAGGCCAACCGGCCTCCCATGCCGGAGGATCTGGTCGAGCAGCTTCCTCTGATCCGAGCCCTCGTCCAGGCGACCGGCGTTCCGATTCTCGAGCAAGAGGGTGTCGAAGCGGATGACCTGATCGCGAGCCTCGCCATCCGGGCGGTCGCGCTGGGGCACGAGGCTGTGATCGTCTCCTCCGACAAGGACTTCAATCAGATCGTCGGGCCGAGTCTCCTGCAGCTTGTCCCGCCGCGCGGGAAGGAGGCGGAGTCGTTGCTCGGTCCGGACGAAGTCGCGGCCCGCTGGGGCGTCGCGCCCGCCCAGATCCTCGACCTCTTCGCTCTGGCCGGCGACTCGGTCGACAATGTTCCGGGCGTTCCGGGGATCGGGGAGAAGACGGCGGCGGAGCTGATCAAGCGGCACGGGACGCTGGATCGGCTCTACGAAGAGCTCGAGAAAGTCCCGCGGGTCTCGGTCCGGGAGAAGCTCGCCGCTCACCGCGAGGAGGCCATGCTCAGCAGAGAGCTCATCCGGCTCAGGACCGATCTTCTTCCCGAGGCGGAGATCGAGACCTACCGGACCCCGAGCATCCGCGGGCGCGCGCCGCTTCTCGATCTGCTGCGAAAGCTCGAGTTCCGGCGCCTGATCGATTCCCTGGCTCTCGAGGAGGAGAGGGGGTGGGGGGCGTCCTACGAGACGATCGAAGACGAATCGCAACTCGAGAGGATCCTCGCCGCCTTCCCCGGCCCGGGCGTTCCTTTCGCGATCGACACCGAGACCGACTCCCTCGATGCCCGGCGCGCTCGCCCCGTCGGCCTCTCCTTCGCCTGGAGAGCGGGGAGCGCCTACTACGTGCCGCTCGGGCACGAGGAGGGCGGGAACGTCCCGGAGGCGGCCGTTCGTCTTCACCTCGGCAAGATCCTCGCCGACGATCGAGTCGAGAAGGTCGGGCAGAACCTCAAGTTCGACATGCATGTTCTTGAGACCCTCGGCCTGCGGCCGAAGGGTCCCTACTTCGACACGATGCTCGCCTCCTATCTCCTGGATCCTGATCGCCCGAGGGATCTCGATTCGCTCTCGGCGGAGCTGCTCGGCCATCGCAAGATCGCCACCGAGACGCTGATCGGAAAGGGCCGGCAGCAGACGACGATGGATCTTCTTCCCGTCTCCCGCGTGCGGGATTACGCGGCCGAGGACGCCGACGCCGCCTGGAGGCTGAGGGAGCCACTCCTCGCCCGGCTTCGGGAGAAGGGACAGGAGGCGCTTCTCCGTGAGATCGAGGGGCCGCTCATCCCGATCCTCGTGGAGATGGAGAGGACGGGCGTTCATGTTGACGCCCGCCTGCTCGGATCGATGGGGCGCGAGCTCGAGGCCGACCTTGTCCGCCAGGGCGACGAGGTCGTCCGTCTTGCGGGCGTGAGCTTCAACGTCAACTCCCCGTCGCAGCTCGGGGAAGTGCTCTACGAGCGGCTCAAACTCCCGCACGGGAGGAAGACCAAGACCGGCTACTCGACCGACTCGGAGGTCCTCGAAGAGCTGGCGACGGATCACCCGATCGCGCGGGCGGTGCTCGAGTACCGGCAGACGATGAAGCTCAAGACGACCTATCTGGATGCCCTGCCCAGGCTCATCGACCCGCGGACCGGCCGGATCCACGCGCAGTTCAACCAGGCCGTGGCGGCGACCGGCAGGCTCTCGTCGAGCGATCCGAACCTCCAGAACATCCCTGTCCGGACGCCGCAAGGAAGGAGGATCCGCCGTGCCTTCGTGCCCCAGAGGGACGGGGACCTGCTGATCTCGGCCGACTATTCGCAGATCGAGCTGCGCATCCTCGCCCATCTCTCGAAGGATCCCGCCCTGATCGCCGCCTTCCGCATCGGGGAAGACATCCACAGGGCGACGGCTGCGCGGATCTTCGACACCGATCTGGACCGCGTCGATCCGGCGATGCGGGCGCGGGCGAAGACGGTCAACTTCGGGGTGCTCTACGGGATGGGCCCGCTGCGCCTCTCGCGGGAGCTCGGGATCTCCTTCGCGGAGGCCAGGGGTTTCATCGAGCACTACTTCGCGAAGATGCCGGGGGTGAAGGCGTACCTGGACGAGAATCTCGCTCGCGCAAGGAGGGACGGCTTCGTCTCGACGATTCTGGGCCGCAGGCGCTACCTTCCCGCGCTCGCGACCGACTCCGCCCGGGCCCGCGCCCAGGCCGAGCGTATCGCCGCGAACACGCCGATCCAGGGTTCGGCGGCCGACTTGATGAAGCGGGCGATGATCCGCGTGCACGAGTCTCTCGCCTCAAGCTCCTGCGCCGCCAGGATGATCCTGCAGGTTCACGACGAGCTGCTCCTGGAGGGGCCCGAAGGGGAGGCCGAGACCGTCGAGGCGATTCTGCGTTCCGCCATGGAGGGGGCGATCACGCTGGACGTTCCCCTGGTCGTCGAGATCGCCCGCGGGCGGAGCTGGGATGAAGTCCATGCCTGAACGGGAGCCGCCGGAGAGACGCAAGCTGATCGGGGTGACGGGCAGGATGGGTTCAGGCAAGAGCAGGCTCTGCGCGATCCTGTCTCGCGCTCACGGTTGCCCGGTCATAGATGCGGATGCGTTGGGCCACGAGGCCCTGCGCGAGAGCGCCGCCGTCCGCGCCGCGCTCATCGCCCGATTCGGCCCCTCGATTCTCGGAGCGGGCGGGGAGATCGATCGCAGGGCGCTCGCGGATCGCGTCTTCCTCGATGCCTCAGCCCTGGGCGACCTCAACGAGATCGTCCATCCCTGGATCATCGAGAAGATCCGCGAGAGGCTCTCCGCCTTGCGGGTGAATGGGGGGGCTGGTATCGTCCTGCTGGACGCGGCGCTCCTGATCGACTGGAGGAGCCGACTTCCCGTCGACCGGGTCGTCGTCGTTCGCTGCCCCGATCTGGCGGCCATCGAGCGCCTCCGACTCCGGGGGATGCCGGAGGAGGAGGCCAGGCGCCGCCTCGCTCACCAGATTCCGGAGGAAGAGCTCCTGCTGCACGCCGACGAGCAGGTCGACAACGGCGGGTCGGAGGAGGATCTGACCTTGGAGGCCGAGCGCCTGTGGCAGAGGCTGTTGAGATGGAAGGAGACGAATCCATGAGCATCGATCCCCGTCAGGTCCTCGCCGAGAGTCGGGCAAAGCTGGATCACCTCCGGAGCTTCCTTTGATCTCGGCCAAAGGGAACAGGAGATCCGCCGGCTCGAAGAGGAGATGAGCGATCCGGGCTTCTGGGATCGGCCGAACGAGGCCCGGGGCAAGATCCAGAAGCTCAAGGCTTCGCGCGGGCAGATCGTCCGCTGGGAGCAACTGCGCAGAAGCTGCGATGACCTCGAGACGATGATCGAGCTGGCCGGCGAGGTCGCGGACCCCGCCGCCGGGGCCGAAAGCGATCAGATCGCCGGGGCGCTCGAGCGGGACCTCTACCGCTTCGAGCTGACCTCCTTCTTCCAGGGGGAGCTCGACAGCCACGATGCCGTCCTCTCGATTCATCCGGGCGCGGGAGGGACAGACAGCCAGGACTGGGCGGAGATGCTCCTGCGAATGTACCTCCGCTGGGCCGAAGCGAACGACTTCAAGGCGTCGCTGCTCGACTACCAGGAGGCGGAGGAAGCAGGCATAAAGGACGCGACAATCGAGATCCAGGGGGATTACGCCTTCGGCTACGTTCAGGCCGAGAGCGGCGTCCACAGGCTTGTGCGCATCTCTCCCTTCGACGCGGCCAGGCGCAGGCACACTTCTTTCGCTTCGGTCTTTGTCCTTCCCCAGGTGGACGAGTTGACGGACGTCGAGATCCGGGACGAGGACCTGCGCGTCGACACCTTCCGGGCGAGCGGCGCCGGGGGGCAGCATGTCAACAAGACCGACTCCGCGGTGCGGATCACCCACCTTGCCACGGGGATCGTCGTCCAGTCGCAGGCGGAGAGGTCGCAGCATCGGAATCGCGACCACGCGATGAGGATCCTGAAGGCGCGCCTCTACCACCACTACCGCGAAGAGGAGCGCAAGAGGCTCGATCATCTGGAGGACGGGAAGAAGGAGATCGCCTTCGGGAGCCAGATCCGCTCGTACGTCTTCTATCCCTATACGCTCGTGAAAGACCACAGAACCGACCAGGAGACATCCGACGTCCAGGCGGTGATGGACGGCCAGCTGAATCCGTTCATCGACGCTTGGCTTCGCTCGAGCTCGCGCCCGAGGAGCCGCGGCGAACGGTCCGAGGCGAAGTCCTAGAGCGGCAGGAGGAAGCGTGAATCTGCACATCTTTCGCGAGTACGACATCCGCGGCGTAGCGGACAGGGACTTGGACGACGGGCTCGTGCGGCAGATCGGCAGGGCCTTCGGCAGCCGGCTGGTCGAGTCCGGGGCCTCCGTCTGTCTCCTGGGCTGGGATGTCAGGGAGAGCTCCCCCCGGCTCAAGGGGAGTTTCGGGGAAGGGCTCGCCGCCACGGGGCTCGAGGTCAGGAGGATCGGGCTCGTCCCCACGCCGGTTCTCTACTACGCCATCCACAAGGAAGGAGGCGACGGCGGGGCGATGGTGACGGGAAGCCACAATCCCCCCGACCAGAACGGATTCAAGCTCTGCCTCGGGACCGCTCCCCTGCACGGCGAGGGGATACGGGAGCTCGCCGCGCGCATCCGGGAGGGGCGCTTCCGATCAGGCGGCGGGGCCTACCGGGATCTCGACCTGAATGGGGCCTACCAGGAAATGGTCCTCTCGAAGTGCGCGCCCGCGCGTCCGCTGAGCGTCGTGCTCGATATGGGAAACGGCTGCGCGGGGCTTCTCGCGCCCCGGATCTTCCGATCGCTGGGACACCGCGTGGTCGCGCTCTACGAAGAGCCCGACGGCAGATTCCCCAACCACCAGCCCGATCCGACGGTCCCGGCCCTGATGAAGGATCTCTGCGCGCGCGTCGTCTCGGAGCGGGCGGACATCGGGATCGGCTACGACGGGGATGCCGATCGGATCGGAGTCGTCGACGACTCGGGCCATCTCCTCTATGGCGATCAGCTCCTCTCGCTCTTCGCCCGTGACATGCTGTCGAGACACCCGGGGGAGAAGGTGATCTTCGACGTGAAGTGCTCCCAAGGCCTCGAGGAGGATATCCGCGCCCACGGCGGCGTGCCGATCATGGCCAAGACGGGCCACTCCCTCCTCAAGGCCAGGATGCGGGAAGAGAACGCTCTTCTGGCCGGAGAGATGTCAGGACACATCTTCCTCGGGGAGGACTTCTACGGCCACGACGACGCGATCTACGCCTCCGCGCGCTTCTCCTCCTACCTCTCGCGCCAGGATCTACCGTTGTCGCGCCTGAGGGAGTCGCTTCCCTCCTATGTGAACAGCCCCGAGATCCGCGTCTCATGCACCGACGAGGCCAAGTTCCGGGTGGTCGAGGAAGTGGCGGGGCGCCTGGGCTCCGCCTATCCGGTGGTGACGATCGACGGCGTGAGGGCCAGGATCGCCTCCGGCTGGGGCCTGCTGCGGGCTTCCAACACGCAGCCGGTCCTCGTTCTTCGCTTCGAAGCGAGGACTCCGGGCGACCTGGGTTCGATAGAGGCGGTTTTCCGAGGCGAGCTCTCGAGGTTCCCGGAAGTGCGTTGGGACGAAGCTCCCATCCACTGACGGATTCGCTGGTTGACACCCCTTGGGGCCTCGGATAGCCTGACATCGTGCCTCCCTGCGGGAGGTTGTCGCTTGGCTGCTCGGGGTTGGAGGCGGCCCGATTGGGTCGGGACTGGATGGGGATGAGCAGAAAGAACTTGCCGCGAGTCTTACGATTTCCATTCGACTTTCTTTTCCTGGCGGGTCTCGTCGTGTGGGGCGGTTGCCAGAAGACCGACGATATCCTGCAACCCTCGCCGGACGCCAAGACGGTGCTTCGCGCCATCTACCGCTCGCCGGCCGAGTTCACCAGGAATCCCATCGTTCTCGATGGGCAGATGGTCGAGCAGGAGTGGGGGGGGGATGCGGTCGAGTTCCTGAATGTCCGCATCTCGGATGAGAACGGCGTGGGGGGCAACGCCACGCCCGCATACGTCTCGATGAAGGCGGTCTACACCGATCGGGATCTCTTCCTCCTCGTCCGGTGGATCGATGGCCGCGCGGACGAGTACAAGGACGGAAGACTCTACGTCGGCCCCGATCTGAACATCCCGGGAATCTACGGCTGCCGCCAGGAGCTGATGGATGACGCCTACTGGTGGACCGAGTACTTCGGGTATGTCCCCGACGAGGACCGCCTAGCGATCGCCTTCGAGATCGAGCCCGCGGGCAACGCCATGGGCTCGTATCGCCAGATCGGATGCCAGGCGGCCTGCCACCTGCGGGAGACGCCGGCCTTCGGTCGCCTCGACTACGGGCGGCTCGATGTCTGGCAGTGGCTCGCCGCGCGGACGAATCCCGTTAGGGACCTCTTCGACCTGAACGACAACCCGGAGAATCCGCTCTACGGTCTTCCGGGATACCTGGACGACCTGATCTCCGACGCCTACTCGGGCCTCGTCTCCGATCCTGGGACGCCGAGCTACGTGCCGAACTTCGAGCCGGGGCGCAACGTTCCCCTCTACGTCTACCGCAACCGGGCGCCCGACGATCCGTACGCGTTCCCGCGCGATCCGGCCTCGTGCACGAACGTGATCGGCGAGCTCTGCCGCGCCAACAACGGCCTCGGCTTCGACTTCCTATGGAGGGACTACCCGGAGATCCCGGTCAGGCGCTTCAGCGAGTGCGACACTGCGTTTCTTGCTCAGCCGAGAGACGCCAGGCCCCGGGAATGGAGGCCTGGTGACTTCGTCCCAGGATGGATCGTCACCTATCCGACGGGCAGCAGAGCAGATGTCCACGGGAAGGGAAGCTGGGACAGGGTGCAGCCGACCGACCCGGTCGGTGTCTGGACTCTGGAGATCGGCCGCCGCCTGAGGACGGCAGATCAGATCCACGACGTGACCTTCTACCCCGACAGCAGCTTGACGTATGCCTTCACGGTCGCCGCGATGGACAACTCGGGCCGCGACCAGCGCGGCTCCGAGGTCCAGACGCTGCGCTTCGAGCCGAAGCCGGCGGGGAGGTGAAGATGCGACTTGCACGCTTCGGCGCAGAGTGGATCGCCGTTCTCGCGCTCTCGTGCGCCGTCTCGGGAGCGGGGTGGGCTCAGTCAGTCGACTATCTCGCCCAGGAGGCCGGACTGGCCCTCGATCGGACGCCTGCCTCGGCGAGGTTGGAAGGGATGGGGGGGCTCACGATTGCCGTCGCGGACGAGGGCAGGGAGCTCAACCTGAGCGACTACGGAAGGAACCTGGCCGGGTGGCTCCCGGATCGGGAGGGAAGGCGCTCCGATCTCTGGTTTAGGAGCATCGACCGAGCGGTCGATGTCCGCAACGAGCGGAACGTTCGGACGCGGACGCGGACTGGCCTCGTCGAAACGGGCGCGATCGCGTCGTGGAGCAGCGGGAGCAAGCGTCTCCTGGGCGCGGAGTACGCCTATGAGCGGCTCGAGACCGCTGTGGAGCGCGGCGAGCGCAGCCGCGACCGGGGCCCGCAGTGGGGCGGATTCGGCAACCAGCGGCTTGGCCCGCTCGTCGTCGGAGGCGCCGTCCACTTCTCCTCGGACGCCCAGCACCTGACGACCACCAACCCCTTCGGCATCTCGCACGACGGGTCCGGCGTGCGATACACCGGTGCCCTGGCCTATTTCAGGGGGAACCTGGCTGTCGGCGCGCAAGTGGAGCGCCAGGTGAACACGATCTTGGGGTATGGCCATGAGGTCTCACGCTTCCATGAGGATGAGCTCACATGGAAGAGGCCGGTCGGCATCTACTCCGCGGTCGCCACATTCAGTCCCGCGGCCTTGCTGCGGGGAGCGGTGAGGGCGAGCCTTCTTCGCATCGATGGACGGCAGGACGTCGATGTCAGCTGGGACTACCGCATGCCGGACAACCCTGGACGGGCCAACTACCGGGCGCTGGTGGGCGCGTTCGAGGAGGAGGTCCGAGGTGGGGAGATCGGTTCGAGGTGGGACGCCGACCTGACCGGCAGCATGCGCGCGTCGATTGACGGGGAGATCGGCTGGACCAGCGATCTGGTCACCGAGGGGGTGAACTACAAGGGCAGCCGCAGGGCTCTCGATAGGGACCGGGGCTGGACCCGGCTCGTCGGGGGACTGGGGTATGCGCTGGCTTCAGGAAGAGGGAGAGGGGGGGTCGAGGGATCCTTCCTCCGCACCAAGACCGAAGATCGGGTGGACGGCGGCGTGGAGGAGATCTCCGAGAGGCGGCTCGAGGTCAGAGCCGGGGCCGAATACCACCTCCGGGACGACATCGCCCTTCGCGCCGGGTATGCCAGGACGGTCGATGACCGGGACCTGGATGCCCCCCGAACCCTTCACACAGGCAGCGTGGTGACGATAGGGTTGGGCCTGATGCCGCGAGGGGGGCTCTTCCAGATCGATGCGCTGCTCCGTTACGGGTCGCTTGCGCCCGACTACGGCGGCGCGCCGAATCGTGAAGAAGAGGCTACATCTCTCGGCTTGGGAGCCCGATTCCTTCTGTAGCCGAGCGAGGCGGGGCCCGGGAGTCCTGCCGACGGCAGAGTTGCCGACGGCTCTTGACGTTCCGGGCGCGCAGGGCCTACAGTTTGGCTGGGGTTGGCGGTCGGGTACTCCCGAAGGGTTCTCATCACTTCATCGGGGTTATGGGGAAAGGAGCGCTTGAGCCATGAGACTGGCTGATCGGCTCGGCGTAGCGGCCGCATTCTGTCTTGCCGCATTGCTTCTCCTTCCAGGAGTCGTTCTTGCCCAGGGCACGGGCTCCGGCGTCGTGACCGGCAAGGTGACGGACTCTGAAGGGAAGCCCCTGGGTTACGCGAATATCGTGATCCTGGGCACCCCGTGGGGCGGGATGACGAATGACACCGGGGTCTTCAATGTCAAGAACATCCCGGTCGGCAACTACTCCGTCAAGGTGATGATGATCGGCTACGAGGACCAGCTGCTCTCCGATGTCCGCGTCGACCGGGGTGAAACGACGAACCTGACGTTCAAGCTCAAGCAGAAGGTGGTCGGGATCATGGACCTGGTCGAGATCACCGCGGCCCGAGAGCGGATCAAGATGAAGTCCACCCAGACCTCGCACGAAGTGCGCGCCTCTGATGTCGAAAACCTCCCTGTGGACGAGATGAGCGAGCTGATCGGGCTGAAGGCCGGAGTGGTCGCCCGGGGAGAAGCGCTCCACTTCAGAGGAGGACGGGCGGGGGAGGTGCAATACCAGGTTGACGGCGTCCCGGTGCGCGATCCGCTCGTCGGAACCGGGTTGAGTCTCGCGGCCATGGCCCTCGAGAGCGCGGACGTGATCATGGGGGGGCTGGACGCCCAGTACGGGAACGCGCAGTCGGGGGTGATCAACTACAAGACCAAGGAGGGCGGACAGAGCTTCGAGGGCGAGCTCCTCTATCTCACCGATGACTACGGACAGCCCGACAACACCTACGACAACCTCGATCGGATCTTTGTCGGGGTCGGCGGACCTTCTCCGGTGAAGGATCTGACCTACTACGTGTCCGCCGAGGGGACCTACTCCGACGAGTATCCCAAGACCGTGGAACGGCGCAGCCGCACGAAGCTCCTCAATTTCATCTCGATCGGCGACCGCAAGAACAACTCCCTGCGTCTTCAGGGGAAGCTCGCCTACCGGTTGGGCGCCTCGTACAAGCTGACGGCGGAGATGATCAACAACGATACGCGGCGCGATGGCTACTGGCACGCCTGGAGCCGCGAGGGATACGTCCAGACTTTCATGGACACGACCCGCACCGGCGAGATCATCCTGAGGCACGGCCGGTGGGCGCAGACCCAGGTCGACGACACCTACGTCTACTTCAATGCGGCGGAGCACACCCCGAACTTCAAGGACCTCTTCCAGCAGGTCAAGCTGGTCTGGACCCACACGATCGACGCCAACACATTCTACTCGGCCAAGTTCTCCAGGAGCGGATTCAAGGCCGATAGGCGGGTTCTGGGGAAGCAGCCGTGGGAGTACGACGGCGAGAGCGGCCGCGACTTCTACTACAACTATTTTGACGCCGAGGCGAGCGACTACTTCGTCATCTGGGGCGACTACCCTTCATTCTCCAACCGCGAGACGAAGGTCACGACGGCGAAGGTGGATTTCACCAAGAAGTACAGGCGGCACACATTCCAGGGCGGCCTCGACGGGACCTACAACGACATGCGTTACCTTCAGGTCGATCGGCCCTACCAGACCAACGCCATAGGCGAGATCGGCCAGACGCGGACCCGCTATCACTACTTCAATCCGGAAGGGGCCATCTACTTCCAGGATCGCTGGGAGCACGAGGGGATGGTGCTGAACCTGGGGCTCCGCTACGACCTTTTCAGCGTCGGGGAGCAGATCGAGATCAGCGAGGTGACCGATCGGGTGAAGCAGCAGTTCAGCCCGCGGGTCGGGATCGCCTATCCGATCTCCGACCGGGATGTCTTCAGCTTCCACTACGGCCGCTTCTACCAGATTCCCGACAGGCAGTACATCTTCGACAACCGCAACATCTTCGATGGCCGCGTCCGCGGGAACGCGAACCTGACCAACGAGACGACGGTCTCCTACCAAGCCGGCATCCAGCACCTCTTCACCGAGCTCGTGAGCGGCCAGTTCAGCGTCTACTACAAGGACATCTTCGGCTTGGTGACGACGGACGAGTTCGCCGTGCTCGGATCGGTTGGGAACATCCCGCAGTACGTCAACAGGGACTACGCTTCGGCGCGAGGATTCGAGACCACGCTGACTCGTAGCTTCGGCAACAACTACGGGATGGAGCTGAACTACGCCTTCGGCGTTGCGACGGGCGTGGGGAGCGATCCGGACGCCCGCCGGTCGCAGAACTTCGTCTACCTGCCCGTTTCCGAGCAGCCGCTCGACTGGGACACCCGCCACACATTCCGAGCCCAGCTCCAGCTCGCGAAGCAGGGACAGTGGGGGACGAGCTTCGTCTGGCAGTTCTCGACCGGCTTCCCGTACACGCCGATCGAGAGGACGACCCGGCAGATCGAGCCCGAGGTGGTCAACTCCCGCAGGCTGCCGAGCGAGGCCAATCTCGACGTGCAGGCCGAGAAGTACTACACGCTCTGGGGCCAGAGGTTCAAGGTCTTCCTGCAGGGACGCAACGTACTGGACTCGAAGAACATCGGAGTGCTCGAGGCGGACAACGACATTGCGGGAACGGCGCTCCGAGGCAACGACTATAGAATCTACTACACGGAGACGGGACGCGCCGGAGGCGCCTACTTGGGCGACGATGTCAACGGCGACGGCATCGAGGACTTTGTCCCACTGAACGATCCAAGGGTCTTCGGAGACCCGAGGGCTGTCCGCGTGGGCGTGTCATTCAGCTTCTGAGCCAGGGGTTGAGGGGAGAAGTCGATCCATGCGAAAGAGAATGAGCGCGGGAGTGATCATCCTCCTCGCATTAGGCCTGGCGCCCTTGATCGGGGCGCCGGCCCGGGCCGCGGAACCCCCCGGGCAACGTTGGGGCCTTCCGGAGGAGAGCGGGCTCTACGCCATATCCCCCCCGAACATCTTCTACCACAATGTCGGTCTTCTCGAACTGATGATCACCAACGTCGGAATCATCGGGAATCCGAACTTCGTCGACTCCTATGGCGCCGGCTGGCGGGGGGGCGAGTACCTTTACGCGGCGAGCCTCTGGGTTGGCGCGATCGCGCCCGACAACCTGCCGTACGTCACGACAGGCGCCTACGAGGTCGAGTTCCGTCCCTCTTTGGACGATGTCGACACGATCTATCCGTCGTACGAGGGAGCGCCGCACGGGAATCGTCCCGGATTCTCGACGCAGCCCGACGACGACAACGACGGCTTGGTCGACGAGGACCCGCTCAACGGCAGAGATGACGACGGCGACGGCCCCGGTGTCGGAAGGCCTTGCGGTCCCGGGGTCGCCGGATGCGACGAGGACTACTCGGCGATCTCTCAGCAGATGTTCTCCTGCCAGTACTGGGACTACACGCAGGAGTCGACGAACCGCTACCCGGAGCATCGCCCCTTGAACCTCCGGGTCCACCAGGAGAGCTATGCCTGGTCCACGGAGGGTTCGAACGAGTTCATCGGCTTCGAGTTCAAGATCTACAACGATGGCTTCGAGGTCCTTCGCTCCCTCTACATAGGCTTCTTCGTTGACTCGGACGCGGGCCCCAAGGAGGTCCGGGGCTTCTACGGAGACGACGGCGGCAGCTTCTACTCCGAGGAGATCCAGTACGAGGACGCCTCCAACCGCTACACCTGCCGCGAGCGGGATGGATCGGACAACGACTGCAGCGTCCAGGACATGAAACTGGACATCTGCTACATGTACGACATCCGCGACAACGGAGCCGACGCCACCGGCGGCGACGTGGACGGGAACTTCGGCGGGATGTTCCTCGGCCACACGACCGACCCCTTCGGAGAGCGCGCCCCGACGCAGGTGGGAGTGCACACCGCCATCTTCTTCAGCGGGTCGGGAGCCTATCCTTCGGGGGACCCGAGGAACGACTTCGAGAGATACGACCTGCTGTCGAGAGGGCAGAGAGCGAGCCGCCCGACCGGCTCGCCGAGCGACTACCGCTACTGCTTCAGCGCGGGGCCGTTCCGCGAACTCGCCCCCGGCGACGTTCTGCAGTTCCAGACAGCCTTCGTGATCGGAAGAGGCTTCGAGCAGATGAAGAACAACGCCATCAACGCGCAGAGGATCTACAACGGAGCCTGGCGGGACGTGGATGGCAATACCTCGACCGGTCGCGGCGGATCCTGGCCGGTCGGAGGGCGCGAGACCTGCCTCTTCGTTCTGGATCCGACCCAGCCTCTCATCTGGCGCGACCCGTGCGACAGCCTGAGCCCGCAGACGATCCAGGTCAAGGACACCGTCTGCCTGCCGCAGAACTACGTCGATGACGACTGCACCTGCTGCACGCCCCTCTATCGGACCAACGAGGAGGCGGAGGTGCAGGGTTATGAGACGCTGATCCGTTGGGTGGGAACCGTGGCGCCTCCTCCTCCGGGAACGAACATCGATCCGATCAGCAATCCCGCAATCCAAGTGACGGCCCCGGGCGGCGACCGCAGGGTGATTCTCCAGTGGGACAACCTCTCGGAGCTTTCCGCCGACCCGATCCAGCGCAAAGTCCTCTTCACGGGATATCGGGTGTGGAGGGTCGAGGGATGGAGCCGGCCGATCGGCTCGACGGGGCCGAGTCCCGGAGACTGGCAGCTGATCGCCGACATCGGCAAGAACCCACCCGACCGGCTAGGACGGGCGAGCCCTTACCATATCTCCAAGTATGTCTGCAGGCCCGACGGTCTGACGCGCTGCATCGGCCCGGACTCCTTCCCCGAGCCGATTCTGACGGGGTCCGAGGATCCGAACGAGGATTCTCTCTATTACTATCCGGTCGGACGCTACCGCCTTGAGGACACGCTCGGGCTCAAGAACGGGATGGTCTACTTCTACGATGTGACCGCCTATAGCAGCTGGACCGACTCCGTGTCGGGCTACCAGGAGCTGGCGGGTCGTCCCACCGCCGCCGAGCGCGACGGCGTTGTGCCCCAGTGGCAGGCGGCCAACAAGGGGGGCTCTGTCTACGTCGTCCCGAACCCGTATGTCCGTGGCGGACAGCCGCTGGGTTGGGACCTTACGCCCTCCGACAGGGATCCAACCGGGACGAAGATCGCGTTTGCGAACCTGCCGCTGGCCGATTGCCGCGTGAAGATCTATACCCTCGCGGGAGATCTGGTACAGACGCTGGAGAAGGACTGCCGCGAGGACGGCAGCGGAACGGTCTTCTGGAACCTCATCTCGCGGCGCGGACAGGACATCGTTAGCGGGGTCTATCTCTACTCGGTCGAATGCAGGGATTGTCCCCCGGACGTCAAGGGATGTGGCAACACGCAAGTGGGCCGCTTCACCGTCATCCGATAGGGGGGCACGGCGATGAAAGGGAAGAGGAAGATGGTAAGCTCTCCCAGGGCGAGAAGCATCTCACTGCTGATCCTGGCGCTGGCGATTCCCGGCCTGGTTCATGCGGGTGAGGAGTTCGAGAAGGTGGGCACGGTCGGCGGGCAGTTCCTGAAGCTCGGGGTCGGAGCCCGCGCCACGGCGATGGGATCGGCCTTCGTGTCGGTCGCCAACGACCCCTCGGCAGTCTACTGGAATCCGGCAGGAGTGGCCCGGATTCAGAAGAACTCCGTGGCCCTGAACCACACCGCGTGGTTGGCCGACATCTCGTTCACCCAGGCGGTCTATGTGTTCCACGTGGGGTTCCTGCCCGGGACCTTCGCCGCG
>Ga0194111_10005123_pt1 | contig 15140 bp, 16 predicted proteins | sample TA2KigC300mmetaG_FD_146194 | JGI IMG/M metagenome (GOLD analysis project Ga0194111, IMG submission 146194) | Freshwater microbial communities from Lake Tanganyika, Tanzania - TA2015033 Kigoma Deep Cast 300m | ecosystem: Environmental > Aquatic > Freshwater > Lake | place: Tanzania: Lake... | reverse complement strand
TCGCCCTGAGCGGGCGATCGAATGAAATACTGTAGCCACAGGCTTCACCCTGTGGAACTTCGAAAAGAAAAACCCGTCCCGCGAAGTGCTCGAGACGGGTTTCGTGTTTCTATTGGGGAAGAGATCAGTTCATTGACGAATAGAACTTGTCATCCAGCAGCATCTCGATCTGCAGAGTCATCTCCTCGATCATTTTCTGTCCGCCGAGGAACCCGACGCTTTTGAACTGGATCATCCCCTTCTTGTCGATAATAAACTTTGTCGGGATGCCTTCCACACCGTACTTCTCCACGAACCCTTCGTCGTAGAGAACCGGGAATGTGTACTTGTTTTCCTCGATGAATTTCTTGACCGCGGTCTCACGCGCTGCCCCCGTTTCATTCTCCCATGTGTTCACGGCAAGGATCACAACGTTGGGATTTGACTTGTATTTCTCATAGACCTGCTGGAGGTACGGGAACGAAGCCTTGCAGGGGCCGCACCACGTTGCCCAGAAATCGACGACAACAACTTTTCCTTTCAGACCGGAGAGTCTGACCGTTTTTCCATCTAATCCTTTCAGAGCGAAGTCGACGGCCGCCTTGTTCACGCGACCCTTCAGTGCCTCTTTTCGGACTTCTTCCCTCGCAAGCTGCTTTGCCTCGTTGACGACTCGGTCGAACCCGGCGTCGGAACCTTTGGCTTTGGCATAGGCGACTTTGAATTGCTCGATCAGCTTGTCGGTCGCTTTTCCCTTATGGATGCATTCCGTCGCAACCACCATCGCAACGTCGTACTTTTCGTTCTTGATATAGCACTCGACCAGCCGCTGGTTGATGTCCTCTTGTCCCCCTTTCGTTAGGTCGTACGCTTCCCGGTAAGCGAGTTCAGCTTCCTGCCTCTTCCCGATCTGATCAAGACCGTAGGCGTAGGTGTCGAGTACTGCTCCGAGCGCCGACTCATTCATCCTTTTCCATTGAGCGTTGCTGAAGTAGGAGGGCTTCATGGACGGTTCGGGACTCCTGAGGAGATCCACTCCCTTCTTGGCCCACCTGACCGCCTTTTCGAGCTGCACTCCTTTCTCGATCAGCGGCCAGGAGATGTTGTTGTACAGCGTGCCGTCCTTTCGCGGCAGCGCATCGAGCACAGCTGCTGCCTGGTCATGTTGCCCCGCTTGAACGAGCGAATTCACGCGCATCATGCTGTAATTGTCGAGCTGCTGGCCTTTCTGCGGGAAATCCCGAAGGAACCGATCAAGCTTCTCAAGGCGTCTGGCTGGATCCCGCTCCATGTAAATCTCGCGGCTGAGCGCTCCCTCAGCAACTTTTCCTTTCGGCTTCGACGAGATAGCCTCCTGTCGAATCTGATCTGCCCGTTCCCTCTGTCCGGTCTGGTCATACCAGATGAGAGCAGCCTGCAGGGCGTCCTCGTTCGGCTTATGCGCCGCATAGAACTTTTCCAGTTCCTCCTTCACGACTACCTTGGTCTCTTCGCCAGGTTTCTGCCGCATGAGAATTGACCATCGCATCGGCGCGACGCTCCAGTTGTCCGGATAGAGCTGCTGTTCTTTGTCGAGCTCTGCAAGAGCCCCCTCAGGATCTTTCGGCCGTTTGAGCTCGTAGAAGCCGCCCATCATCAGGATGCTCGATCGTTGGTAGTGGGCTCCCTTCAGCGGCTTTCCATTGCCGTCGTACACCAGAACATCCCACACGTTCTCTCCGTTGTCATCCTTCATCTCTCCGGACGCGAATCGAAGCAACAACAACCTGGCTTTGGCGTCGGTCAGCCTGAGGGAGCACTTCCACACCTTGCCGGACATTTTCATCGGCAGCTCGTGGAGTACCGGAGATTCGGCGTCGCGCATGACCATGAGCTCAGCGGTGATCTCGTTTACATAGCGGAGGTTTGCGGACTTCGCCGCACCGTTGTACGTGATAACGATCTGATCCCCGATCTTGGGCATCTGCGGAGCTATTGTCGCCAACTGCTCCTGGCTTGCGGCCGATGGGAGAAGAAGAACAGCTAGAAACAGTAGTCCTCCGAGCTTCTTCATCATAGAAGATCCCTCCTTCAGTGATTGTGGTGATCCAACGGTCGGTGACCTATCCCTTCACGAATTCCTTCTCCGCCATCCGCACGACGAGGACAGGGCAGGGGGCATGGCGAACGACCTTCTCGGCTGTGCTGCCGAACAGGACGTGCTCGACGCCGGAATGTCCGTGGGTCGCGATGATGATCAGGTCGATCTCCTCTTCGCGCGCGTACTGATCGATCTCGTAGAATGCCTTGCCCATCCTGATCACCTTCTTGGCGGGAACTCGTCTGCCGATCTCTCTGCGGATCAACGTGTCGAGTTCCCCCGAACCCCGCTCCCGCAGTTCGTTTTCGACGTTTGGATAGCCGAGCTGTCCGAAACTGAAGTCGGCCGGATAGATGGTGGGTTCAATGACGTACAGCAGGTCGATACTGGCTTTGAATTGCTCGGCGAAGGGAATCGCGTATCGCAGTGCCTTTTTCGAGTGCTCTGAGAAATCCACTGGGACGAGAATCCGGTTCAGCTCTATCTTTGCCCGACGGCGTGTCGTCGTTGAGGCGGCCCGCCGGGCTGGCACCCGGTGCAGTCGTCGCTTTTTCGTAGCCATCGCGCTCCTCCTTTGAAGCTCACGCGGGATTCGTCTTCTGGGACGTCAATTCGTCGAGTTCACTCCTGAGTCGCGACAGCTCATTGTCCGTTTTCCGGAGCCGTTCAGCGACAATTTCCGCGAGCTTCAGGATGATTTTGATACCAAGTTCAGTGTTTTTCTCAATCAGCTCAAACAGATCGGGCCGGAAGAATCCGATAAGCGAGCACGCCGTTTTGCAGATCGCGCTCGCTGAGCGCGGCGACTCGTCGAGCAGGGCAAGCTCGCCGAAGAAGTCTCCGCCCGTCAGGAGAGCGAGCTCCTTTTGCACGTCATCCTTGTCCGCGATAACAATCGACACCTCCCCTTCCTGGACGATGTACATGCCCAGCCCCGGGTCCCCCTGATAGAACACCGGCTCGCCGGGCTTGTACTCGCGCTTGTGAACGATCGCCGCAACCTCCTTCATCTCGCGGGAAGATAACCCGGAGAATGCGGGTACCTTGCTCAGAAGTGACTCCGTCGATCCTTCCTGGAACTTGCGGTTTGAAAACAAGTTCTTCCAAACCGCGCTTTCGTTCGTTGCTCGTGCCACCTCGTGCTCCGTGGGTGCTAAATGAATTTCAGCCAATGGTACTTGTCATTGGCGTTCTGAACAATATCAAAGAACGATCGCTGCAGCTGCAAGGTTATCGGGCCCGGTTTTGCCTCGCCGACCGGGATCCTATCGACGGAACGAATCGGTGTCACCTCCGCAGCGGTTCCTGTGAAGAACACCTCGTCAGCAATGAACAGCATCTCCCGAGGGATCGACGCTTCAACTACTTTGTAGCCGAGGTCTTCCGCGAGGTGGATAACGCAAAGGCGGGTGATCCCAGGCAGGATCGCTGCGCTCACCGGGGGGGTGTAGAGGACCTCGTCCCGGACCAGGAAGATGTTTTCCCCGCTCCCCTCGCTCACGTTGCCGCATGCATCGAGTGCGATCCCTTCGGCGTACCCGGCAAGGATGGCCTCCATCTTGATCAACTGGGAGTTGAGGTAGTTGCCGCCGGCCTTTGCCATCGATGGGAACGTGTTCGGTGCAGACCGGCTCCACGAAGAGACGCAGACGTCGATTCCGCTGTCAAGCGCACCGCCACCAAGATACGCTCCCCACTCCCACACGGCAATCATAACATCCACAGGACACGAAAGCGGATTCACGCCCATATCTCCATATCCACGGTATGCGACAGGTCTAATATAGCAGGCCTTCAGGTTGTTCGCCCGTATCGTCTCTTTGATTCCTTCTTCAAGCTGCGCGGGAGTGTACGGAATTGGCGCACGGTACATTTTGGTGGAGTCATAGAGCCGACGCAAGTGTGCATCAAGCCTGAAAATTGCAGCACCTCGCTTCGTTTCGTAACATCGGATCCCCTCGAACCAACTCGAACCGTAGTGAACCACGTGTGAGAGGACGTGGATCTTCGCATCATCCCAGTCCACAAGCTTTCCATTCATCCAGATTTTGTCAACTTTCTTGATCGGCATCGTTGTGGTCCCGGTGCGATGTGCTCGTGAAGAAGAACGAAGTGGTGATATCAAACGCCGGAGTGACTAGATCGGTAATGCGTAGATGCGATAACGCTTGGTGATTGTTCCGTTCAACGCTTCTGCCGCTTTCACCATCCTGACGTTGTCCTCGAGCACCCAGCCGGCCTCGCCGTATTGGTACCCAAGCTTTCGCGCTCGCGTTGCGGTCTCATAGAACAGAACCCCCGCTGCTCCCGTGTTGAGGTACTCTGGGAGCACACCAAGCACAACAATCCGTGCCAAGTTAATCTCTTTCTTGTGTAAAAGCAACTGGAGGAGTCCGGGGATCAACCGGCCCTTCTTGTTATGTTTTAGAGCGACGTTGATGTCGGGCAACGTAAGTGCAAATCCGATCGGTCTTCCTTGCACTTCCACAAAAATGACAAGATCGGGAACCACGATGGGCCTCAAGTCTTTGGCCATCGCGTCGACTTCCGCGTCGGTCATGGGAACGGCACCCCAGTTCTTCGCCCAGGCTGCACTGTAGAGCTGCTTGATGATCGCCACATCCCGCTTGAAATTCTTCATGTCGATAGATCGGAAGCTCAGGCGGTTCCTCTGCTTCACAATATTGTTGGCTCGTTCAAGGCGTTCCGAGCATACCGTGTCCTGCGACAGAAGGTACGCATACAGATCTTTCGCTTTCGTGAAGCCATACCGCTCAAGAAGTGTCACATAGTACGGCGGATTGTAGGTCATCAGAATCGTGGGACTCCGGTCGAAGCCATCCACAAGGAGCCCGTATTCATCGTTGACAGAGGGATTTGCCGGTCCGCGCATCTCGGAAACGCCTTTGCCCCTGAGGTACGCTCTGGCTGCACCGAGCAATGCATCGGCTACCGGCTGATCATTGATACACTCGAAAAATCCAAAAAAACCGATATTCTCGTTGTGCTCTTTGTTGTGGTTGTGATTAACGATGGCAGCAACGCGACCGACCATTTCACCTTCTTGTTCCGCCAGAAAGAACTCTGCATCGGCATGCTGGTAGAACGGGTTCTTCCGCTTGTCGATGAGTTTACGCCGATCCATGAGCAGCGGCGGCACCCAGTACGGGTTTCCCTCGTAGATTTTCCAGAGGAAGCGGATGAACATCTCCCGATCAGCGCGGGTACGGACGGGCCGAATGTTGATGGTTGCCATGGAGTGCAGAGGCGAAGAACAATGGGCGATCGAACGGGTTAGTTCGTCGATAAGAAGAAGCCGCAGCGCCTTCGGCGCAGCGGCTTACCGACTCTCAGTGAACAGTATCGAGAAGCGTGCAGCTGATCAGCTAATTGCCCCAAGCTTCTTTCCAATAACAGAGAAGACGTTCAGGATCTTGTCCAGATGCTCATCTTCGTGAGTGGCCATGTAGCTCGTCCGCAGCATTTCCATTCCGGGAGGGACACCGGGGCGGATAAAGGCATTCACAAATACGCCGGCGTCAAACAGCGCTTTCCACATCAGCAGGACTTTTTCGGTGTTCCCGATAATCACCGGGACGACCGCCGAATCGTGCTCGCACACACGATAGCCCATCCCCTTCAGCCCCTGACGCATCTTCCGGGCATTCCGCATGAGCTTGTCGATCCGCCACGGCTCGCTCTCCAGAATGTCCAGTGCAGCCATCGCTGAGGCAACAGAAGCCGGAGTCGGGCTCGCGCTGAAAATCAGCGCCGGTGCGTGGTGCTTAAGATAATTGATGACAGCCCGGTCGGAAACCACAAATCCTCCCAGGGAAGCAAACGTTTTGCTGAACGTCCCCATGGTCAAGTCGACTTCGCTTTCGAGGTTGAAATGGCTTGCCGTTCCCCGCCCCCCTTTTCCAATGACACCTATGGCGTGCGCGTCGTCAAGGAGAATCCGAGCGTTGTACTTCCTCGCGACCCGAACCATGTCAGGGAGATCGACGATTTCCCCGGAAGTGCTAAAGACGCCGTCGGAAACGATCAGCTTTGGAGCCTCGCGTGGGAGCTTAGAAATAACGGTCTCCAGGTGTTTCATGTCATTGTGTTTGTACCGCGCAACCCAGTGCGTTGCTCCGTCGGCGAGCGCACCGACGCCGGTCGCGATGAGATTGCCGGCCACGATGCACGCGTGGTTGTCTTTGTCCGAAACAACGTATTCACCTGGCTGAACGAGTGTGGGAATGATCCCCTGGGCGGTCTGGAATCCTGTACTATAGAGAAGGCAATCTTCCTTCCCCATGAACTTCGCCAGCCGTCTTTCAAGTTCAACATGAAGATCCAGCGTCCCGGTCAGATAACGAGAACCGGAACAGCCGGATCCATACTTGTGTACGGCCTGGATGGCAGCTTCTTTAACTTTTGGGTGTGCAGTAAGCCCCAGGTAGTTATTCGAGCCAGCCATAATGATCTTCCGCCCTTCGATCTGCACCACAGGTCCCTCGCTCTCTTCAATAGGGTGGAAGTAGGGATAGCATCCACTCGCTTTTACTTCGTCGGCGCGAGTGAAGTCCCAGCATTTGTCAAAGAGATCCAAGGGAACTCCAGTCTGGAAAAAGGAATGAAGGGGTTAGACACCCCGTTTTGCTTGTCAAAACTTTTTTCAATATACTCCATTAAGCCAAGAAAGTCAACGAACTCCCCGTCTTCTCTCTTCCGGAGGCAAAATACCAGACGCTCTTGTCACCGGCGGAACCGGTTTCATCGGAAGCCACACGGTTGAACTGCTGCTGCAACGAGGGTTCACCGTCCGCTGTCTCGTACGTCCTTCACGAAAGGGCCTGGGTTGGCTCGATGGGCTTCCCGTCGAAGTAATTCAAGCAAGCCTATTTGATCCGGACGCACTTCAGCGTGCGATGCACGGTGCCGAGTACGTTTTTCACATCGCCGGTGTGACGAAGGCACGAAGGGAGCGCGAATTCTTCGACGGCAACGTGACGACAACAAGAAATCTGCTGGAAGCCGCCTCACGTGCCGATCACCTCCGAAAGTTCTGTCACCTCAGCAGCCTCACAGCCGTCGGCCCGAGTTACACTGGCCTCCCCCTTGATGAAGATTCCCCGTGCCGACCGATAACAGCCTACGGCGTATCGAAACTCCAGGGAGAAACATTGTGTCAACTGTACTCCTCACGCGTTCCGCTCGTGATCATCAGACCGCCGGCGGTCTATGGACCGAGAGACCAGGACATCCTTGAACTCTTCCGATGGGTGAGGAGAGGGATCAAGCCGATGCTCGGGAAAAAGCACAAATCCCTGACTATTGTCCACGTGACGGACCTTGCCCGGGCGATCGTGGAAGCGACGCTCTCAGAGAGAACAAAAGGAGAAACCTATTTCGTCGCTGATCAGAACATTTACTCTCTGACGGACATCTTCAGCCAGCTCGCAAAGCTCATGGAAAAACGGACAGTCCCCCTACCGGCACCTTCGTTTCTCGTCTATTCCGTTGCAGCCATAGTCGAACTGGTTTCGTTCCTCTCCTCCAAACCTCCCGCCCTCAACATCGAGAAGGCCCGCGACCTCGTACAGCCGCACTGGGTCTGCAACGCTAGAAAGATTGAGAATCACATCGGTTTCAGGTCCCAGGTTACGCTCGATGAAGGGCTGAAATCCACTCTGGATTGGTACAAGACCTGCGGCTGGCTGTAAATGCCAGCCGGAAATCGAGCGGCCTCTCCTCCATCGATCTTGCGCCTACCAGGCTCCAGGCTTCCACCAGCGCTCATAGCGCTCACCTCCCGAGCAGCATCCTCCGAACGGAGGCCGATCTGAGACCCGAATTCTCGACTGCATCTGTCTCAAGTATACGGACGCAGCTCCCTGGGGCGAGGTTCGGAGCCTGCCAAACCGCGGTGTGGAGTCCGGCATGTATCGATCAGCCTCACCGTGATCGGTTTCGGCATACTCGTTCTTGTTCATTACCGGTCTCTGGAGAGGCTAAAGGTGGGAAGGTCAAGATCATCTCCCGGCCCGGCGATCGGTAGGTGCATGGAGCGAAGAGAAACGAACGTGCCTCAGCCGACTTCAAAGAAGTACGACTCGTCGCACGAAACAAGCTCGTCGTCGTGCGAACCGAAAATGCGATACTCCACGCGATCGCCCGCCTCGAACGTCCCCAGCAACGCGCGCCAGTACGAATTGTTGCGCTGCTCGTTGTTCGAATGCCACTGCGCAGGCATCTTGCATGACATTTCTTTTCCGTCGGCCTTGCGAAGCGTTAGCTCGAGCCAGACGGATTGTCCGCCTTCAATGGGATACGTGCCGATCCACAGTTCCACGTCTTGTCCGGGTGAAACGTATTCGGGAATGCGCGATGCATCGACGGTGTTATGCCAAATGACCATAACACACCTCCTGCCTTGCCGCACGTGTGTCCGCGCGCGGTTATGTGCATTGGTGAGTTTTTCTCGGGCCTTCTGCGATACAACAAATGAAATGCTTACGACAAAATCAATGCTGCCTTGTTCCCAAACGAGCCGGTTCAGAAAAAAGTAGGCCTTTTCTTAGGTTGTCTTCTTACTTGTGAGAACCCACGGGGAGGAAGATCACCGGATAAGACGAATCACTTCGTACGTGAGCTGGGAAACGTGTAGCGGAGGCATGGCTCGCACGCAGAGGGAGCCATGCGGGCTGAGAAGGCAACTGCGGCACTAGCCGTTCATGTGAGTTACCAACGAAATGAGATAGTAGAGAAGGCCAGCGACGGTTGCGGATGTGGGAATCGTGATGAGCCACGCGATCACTATCCTGCCGGCGATTCCCCAGCGGACTGCGGATATCCGGCGCGTCGCGCCGACTCCCATGATGGCACCAGCGATTGTGTGCGTCGTGCTGACCGGGATTCCGCTGAGTGCAGTACCAAGCAACAACAGCGCCCCTCCGGTCTCAGCACAGAAGCCCCCAACCGGCTTCAACTGGGTCAGCTTGATCCCCATCGTGCGGATCACTCTCCAGCCGCCCGTGAGCGTGCCGAGGCTGATGGCGGTGTGCGCGGAGAGAATGACCCAGAGCGGGACGTGAAAGCCGAGCGACCTGTCATATAGCCACGCGGGGACATCCGCTTCAGCGGAGAAGAGCAACACAGCAATGATCCCCATGGTTTTCTGAGCGTCATTTGTTCCATGACCCAAACTGTACGCGGCGGACGAAACGAGCTGACCGACACGGAACAACCGATCTACTTTTCTGCCAGACCAAGGTCGAAAAATCCACGACACGGAAACCATGAGACAAAAAGAAGCAACCATTCCGATGAGGGGAGAGAGAGCAATAAAGACCAGAACCTTATAGAGGCCGCCCATAACAAGAGTGCCTGTCCCGGCCTTGACAATTGCAGCCCCCGCAAGTCCGCCGATAAGCGCGTGCGACACGCTGATCGGAATTCCGTAGTGAGTGCACACGTGCGTCCAAACGATTGCTCCAACGACTCCAGAAAGAATCAGTTCCTCGGTAACAACTCCGGGATCAACGATGCTTTTTCCAATGGTATTCGCAACGGCGACACCAAATCCGAATGCTGCAACGAAATTGAAAAACGCTGCCCACGCGACTGCCAAGCGCGGCGAAAGAACGCGCGTTGAAACAACAGTGGCGACGGAATTCGCAGCATCATTCATTCCATTGAGAAAGTCGAAAAGGAGAGCAAGGAGAATAATGATAACAACCAGCGTCATGGCGGGTCAAGACTTGCGCAAGTGTCAGGAATGTTTGATCAAGATGCCCTCAAGGACATTCGCCGCGTCCTCGCACTTGTCCGTCGCGGTCTCCAGACTCACGTAGACCTCCTTGAATTTGATGATCTTCACAGGATCCTTTTCCTTCTCAAACAGCTCGGCAATTGCTCTCTCGAAAATCGAATCGGCTCGGTTTTCGTACTCGTTGATCGTTTGAAGCGCCTGCTGCAGCTCTTCGATGACGTGCAAGTTCTTGATGAGTTCCACGGCGCGACGGACCTCGACGATGGACATGTGGAGCACATCGATCAACTCGACCATGGAGGAGGGACACTTGTCAAGTTTGTAGAGAACAAAACGGCCGGCACTGCCATCGATGTAATCGAGGATATCGTCGAGTGCCGATGCCAACAGATGTATATCCTCCCGATCGAGCGGCGTCACAAACGTAGAATTGAGCTGTGAGAAAATCCGGTGGGTAATGGCGTCACCCTCGTGCTCGAGATCTTTGATGTGGTGAACAATGGCTTCTCGCTCCTGCGCGCTCTTGCAGAAGGAGAGCTTCTTCATCGCCTCTGCCGCTTTGACGAGATTCTGACTCGACTCTTCAAGCAGCGAATAGAACTTGTGTTCTCGAGGCACCAATCGACGGATGTATTTATCGATTTTCATATGCTCCCTCTTGGGGATTTGAGTTTCATTTAGTCAAGTCAAAGCGATCCGCGGTCGCTCGCCCATCAATCACCGGCGTTCCGATGGCTCATAAAAATCTCTCCAGCCTCTGGCTCAAGCGCCAATGCGCAAAATTGTCGGCCATATTATAGCCACAAAAAGGCAACATTGCCATAGGGTCACATCGCACGATCCCAAGGACTCCCGTTGGCGCGGCCCTCGTCTCAGTTGTCATTCCCGACCCTAAGAGTACGCCGTGCACTCAATCGAAGGCTTGCATTACGGGCGGCAAGACCCTCGATTGACGGCTCTCCCGGACAATGGCAGAAATCGGAACGCCGCGCGGGTCCCCCCAGTTCGGAGAAATCCTCAGGCACTGCCCGGCGGGAGTTGGGAAACGCGAGTTGGGATGGGCAGCCTTGCCATCTGTCGCTGGCCACTCCCTCCCCTGCCAGTCCAGCAGTCCTGCGAGGTCAGGTTTTCCATCCGCGCCACGTCATTTGGATGGCTGCGATGGAGGTAGCAGCCCGGGTGGGTCACCTGGTCGAGCTCAATCAGCGTACCGTGTCGAAGCATCTGTTTGTGATCAACAAGGTTCCTTCAGATTCTTGATTTCCAGCTTCGGACGACTTCCGCATTGATCCTGATCTCGTTGTCGACCAACCGGCTGGGGATTGGATCAGGATAGAACTTCTGGCAGCAGGCGTAAGCCTCCAGGCTCGACATGTTCCAGTAGGAGGGACATGCTGCGCAATGGATATTGTGGCCTTCGAGGTAGAAATCGGTCGAGCGGCAGTTTTCGCTGATGCTCATGGCCGTCACGATCTTGCCCTCGGGAGTGGTGTACGCCAAGACCGGCACTTGCTGCACTCGCTCCGGATCAAAGAACCGTACAAGCTTGTGAGCCGTGACTGCCTTCAGAGGAATGACGATGGACCCGTCCTCCAGCCGAGCCTCAATGAGTGTGCTGGAGGTTTTCTGACTGACGCCATAGTCGATGGGAACAACAATGGAAGGTTGGTTTGCGATGACGGGATGGTACTCCCGGAAGAGAACTCCGAGATATGATGTGAGTCCGAGTGCGAGGACGACAACCACCACGACGACGCTGATCCATTTCTTCCTTGACGGCGTCCCATTGGACACTGTAGGAGTCTCAGGCTCTGCTGTGGGGATCGCCGATCCGCATTGGGGGCAGACCTTCACAGCGTCTTCACAAGGGGTTCCACATCGTTGGCATTGTCCGGCCATGTTCTTCACGCACTTGATTCAGATTGTCATCTCTTCCCCTTCACGTGGTGACGCTCCATACCGTCGCCTTCTGTCTCACCACGCTTCTGCTCCACATATGGCTCACACTCTGGCGCCGAGGACTTTCTCTGCAAGCTGTTTGCGGTATCGTTTGAGTTTTGCTCGGAGCTCTGGGCGTTTTCCGGAGAGGATACTGATGGCAAGAAGCGACGCGTTGGTCGCTCCATCGATCGCTACGGTCGCGACGGGAACACCTGCGGGCATCTGAACGATCGAGAGGAGAGAATCGAGGCCGTTCAGCGACTTCGATTTCACCGGGACCCCGATCACCGGCAGTACCGTCTTCGCCGCGAGCACTCCGGGCAGATGTGCCGCACCTCCTGCCGCAGCAATGATAACTTCGATGCCGCGAGCTTCTGCCTCCTCAGCATAGCGGAGCGCGTGGTCCGGTGTGCGGTGTGCTGAGAGCACCCTGAATTCAAACGGAACGCCGAACTCCTTCAGTGTTGACCGAGCCGGTTCGAGTTGGTCGACATCTGATGCGCTCCCAAGAACAATCCCGACCAGCGGAGCAGATTCATTCGTGGTCTTTTTCGCCGCCATAGAAATGGAAGTTCGTGAAGTTGGTTGAGGATTCAGGTCCGGTGTTGTTTCTCCGACGAATTTGCGCGAGCAACATGATTGGCGATCAGAGCCGCCGTGGCCCCTGCGCCAAAACCATTGTCAATGTTGACAACGGTGAGACCGGGCGCGCAGGATTGGAGCATCGTCATCAGAGCCGCTTCGCCTTTGCCGCCGTAGCCGTATCCGGTGCTCGTAGGTACTCCAATGACCGGGACAGGAACAAGTCCGCGCACAACCGAGGGGAGTGCCCCCTCCATCCCCGCCACAACGACGACGGCTGAGACCTCATGTTCGACAATCTCCTTCAACGGCTCCATGAGCCGATGAATACCTGCGATGCCGACATCGTAGTGTGCAAAGACGCGACATCCCATCACCTCAGCGGTGACCTTTGCCTCCTCCGCTGCAGGAACATCGGACGTCCCCGCCGCCAGGATCCCGATTTTGCCTCCGGTCTCCTTCATCTCGAAATCCGGTCGAGATGCCACAATTGTCCGGGCAATCCTGTTACGGTTTAAACGTAGGATTCTGCCCAGGCTATTCTCAATCACGTGCGCACACTCATCGCTCACCCTCGTCGCGAGAGCAATCCCTGATTTCTCTGCGATGCGCTGGACGGCTGCCACAACCTGATCGTGAGTCTTCCCTTCCGCCAGGACTGCTTCGGGGATGCCGGTTCGATCAGCGCGGTTGACGTCGAGGCGCGCGAATCCTTCGATTATTTCGATGTTTCCAGTGTGGTGATTCTGCATGGCAGCGCAGGCATCAATATACGCCAAAATCTTGAAAAGACCATGAAAAAATGGAGAGAGGAAAGAGAACTACATTCGAGCTCAGGGTTCGGATGCTCTTCGAAGCCTATCCATGATCGTCGCACCGAGTCCCTCTTCCGGCACCCCTTCGACGATGATCACGTCGAGGCCGAGCGCATCAAGCTCGCGCAGCGTCCGAAAGAGATAGCGCGCGAGGATATCCAGAGAAGTCGGCAAAACCCGAAAGTATTGACCCGATTCGACCTTGGCGAGCAGCGACGAATTGACGACGCAGCCGACCCTCTTGCCATGCTGCCGTTGTTCTTGCAGCACCCTCGCAAAGTTTTCCACATCGCCGCTTTTGACGAGCAACACTCGCGCGCGGGGAGCGTAATGGCGATGCCGCGTTCCTGGCGATCGCTTCGCACGATCGATGCCCACCTGGACTTCGACACTGCCGATCAGCTCTTCGATCCGCTCACGGGTCAGTCCCCCCAAGCGAAGAATCGCAGGTGGCTCTGCCGTTACGTCCACAACCGTGGATTCCAGGCCGATCGCCGCCGGTCCGGCGTCAAGGATCAGGTCCACGCTCCCCCGCAGATCGTCATAGACATGTTGAGCTGTGGTCGGACTGGGTCGTCCTGAGAGGTTGGCGCTCGGGCCGACAATTCCTTCACCGAGAGCCTGAATCATGGCGAGCGGCACAGGATGATTCGGCATCCTCACTGCGACAGTATCCAGGTTGGCGGTAACGAGATCTGAAATGAGTATAGTCCGCTTCACGACGAGGGTGAGTGGTCCAGGCCAGAAAGCTTCGGCCAGCAGCTTCCCTTTCTCCGGCATCTCATCCACGATGTCATCGAGCTGCTTGGATGACGCGATATGAACGATCAGGGGATTGTCCCCGGGGCGCCCCTTCGCTTCGAAGACCTTCTTGACCGCGTCCAGATTGAGCGCATCCGCGCCCAGGCCGTAGACGGTCTCCGTGGGAAAGGCCACGAGTCCTCCCCGCCGGAGGACCTCAGCAGCTTGCCTGATTGACTCTGTATCAGGATCGGTTGGGGATATGGAAAGGATCTTCGTTTCGATCACAGACACGTGTACCTGCGGGCGACCCGTGGTCAAGCGGACACCCGCTATTTCTCCCTTTTGACAGGCGTTTTCACCGGCACCACCCCGGCAAGTTCTCCAATGACATTCACCAGCTCCGCGCCCGCAGGAATGACAACCTTCGCATTTTCCGCGAGGGAACGCTCAACCGTTTCCAGGCGTCGCAGGAGCTGAGCATTGCCGATGAAGTACCGTTCGGCGGCTTCATTCACGAGCCGTATGGCCTCTGCTTCTCCCTCAGCCTCGAGAATGCGCGCGGCCTTGATACCCTCCGCCTTCTTGATTTCGGCACGCTTCACACCATCAGCCGTGGTCTCCGCCGCTGTGGCAAAATCGACAGCTGCGATTTTCTCGTTCTCGGCCTTGACGATCTTGTTCATCGTCTCCTGGACATCCTTCGGAGGATCAATCTCCTTCAGTTCTGCCCGCACGATCTCCAACCCCCACTTCCCGGTTTCCTCCCGCAGCGTCACCTGCAAATCGGAATTGATCTTTCCCCGTTCGCTGTTGGCGGATTTGAGCGTCAACGTACCGATAATGTTGCGCAGGGTCGTTCGCGCCAGGTTGATGATCTGGTATCGATAATTCGCAACATTGTACTGCGAAGCCTTCACGCTCTCTTCATCGCTTCGGACCTTGAAGTAAACCTGGGCATCCACCCGCGCATTCAAATTGTCGTTGGTGATGATCTCCTGCGGCTCGGCATCGACCATCTGTTCGGTGATTTCGACTCTATACATCTGCTCGACAATCGGAATGATCTAGTGGAAGCCCGGCTCGGCAAATCGATTGTATTTTCCAAACCGCTCGATGAGCGCGCGATGGGTCGGTCGGATAATCCTGATTCCCATTGCGAAAATCATGACTACAAAGATCGCAACAACCACAAAGAGTGTCGACATAGCTCCTCCTCAGCTGAATCCGGTCAACGCGAGTA
>Ga0194111_10005113_pt1 | contig 15150 bp, 15 predicted proteins | sample TA2KigC300mmetaG_FD_146194 | JGI IMG/M metagenome (GOLD analysis project Ga0194111, IMG submission 146194) | Freshwater microbial communities from Lake Tanganyika, Tanzania - TA2015033 Kigoma Deep Cast 300m | ecosystem: Environmental > Aquatic > Freshwater > Lake | place: Tanzania: Lake... | reverse complement strand
CGGGGCCTCGGTCGGGAGATCTCGGTCAGCCGATGATCGGTCTTGAGTGATACGTGTGACGCGGCGTCAAACATGTGTGTCCTGAAAATAGGCAACGAGTTGGGAAAGAAAAGAACCTTGAAGGAGTTCGAGCAGCGCGGCCAACTCATCCGAGCGTTGCTGCGCATCGCGAAACAGCCGCGCATTCTCCAAAGCAGCCGCGGCCTGATCCACAAACGCGGCCAACAGGCGCACTTCGTCTTCGCCGAGGCAGCTCTTGGTGGACCTGTCACAGCCCGCCTCGATCACGCCAATCACACGGTCGCGCGCCTTGATCGGCATGAAGACGCGCAGCAGGCGCTCGTGGCCAAAACGTTCCCAGATGTCCCGATTGAACCGATCATCCCAGCCCACGATGACCTCGGTGCGCCCCGTGCGGCAGATGTCGCACAGGATATCGGAGGCAGACAAGGGATAGCGCGACGCCGCGACCCAGCCCGGATGGGCGTCCAACTGGCCATCCCAGATGCCGTGCTGGATGCCGATGGTTTGGCTGGATTCATCCACCAGCGAGATCACAGCGTATTGATAGCCCAGCGTGCGGTGTGCGGCCTCCAGGATGGTGCGGAGGACTGCTTCTTCTTCGAGCAAGGCCGCCAGCGCGCGGCCGGTCTCGTAAAGCGCCTGCGTGCGGCCGGCTGATCGCACAGCGTCGTCGAACAGCCGCGCGTTTTCCAGAGCCACCGCGGCCTGGTCGGCGAAGGCCTGGAGCCGTTGGGCGTGCGTCTCGGTGAAGAAGCCGGCCGTCGCGCTGTTCAGATTGAGAAAGCCCAAGATGCGGCCCTTGCTGCGAATCGGCGCGCCGGCATACGAACGGATCCCCTTCACCGACGGCGCCGGAATCCAGCCGGAATAGGCCGCGGTATCGGGCACGATGCAGGGCCAGCCGCCTTCGGCCATCTGGCGCAGACTGGCCACCTCGGACACCGAGAAGCGCCGGGCCAACGCGACCTGGGCTGCCCGTTTGGTGTAGCCCCGGCAGCGCATCACGCGCGCAGTACCGTCCTCCATCGTCATGATATTCGCGGTGTCGTAGGGCGCCACCTCGCGCAGCTCATCCAGGATGCGGTCGAGCACCTCCTCGGCCCTCGCGCGTCACATACCAGCGTAGGGCGGCCACCAGGCCCAAGTCATCCAGCAGCGATGGCCGCAGGTCGAGCGACATGTCGCGCACCTGCTGCAGTGTGCGCTCCACGATGGCGATGCTCTCATCTAGCTGGCGGCTGAGCTCAGCCGCTGCAATCTGGCGCTGCATCGTCTGCAGGTTGATCTTGAGCGCGGTGAGCGCCTGGCCGATCTCATCGTGCAGCTCACGCGCGATCCGCCGGCGCTCGGCCTCTTGGACCTGCACCAGCGGCCGCAGACCGGGGGCCGGCGGCCGGGACCACGCGATCTGACGCTCGCCGGCAGGCGGCTCCTCCTGGCTCACGCCGCGCCAGATGCTGATGGCCCCGATCGTCTTGCCGTTGGCCAGCAGAGGATAGGCCGATGCCGCCACGGTCACATCGCGGCCGGTCGCATCAGTGAAACAGAGCCGCTCTCCCTGCACCTCTTTGCCGGCCAGCGCCTGCGACGAAGGCAAATCCGCCACGGTCAGCGGCCGGCCATCGGGCCAACTGATGCCCAGCGCGCTGATCAGCGCCTGCCGCTCGATGCCGACTGGATCGAAGCCGAACGCGGCGATCGCTGCGAGACTCGCGCTGACCGGCCGGCCCTGGGCGTCGAACACGATCACCGCGTCGGCGGGGGACCCTGGCGCAGCGTCAGGATTGTTCGTGCGTCCTGGGGCGTCGGAGGTGGGCGAAAGCTTCATCAGTGCACCGTCGCAGCTATCGCGCGAGCTGCTGCTTAACCCAGGACGCCATCGCGGGGTCGTCTGGCACAGTCGGATCCAACGGCTGGACGCGCCACGTGTAGTCAGTCAGCTTCCGCTGCGGAGTCAGAGTTAGCCGGCCGATCCCGATCAGGCGGCCGGCGTGACCAGGCGAGGCCTGGTCTGCGTGCAGACGCAGGGCCCCGGTCTTGGCGCTGCGCCAGGCATCGGCCAATGCGCCCGGCCCGCCGCTGACAACCGCCGCGATCCCTGGAACGCTGTCGGCGATCTGCTGGTCAACATGGGCGCCCGCGTGCGATAGCACGATGACGACATCGGCCTGTCTGGCCGCTTCGGGCGCGATCTTCTGGGCTGTGGCCAATGGATCGCGCACCGCGAACTCGCCGACATCGCCAGCCTCGGTGAGGCCGACTACCGCCACGCGCAGCCCGCCGACCTCGCGCACCACATAGGGTTGGGCGACCAGTTGACCGGTCGCCGCGTAGACCGCGTTGGCCGACAAGATCGCGAACTTCGCGTCTGCGATGCGGCGCTTCAACGCGGCTGACCCCAGCGCCAGGTCCCGCTGACCGAGAGTCATGGCATCGTAGCCCAGGCGATTCATGGCCGCGATGCTGGTCGCGCCGGCTGTGCGCAACGCCGGGTCTTGATCGCCGGCCAGACTGTCGCCGGCGTCCAACACCAAGACGTGTGGATTCTGGCGTCGCTCATTCCCGATCAGGGTGGCCCGCCGGGCCACGCCGCCGACGGCCGGCATTCAGCCGCACGGGAGGAGATAGCCCCAGGTGTCGTTGGTGTGCAGCAGCGTGAGCGTGACCACGGCTGCCGGGCCGCGGGAAGCGGCCGCAGTGGAGGAAGTTCGGGCAGCGGGTTGAGCCGCGCACGCAGCGCTCAAGACCAGGATAACGCCCGCCGCGATGCCGCGCCAGGTGCGTTGTGTCGTGCGATTCATATCAAATCCCTCCTGTCAGGCCGAGAGACCTGTCAGATCTCGCCGGTCTATGCGGCCTCGAGTATCCGCTCCACGCGCGCATAGGCGATGAATGCCTCCAGCTCCGCGAGCAGGCTCTCTTGCGCCTGGGGATGCCGCTCGCGCAGCCAGGTCAATACGGCCGCGACATCGCCCCAGGTCGCCAGACCGCGCCACATGTCAGCCCACAGACCCTCGAACATGTGGGAGGCTTCGCTCTCAGTCTGAAGGAGCCATAGCCTGTCGCCGTCTCGACGCCACATCACGGCGGCCGGCGATTGCCAGAGCCTGGGGGATGCGGCCACAGGCGCAGCGGCCGGTCGCCTCGCAGCAGCCAGCTCGACCTGATGCTTGAGACAGCGATGCGGCGGCGCAAACCGCCACCCGCTCTCGACCTCGCCGGTAAAGGGATCGCGCACGTGGATCTCCGGCTCGCTCCAGGCGAAGATCACCGGCGCGGCCGAGCCTGCCCAATAGCGCCCGGTCACCGGCATCGCCGGCCACCCGGCTGGATGGTCATCGCCGGCCGCGGCGGTCGCGTCAGGGCCAGGGGCGAGGCCGGCCAGATCGTGCGCCGCAATGCACGCCTGCACGCGCGGTTCGGCCGCCTGAATGCCCCGGCGCAACGCGGGGTGCGAGTAGAGGTGGGCAAAGACCACGCGCTCGTTGCCCACGGTGGCCAGAAACTCGGCGAAACGCAGGCCGGTCAGCGCGCAGTCATCCACGATGCACAGCGGCCGGCCGGCATCCCCCGGCCGCAACGCGACCTGCCCGGCCGCGAGACCAAGCGTGTAGGCCAACATCCCCAACACGATCAAGCCCCCGCGCGGGATCGCGGCGAACGCGAACTCGCGCAGCTCCCCGCAGCCATACGCCGCGGCAAGTTGCGCGGCGAGCTGTACGCAGTCGGCCTGCGCCTGCTCATAGTCCACGTAGACGATCTGCTGCTTGACCTGCCGGCACTGAACTGCCTTCACCCAGCGGCGCAGCGGTTCCATCGCAGCGTCCGACGTCTGTCTGTCAGTCACGCCTTGCGCTCCCAGAGAAGTACGCAGCCATCTATAGCACAGAACCGCACGCAGGTCAAGCTGGTTCTTGGTCATTTGGGCCACGTGTGCTATAGTCGGGCGATGACTGACCTGATCCTGGCCGGCTGGCGCGTGCGCCTGGAGTGCCGCCAGCCCGAGCTTGCGCAGCTCGTTGCGGGCCGCTATGCGGCCTTCCGCTCCTACGACCGCGCACCCGCCGACTTCACGGTAAGCCTGGCGCTGGACCACGACGCGACCGACGCGCAGATCGAGATACCGACGGTGGACTGGCAATTGGCGGTGGATGACTGGCTGCTGACAGGCGACGCGCTCTCGGGAACCGCGCATCCCAACCTGGGACAGGCAGCCATCACATTTCACGCAGCGCCCGATGTTGACTACGCCCTGAAGAATCTGGTCGCCATCTTCGCGGATCACCGCGGGGGCCTGTTGCTGCACGCGGCCGGGCTGCTCGTTGGCGGCCAGGCCTACCTCTTCATGGGGCCGAGCGGCAGCGGGAAGTCCACCGTGATGCAGCTCTCGCCTCACGCCTTGCCTCTGAACGACGACCTGGTGCTATTGCGCCCACACGCGGGCCGTTGGATGGCCTACGGCACACCGTTCTGGAACATCGCGGCCGAAGACCGCAGCGGCGAGACCGCCAGCGGCCCGGTGGCGGGCATCTACCGGCTGATCCAGGACTGCCAGAACTCGGTGCAGCCGCTCTCGCCGGCCGCGGCCGCTGCGGAGCTGGCGGCGAGCTGCCCGGTGGTCAATGCGGCGGTCGAGCGCCTGCCCGCGCTGCTGGCGCGCTGCCAGCAGATCGCCACAGCGGCGCCGGTCAGACGACTGCATTTTCGGAAGGATGCAGGTTTTTGGGCTGTGATCACTCACTGAGGCGCAGAGCGAGCATCGCGGATGTCAGAACCAAAACGCCTTGGCCCGCTGATCGCGCAGGGACGCACCGCCGAAATCTATGCCTGGGGCGACGACCAGGCGCTCAAGCTCTTTCGCGCCGGCCTGCCGGCCGCCTGGGCGGAACGTGAAGCCCAGGTCGGACGGGCGATCTGGCAGGCCGGGCTGGCCGCTCCGGCTATCTTCGGCGACAGCATCGTCGTGGATGGCAGGCCCGGCATCATCTACGAGCGGATCAGCGGCGTCTCGATGCTGCAGCGCCTGCGGAGCCAACCGTGGCAATCGCTCGAACTGGCGCGGCAATTCGCCGCGATCCACGCGCAGATGCACGACTGCACCCGCGATGAACTGCCTGCGCAGCGCGAGCAACTGGAGCGCGGCGTCGGCCGCGCGCCTGGCTTGACGCCTGCAATCAAGGAGCGCATCCTGGCGCGGCTAGAGCGGTTGCCCGATGGAACAGCCGTGTGCCACGGCGACTATCACCCCGACAATGTCCTCATGTCGCGGCGTGGCCCCCTCGTGGTAGACTGGCTCACCGCCGGCCGCGGCGCTCCGATGGCCGACGTGGCGCGAACAACCCTGCTGGTGCGCTTCAGCCGCCTTCCACCGGAGATCAGCGGGCCTCAACGCTGGATGTTCGAGGCCCTGCGCGACATCTTCTATGCTGCGTATCTGCGCGAGTATCGCAAGCGCCGGCCCGCGCCCAGGCCGAGATCGCGGCCTGGCTGCCGGTGATGGCGGCCGCTCGCCTGAACGAGAAGATCCCTGGCGAGGCCGAGGGCCTGATCGCCCTCGTGACCGCGGCGGTCAGTTGAAGGAGGGGGGAGCAGACTGTCAATGCTGTTCGGTATTCGTTGGGGCGGCCTGCACACCAAGATCATCGCCTGGTCGTTCGTGCCCACCGCCATCGTCCTGCTCGCGGTCGCGCTGGTCGCCTATTCCGCATATCGGAACGTGACCGGCGATCTGGTCGTCGCCAGGAACGGCGAGGTGACACGGCTGTCGGCCAGCCAGTTGGCGACCGAGCTGGACGAGTATGCCGCGATTCTGAGCGCGTTGGCGCGCACGCCCGGCATGTTCGCGGCGGGTTCGGCGGGCCAGGCCGCGGCTCTGAAAGCCGCCAGCGGCCGCCTGGCGGTCTTCGATGCGGGCGTGGTGGTCCTGAACTACCGCGGCCATGTCGTCGCGGCTGAGCCGGAGCGCCCGGAAACCCTGGGGCACGATTGGTCGCGCCGCGCCTACTTCCGCCAGGCGCTCAGCTCTCCCACCCCGGTCTTCTCCGACATCGTCAACGATGGCCCGGGCGGCGCGGACGTGCTCGTCATCGCGGCGCCGATCCTCGGCAGCCAGAATGAGCTGACCGGCGTATTGGCCGGCATGTTCCGGCTGGGCGCATCGCCGGGCAGCGCCTTCTACGACAGCATCATCCGACTGCGCATCGGCGGCAATGACATCGCCTATCTCGTAGATCGGGCTGGCCGCGTGATCTATCATGCAGATCAGCGGCGCATCGGCGAGGACTTCTCGGCCCAAGAGGCGGTTCAGCGCGCAGCAGGCGGAGAGCCGGGCGTGTTTCGCACGCAGGCGGGCGGCGAGCAGATCGTCGCCGGCTACGCGGGCGTGCCGCACACCTCGTGGAGCCTGGTGATCGAGGCCGATTGGAGTCGCCTCTGGGCTGCCACGCAGGGCTACGGCCGTTTCCTCATCGCATTGCTGGTCCTGGGCGTGATCGCGCCGGCTGTTGTGGTCGCGGTGGGCGTTCGGCGCATCACCCGACCGATCAACGAACTGATCCAGGCCAGCCAGGAGGTCGCCAGCGGCAAGCTTGGCCGGCAGATCGCGGCGCGCACCGGAGATGAGCTGCAGGCGCTGGTCGAGCAGTTCAACCGGATGTCCAGCCGTCTGCAAGAATCGTACTCCGCGCTGCAAGAACGCGAGGAGCGGTTTGCGCTGGCGATGCAGGGCAGCAACGACGGCTTCTGGGATTGGAATGTGCAGACCGGCGCGGTCTACTACTCGCCGCGCTGGAAGACAATGCTCGGCTACGCAGCCGACGACCTCCCCGACTACTTCGACACCTGGCGCGACCTCTTGCATCCAGATGATCGGCAGCGTGCGCTGGATGCTGTGCAGGCCTACCTGCGGGGACGCACGCCCACCTTTCAGCTCGAACACCGGCTGCGGCACAAAGACGGCTCATATCGCTGGATCCTCGCCCGCGGCATCGCGCTGCGCGACGCGGCGGGCCAGCCCTATCGGATGGCAGGCACCCACATTGACCTGACGGAAAGCAAGCAGGCCGAACATGCGCTGCGTGAACGCATCGCGTTCGAGGAACTGGTCTCGGCCATCTCCAGCGAGTTCGTCAGCCTCGACCCCGCGGAGATTGACGTCGGCATTCGCCATGCGCTGGCCGCGCTGGGGCGGTTCACCGGCGCCGATCGCAGCTACGTCCTGCTCTGCTTGAGCGATGGTCTGACGCTGAAGCAGGCCCACGAATGGCGCGCGGCCGGCGTGACCGCGCAGATGTCTGAGCTGGAGGGCGCTTCGTTGGCTCAGTATCCCTACCTGGCCGGCAAGATGAGGTGTTGCGAGAACATGACGCTCGATCGCCTCGCCGACCTGCCTCCCGAAGCGAGCGCGGAGCGCCGCGAGTTCGAGCGCCAGGGCATCCGCTCCTTAGTCTGCGTCCCGATGGTCTGCCGCACCCTGCTGACCGGCTTCATCGGGCTGGACACGATGCGCGCTGAACGCGTGTGGGGCGAAGACATCATCCGGCTGCTGACGATCGTCGGCGAGATGTTCGTGAACGCGCTGGAGCGCCAGCGCGCACAAGCGATCCAGGCCGGTCAGCGCCAGTTCCTGGAGCTGCTGGCCGCGGGCGGCGACTTCTCCACGACTCTGCACACGCTGGTGCGCATCATCGAGGAGCAGTGGCCAGGGATGCTCGGCCTGATCCTGCTGTTGGACCCCGACGGCCTCCACCTTCACACCGGCGCGGCGGTCAGCCTGCCCCAAGAGTACGTACGCTCCATGGAGGGGCTGGAAATCGGCCCGAATGCTGGCTCATGCGGTACAGCCTGCTATCGCCGTGAGCGGGTCGTCGTGGAAGACATCGCCGCTGACGCGCGCTGGGAAGGGCTGCGTGACCTGGCCCAGCAGCATGGTCTGCGCGCCTGCTGGTCCGAGCCGGTCATGGCCGCGGCCGGAGAGGTCGTCGGCGCCTTCGCCATGTACTATCGCCAACCGCGCACGCCCACCGAGGCCGAGCTGCATACCATCGAGACAGCCGCGCACCTGGTCAGCATCGCAGTCGAGCAGCGACGCGCGCAACAGGCGCTGCAGACCGCCTACCAGACGTTGGAACGCCGCGTGGCGGAGCGCACCAGAGAGTTAGCGACCCTCAACGCGCTCGCTGCGGTCGTCAGCCGCTCGCTGGACCTGCGCGAGATCCTGACGGCTGCGCTGGACAAGGTGCTGGAAGTCGCGGGGCTGGGTTGCGGCGGCGCGTATCGGATCGAGGGAACCGGCGCGGAAGCGCGCGAGGAGCTCTATCTACATCCTCTCGTGTATCGCGGGGTGTCGCCGGAGTTCGCCCGACTGGCCGGCCGGCTGCGCTTTGCGGGCAGCGGGGTCGAGATCGCGGCCCAGACCGGCGCGCCGCACGTGTGGGCGCCGCAGACCCTCCCGGCCGACCCGGCCATGCAAGAGGCGCTTCAGCGCGAGGGGATCGCACAAGTCATCAGCATCCCCTTGACGGCGAAAGGCAAGCTGGTCGGCGCCATCCAGGTGGGAACCACAGAGCCGCGCGATTTTGCGGCCGAGGAGCTGGCCTTCCTGGCGGCCATCGGCCAGCAGGTGGGGCTGGCGGTGGAAAACGCCCGCCTCTATGAGCAGGCCGAGCAGTCGGCTGCGATGACCGAACGCAACCGGCTGGCGCGCGAGCTGCATGACTCGGTGACGCAATCGCTCTACAGCGTCACGCTCTACGCCGAGGCGGCCGCGCGGCTGTTGACAACAGGCAACGCCGGGCAGGCGGCCGAGCATCTGCGTGCGGTGCGCGATACGGCTCAGGAGGCGCTGCGCGAAATGCGCTTGCTCATCTTCGAGCTGCGGCCGCCCGCGCTAGAAGAAACCGGGCTGGCCGCCGCGTTGCAGGCGCGGCTCAAGGCGGTCGAGGCGCGCGGAGGCTTGCAGGCCGACATGCGCGTGGAAGGGGAAGAACAGCTTCCGCTTCAGCTTCAGCAGGAACTCTATAACATCGCCCGCGAGGCCCTGAACAATGCGATGAAGCACGCATACGCGCAACACGTTCGGGTGCGGCTGCAATACCGCGATGACGCGACTGTGCTCGAGGTGACCGATGACGGCGCCGGCTTCGACCTGGCGGCCGGCCAGGAGGGCGGCGGACAGGGGATAGCGGGCATGAACGAACGCGTGCAGCGGATCGGCGGCCGGCTGCAGATCGAGACCGCCGCGGGCAAAGGTACGCGAGTGACCGTGGAAGTGGATATGCCGGGGACGTGACGGAGGCAGCATGTCGCATAAAACCATACGCATCCTCATCGTGGATGACCATGCCATCGTGCGCAAGGGCCTGGCCGCGTTGCTGGCCACCGAGCCCGATATCCAGGTGCTGGGCGAGGCAAGCAACGGGGCCGATGCGGTCGCCCAGGCGCAGGCGCTGCGGCCCGATGTCATCTTAATGGACCTGGTGATGCCCAAGATGGACGGCATCGAGGCGACGCGCGCGATCACCGCCCAACAGCCGGGCGTGCGCGTCCTGGTGCTCACCAGCTTCGCAGCCGATGACAAAGTCTTTCCGGCGATCAAGGCCGGCGCGCTGGGTTACCTGTTGAAGGACACCGGTCCGACCGAGCTGCTCCATGCCATCCGCCAGGTCCATCGCGGCCAGCCATCCCTCGAGCCGGTGATCGCCAGCAAGGTGCTTTTCGAGCTCGCCCACCCCGGCCGATCGCAACCGGCCGCGGACCCGCTCACCGAACGGGAAGTGGAGGTGTTGCGGCTGGTCGCCCAGGGATTGAGCAACCGCGAGATGGCGGAGAAGTTGGTGATCACTGAGATGACGGTGAGCACGCACGTCAGTAACATCCTGGCCAAGCTGCACCTGGCCAGCCGCACCCAGGCCGCGCTCTATGCCCTGCGAGAGGGTCTGGCGTCGCTGGACGACATCCCGCCGGCCAGATACTGAAAAGCAGCAGGCGGCATACCGAAAAATCAGTAGACGAAGTGCGGCAGAAGTGGGAGGAGATCGTCCGGTGGGCGGTCTCTTTTCATGAGGGGCAAATCCATCATCCTTGCGATGACCAGGGCGCAGGGGTCTGGTATAGTACGGGGGTAGCTGAAACACAACACGTCACAGCGGATGCCCCTCATGACCAAACCAGAACTCATCGCCAGCCTCAAACTCAACGACCCGGCCGACTTCGGCCAGGTGGTTGAAGCCTACCAGTCGGCCGTGTATAACCTTTGTTACCGCATGTTGGGCGAGGCGCGGGAAGCCGAAGATGCCAGCCAAGAGACCTTTCTGCGCGCCTACAGCCAGCTCCATCGTTACGACACGGTCCGGCCCTTCAAGACCTGGCTCCTGTCCATCGCCAGCCACCACTGCATTGACCGGCTGCGCAAGCGCCGCCTGACCTGGCTGGACATTGACGATGAGCCGCTGGCGGGCCATCCTGCGCTGCGCGAACGGATGCCTGGCCCTGAGGAGTCGGCCGAGCGCCGCGAGCACGAGGCGGAGATCCAGACGCTGCTGGCCGGGTTGGCCCCAGTGGATCGCAGCGCGGTGATCATGCACTACTGGTACAGCCTCTCCTACGAGGAGATTGCCGGGGTGCTAGGCACGACGATCAGCGCGGTGAAGAGTCGCCTCCACCGGGCGCGCTGCGCGCTGGCGACGAAGATGGAGCCGCAGGCATTCGGCCGCGCGACCAAACCAACTCCGGTGAAATCCACCTGCGCACGACCGCGCGGGCAGCCGGCGACTACGCCCTTCGCCGCGGCGGGCGTCGCGCTGTCCTGAAAATGGGCAGGTTCGTAGTAGCGACTTTAGTCGCCGTGGCCCGCGCCGAACGACTGAAGTCGTTACGACGAACGTTTTCATCCGCCGTCCCACGGGGAGGCTTCGCACTGGCGCCGCACACGGCATGAGCGACTGTCCTGAAAATGGGACGCCACGTGCCAGGCTCATCGGAAGCGCCTGGCACGTGGGGGAGTCCAAGCGCCGGCGCTTGGTGGGTATCACGCGTAGAGCAGCCAGCCGGCCAGCCCGCCGAGCGCCAGCACCACGATCACCGGCACGCGCTTACTGGCAGCCAGCGCCAACGCGGCCAGCACGATCGCAACCCCGCGCCAATCGCTGACCGTGGCGCGGAACAGCACCCAGGATACGCCAAAGGACAGCCCCACCACGCCCAACGCAATGCCGCGTGTGAAGTCCTGGACGATGGGCTGGCCTTCGAGTCGCCGGTGCAGCGCCACCACGACCAGCGCCAGCAGCGTCGGCAGGGTGATGGCCACCAGTGCCAGCGCGGAGCCCAGCCAGCCGTAGGTCAGATAGCCCAGGGCGATGGTCCACAATCCATTCGGCCCGGGACTGATCTGCCCAACCGCGATCGCGGCCAGGAAGTCGGTTTCGTCGGCCCACCCCAGCGCGATCAGGTCCTGGTGGAGAAACGGCAGATTGCCCAACCCCCCGGTAGAGAACAACGAGCCCTTCAGAAAAAGCCAGAAGTAGAGCAGTGGGTTCATGGCCGCAGCCGCCCTCGCGCACGCCGGAGCGCGGCTGGCGCACCGCCCAAGAGCGCCACGGCAGCCACGCCCGCAAGCCCCAGCACCGCCACCGGCGACACCCGGCCGACCGCGTAGAGCAAAGCCGCCGCGGCCAACAGCGCAGAGTGCGAAACGAGCCTGGCGCGGCCATCGCGCCGCGCGTGATCGAGCAACCCGCGCGCCATCTGGATGCCCATCGCCAGGCTCAAACCGATGGTCGCGGGGATCACCCCACGCATCGCGGCCGCAACGACCGGTTGCTGCTGGATCGCGGCAAAACCGGCCGTCATCAGCACCGTGATCGCGGCGCTCGGCAGCAGAAGTCCGGCCAGGGCGATGCACAGGCCGGGCCACCGGCGCAGCTCATAGCCGATGACGGCCGTCAGCTTGATGAGGTTGATGCCCGGTGAAATCTGCACCAACGCCCACGCCCTGGCGAACTCCGCCTCGTCCAACCAGCCGCGCGTGATGCAAGCCTGGTGAATGAGATAGAGGGTGGACGAACCGCCGCCAAACGATTGCAGGCCAATGCCGAGCCAGGCCCGCAACAATTCCGATAGGCGAGGAGGCGGCCGGCTTCTGAGAGCGGTCATAGCGTCACGCCAGGCGGTGCATAGCAGGAGATTGCCTCGCAGACTGCGCTCGGCGCCGCTGGCCCCTTGTGGGCAACGCCGAGCGACTGTGTAACCACTGTCATTTCAGCGACGCCTTGCTGCGCGTCTCTTGCAGCTCGACGCGCGGGGGCCGGCGCTCGAGGAGCGCCAACGACAGCTCGATGACCTCTTCGGCTTCATAGGGCGTCAAGACGCCGACGCAGACCATGTCCTTCTCGCGCAGCGTGGCCCACGAGAAGGCCAGGCCGACGAGCGGCGGCAGCCGGCCGGCCGCCAGCGGCTTGATGGTGATGACCGGCTGGCGCGCGTTCCAGATCATCCGGTGCACCCAATCCACCTCGATCTGCATCAGGAAGCCGGCTGCATTGTAGATTTGGATGTAGGTGGCCACATCCAGGCCCGTGGCGTCGGCGTAGACAGGCGTCTCTGGCATGTGGGTGGAGAGGCCCGGCAACATGCCCCGGCTGCGTATCAGCGCCAGCAGCGGCTCGATGCCCGCCAGCGAGCGCGTCTTGCGATTGACGAACGCGTCGGTGGTAGCCTGGTGCGGCATGCAAACGCTGACGCCCAGTGCGGCGTACTGATCGAGGATGCGCTCGGCCTCGCCCAGGCTCCCCGCGTCGCCGCCGGTGGGCAACGTGGGGATGGCCACGGTGATCACCTTGCGGCCCGTGCGGTGTTGGGCCTCCGCGATCCCTTCCACCAGCTTCCCTTCAGGTCTCATCCCGTAGAGGGTGTCCACGCCGGCTTTCAGAGCGACCTCGAGGATGTCGGCGACGCGGGCGGCGTCCACCGTCTCCCTGATGAAGCGATCCTGGGCCTTGCTCGTGTGTGAATAGCCCAACAGCCAGTTCGTCCCGATCATGAGACGGGACACCGACAGATTCTCGATGTTCGTGCGGGGAAACATCACAGCGCCTCCGATGAGCAGCAGGGTGGCAGCCGATGCGCGGGCGTCAGGCAGGTAGCCGCCCCCCGCTTCGGGCTGCGCGTGCGCCGCATTGTAGGGCTGAATGGCACGGCTGTCAATAGCAGGACTTACGCAGTGGCGCCGAAAACCAGCCACGAATGACACGAATTGACACGAAAATGGGTTGACCAGGCGGCTGAATTCGTGAAATTCGTGCAATTCGTGGCTACTCCGCACGGCACTGCGTAACTCCTGTCAATAGGCGCTTGTCAAAACACGGCCCCTTGTGGTAGACTGCGCCCAACCTGTACTGCACGGAGGCGCATCGCTCATGAAGATCATTGACCTCACTATCCCCCTGGGCATTGCCACGCCGCCCTGGCCGACCTATGAACCTCTGCAAGTGAAGTATTTCAAGCGCCTGGCGCCGAACGGCGCCAACGGCCAACTGCTCACCCATTCCAACCATCTGGGCACGCACCTGGATGGCGAAATCCACTTCTTCACGCCTGGCAAAGACATCGCCAGCCTGGAGATGAATTTCCTGGTCGGCCCGACGGCCATCGTTGACCTGTCGGACGTGTGCGGCGACTACGACATCTACACGCCTGAGATGGTGGAGGAGCGCGTGGAGGTGCGCGAAGGCGATATCTTGCTCATCCACACCGGCTACCACCACTTCGGGTGGGATATGCCCACCGCGGACGAAATCCGCTACATGGTCCAGCATCCTGGCCCCGACCGCGAGTTCTCGGTCTGGGCCAAGCGCAAGAAGATCAAATGGATCGGCGTGGATTGCGGCAGCGCAGACCATCCGATGAACACCATCATCCGCCAGTGGATGCCACGGCAGGCCAACGAGGCGGATGCCCACTTCCGCAGGAAGTACGGCGTCAGCCTGGAGGAACGCTTCGATCCCTCCAAGTATCAGCTCATGCACATCGAGATGTTCCCCGATCACATCATCCACGCCGAGTGCGTCGGCGGCGAGATTGATCTGCTGCTCAACCGCCGCATCACCGCGGGCTTCTTCCCCTGGCGCTTCGTGGACGGCGAAAGCTGTATCGGCCGCTGCGTGGCGTTCGTGGAGGACGACGAATACAACGACCTGATGAAGCTGAAGGCGACGCTGCCCGTCACCCGGTTCGGCGATGCCTTCAACCCGGCGCACGTAGAGCGGATTAACGCCCTGTCGCGTAGTGCGTATTGCGTATTGCGTATTGCGTATTGCGTAGCGCGTAAGGGAGTCACGGACTACGCAATACGAAATACGGAATACGCCCTACGCAACATGCCAGATACCACCCCTGGGAGGCTCGCATGAAATGGGTCACTCGTTCTCATGTCCATGTGGATCGCGTCGCCTGCCCGTGGTTGATCCGGCGCTTTGTTGATAGCGATGCGGAATTCAGCTTCGCGCCGGTCAGCCGCATCCCAGAGATCGTCGAGCGCGAAGGCGCGATCCCCTTCGATGCGCCCGGCGTCGAACTGGGCCATCGCGACGGGAAGTGCTCGTTCGAGACGATCATCGAGAAGTACGGCCTGAAAGACAAGGCGCTGCTCAAGTTGGCGCACATCGTCCATTGCGCGGATACCGACGCGCTGACCGAAAACCCGCTCGCGGCCGGGCTGGAAGCCATCGCGGTGGGCTACAGCCTGCGCTTTCCCGACGACCACGAGAACCTGGCGCGGCAGTTCGAAGTGTATGACGCGCTCTATGCGTGGTGCCGATTGCAGGCGCAGGGGAGTGCGTAGTCCGTAGTCCGTAGTGCGTATTTCGTATTTCGTATTGCGTATTGCACAACACCGCCTGAGCAGGGACGGAATACGCACTACGCACTACGCAATACGCCAGAAAGGTCACTGCCACCATGTCCATCACCCGCCGCATCGTTGATTTTCTCGGCTTGCGCCGCAATATCGCGGCGCTGCTCGTCATGGTCGTTCTGGTCGGCATGGGCGAGAAGCTCGGTGAACGCTTCTTGCCGATCTATCTTCTGGCCCTGGGCGGCGGCGCCTATAGCATTGGTCTGCTGAACGGCCTG
>Ga0194111_10005106_pt1 | contig 15160 bp, 27 predicted proteins | sample TA2KigC300mmetaG_FD_146194 | JGI IMG/M metagenome (GOLD analysis project Ga0194111, IMG submission 146194) | Freshwater microbial communities from Lake Tanganyika, Tanzania - TA2015033 Kigoma Deep Cast 300m | ecosystem: Environmental > Aquatic > Freshwater > Lake | place: Tanzania: Lake... | reverse complement strand
TTGATGAAAAAAACAGAAGGCTTGAATGGAATATTGAGGGCTTGCAGCCAGGAGAAGAGAGAGTTTTTTCCTACATCATATACAGCAAAATAGGTGTTGTAGGAAAGTTTGAGCTTCCGATTGCAACCGCTGTTTATGAAAGAGACGGAAAAATCCACGAAACAGAAAGTAACAGGGCTTTCTTTGTGAATGAGCCGATGAAAAGAGAAGAATAATTTCTTTCAAAATGATAATTAATGTAAAGATCAAGACTTGTTCTGGAAAGCAGGAAATAGAAAGCTTTGGAAACAACAGATATTTAATTTATCTCAAGTCAGAGCCGGAAAATAATAAAGCAAATATTGAGTTGATAAATATGCTCTCAAAATATTTTGGCATTCCAGTTGGGAGAATAAAAATCAAGTCAGGACTGACAAGCTCGGAAAAAATTTTGGAAGTTGATTAATATGATAATAAAAAAAGCAGAATTAAAAGATTGCAAAGCTTGCTTAGAATTAAGCAAAATTCCAGAATTATTAAATCCTGATGGAACACCTTCACATTTATGGTGGATTGAAAGTTTTGTAAATGAAAACCAGATATTTTATGTTGCCGAGGAAAGAGGAGAAATAATTGGTTTTACAATGGGTGAAAGAACAACAGGAAATATTGCCATCAGACATTCGACTTTTGTTAAGCCAGAATTTAGAGGCAAGGGAATAGGAAGCAAATTAATTGAGCAATTTGAGGCTGAATGCAAGAGAAGAAAATTAAAAGCCATAATGTCATATGGGTATGCAAAGAATAATAAAACAATTAAATTTTTTGAGGGAAAAGGGTATATTAAAGGGGCTTTAACTTATGAATTTATAAAATTTTTATAAAATGCCGATAAAATATAAAGAAGCTCAAGACATAAGAAGAATTGCTTGCGAGTTAGTTAAAACTCTGAAACTTGAGCATATACAGCTTGATAATGTAGGATTTTTAAGAAGCCATGGCTCAAGTTCACGAGGGACAATTGCAAGATGTCATGCCCTTTCTAAGCCACTTCAGCTTGGAATGAACAGAAAAGCTTTTTACACAATTGAGATGATATCAGAAAAATTTGATAAAATGCCAGAAGATGAAAAAATTAAAGTCATAATTCACGAGCTGATGCATATCCCAAAAAGCTTTGGAGGAGGATTCAAGCATCATGATTTTGTCTCAAGAAGAAATGTTGAAAAAATGTTTGAAATTTTTAGGAATTCAAAATGAGAATGAGAAAATTTGAATTTTTCGGCTCAGAAAAATTTACAAAATCAGGGGAAAGTTAGCAAAGAAAACCGGAGGTGTTCATGCTATGAGGGCAGTTTTAAAATTTAAAAACAAGAAAATTTTGATTGAGATGAAAAAAGTCTCGTTTATTGGCAAGTATACTGGATTGATGTTCAAGCCAAAAAATACAGGAGCATTATTATTTGAATTCAAGAAAGGAAGAAAAGCAATTCATTCCTTTTTCTGCAAGCCATTTCTCGCAGTCTGGCTTCTCGAAGGAAAAATTATAGATTTCAAGTTAATCAAGCCAAATCTTCCTTACATTATTCCAAAAGAAGATTTTGACAAGCTGATTGAAATACCATTTAATAATAGATACGCGAAGATAATTGGCTTGTTCCTCGATAAACAAAACATTTAAATAGTTCCTCGTCGTAAAATTGTCATTAAATATAATAAATAAGACAAAGGGAGGTAAAAAATGGGCTCAGTTCTTTTAAGAAATGCTGTCAAGAGAAAACCTGGCTATCTTTACTATGTAGACGGAAAAGGAAATGTATGTGTAGCAAAGATGGCGAGGGGCGGAAGAAAAAAGCGAAGATAATTTTGCTTGATTTTATTTTTTCTTTTTTTATATTTTTATATTTTTAGTTATATTTTTATATTCTTATTTTATAGTTAATTTATGAAAATAATAAAAAAGGCATTATCCAATGATGGGTATACTGTCAAATATCTTCAAAAAACAAAAGATAATTATGTTATTGAAACATCTTATTTTAATCTTGACGAGCATATAATTTGTATTTCTTCTCAGATAGGATGTCCTATGGGTTGTTCTTTTTGTATATCTAGCACCCCTATTAAAAATTTAATTAAAAAGAAGAGTTTTATTCGCAATTTAACTTGTGATGAAATTGTTCAGCAAGTAAAAAATGTCATAAATCAAATAGATAATCTTAATTCAAAAAAAATTCTTTTTTCTTATATGGGAGGGGGGGAGCCGTTTTTAAATTATGATAATGTTATTAAGAGTATTAAGACTCTTAGCAAAGAATTTATTAATTCAAGAACTACAATATCTACTGTTGGTGTAAGTTCTAAACTTATGAGAAGGTTGGCAAATGAAGACATTAATACTTTGTTAAAACTTCACCTTTCTTTGCATTCTCCAGATAATTTTCGCAGATGCAAACTTCTCCCCAAATCTAAAAAGATAAAACCTCTTTTAGATGCTCTTGATTATTTTTCCAAAAGGAAAAATTTTATATCAAAGGTGAATTACTCCTTAATTAAAGGGATTAATGATTCAGAAGAAGATGCAATTAAACTCGTTAAACTATTAAAACCCTACTCTTTTATTGTTAAACTTAGTAAGCTAAATTCATTTAATAACTTTGAATCTTCAGAAGAAAGCAGATTCAGAATATTTGAGAGAATACTAGCTAATTCTGGAATAAAAACCTGTAGATTTTCATCAGAGGGCATAGATATAATGGCAGGTTGTGGTCAGTTAATGAAGCATTTTTATAGTAATTTTAATAAAGATATGACAACAATACTAGGAATAGAATCAACAGCCCACACCTTCGGTGTGGGAATAGTAAAAAATAGCAAGATACTTGCAAATATAAAAGACAGCTATACCACTGAATCAGGCGGGATAATTCCAATAGAATCAGCTAAACATCATGAGAAAATTAAAGATGAAGTTTATAGAAAGGCAATTGAAACAGCCAAGATTGATGAGAAACAAATAAACGCGATTGCTTTTTCTAATGCTCCTGGATTAGCTCCATGTCTCCTTGTTGGCTTAAAATTTACAAAAGAACTTGCAAAAAAATTAAATCTTCCTGTTATTCCTGTAAATCACTGCATTGCTCATCTGGAAATCGGCAGGCTAACTGGGGCGAAAGATCCTGTTTTATTATATTGTTCAGGAGCAAACACGCAGATTATAGCATATGCTGCTGGAAAATACAGAATTTTTGGCGAGACTTTAGATTTAGGAATAGGAAATTTTATTGACACATTTGCAAGATATGCTGGAATAGGATTTCCAGGCGGGCCTAAAATTCAGGAGCTTGCAAAATCAGGAAAATATCTTGAATTGCCATACTCAATTAAGGGAATGGATGTTGCGTTTTCAGGCATGCTTACAAAATTAAGGCAGATGTTACAAAGAGGATATAAAATTGAGGATTTGTCTTATTCACTTCAGGAAACAGCATTTTCTATGTTAATTGAAGCTGCTGAGAGAGCTTTGGCTCATACAAACAAGTCAGAGTTATTGCTTGGGGGCGGAGTTGCATGCAATACAAGATTAAAGGAAATGGCAAGAATAATGTGCCAGGAACGAGGAGCAAAATTATTTGTTCCTGAAAATTCTCTTCTTGTTGATAATGGAACAATGATTTCATATCTTGGAGAAATTATGCTTAATTCTGGAATAAAAATATCAGAAAAAGATATTGAGAAATTGGATATAAAGCCAAGAGAAAGAACAGATGAAGTTCAAGTTTCTTGGAAAAATTAAACTATCTCAATTAAACTTCTTGCCCGATATCTTTCATAAGGCAAGTGATGAAAATTATCTTCTAATAGATATTGTGAAAATGATTGATAATGTCTAATGCCCCCACCGCCTCCAAAACTATCTCATTGCCACCAAGGTACTGATTCTTGTATTTCTCTCTGTCTCTTTCTCTCTGCTTCTTCAACCTGCCTTTTTAATTTCTCACTTCTTGCTCTCTCAAATTTTCATCAGCATGACTGAATTCTGCATATTTATTTCTATGTGTATGCCTTTTATGTCCAAATCTCTTATGCTGCGGCTTTCTCTTTCCCATAACACAATTAACCTGAAAATAGCATTTATAAATAATATTATAAGCGAGAATATATATCAAAAACAAACAAGAAAACATTTATAAACTCATTTCTCACTTTAATTTTACCAATGACCTATTATTAGGGAGGCGAAAATTTTCTCTATAAGTTATTGGGAATTAAATAAACTAAAAAAATCAATCAAGAAAAACCAAAAAATGGTTTCTATATATGAAACAGTAGAAAAAGCAAGAAAATCAGGAAAAATTGACAAAGGAGTAAATGAAGTTACAAAAGCAATTGAAAGAGGGACAGCAAAACTTGTAGTTGTTGCAGCAGATGTCTCTCCAAAAGAAATTGTTGCTCATATTTCTGTTTTATGCAAGGAAAAAGGCATAAAATATGAAGAAGCAGACAGCAAGCAAAAGCTTGGAATTTCAGCAGGAATTAATGTTCCCTGCTCAGCAGTTGCAGTGATTGAAACTGAAAGCAAGCCTGAAAAAAATCTTCTAATTAATTAAAATGGGAAGCAATAAGCAGCAGAGAACAAAAGAAGTACGGCAGGAAGGAATGAAATCTGGACTTGACACGAGCCGGGCTGTTCCGGCTGTTGTTGAGGAAATTATCGGCAGGACAGGATTCAGAGGAGAAATAACTCAAGTTAAATGCAGAATTCTTCAAGGAGATGAAAAAGGCAAGACAATGAGGAGAAATGTCAAGGGAACAATAAGATTAAGAGATATTTTAATGTTAAGAGAGACACAGATTGAGGCAAGAAGAATAAGAAGCAAGGTTACAAAGGGGGCTTTTACATAAAATGTTAGGATTCGATGAAAATTCAAGATATGATAATGTAGGAATTCGTTATGTAACTGCGGCTGATGGAGTGACAACTTTAGGCATTGGCTTATTTGGAGCGATTGTATGGAGCAGCAGACCCCAAATTACAGAAGCAGACAAGCAAAAATGGCTTGATGAGCACCCATTAAAATGTTTAGAGGAAGTTAATTAAGATGCCAAAGTGCACATACTGCTCAAGAAATTATGAATTTCCAAGAGGATTGACACAAGTTGACATAGTTGGAAAAATAAAATATTTTTGTTCTGGAAAATGCAGAAAATATTTCCAGATGAACAGGAAAAAAGGCAAGTGGGCAAAATCAAAATTACAGACAAAAGAAGAAGTAAGGGAAGAGAAAAAATAATTTAATTATAAATCTTTTTTCTATGTCCTATTTTTAAAACAAGTATCAACAATTCAGATTTTCTAATTTGATATATTACCCTATAATCTCCAATTCTCAAACTCCACAATCCAGCTAATTTTCCGACTAATGGTTTTCCTAATTCAGGATTATCTGAAAGTCCTTTTAGCTTACTTTCAATTCTAATTTTTACTGAAGTTTCCAGTTTCCTCAAGAAGTTGTTAGCTTTCGGAGAGATAAGGATGCGAAAGCTCATTTTAACTCAATAAATTTTTTCTGTTCGTATTCATTTAAAGCTTCTGCTATATCTCTTAATGTTTCAGGATCAGAAAGAATATCAATTGTTTCCTTCAAACTTTCTTCATCAACTTTAATATTCCTGCATTCCTCTACCATTCTTCTAATTACTTCATTATAGCTTTCTCTTTCATGAACCTTAAGTTTGTCAAGCTTTGCTTTTGTGCTCTCTTCAAGTTGTATTGTAGTTATCATTTTACTATATTTGACTATAGATACCTATAGTATTTAAAACTTTCTGTTAAAATTTAGATTTGAAAAGAAATAATTCTATTATAATAATTTTCAATGGTTTGTATAATCTATTATTCTTTCTTCTATTCTTATAGTAGCAGGATGAAGTTCTAAACAACCCATTCTTGCATATTCTTTAGCTTGCTCTAAAAAAGCTTGTCCAGTTGAAAAATCTCCCCTTCTATTAATTGCAACTTCTGCTTGTGCAGTTTCCCATAACATAGCTTGATTACATATTTTCTTTCTTAATTGTGAAATCTCTCTTTTAGCTCTTAATCTATCAAGCAATCCTAATTCATCTGAATCATGTTCACTAACATTTAAAGCAAAAACAGCACAGATATAATCTCTGGAATCAACAAATGATTTGAAAGCAAGCTTCTCAATTTCTTTTAATTTTTGTCTGATATTTTCGTAAGCAATTTTCATTTTATCTGCTTCTTTTATTATCTTACTTTATATTTATAAATATAATTGTTCTTAAGTATATATTAAACCTCAATCAAAATAAGATATAAACATTTCATTTTTATTCTAACTTTTTCTATGTTTCAGAATATAAGTTAACTCTTAAAATCTCAAAAACAGTAAAATATATTATTCTTAACTTATTAGCTAATTTATGAAAAACAAAGCTGAAAAAGAAAAACTAAAAACAGAAGCAGCAAAAATAAGCTCAAGTTTGATGAAAGATATAGCAAGAATAAGAAAACAAGCTTATGAACAGGCAAAAATGAATACATTAAGGAAATATCAAATTAAACTAATGAGTGATTTTTTAAACAAACTGATAGAAGAAGGAAGAATAAGCAAGGAAGAACTGAAAAATTATATGCCAAAGAAGAAACAGGCTGAGAAAAAATTATTTTCTTGATTATATTTTAGTATATAAATATTTATTAATGCTAACTTTGAATATTTCTTAGCTAATGCTAAATATGAAAAGATATAAGTTGAATCATACTTCTAAAATATAGAAAAAGTTAAATATACAGAGTTATATTATTAACGATGATAAATGAATTAAACATGTTTAATTATACTTTATTGGCAGTACTGAATATATATCAAAGCAGAGAATCTCATTTATCTAAAATTGAAAAAACAGCTATTATCTCAACAACCTTATTAGGATTAGATTCTATTGTTACTCCGGTTTTGTCAGGAGGAAGATCAGTACATGAATTGTTAGGGTTTGCTGCTTCCAGCAATGAGACAAATGCATTTATCAATCAAATTGAAAGTTTACCTGCATGGTTAGGTTTAGTATATCATGCTGGGAAAAACCTATATTGTGAAATTAGGAGATATCAGAAAGTTAAAAGAAATCAAACATGTATTCAGATATAGAAAATAATACAAAATTAACTGATAACTTAATATCAAGATTATTTATTAAAAATTATCATAATGCAAACAAGCTAATTATTAAGAATATTTAATCATATAATAATGTATTCCTCGTAACATCCTCTTCTGAACCATCTGCTTTACGAAGAAATATACCAAAATAAGGATAACTATGATCACAACCTCTTAGCTCTCCAATATCTTTCTCAATTTTTCTTACTTTAATAGATAATTTGTCCCCACGTCTTAATTGTGCGCTAAGAGCCCTATAATTTGTCAAAAAGAGTTCTTTATCATCTAAATTATCTAAAAAAACAGCCCAGTCAAATTCATGAATAGCCTTGAACAATTCTCCTTCTGCTTCTTCTCTTGTAGGGATTCTTGCCATGGGTCATTATAATATCTGGAGTTTAAATAAATTGCGGTGATAAAATAAAAATTAGAGTTGAATTATACTTCTGAAATATAGAAAAAGATGAAAATTATCTTACTAATTCTGCACTTTTATCATACAACTTTCTTACCTTACTATCTTCAAGGAGAGAAGGATGCTGCTCAATAAAATTTCTATAAAAAATTATTTTGTCTTTTAATTTTCTTCCCCTCTTTCTTTCCCTATGAATTAAAGCCAAACAAACTGAAGAGTATAATAAATATGCTCCTACTGCTAAAGATGAAAAAACAGCAATTGGATGATTTTTAACCAACAACTCTAAGTTTGGAATATCCATGATAGATAGAGGCAGGAAGATTATTTAAGTTTATGCTTAAAAGAAAAGTATATTATTAATTGCAATAATGCTTAAAAATGTTGATTTATTTACTGATTTATGACTAACTTTAATATTTTTCTTGAAGAATTAGTTAAGAGAGCAGACAGGGCAATGAAAAAGGAACCATTTTCTGAATCTACTCAAATTGGACCTTTATTAGGGGACTTAACAGATTTTGTCAAGCAAAGATTAGAACAAATAGGTTATAAAGTAGAAAGACAGGCAGTTATAGATCCAAGTCGCGCAGGAGAAACTCCAGTTTATGTTCTATATGTAAAAAGATAATTTTAGAATTCTCAATTTATATTATTCGTAATCTTCTCCCAATTCCTTAAAAAGAGTTTTTTCTAATCCTGAAAGCTCAAGCTTTCTTAATGTTCTTGAAATTTGTTCATAAGTTACTGATGCAGAAATATGCAAAGGAGGATCTATTCCAAATTTAGGATTCTTAGGACGATGATGGCATACACCACCATCATAAAAAAAATTATCCGGTTCAGAAACCCTTCTTAATCCTATCATTGAAATTCTCTTATAATTATCTTGATCATATCTCCAGTTTTTGTTTAGGGTTTTACCTGTATCTAAAAATGGAAATGGCCAAATCCCTATATTATTTAGATAATAATCATTTGGGTCGTTTCCTAAACCACCAAAAATTAACAAGCCAGCATCAATATCTTCATTTTTGCTGTTTTTGATATCAATTTTAAAGGATTTTACCTTAGCACCCTGCAAAAATAATTGATACATCTTAGCTTGTTCTAATAACATGTTATAAATTACAGGATGTTTCGCGAATTTATCTATAGGGACTTTTTCTTGCTTTATCCCGTCATTTTTGTGATATATTTCCTCGCTCCAATCCAAATATCTTTTTAAATGACCATCATTAGAGTAAGTAGGCGCTTCTGATACTCCACAAAGAAAACTGCCTTTTTTTGGATAGTAAGCTACTAAATCTGAAGTTAAAGCAGGCCATATGGATAAGCAATGTTCTTTTCCCATGATTGTTCTAATAAGAGCGACATACCTTGCTGAAGTAAGATGATACCCTAATTTTTTTAAAGTTTCATTTTCTTGTGACATGTCCCCTGGCCAAGAATAAACAAAAGAGTCAATTCCAGCCTTGGCTAAATCTATTCTTTGCCCGATACTTAGTACAGGTTGAAAAATTTTATTTGTCATTCTCCTTGCATTTTACCACAATAAAGTAGTCACTATCATATTATATTATTTTTCTACCCTTTAAGGGAGTAGTAATAATAAGATTTATAAATACTGAAAAGTTTTTATTCTTATGGACATATCAATCTTTGAAGATATTGGCTTGACAAAGAGAGAAATAAAAGTATATATTGCTTTATTAGAACTTGGTTCAACTAGCGTTGGAAATATTTTGGAAAAAACACAGATACCAAGCTCTAAAATATATGAAATTTTGAGAAAACTACAGGATAAAGGCCTAGTTTCTTATGTTAAGATTAGGAATAAGAGAAAATATCAAGCTGCTAACCCTAAATCTATTTTAACATTTTTGAATGAAAAAAGAGCAAGAATTGCTGAATCAATTCCATTGCTATTAGAAAAACAGAAATTATCAGAACGATTACAATTTGTTGAAATTTATGAAGGGGATAAGGCAATTTTCAATTTATTAAGAAATTTGATTGAAGACTCCAAACCTAAAGAACTTTATCTTGCTTTTATGCATGGAGAAGAACATTTAGAACCTAAAATAAACTTATTTTATAAGAATTTTATTAAGAGAAGATTAGAAAAAAAATTAGATATAAGATTGCTTGCTAATATCAAGATTAAAAATATAATGCTAAAAGGCTACACAAAAAAAGAATTTAAACAAACTAAAATGAGATTTGGAAACTTTGATTTTCCTCATGGAATTACTATTTTTAAAGATAAGATAATTATAATTACATGGAAAGAGAAATCTACTGCTATTAAAATAGAAAGTAGACAGATAGCTGATGAATTTAGAGAGTTTTTCTTGCAACTTTGGAAAGTTGCTAAAGAATAATTCATTTCTTAATCTATATACTGCAATATATATATTAACTTGCAACAATTGATTTTATCGACGATAAACCCAAGAAAAGATTTATAAACTATGTTAAATTTATCATATTATAAGAGGTTGAAATTAGCTAATTTTACCAGCTAAAATTTGATAAAAATTAACTAAATTAGAGAAAACTAACAAAAACTTAAGATGGCAATTAAACCAATTTGTGATAAGTGCAGGAAAGAATTAACTGATTTTGGAGCAATATTATTCTCGCCTCCAGATGAAAATAATAATGTAAAAAAGTATCACATATGCAAAAAGTGTTATAATGAGATAATTAAGGAGTCTATATAAACAGAAGATGGCAGAAGAAAAGAAAAAAATACAAGAGGAAATAGAACAAGATTTTGAAAAATTCATTAAGAGAATTGATAAGATATTTGAGAAAGAATTTGGAAAAATGTGCCCTGATTTTGAACCTTCTTGTATTCAATGCAGGGCTAATTTAATTTATAATCAATTTAAGAAAAATTTATTTGAAGAATTTATACAAGAGAAGAAAAAATGATAACAAAAATAAAAGAAAAAGGGTTCAGCAGAACCGGTAATTTTTTTGCTCAGGTCTTACATTTAGTATATGCTGAAGGATTATTTAAATCTTTTGGTGTGCAAAGCCGGGTTGGCAGAGTCGGTAATTGCACTGGCCTTATAAGCCAGCGACCTTGCTCAGGTATCGTGGGTTCGATTTTCTTTACGAAAATCCCACACCCAGCGCACATTATAATCTTTTAATAAATAAAAATATGAGAATTTCAAAATGGCAGAAGAAAAGAAAAAATATGATGCAGAACAAATAAAAGTACTTGAGGGACTTGATGGTGTTCGCAGGAGACCAAGTATGTATATAGGAAGCACAGGAAAAGACGGCTTGCATCATCTTGTTTACGAAGTTGTAGATAATGCAGTTGATGAATGCCTGGCAGGAGCTTGTAATATAATCAGAATTACAATAAATAAAGATGGCTCTGTTACTGTGGAAGATAATGGAAGAGGAATTCCTGTTGATGTTCATCCTGTTTACAAGAAGTCAGCTATGGAAATCATAGTCACAAAGCTTCACGCAGGTGGAAAATTTGACAAAAAAGCATATGCTGTTTCAGGTGGTTTGCATGGTGTTGGCATAAGTGTTGTAGCTGCTTTATCCAAGAAAATGATTGTGGAAGTCATGAGAGACGGAAAAATTTATACTCAATCTTATAAAATCGGAAAGCCATTAGATGATGTAAAAGTAAAAGGAAAATATGAAGGAGATGCAACAGGAACAACTGTAACTTTTTATCCTGATGAAGAAATATTTTCTACAACTAATTTTGATTTCTCAACTTTAGCAACTCGATTCAGGGAATTAGCTTTTTTAAATGCTGGGTTAAGAATTGTGTTTAAAGATGAAAGGCAAGGAAAAAAAGAAGAATTTCATTATGAAGGGGGATTAGTAGAGTTTGTTAAATGGATAAACAGAAGCAAGGAAGTTTTGCACAAACCAATTTATTTTAAGAAGCAAATAGACAGCGCAATTGTTGATGTTTCTATCCAGTATAATAATTCGTATCAGGAAACTCTATTCAGTTTTGTGAATACAATTAATACGATTGAAGGCGGCACTCATGTTGTTGGTTTTAAAACAGCATTGACAAGAGCAATAAATGATTATGCAAAAAAGCAGGGGATGATTAAAACCGGGAATTTGACAGGTGATGATGTCAGAGAAGGGTTGACTGCAATTATTTCTTTGAAAATTCAGGAGCCCCAGTTTGAAGGGCAAACAAAAACAAAATTAGGAAATTCTGAATTAAAGGGGATTGTTGATTCTATTGTTTCTTCAGTTTTGTCTGAATTTTTTGAGGAAAATCCACAGATTGCAAAGAAAATAGCGACAAAAGCAACAGAAGCGTCAAGAGCAAGAGAAGCTGCGAAAAAAGCAAAAGAGCTTGTGAGAAGAAAATCCGCGCTCGGATTTTCTGGCTTGCCTGGAAAATTGGCTGATTGCTCATCTAATAAGACAGAAGAGACAGAATTGTTCATTTGCGAAGGAGATAGTGCCGGGGGCAGCAGTAAAATGGCAAGAAATAAAGAAACTCAAGCAATCTTGCCATTAAGAGGAAAAATTCTTAATGTTGAGAAAGCAGCTCCTACAAAAGTTTTCTCAAATGAAGAGATAAGCAATCTTGTAACAGCTATTGGAACAGGAGTTGGAGAGCAGTTCAATCTTGAAAAATTAAGATACGGGAAAATTATAATCATGACTGATGCAGATGTTGATGGAAGCCATATAAGATGCTTACTTTTAACATTTTTCTACAGGTTTATGCCTCAGTTAATTGAACAAGGCAAGATTTATGCTGCTGTCCCTCCTTTGTTCAAAATCAGAAAAAATAAGGATCATTATGTTTATTCAGAAGGGGCTTTGAAGAGAGTTTTAGATAAGCTTGGGGGAAATCCAAATGTCACAAGATTCAAAGGATTAGGAGAAATGAATGCTTCTCAGCTATGGGATACAACTATGAATCCAAATACAAGAACACTGAAGAAAATTTCAGTTGAAGATGCTGTTGAAGCTGATGAAACTTTCTCAACTTTAATGGGAGATGATGTTGAGCCAAGAAGAGAGTTTATTGAAGAGCATGCAAAGGAGGCTGAGCTGGATTTGTAAAAAGATGAAAAGTAAAACTATAAGATTTTGGGAGAATGTTGAGGAAAATCCGCCAAAAAGTTATAAAGAGTTTTTTGAAGAAGAAAGAAAATTCTTGCTAAAACATATCCCACAAAACTGCATATTATTGGATGTTGGTTGTGGAGATGGCAGGAACTTAGGTTTTTTTTCGTCAATTTGTAAAAAAGTTTTTGGTATAGATAATGATAAATATTCCATTAAAAAAAGCAAAGAAATTGCCTGTACTCTAAAAAATGTTGAGGTTACTTTAGAAGATGCCGAAAAAACGCATTTTAATGATAAAACATTTGATATTATCGCTATTATTGGAACATTCTGTAACCTTGGCAAAACAAAACAAAAAGTATTATTGGAGATGAAAAGAGTACTAAAAGATAATGGATTCTTAATTATCACCATTTATAATGAGAATGCTTTGAAAGAAAGATTAAAAATATACAATAAGTATAATTTCAAGAAGTTTGTTCATAAAGGTAATGGTACAATAATAATTAATAATATTATATCTGAACAATTTTCTAAAGAACAAATTGGAGAAATACTTAATACTGCAGGTTTTAAGATTATTGATATTTTTAAGGGGAGCATATTTTATTTGATAAAATCTAAGAAAAGATTAAACTAAAAAAATAACATGACAGACAAAGAAAAAGAAGAAAACAAGAAAGAAGAAAACAACATCATAGAAGCAGATGAGAAAGAATTAGAGAAAGACGAGCTTGAAGAAGGCAAAAAGATAGTTGGAGCTGAAATTTCAGAAGAGATGAAAAAAGCTTATATTGATTATGCAATGTCTGTCATTGTTGCCCGCGCGTTGCCTTCTGTAGAAGATGGACTTAAACCTGTTCACAGAAGAATTCTTTTTGCAATGGACAAGCTTGGACTTGATAAAGGGCATACTGTAAAAAGCGCAAGAATTGTCGGAGATGTGATAGGAAAATATCATCCTCACGGAGATATTGCTGTTTATGATTCACTTGTAAGAATGGCTCAGGATTTTTCTCTTCGCTATCCCCTCATACTCGGGCAGGGAAATTTTGGAAGTCTTGATGCAGACCCTCCAGCTGCTCAAAGGTATACAGAAGCAAAACTCGAGCCAATTGCTCTTGAGTTACTTGAGGATATAGACAAGGATACTTGCAAGATGCTGCCTAATTTTGACAACTCTTTAAAAGAGCCAGAAACTCTTCCAGGAAAGCTTCCAAACTTGCTGATAAACGGAGCTTCTGGAATTGCAGTGGGAATGGCAACAAATATCCCTCCGCATAATCTGACAGAAGTCTGTGATGCTATTATTGCCTATATTAACAAGCCTGAAATTACAATAGAAAAATTATCCGAGATTATCACTGGCCCTGATTTCCCGACAGGAGGGTATATTTCTGGAAATCTCCTTGAATTATACAAGACAGGAAAAGGCAGGCTTGTAATGAGGGGGAAGACAAGTGCTGAAGAGCATAAAGGCAAGGAAAATATAATTATTTCTGAAATTCCATACATGGTTAATAAAGCAGAGCTTGTAACTTCTATTGCTAAACTTGTTCAGGAAAAGAAATTCCCTGACATTTCTGATATTCGAGACGAGAGTGCAAAAGGGAAAGTCAGAATTGTAATTGAATTAAAAAAATCAGCTGATTCAAAATTCACATTAAATGGCTTGCATAAATACACAAGATTGCAGGATAATTTTGATGTTAATCTTCTTGCTCTTGTTGCAGGAAAGCCGAAAACACTGAACTTAAAGCAGATTATTGAAGAGTATGTTAAGTACAGAGAAATTATCATCACAAGAAGAACTAAGTTTGACTTGAAAAAAGCAGAAGACAGGCTTGAAATAGTAAAAGGCTTATTGATTGCTTTGAAAGATATTGATTCTGTTATTGATTTGATTAAAAAAGCTAGCCATACAACAGAAGCGCGGGAAAAATTAATGAAAAAGTATGATTTATCTGTCAGACAGGCAGATGCTATTCTCGAGACAAAATTATCTGCTTTAACCCATTTGGAAGTTGACAAGCTGAAAGATGAAGATAAGAAGCTTCTTGAGTTGATTAAGGAATTGCAGAAAATTTTATCAAGCGAGCAGGAAATTTTATCTGTGATTAAAAAAGAAATTTCAGAAATAAAAAGAAAATACGGAGACACAAGAAGAACTTATGTTTTGGCAAGAGAAGTTTCAGAAATATCAGAGCAGGATTTAGTCCAGAAAAAAGATGTTGTTATAATGATTACAGACAAGGGATATGCAAAGAGAATGGATATTAAGACTTACAAAGAACAGAAAAGAGGAGGAAAGGGAGTGATTGGAAGTGACTTGGCAACAGGCGATTTTGTAAAGCAAATGTTAACTTGTTCGACTCATGATTATTTAATGTTCTTCACAAGCAAAGGAAGAGTTTACTGGCTAAAAGCTCATGAGATTCCTGCTGCTGAGAGATACAGCAAGGGAAAAGCTTTAATCAATATGATTTCCTTG
>Ga0194111_10005100_pt1 | contig 15170 bp, 8 predicted proteins | sample TA2KigC300mmetaG_FD_146194 | JGI IMG/M metagenome (GOLD analysis project Ga0194111, IMG submission 146194) | Freshwater microbial communities from Lake Tanganyika, Tanzania - TA2015033 Kigoma Deep Cast 300m | ecosystem: Environmental > Aquatic > Freshwater > Lake | place: Tanzania: Lake... | reverse complement strand
GCGGTCATGCCCGGCGATTTGAATGAGGCCGCGTGGAAGCAGCGCGAACCCGACGGCGCGTTTGGTCCGCTCCCGTTTGTGAACGTCGAGACGGCCGACTTTCGTTTGCGCGAGGGCACCCGGGTGCTGGCGAACGGCTTTGTGCCGCTCGACCCGGCTTCGGCCGGACGCCTGACCCAGATCGATCGGACCGCGCAACTCCCGGCGGTGCCGCACGCCTTCCCGCCCGCACCCCCGGTTGATGCCATGACGCCGATTGCCCATGCTCCCTTTGGCCATGACTTCGAGGCGGATCGCGTGGGCGACGAACCGCTCGACTTCGGGTCCTGGGCCAACAGCCCCGGGAGCATCGTGGTCACCGAGGAAGCGGCTTCCCACGGACGACGCTGCTTGAAGTTCACCGACACGCAGCCTTCCGCCACGGAGCCTGGCTGGCAGCCTCACACTTGGCGCGAGGCGCAGATGGATGCGGGCCTGGCGAGCGTCGCCTATGACATCCGGATGGAAGCCAACTCGCATCCAGTGTTCGAGTGTCGCCAGTACGAAAAGCGCGGCGGCTCGGAATACCGCCAAGGACCCGCATTCGAGATCACACGTGACGGCGCGCTGAAGTCGGGCGGCAAGGAACTGGTGAGAATTCCGCAAGGACAGTGGGTGCGCGTGGAAGTGCGCTGTCCGTTGGGGCCCGCCGCCAACGGGCGCCATGACCTGCTGGTCACCCTGCCGGGCGAGGCGCAGCCGCGCCGCTTTGAAGGTCTGGCGCACCCGGATCAGTTCAACGCGTTGAACTGGATGGGCTGGATGGCGATCGGCGCGCCCGGTGCCGTGTTCTACGTGGACAATGTGCGCCTCGACAATTCCCCGCGGTGACCCTAGAGAAACCACATGCCACACTTCTTCAAGGCATCGCGACCATGAAACACACGCTCACACTACTCGTCGCCCTGCTGCTCGCGCCGCTGGCTGCCCTGAACGCCGCCGATGCGCCGGCTGACAGCGCGCGGGCGCGGGCGTGGGCCAAGGCCCCGGTCATCGCGAACACGATCAAGGACACTTGCGAACCCGTTCGATACGCGGGCCTGCGGCTCGATCCCGTCTCCTATCTGGGCCGGCGCGTGGACCTCAACTACCGCACCGGTCTGCTCAAGACGTTCAGTGTGGACGATTACCTGGCCAGTTACGGCACGAACCCCAAGTGGCCCACCGGCGAGTACCTCGGCAAGATCATGCAGGGGCTTTCCCGGATGCATCTGCTCTCCGGCGACGCCGCTCCACGTGACCTGCTCGACCGGATCGTTCGGGAATGGTGCAGACTCCAGGATGAAACCGGCTGGCTGGGCACGACCGCACGGTTCAAGAGCTGGGACATCTGGGAGCACAAGTACGTGCTGCTCGGCCTGGTGGATTACTACGCGCTGACCGGAGACGAGAACGCGTTGAACGCGGCGCGCAAGATCGGAGACCTTTACTATGCCACCATCGGGCCGGACTTGGGCGACATCAACCAATCCGGCCATTGGGCCATGGGCTCCGCGAGCATCCTCGAGCCGATGACCTACCTCTACCGCCACGCGCGCGATCCGAAGTACCGCCGCTTCTGCGAGTACGTCGTCGCGTCCTTCGAGAGCGCCACCGGACCGAAGCTCATCAGCACCCTGACCACCGGTTCGAAACGTGTCTGCGACATCGAGGACACCTTTGCCAACCGCGCCGCGCGCGAGATGAGATTCGGAGAGGCAATCGGCCAGGTGCGCAACCGCAGCAAGGGCTACGAGATGCTCTCCTGCATCATCGGCCTCGCGCGCATGTATCAGCTTACCGGCCAGCCCGAGTACCTCGCCGCGGCCAAGAACGCCTGGCAGGACATTGCCGCCAACCGCCTCTACCTCGCCGGATCGAGTGGTGCGGATGAGTGCTTCAAGGAGGACCACTGCCTGCCCGCCGAAGCCAGCGACGGCCCAGCCGAGGGCTGCGTCACCGCCCATTGGATCTTCCTCAGCCGCGTGCTCTTCGAGATCACGGGCGAATCCCGTTACGTGGAGACGATCGAGAACGCGCTCTACAATTTCCTTCTCGCCAGCCAGCGTCCGCAGGATTGCTTCCAGTCCTACAACACCGGAATGAATGGCGCGAAGAACTTCGCTCGACACGATGTCACGGGCAAGGTTCGGGGCGCGCCCTGCTGTATTTCGAGCGTGATGCGCGAGATCGCCCGCACGCCGGAAGCCGTCTGGACGAAGTTCGCGACCGGCGGCCTCGGCGTCCTCCTCTACACCGCCGGCTCGATGGAGGACACCGTTCTGGCGAAATCCGGCCCGCTATCCGTGCGCGTGGAGATGGCCACCGTCTTCCCGAAGTCCGGTAACGTCACGCTGCGCGTGCATCCGCAGAAGCCGGCGAACTTCCGCCTGGCCCTGCGCGTGCCCTCGTGGGCCAAGGACTTCACCGCGCAAGTTGTCGGCCAGAAACACGCCGGCACACCCGGCCAGTACCTCAACCTCGAGCGCGAATGGAAAGCCGGCGACGTCGTCGAGATCTCGATGGACCTGAACGAACGGATCGTGCCGGGTGGCGCGAGTTATCCCGGCCACTTCGCCTTCATGCGCGGCCCGCAGGTCTTGACGCTGGTGGCGGGCAACGGCGCGGAGGGAAAACTGACGGCGGGCCGGGTACGAGCCAACAGCGCACCGGCGCTGGCTATGGAGGGGGACTTCCTGCCACCGGGCTGGATCGGCGGCCAAGCCTACACCTCGCCCGCTCTGGCGGGGGCCGACGGCTGCGCCCTGATTCCGTTTGGCGACTCGAGTCAGGCCGGCGTCTCGCGCGAATTCCGCACGTGGATTCCGCTGCAACCCGGAACGGGCAAGGCCGTGCCCGACGCGCCTTCGGAGTTGAAGGCCACCGCGCTGGACGGCAATCGCATTCAACTCTCATGGAAGGGCGAGAGCCGCAACGCCGACGGCTGGCGGGTGGATCGCAAGCGTGCCGACGTGGGGATGTGGTTCCACGTGAAGACGACCCCGCCGGGCGTGACGAGTTGTGTGGACGATTTCGTGAACGTGGTGACACCGGGCAAGACCTACAGCTATCGCATCGCTGCCTTCAACGCGGGCGGCTTGTCGAAGTTCTCTGAGGAAGTCGCCGTCCGCACGCCGCCGGTCACCATGCCGCCAGCCCCGTCGGCACTGCGGGCTGTCGCCGTGTCCCCCACCCTCCTCAAGCTGGCCTGGAACGACAACAGCGACACGGAAGACGGCTTCCGGCTGGAGTGCAAGGTCGGTGCGGCGGGGGAATGGAAACCGGTCCAGGGCCGCACCCTGCCCAATGGGACATCGTTCACCGATTACGGCTTGAACCCCGGCCAGACCTACGCCTACCGCGTCCGAGCCTTCAACGCCGCCGGAGAATCCTCGTGGTCCAACGAAGTCACCGCGAAGACCAGCCAAAGGGAATAGGCGCCATGACGCTGAGATTCTTGCCCACACACTCCATCCTCGTCATCGCAGCATGTCTGGCAACCTCACCTGCCGGCACGCACGCCGATGTTAACGCCCAGCCTATCCCCGACGCCACCCACGTCAACGTCCGGCACGAGAAAGGCCGCTGTTTCGGCTGGCCGGCCAACGGCGGCATCTGGAGCTGGGGCAACGAGATTCTCGTCCAATACCGCGGCGGCGAGTTCCAGGACAAGCCCGTCGGCTCGCACGACATCAACTTCGACAAGCCCATCCGCATCGAGCAGTCGCGTTCGCTCGACGGCGGTCTGACTTGGACACAGCACACGGTCGTGCCCATCCAAATCACTGAGCCGAGCTTCACCGGCCCAGCCGGAGCCAGGTTCCCGGAATTCGGTCCGCCGCTGAAAGGGGTGCCTGCGCTGACGACCCCAATCAACCTCGCCGACCCGAACACGATCCTGCACTTTTCATGGGGCGGCTATCTCTACCACTCACCGGATCGGGGCGTGACCTGGAAGGGGCCGTTCCAGTTGCCGCTTTTCGATCAGCGTTCCTGGCAACTGCGGACGGACTATCTGGTCGAGGACAGGAGCACAGCGCTGGCCTTCTGGTCGGGATCGAAGGCGGCGATCAAGCGCAACGAAAACGGCGGCATGGTCTATATGGTCAAGACCACCGACGGCGGCGTGACCTGGACCAAGGAGGCGCTGGTGAGCCGCGTCACGGAGACTTCGGAAACCCGGCACGACGTGGCCCTGATGCCGGCGACGGTGCGGGTCAGTCCCACCAAACTCGTCTGCTGCATTCGCAACCTGACCGCCTATCCGAAGAAGGGCTGGATTGACTGCCGGGTGTCCGAGGACAACGGGCGAACTTGGAAACTGGCCTCAACGCCCGTGGGCGACGAAGCCGGCACGACGCCGCCGGCGCTGACGCGATTGACGGATGGGCGGCTGGTGTTGACCTACGGCTATCGCAAGCCGATCGCCGGTCCGACCTCCATCCGCGCAAAGATCAGCGAGGACGATGGCGCGACCTGGGGCGGGGAACTGATCCTGCGCAGTGGCGGGGGCGACGAAGACATCGGCTACACGCGCAACGCCCTGCGGCCCGATGGCAAGATCGTGACCATTTACTACTGGCAGGAAAACGAAAAGGCCGAACGCGACATCGCCGCCACAGTCTGGACGCCGCCGTCCGCCTCAAGCGCCGGCGCGGCTGCGTCGCCGGCGAAGGCTGGCTACTACGTGGATGCCCGGCGAGGCAACGACACCAACCCGGGGACGCTTGCCGCCCCCTGGCGCACCCTCCAGAAGGCCGCCGACACCATGAAGGCAGGCGAGACGGCTTTCGTTCGCGCCGGGACCTACCGGGAGGCCGTGACGCCCCAGAGCGGGCAGACCTTCGCGGCGTATGAAAACGAGACGCCCTTGATCACCGGCTGCGATCCGGTGAGCGGCTGGACGGTCCATTCCGGCAACGTCTACAAGGCGGCGGTCGACGCGAAGGTGTATGACGTCTTTGTGGGCGCGAATTCCATGCACAAGGCGCGTTGGCCGAACTTCGCGGGCGACCATCTCGACACCGCCTCTTGGGCCAAGGGCAACGCCTCCCACCAGGACGGTCGCTACCGGGTGGCGTTTGAATCGGCCACTCCGCCCGGCAGTCTGGTTGGCGGCTGGTATTCCGGGATCCACGGCGCGTTGAACTTCTGTCCCAATGAAGGCCGCATCGCCGCCATCGAGGGCGGCCGTCTCACGGTCACCGACGTGCGCGAATACGAGTACCAGTGGAAGGACGACAAGCACTCGGGAGAAGGTGCCGGCTACATCCTCGACCACCTGAACTGCCTGGATGCGGAGAGGGAATGGCACTGGGAAAAGGGCGCGCTGTTCTTCTGGGCGCCCGGCGGCGGCGCCCCGGCCGATGTCGAGGCGCGCACTCGCATTTACGGCTTTGCGTTGCCGAGCCGAAGCAACGTGACGATCAAGGGTCTGTATTTCCTTGGAGCGTCGGTTCAGGTCGCGGGCGGCGCCAGCAATACCTTGGACGGTTGCCACTTCCGGCACGTCTCCCCGTGGGGCAACCGGAAGGGTCCGTCGCGCTGGCCAACCAACTGGGGTTCTCCGGAGGACGGCGCAACCGGTCTGTACATCGCCGGGGCGAATCATACCGTCAAGAACTGCTCCCTCGTGGGCGGATGGGGTTCCGGGATCCGGCTCGAAGGCGACGATCTGACCGTGACCAACAACTACCTCGAGGATTTCGGCTGGTTCGGTCGCTGGCTGGCGGCGCCGATCTCCGGTTTCGGCACGCGGCTGCGGATCGAGCACAACACCCTGAAGAGGTCGGGCGGAGCCGGCATCGCGTTGGTGCAGAAGAACCCCGGCGACGGCTCGAACGTCAACCACGTGCGCCACCCGATCATTCGACACAACGACATCCGCGACGTCACCTACCTGATGATGGACGGCGGCTCGTTCATCTACATCAACAATGACGATGTCCCCAGCGACGAGCGGTGGCTCAAGGGGGAGATCGCCTTCAACCGCTGCTCGGGGCAACGATCCCGCAGCACGGAGAAGTTCTTCTGGGGCCTCTACATCGACAATGGCGCGGACCATGTCGCCATTCATCACAACGTCATCCACTCGCTGAACCCGCGCGCGGGCAAGGCCGGCATCTTTCTTCACGGGGCGCAACACCGGCAGGAGAACATCCTCTGCTGCCACAACACCATTTGGGGCAACTTCGACAACGCGATCGCGTCGCACACCTGGGGCAAAGGGTCCATCTCCAACGTGGTGTTCCGGAACAATCACGCCAACGGGGCCGGCTTCAAGGCGACCGCCATCGGCGGCGTCATCGCCAGCCACAACCGCGACAACGCGCCGGCCCGCGACTTCGCGGACGCGGCAAGAGGGGACTTCCGACTGAATGCCGGGGCCGCTTCGATTGACGCCGGCGCGGGGATCCCCGGCATCAACGACGCGGGCTCGGCCAGTCCCTTCCGGGGCAGCGCACCGGACCTGGGCGCGTTCGAACACGGCGGCGCCGATTGGAGCGCGGGCGCGACGGTGATACCCCCGGCCTTTCCGCACCTTAGAACCAACGGCAAGTAGAAGGACCTCCTCCCATGGCCCCCACCCTCACCCTCCTCGCCACCCCGATGCGTGCGCCGCCGGCCGCGCTGCCGGAGCGCGGAGCGTCAAAGAGAACTCCGTCCGCATGGTTCGCAGCGGTCCCTGTCCTTCCTGCGTTGGCCTTGGCTTTCACCTTCGAAGCCCAGGGAGCCGAACACGCAGGCAGCGCCGCCGCAGGGGGAGAATCAAACTTCCAGGCGCCTTTTTCCATCGAACTCATCGGCGACCCCCGCGGCAAGCGCGGCGTGAAGCTGAGATCGGTCAATCCCGGCCCTGCCGGCTACGGCGCCCGCGAGGAAGGCATTCTGCGCGGGCAGGACCAAGGGGCGGCGCCGATCTGGACGCTGATGCAAGCCTACAGCAAGGCGAGCCTCGCTTCCGTCGAACCGCTTACCCTCCCGGAGGGCCAGAAGAAGTGGACCAACGCTTACAAGGAGTTCATCCTGGGCCATGGCACCCCCGATGCGGACTTCGTGTTGGGGGTGAATTCGATTGAGGAATACGGAAGTCAGTATCGTCGGGCCAAGGCCCCGTGGCCGCACTTGCTGCTGGAGCAGACGATCTGTGCTCCCGGCGGACACGCGTCGGAAGCGGGGCCCTCCCTCGCCGACTGCCAGGCGATGACGCTCCGAGTCAGCGTCCAACTGCGCTCCGCCCGCAACCTCCATGAACGCGACCGCGGGTATTCCGAGGGTCTCCATGCCGCCCAATTCCAGCTCTATTTCACCCTGCAGAACCTGAATCGCCAGAGCCCGGGCTACGGCAAGGACTACGTGTGGTTCGGCGTGCCGTTCTACGACGACCGCCATCCGGTGATCCCTCCGACCTCCATGCGCGACGGGACCGGCCAGGAAGATGAAAGCAAAGGCGAGAAGCGGGGAACCGGTCGCTTCATCCACAGTGTCGGCACCCGGCCGTTCGCGGATCGCGGGCTTGTGCCCGGCGCGCGGCTGGGCATCCAGACCAACATCCTGCCGCTGATGGTCGAGGCGCTGGAAAGGACCTGGAGCAGGGGCGTGTGCAACTCCTCGACCAACCTGGCCGATTACAAGATCGGCGGCATGAATATCGGCTGGGAAGTGCCCGGACTGAGTGCGGTCTCGGCGCAGTTCAAGGACCTCAGCCTGAAGGCCACGGGGCCGAAAGCCGGGAAATGAGGGGTCGGGAACACAAGGAACAACCATGAAGTCCACCCCCACCCTCCTCGCCGCGCTGCTGCTCATGCCGCTGGATGCGCTGCATGCCGCCGGTACGCCGGTCCACTACGAGGCGAATTGGTCGTCCTTGGATGCCCGGCCAACCCCGGAATGGTATCCCGCGGCGAAGTTCGGCATCTTCATCCACTGGGGTGTCTACTCCGTGCCGGCGTGGGGACCGAAAGGCCAATACGCGGAGTGGTATTGGAGCATGCTGAAGAACGGGAAATCGGATACGGCAGCCTTTCACCGGCGCGTGTACGGCGCAGACTTCAAGTACGAACAGTTCGCGCCGCTCTTCAAAGCCGAGCTCTTCGATCCCGACCGGTGGGCTGACGTGTTCGCGCGCAGCGGCGCCCGGTATGTCGTGCTCACGTCCAAGCACCACGAGGGCTTTTGCCTGTGGCCCAGCGCCCAGAGTCCCGGCTGGAACGCCAGCGAGACCGGCCCGCATCGGGATCTGCTCGGAGACCTCACGTCGGCCGTGCGGAAGCGCGGCCTCAAGATGGGCTGCTACTACTCGCTCTACGAATGGAACCACCCGCTCTACCTCACCGATGTCCCGCGCTATGTGAGCGAGCACATGTTGCCGCAGTTCAAGGATCTGGTGATGCGTTATCAGCCCGCGCTCATCTTCGCCGATGGCGAGTGGGGCCAGGACAGCGCCACGTGGCGCTCGCCCGAACTGCTGGCGTGGCTGTTCAACGAAGCGCCGAATCGCCAAGAGGTCGTCATCAACGACCGCTGGGGGAAGGATTGTCGCAGCGTCCACGGCGGCTACTTCACCACGGAGTATGGCCACGTGGGTGAAGGGAAAGAACTGGCGAGCGGACATCCATGGGAAGAGTGCCGGGGTATGGGAGCCTCGTTCGGCCACAACCGCAACGAGGGCGCCGCCGAGTACCGGACGGCCCCGCAACTGATCGCGCTGCTGGCTCACCTGGTCAGCCGGGGCGGCAATCTGCTGCTGAACATTGGCCCCGCCGCCGACGGCACCATTCCGGCCATCATGGAAGAGCGCCTGCTGGCGATGGGTGAGTGGTTGAAGGTGAACGGCGAGGCGATCTACGACACGCAGCCCTGGTGGGCGCATGGAGAACAGGACTCGGTGTTCTACACGCGGCGGGGCGACGGGGTGTATGCCATCGTCACGAAGTGGCCAGCGGCAGGCCGACTGCGCCTGCATCATCCCAAGCCAACCGCCGCCACTCGCGCCCGCATGGTGGGAACCGATCTCGACATCCCCGTCACCGGCCAGGGTGAGGACCTGCTGCTCGACCTGTCGGCCTTCCGTCCCGACATGCTGCCCTGCGCTCACGCGTGGGTGATTCGCCTAACGCATCTCGACACCCGCCACATCCGATTCTCGCCGACTTGGGAGTGCTTTGCCGTCCAGGGTCACGTGAAGGTATCGGCACACGCGGACTGGTCCGGGAAGCCCTTCGACCATGAAACCGTGGTGCGCTACACCTTGGACGGCAACGAGCCGACGGTGGATTCGCCGGCCTGCGGCGGAAGCGTGACGTTGGACCGGAGTGCCACGTTGCGTGCCGCGTGTTTCCGCAATGCGCAACGGGCTTCGCCGGTCTTTTCGGCGCCGTATCTGGTGACCCCGTTCGACATCAGTCCCGTCGAGGACACCGTGCCCCCGAGGCCGAACGTCTTCCTGGGAGACCTTGCGCCGGTGTCGGCCGTGACCGGTTGGCGTCAAGTGGCAACGAACTCCTGTGCCGACGGCACGCCGCTGAACATCAATGGCGCGGCCTTCGACAAAGGCCTGGGCGTGCATTCGCGCGCGGAACTCGTCTACGCACTCAAGCCCGAGTACAAGCAGTTCGTGGCTCGGGTGGGGATTCACGGAAAGGGCGCCCGAGGCAGCGTCCAAGTGGAGGCCTGGGCCGGCAAACTGCGCACCCATCGGTCCCCCGTCCTGCGCGGCGGCACCAATCCGTGGAACATCGCCGTGAACCTGCCGCCCGATGCCGACGGTCCGTTGCGCCTCCTCGTGCTCGACGCCGGCGATGGCGGAGCGCATGACCTGACCGACTTCGGCGATGCGGGCTTCATCACGGCAGAGACGAGGAGATGAATCCCACCCCGACCCTCCTCACCGCCCTGCTGCTCGCGCCTCTGGCCGCGGGCCCTTGCCTGCTTTCGGCTTCCTGTCGGAGCGGGACGACGGATAACTCCAAGGTTCCCGGCGTGGTGGTTCACCGTCTCCCCGTTCCCTCGCTGGTGGGACGAATCGCGGGGAAGGCCATCTACACCGCGTCGCCGTCCATCGCGGTGCTTCCCTCCGGCGAGTACGTCATCAGCGACAACCTCTTCGGCTCCGGATCAGGCGCGGATCGCTCCGGGACTACGCATGTGTTCGGGTCCCGGGATCGCGGACTTCACTGGGACGAACTCGCGGTGCTGCGGGACATGAAACGGGGCAGCCTCTTTGTCCACCGGGGGGCGCTCTACCTGCTGGGCTACCGGGCCGCCCCGGGCGATGCGCTGATCCGCCGATCCGACGATGGAGGGCGGACGTGGACGGAGCCGCGGGACGAACGCTCGGGTCTCTTGCGGCGGGGCGACTTTGGCGGCACTCCGAACCGCCCGGTGATCCACGAGGGGCGCATCTGGGTTGCCCAGTCGGGCCGGCGGGTGTTCTCGGCGCCGGTCGAAGCCGACTTGCTGCGGGCGGATTCATGGACCCTATCCGAAGAGGCGGATCTCAACCACGGGCCATTCGGCAAGAAGGTACGCATCACCGAGGCCCAGGTCGTGGCTTCGCCCGAAACCGGCGTCGTGGTGATGCCCAAGATCCACGGAAAGGCCTCCACCGTGCTGCTGCGGGCGGGACCGAACCCAAAGAAGATCCGGGATCCGCGACCTGAAGATTGGGTCTCCCTTCCGGGCGGGGAGAAGAAGTTCGCGGCGGGCCACGATTCAAAGTCCGGCTGGTTCTTCGCCCTCACCAATCCGGTGCTGCCCGCCTACCGTGACTCGGGATGGCCGCCGGAGTTGATTCGCAACGTCGCCGCACTGGTCGTTTCGCGCGATCTGCGGAACTGGCGGGTTGCCACCGTGTTTCTCGAATCGCCCCATGTGGATTACGAGGCCTTCCAATACCTCGCGTACGATTTCGATGGAGAGGATCTGGTCGTGGCTTCGCGCACCGCGTTCGAGGTGGGCGACGGCAAACCGCCGCGCGGTCACGACAGCAACCTGACGACCTTCCACCGCATCAAGGACTTCCGACGATTCTTCTCCGAACCTTGACAAGGGGACGGCGATTCAACCAAGTTGTCGAAGGAGCAACCATGAAAAACACCCTCACCCGCCTCACCGCACTGCTGCTCGCGCCGCTGGCCGTGTCGTACGCCGCCGACGCACAATGGCCGGGCTGGCTCGGCCCCAACCGGGACGGCCACTCCCCCGACACCGGCCTGTTGAAGCAGTGGCCGGAAGGCGGTCCCAAGCTCCTGTGGAAAGCGGAATCGATCGGATCGGGGTGGTCCTCCGTCGCCGTCGTCGACAACCGCGTCTACACCACCGGCTATTCCGATGGGAAGCTGATGCTCGTCTGCCTGGACGCTAACGGCAAGAACGTCTGGCGGGCCGAACATGGGATCACGGATAACCATGCGAACTACAAGGGCGCCCGGTCGACACCGACCGTGGACGGGGACCGTGTTTACTTCATCGGGAACGACGGACTGGTGGCCTGCCACCAAGCCGGCAACGGGCAGATCGTCTGGAAGCGGGATATGGTCGCCGACTTCGGCGGGAAGCGCGGGAGTTGGTACTACGCCGAGAGCCCCCTCGTCCTGGACAACCTGGTCATCGTCACGCCCGGCGGGGAAAGCGGAATCGTCGCGCTCGACAAGGTCACCGGCAAGGACGTGTGGAAGTCCAACGTGCCCCTGACCGCCGGCTACAGTTCCTGCATTCCCCTCCGCGCCGCCGACAGCACGATTGTCGTGAACGGTTCGGAGAACGGCCTGTTGGCTGTGGACGCCAAGACCGGCAGGAAGGTCTGGGAACACGACTTCTCGTCCGGTAACCGTCAGAACATCGCCACACCCGCCTACGAAGATGGGTTCCTCGTGTGGATTCCCAGAGGCGGTGGCGGTATCTGCTTCCAGGTTGGTTCCGAGGGCGGGAAGTGGTCCTTCAAGGAGATCTCGAGACCCGCCGTGGGCACCCGGCCCGGGAATTACGTCGTCGCGCAGGGTCGTGTCTACGGCGGCAGCGGCCGGGGCCTGACCTGTGCGGACCTCAAGAGCGGGAAACCGCTGTGGTCCCTTCCGGACGTGGACGCCGGACAGTGTTGCTGGGCGGACGGTATGGTCTACGCCTTCTCCAGCAAGGATGGCACGGCTTGGCTGGTCGAACCATCCGCGACCGGCGGCAAGGTGACGGGCCTAGTCCAAGTCGCCGGTCGGGGCAGCAGTTGGTCACACCCGGTCGTTGTCGGTGGGCGACTGTACCTCCGCTATGACACAAACCTCTACTGCTACGACGTGAAGGGAGAATAGCCGTGAAACCCACGCTCACCCTCCTCACCGCCCTGCTGCTCGCGCCGCTCGCCGCGCTGCATGCCTCGACCTGGTACGTCTCCCCCGGCGGATCCGACACGAACTCAGGGCTCACCGCGGAGTTGCCGCTGCGCAGTATTCCCCACGCCATCGAGCTCTCCACGCGTACCCTCGGACCGGGGCCTCTCTCCCAACCCGTGAATATCGTCCTGATGGAAGGCACCCATCTCCTGGATGAGCCCGTGAACTTCACGCTCAGTAACGCGTGGCCCCTCTCGATCAAAGCGGCGCCGGGGGCGAAACCCGTGGTCACGGGAGCCCGGCGGCTCGGGGGCTGGAACGCGGGTGAGGTGCCCACCACCGGGGCCCCGTGCCTGGTGACCGAACTGCCCGAGGTGCGCAGCGGTGCCTGGGATTTTCGACAACTGTTCGTCAACGGGCGCCGGGCGCAACGGCCGCGTCTCCCGCGCGAGGGCTACAGCCGCGTGGAGCAACTCATCCCCTCCGAGGAGGGGCGCAACCTCTCCACCGCCCACAAGGATCGCTTCGTCTTCCGCGAGGGCGATATCCGCCCCTGGACGAACCAGGGCGACGTGAATGCCCTGGTGCTGCACTATTGGCAGCACGCCTGGCTCCCGCTCACCAACGTCGATCTGCCGGCACGCACGGCGTATTTCAAGTGGGGCACTGTCATGCCCCTGGTGCATTCCCACCCCTCACACGGCGTGGCGGATTGGATCAAGCAGGAGACTCCGTACCCCCACCAGACCTGGTACCTCGGCGCCTCCTACTACATGGACAACGTGTTCGAGGAGCTGCGCGAGCCGGGCCAGTGGTACCTCGACCGCCCGGCCGGCAAGCTCTACTACATCCCTCTCCCCGGAGAGAGCGCCGCTTCCCTCGAGGCTTGGGCTCCCCGCCTCACCAATTCCTTCACTTTTCAGGGGGACTGGCGCAAAGGCGCCTTCCTGACGGGACTCACCATCGAAGGGATCTCGTTCCGCCATTCCGAAATCGACCATCAGGCGCATCGCGGCACCGGGAACTGGTGGGGCAACTACGGCCCCAGCCTGCTCATTTTCTCCGGCACCCGAAAGGTCGCCGTGCGAGATTGCGTCTTCGAGAGCCTGGGCGAATGCGCCATCGACCTCGCTTACGGAAACGCGGAGGTGGAACTCAGCGGCAACCGCTTCCGCGACCTGGGCAGCGGCGCCATCAAGGCCGTCGGCACCTGGCGGGAGAATACCCCCGAGGAGAACGAGCAAGGGCGCCTCACGCAGCTCCGGGTGACCGACAACGACATCTCGGGCTACGGCCGGGTGTTCCCCGGGTCGGTGGCGATTATCGTCGAAATGGCCGCGCGCTCGGTGCTCGCCCAGAACCGCATCACCGATGGCTACTTTACCGCCATCAACTGCAGCGGCGGCTCGATGGACAACGAAGACATCTTCCGCACGTTCGATACCCTCATCGCCAATAACCACATCCATAACATCGGCCAGGCGTCGATGCCCTGCTCCAACGACTTGGGGGGTATCTACGTCCACGGCAACATGATCGGCTGCGTGATCCGCGGCAACGTGGTGAGCAACGTGCAATGCAGTGTGTATGGCGGCAACGGCATCTACATCGACGATTGCGCCTCCTACCTGCGCATCGAGGACAACCTGGTGCGCGATACCATGGATGCCTTCAACATCAAGGGGCGACGCAGCCAGATCCGAAACAATATCCTCGGCCCCTGCGGGCGCAGCCTGGCGCGCCGCGCCTCGGGCAAGCCTTACGAGAACGACATGGCCTGCATCGAGGGCAACCTGCTCATCACGACCAACGGCGCCCTCTTCCATTTCCAAACCGGCACCGTGCCCACCAACACGGGGTTTTTCCCGCGGGGGAATCTCATCGCCAGCACCACCAGCCACCTGGAGGTCGGCGTCGATGGTAGTTACGGCGCGCATGACAATATGATCCCTTACGCCGAATGGTGCGCCAGCACTGGGAATGGGGCCAAGGACACCGTGCTGCCGGGCCCCTTCCCAGGCCCCGAGGGCTGGCCCATGGCGATAAAGCCGGGTTCGATCTACACCCGTCACGGCATGCGGCCCTGCTCATTTGAAACCGTCGGCCCTCGCCCTTCGGGTAAGCGCACCACGGTGCCCTTCCTTACCACCCGATCCGAGGGAGGCCCGGAGCATCAGGAAGCGATCGAATACGCCAATCGCATCCTGGCCGAGCGCCGCGCGAAGAACGCGCCCAAACCCGACGTGTCAACGCACCGCGAGTGAGGGGGAAACTGAATATGGAAATAACTCAACTACGAAACACACGTAACGACATTTAGGAAAAAACGCCATGACAAGAAAAACAAAGACAATTGCATCACTCATCCTGCCTGCAATCATTTGCCTCACGACCAGCGTCGGCTTCTCCGCCACGAGGAGCGAGCTGGCACAGGCGGCGAAACGCAGCCCCGGCTCGCCGAAGTATGAGGACATTTGTTTTTCACCGCGCACCTTCGCCGCGCTACCGTGCGCACAAAGCAAAGCTTTCAAACGCGCGTTTTGGCTCGGATTCCTGTGCCACGGCCAGGGCACCGCGAAGGTTCATCTCGACAATCTGCAATTCACTCTCCAATCAGAGTAAAGGAACGCCTGAATGAAGAACGCTATCCTCCCACTCCTCACCGCCCTGCTGCTCGCGCCGCTGGCCGCGCTGAACGCCGCAGAGTCTGCCGCGATCGCGGAACCGGCCGGTGACATCGTCATTGAGAATGCGGAAGCGCGGCTGGTGATTGGTCGTGATGGAAAGGCCCGGAGCCTGTTGCACAAGCCGAGCGGAGAGGAATGC
>Ga0194111_10005085_pt1 | contig 15186 bp, 13 predicted proteins | sample TA2KigC300mmetaG_FD_146194 | JGI IMG/M metagenome (GOLD analysis project Ga0194111, IMG submission 146194) | Freshwater microbial communities from Lake Tanganyika, Tanzania - TA2015033 Kigoma Deep Cast 300m | ecosystem: Environmental > Aquatic > Freshwater > Lake | place: Tanzania: Lake... | reverse complement strand
GTGAACCGCTTGTGTATCTTATCCATTACACCCCTCCTTGATGGAGGAATGTAACCATTGGAGTTCACTTTTCAACCGTAAACGGTTCACTTTTGAAGCATAAACAGTTCACTTTTCAGTCGTAACTAACACGATTTGTTTTTGGTTTGACATTCTGCGAGCCGAGTAGTACCCTAAAGGTGGAGGTAAGAGAAAGTGGACGGGGGCTGATACAATGCCCTACAAAGCGAGTCCGTTGGCGAGATCCCTAGGAAATTCGACTCTGGGGTATAGCGGACGGGAGAGACTTACAAAAAGAATAGCTAGGGAAGGCAATAATTGTAACCAATTATTGCCTTCTTTGTTTTTTGTTGTCAGTTTGGGGTTGGTTTCACTTTGTTCGAAGGGAGTGCGATCAGCCAGTGCTGAGGCTCTTGGATAGCGTTGGTAAGGAGCGGACACGGAAGGAGGATCAGTCGCTGTGGCAGCATTAACCCCGTTTAAGGACGCAATAGATGTCGTAGTAGACGCAGGTGGGGATCCCTTCAAGCTATGTTACCAATGTGGCCTTTGTAGCGGTACTTGTCCCTGGAACCTGGTGAGGAGCTTCATGGTTCGCAGGATGATCCACCAGACACGGCTGGGTTTAATCGATTTTGAAGATGAGGATTTGTGGCTCTGTGTTACCTGTGGTGCTTGTGTGAAACGGTGTCCCCGCGGTGTAGAGATAATAGATATCATGAGAGCCTTGCGGCGATCAATAGTGGGATTAGGTATGGCCAAGGTTCCCGATCCGCTACGGATCACGGTGAAAAATATTTCTGGTACAGGCAATCCTCTGGGAGAGGCGCCGGAGAAACGGGCAGATTGGGCGAAGAGCCTGGACGTAAAGACGTTTACTGGGAACAACGACCTGCTTTATTTCTCCTGTTGCGTCCCTTGTTACGATGCCAATATCAGAGGATTAGCTCAGGCAACAGTAGGCATCCTAAAGAAAGCAGGGGTTGATTTTGGTATTCTCGGCGTCAAAGAAAGCTGCTGCGGGGAGGCAGTTCGCAAAGCAGGAAACGAGGGCCTATTTCAAAGCCTAGCTGAAAGAAACATTGCTGCCTTTCGTGAGAATGGCGTCAAGAATATCCTGGTTTCCTCGCCCCATTGCTATCACAGCTTCAAGAATGAGTATCCCGGCTTTGGTGGCAATTTCAACGTTGTACACACTACCCAGTATTTGGCTAAGCTAATCGATGAGGGCAAGATAAAGCCTGCTAAGGAATTCAAGAAGAAGGTGGCTTACCACGATCCATGCTATCTAGGGCGTCACAATGGAATCTATGAGGAGCCGAGGAAGGTGCTGGCGAGCATCCCTGGCTTGGAGCTGGTTGAGCTCCCGGATCATCATGAAGACAGCATCTGCTGTGGTGGTGGGTCTGGGAGGCTTTGGATGGAAACCAAGAAAGGGGAGAGATTTGCGGACCTCAGACTGGAGCAGGCCCTCGATCTGGGGGTGGAGGTGCTGGCAGTGGCGTGCCCTTACTGCTGCACCATGTTCAAGGACAGCGCGGCGTCGATGAACAAGACTGACGTTATCGAAATTAAGGATATTTCCGAATTGATTCAACAGGCGATCTAGCCCGATTGGGGGGTGAAATGGAGATAAAAACTGGTGTATACATCTGCCACTGCGGGATAAATATTGCCAACACAGTTGATGTGGAACACCTGGTTGAGGCGGCCAAGGGTTGGGACACGGTAGCAGTTGCCCGTGAGTATAAATTTTTGTGCTCCGATCCTGGGCAGGAGATTATCAAAAAGGATATTAAAGAACTGGGACTTAATAGGGTTGTTGTTGCTTCCTGCTCGCCAAGAATGCATGAGCGCACCTTCAGAAACGCCTGTCAGCAGGCTGGCTTGAACCCCTACCTGTTCGAGATGGCCAATATTCGGGAACATTGTAGCTGGGTTCACAGCGATAAGGAGTTGGCTACCAAGAAGGCTGAGGCCTTGCTTCGTGCTGCGGTGCGGAGGGTTTTCTACCACGAGCCACTGGAAACCAAGGAGTCTCCGGTCAGCCCTAATACCCTTATTGTGGGTGGTGGCATTGCCGGCATCCAGGCTGCTCTGGAGATTGCTGATTCTGAGCACAAAGTCTATCTAGTAGAGAGGGATCCTTCAATTGGCGGGCATATGACTCAGCTAGACAAGACCTTCCCCACCCTTGACTGTTCTCAATGTATCCTGACGCCAAAGATGGCCTTGGTAGGCTCCCATCCGTATATAGAACTCATGACCTACAGTGAGGTGGAGGAGGTCTCGGGCTTTGTAGGCAGCTTCAAGGTTAAGATCAGGAAGAAGGCGCGCTATGTCGATGAGGACAAGTGCACTGGTTGTGGCCTGTGCCAGGAGAAATGCCCCTGGAAGGTAGACAGCGAGTATAATGCCGGCTTGGGCAAGAGAAAAGCCATCTATACCCCGTTTCCTCAGGCCGTGCCTAATATCCCAGTGATCGATAAGGAGCACTGTGCCTATTTCCTGAAAGGCACCTGCCGTGCCTGTGAGAAGTTCTGTGACATCAAGGCCATCAATTTTGAACAAGTTGACCAAATAGTCGAGGTAGGGGTGGGCTCGATTATTCTGACTACTGGGTATGATGTCTTTAACCCCAGCGCCATCGCTCAATACGGCTATGGGAAATATGACAACGTCATCACTGGCCTTGAGTTTGAGAGGATGTCCAGCGCCACTGGCCCGACAGGTGGCGAGATTCGGCTTAAGGATGGGCGACAGCCAAAAAGTGTGGCCATCATACACTGTGTCGGTAGCCGTGACAAGAACTACCATGAATACTGCTCCCGAGTGTGCTGCATGTATGGCCTCAAGTTCTCCCATCTGATAAAGGAGAAAATACCTGATGCTGATGTTTATCAGATGTACATTGATATGCGTTGCTTCGGAGAGGGCTATGAGGAGTTCTACAAGCGTCTTTGCGAAGAGGGGGTCAATTTCATAAGAGGGAAAGTGGCCAGGGTTACCGACCGCGCCATAAGCGATGAGGAGAAGGGGAAACTGATTGTCCAGTGTGAGGACACCTTACTGGCAAGCCTGATGCGGGTTCCGGTAGATATGGTTATCCTGTGCGTAGCCCTGGAGGCGCGTGCAGATGCAGAGCGGGTTGCCCGGATGTTTAACATTAGTCGCCGGGCAGATGGCTTCTTCCTGGAGCGCCATGTCAAGCTTGATCCAGTGGCTACCCCCACGGATGGTGTCTTCATCGCTGGCTGTTGCCAGGCCCCTAAGGATATTCCTGATACTGTAGCCCAGGCCTCAGCAGCAGCAGCCAGGGCGCTGGCTGTGATAAGCAAAGGGAAGGTTATCCTTGAAGCATCTGTAGCCACAGTGAACGAGGCCCTGTGCCAGGGCTGTGGGCGATGTGAAGAGCTATGCGAGTTTCACGCTCCTAAGGTTTCCAGGAAGAACGGGCAGCTACCGGTGTCAACCATAAATGAGGCCTTGTGCAAGGGTTGCGGGGCTTGTGCCGTTTTTTGTCCCACAGGGGCTATTTCCGTCAAGCACTTTACTCGGGACCAAATACTGGCCGAGGTTGAGGCTTTGATAGAGGTGTAAAGTAATGGCTGAAGCTGAATTTGAACCTCAGATTGTTGCTTTTACCTGTAACTGGTGCTCTTACGCAGCGGCTGATCTGGCTGGCACATCACGCGTCAGCTACCCTCCTAATGTGCGCCTGATAAGGGTGATGTGTAGCGGGATGGTGGATCCGATATTTGTCCTCAAGTCCTTTGAGAAGGGGTTCGATGGGGTCTTGATCGCTGGCTGCCATATCGGGGACTGCCATTATATTTCGGGGAACATCAAGGCAGAGGAGAGGATAGGGAAGCTCAAAAGCCTGATACACACACTCGGGTTAGGGGATGAGCGGCTGAGGCTAGAGTGGATTTCAACTGCTGAGGGAGGTAAGTTCGCAGAAACAATCAAAGAGCTTGTAGGTCAATTGAAGCAACTGGGACCTTCGCCTTTGAGAAAGGAGGTCAGGGCTTGACCTTAGAGGATGCTGTCAAAGAAACCAAGGCCTACTACTGTCTGGAGTGTGGCAAATGTTCAGGGTTGTGTCCGGTCTCCAGATATAATCCGGCTTACTCGCCCCGGGTTATGGTTGAAGATGCACTGCTAGGTCTTGAAGATGATCTGGTTCATAATCGGCAGCTTTTTTCTTGCTTAACGTGCTATGCTTGTTCTCCGAAGTGCCCTGCCGATGTCGATTATCCCCTATTTATGCAGAAATCGAGAGCCCTGGCAGCAAAAGATGGACAGCAGGGGGACTGCGCGCATTCCGGTGTTCTACAGTCTCTGATGCGGCTTATGGCAAGCCCCAACCTCAAGCAGAAAAGACTGGAGTGGCTATCCAATGGACACCGTACCTCAGACCAAAGCAATGTCCTGTACTTTGTAGGTTGCGCCCCCTACTTTGACCCCATTTTCGAAGATACTGGGGTCAAGAGTTTGGACGTGGCAAGAGATAGCCTGAAGATTCTCAATTCCCTGGGGATAGCGCCCAAGGTGCTTCCAAATGAGAGGTGCTGTGGTCACGATCTGCTCTGGACCGGGGACACAGAGAACTTCAGAAGGCTGGCCGAACTTAATGCTGCCGCCATAAAAGAGGCTGGTGTGAAGAAGATAATCTTTTCCTGTGCCGAGTGTTACCGGACATTCAAGAAGGATTATCCGAATTACGTCAAAATAGACTGCGAGTTGCAGCATATCAGCGAATTCTTGTCTGAAAAGATAGAGAAAGGTGAACTGAGTTTCAAAGAGATCAAGAAGAAGCTGACTTACCACGATCCCTGTAGGCTGGGAAGACACCTGGGAATCTATGAGCCGCCACGTAGAGTGATCGAGTCCATTCCAGGTATAGAATTGGTCGAAATGAAAGATAACAGGGCGGAATCCCTTTGCTGCGGCACCAGCGCTTTCACTAACTGCGACTCATGCTCAAAGCAGATAAGGGTTGAGCGATTGCTTCAGGCAAAAGCCACCGGCGCCGAGTCTATCATAACTTGCTGCCCCAAATGCCAAATTCATTTTAGATGTGCCATGGTAAACAAGGGAGAGGTGAAGGGCCCAGATGTTGAAATTGAGGTAGTGGACTTGGTGAGTTTGGTGGCACAGGCCTTAGGAGGTAAGAGCAGTGAATGATTCGGTCTTGATAGTTGGTGGTGGTATAGCTGGCATCCAGGCCTCCATTGATCTAGCCAACATGGGCTTTCAGGTGTACCTGGTGGAGAAATCACCCAGTATCGGCGGAAGAATGGCTCAACTGGACAAGACCTTTCCAACCAATGACTGTGCCATGTGCATTCTTGCCCCTAAGATGATCGAGTGCTACAGGCACAAAAACGTAAAGGTGCTAAGCTACTCAGAAATTGCCGAAGTCAATGGTCAACTGGGCAATTTCCAGGTCAAAGTCCTTAGAAAGTCAAGATACATCGATGAGACCAAGTGTACTGGTTGCGGGGAGTGTGCTGAGAAATGCCCGGTGGTGGTGAAAAGCGAGTTTGAGGAGGGCAAGGGCACAAGAAAGGCTATCTACAAGCCCTTCGCCCAAGCGATCCCCAATCTCTATGTCATCGCTAAGAGAGGCACGCCTCCGTGCAAAGCAGCGTGTCCAGCAGGAGTGGATGCCCAGGGCTATGTTGCCCTGATCTCCCAGGGCAAGTTCAAAGAGGCACTCGAACTTGTCAGGCGGAGGAACCCTCTGCCAGCAGTCTGTGGTAGGGTGTGTACTCACCCTTGCGAAACCGAGTGCAACCGTGGGAAGCTAGATCAACCCATCGCTATCGCTGCCCTGAAGCGCTTCGTGGCAGACTATGAAGTGAGCATGGGTACAGAAGACGTAACTCCCGTACCTCGAACTAAAGAGGAAAAGATCGCTGTCATTGGGTCAGGTCCGGCAGGTCTAACGGTTGCCTCTGACTTGGTCAAGATGGGCTATGGTGTGACCGTCTTCGAGGCCATGCCTCAGCCGGGCGGGATGCTCTCTTGGGGTATCCCTGAGTATCGTCTGCCTAAGAAGGCATTGCAAACTGAGATCGCTGGCATTCAGAAACTCGGCGTTGAAATAAAGCTGAATAGTCCTGTAGGCAAAGATGGCTTGACTATAGACGACCTCTGGGAGCAGGGCTATAAAGCGACTTTCATTGGCGTGGGAGCCCAAGCCAGTATGAAATTGGACGTTCCTGGCGAAGAACTAGAGGGTGTCTATCATGGTATCTCCTTCCTGAGGGATGTCAACTTAGGAGAGGAGGTTAAAGTAGGAAAGCACGTGGCTATAGTTGGCGGTGGAAATGTAGCCATCGATGCCGCGAGAACAGCTCACCGACTTGGTGCCAAAGAAGTATTCATCGTCTATCGCAGATCAAGGGAGGAGATGCCGGCCAGCGAGGAGGAGATCGAAGAAGCCGAACACGAAGGCATCAAGATTCATTATCTGGCTGCCCCAGTTAAGATCCTGGGGAAGAACGGAAAGGTAGCCGGTATGGAATGTATCCGGATGGAATTGGGAGAGCCTGATGCGAGCGGCAGGAGACGCCCCGTTCCTGTTAAGGGGTCGGAATTCGTGATCGACGCAGACATGATTATCCCTGCTATCGGCCAGACCTCTGACCTTGCCTTCCTGCCTAAGAAGAGCCAATTCCAGGTGTCGCGCAGGGGGACCTTTGAGGTTGATCCCATCAGCCTGGCTACCAATGTACCTGGAGTGTTTGCCGGTGGAGACGTCGTAAGCGGACCGGCTACGGTAGTTGAGGCCATAGCTGCGGGAAAGAGGGCTGCTCTTTCCATCGACTGTTACTTGCGTGGGGTGCCCCTCCCACCTGAAGAAGAGCCACTACCCACTGTGAAGATCGAGGACATAGACACAAAGGATTCCGAGAGGAAGAACCGAGTAGCGATGCCTACCGTTCCCCTGAAGAAAAGGGCACACGGCTTCACAGAAGTGAACCTCGGCCTCAGCCAGGAGATGGCAGTCGAAGAGGCAAAGAGGTGCTTGGATTGTGGTATCTGCTCGTGGTGTCGCGAGTGTGAAAAGGCCTGCCAGGCTAAGGCTATCAATCACGAGATGAAAGAACAGTACCTTGACCTGAATGTTGGCGCCATTGTTCTGGCAATTGGCCTGGACCTGTACGATGTTTCAGGGCTGACTGAATACGGGTATGGAAGGATACCAAACGTCATCACGGCCATGGAATATGAGAGATTGACGTCGGCCTCTGGCCCTACTGCTGGCGTGCTCAGGCGGGCGACGGATGGCAAGATTCCCACCAACATAGCCTTTATTCAGTGTGTCGGCTCTCGCGATTTCAAGAATAATCCCTATTGCTCCAGCGTATGCTGCATGCACGCCACCAAAGAGGCAATACTGGCATACGAACATCACCCGGGGACAAAGTCCACGATCTTCTATATGGATTTAAGAGCGGTGGGCAAGCGATTCCAGGAATATGTGGATAGAGCTACCAAAGAGTACAACGTGACGTATATCAGAGGCCGCCCGGGGAAGATTGATGCCAACTCAAATGGCAACCCCATTATCTGGTACGAGGATACCATTACGGGAGAAACGAAGACCTTTGAGACAGAGATGGTAATCCTCTGCCAGGCGTTAATTCCATCCCGTGGCATCAGGGAGTTGGCAGGCATATTGGGCATAAAGTTGGATGAACATAGCTTCGTGGAGATTCCAGATAAGCTGTGGCGACCATTGGATACCACTAGACCTGGTGTCCTTGCCTGTGGCTATGTCCACAGCCCACGGGATATTCCTGACTCAGTAGCCCAGGCCTCAGGGACAGCGGCTAGGGCGGCTGAGGTCATAGCAGGAGGTGTCTAAGCATGTCTGATGCCCGTATTGGCGTTTTCGTGTGTCACTGTGGCATAAATATCGGGGGATACGTGGATGTTCCCCAGGTAACGGAGTATGTGAAGCAACTGCCGAATGTAGTGCATGCTGAGCATAACCTGTACACCTGTTCCGAAGAAGGGGTCTCGTCGATCAAGAAGAAGATTCAGGAACTCAATCTGAACCGGGTTATAGTGGCCTCCTGTACACCTAGAACGCACGAGCCATTGTTCAGGTCTGCTTGCGAAGAAGTCGGTCTGAACAAGTATCTGTTCGAGTTTGTAAACATAAGAGACCAGTGTTCCTGGGTACATATGACCCGCCGACAGGAAGCTACCGAAAAAGCCAAGACCCTTATCAGAATGGGAGTTGCCAAGGCACGGTTGCTTGAGCCACTAGAAGAGATAGAGAGCAAGGTAGTCCCGTCATCGCTGGTGATTGGTGGTGGGGTAGCTGGAATGAGCGCCGCCTTGAATCTGGCCAACCAGGGTTTCGAGGTTCATCTGGTGGAAAAGGAAGCAGAGCTTGGCGGCATGGTGGCAAGCCTTCACAAACTATTCACCTCCGACATGGAGGCGAAGGAGTTGATCGACCCCGTAGTGAAGCAGGTGAAGGATCATAACCGCATTAAAGTCTACCTGTCCACAAAGCTTAAGGAGGTAGCAGGGTTTGTAGGTAACTTTGATGTCACTCTGGACCAGAGTGGGAAGGAGCACAAGGTTACTGTTGGGACAATCATAGTGGCCATCGGGGCTGAGGAATTCAAACCCGTAGGCCAATACGGCTACGGGAAGATGGCTGGTGTCCTTACCCAACTGGAGCTGGAAGAGCGCCTGAAAAAGGGCACCGTTGATGCCAAGAACATCGTCATAATCAACTGCGTGGGCGCTCGGGTGCCGGAGAGAACTTATTGTAGTCGCTTTTGCTGCCTGACCGCCATCAAGAACGCTGTCCTGCTCAAAGAGAAAAACCCAACCGCCAAGGTCTGGGTGCTTCACCGCGACTTGATGACCTACGGGGTAGAATTTGAGGAATATTATCGGAAAGCCATGGAAGCAGGGGTGAGATTCATCAGATACAGCCTGGAAAGGCCGCCACAGGTCATTGGAGATGGTCGTGTTCAGGAAGTGAAGGTATACCACCAACTGAGGAAGAAGGAAATAGAGATTCCTTGTGATACAGTGGTATTAACCACACCCCTTGTCCCCCGCAGTGATAATGAGGGACTTTCCAAGATGCTGAAGGTTCCCCTGAGTCAAGAAGGCTTCTTCCTCGAGGCGCACCTCAAATTGCGCCCGGTGGAATTTGCCACGGACGGCATCTTCATTTGTGGCTCCGCAAAGTGGCCTGTGGAGATAACCGAGGCTGTCTCACAAGCCTACGGTAGCGCCTCGAAGGCGGCCATACCCATGAGAATGGGCTACGTTAAGCCTGAAGCCATAACCTCCTCTGTCAATGTGGACATCTGCGGAGGGTGTGGTATCTGCGTCGCGCTCTGTCCCTATAGCGCTACAGAGATGAAGACCGAGAATGGCAAGAGGGTGGCCAATGCTATTGCGGCGCTATGCAAAGGTTGCGGGACTTGTGGAGCTGCCTGCCCATCTGGGGCCATCTCCATGAATCACTTCAAAGACGCTCAGATTTTAGCTCAAATAGAAGCCTTGGTAGCATGATGCCGGAAAGAGGTGTGCCAATGAAGGGAAATAATTTTGAGCCTCTGATACTGGGCTTTGCTTGTAACTGGTGTACGTATGCAGGTGCGGACCTGGCGGGCACCTCTAGAATCCAATACCCGCCCAATATAAAGATGATAAGGGTAATGTGCAGCGGCAGGGTCGATCCCACTTTCATCCTGAAGGCTTTTTCGAAAGGCGTGGACGGAGTGTTCATCGGAGGATGCCATCCGGGCGATTGCCACTACATAGAGGGGAATTACAAAGCGATGAGGAGAATCGCGCTGACCAAGAAGCTGCTTCAAGATTTCGGGATCGAACCGGAGAGGCTCAGATTAGAGTGGGTTTCGGCATCTGAAGGCGTGAGATTTGGGCAGGTTGTTGCAGATTTCACCAATACCATAAAAGAACTGGGGCCTTTGAAGAAACAGTGACCCCCCACTGTTCGGCGCTTGGAGCACAACCAGCGCTGGTGGTGAGTTGTCTTTCGAACCAACTCGCCAGGGTGTGTGGCGTCCTTCCTCCTGAAGAACGTTACCCACCCTTTTCATTCTTCTCCTCACAGCGATAACACGCGTCCATGGAACCGTAGGCACGAACTGCTACGAAGGGTTTCACTCCTGCGAGCTGACACCCAGCCCCCTTCTGACCATGGTTGACAGCGTGAGCCAGTAATGCTAAAATCAAGTGCAGTTGAATTTAATCAAGTGTACTTGTACACAATGAGAAAGGAGAGACTGTGAACGCTCAGCCCAGAGAGAATGTAGCTATAAAACGTCCCGTGTGCAGGCGCCTGGCAAGGAGGTTTCCCAGGACAGTACTGCTGGCGTTGTCCCTACTGGTTGCTGTGGCCCTCATTGCGGCCAGTGCCTGCGGGGGATCGAACTCTCCACCGAAATCAAATTCAGCGACTGGCTTTACCGTAACCGATGACTTAGGAAAGACCTTTAGCTTTGATGGGCCTGTCGATAGCATCATCAGCCTGGCACCTGCTAACACGGAGATAGTATTTGCCCTTGGTGCAGGAAATAAGCTCATAGGCAGGACCGATTACTGTAACTATCCGCCTGAGGCTGCTTCGGTGGAAAGCGTGGGAGGTTTCTGGGATCCGAACAAAGAGAAGATAGTCGTGCTAAACCCTGATGTGGTATTGGCCGCCGATATACACAACCTGACGGGAGACACCGCCTGGTTGGGAGAGAAGGGCCTAAAGGTCATCACCGTGAATCCACAAACTCTGAATGATATCCTCACTGATATCTCCATGGTAGGCAAGCTCACCGGAAAGGAAGAAAAGGCCGAAGAGTTGGTGGCGGATATGCAGAGCCGGATCGACTACGTAGCTCAGCAAACGGCCGGACTATCAGGCAATCAGAAACCGCGTGTACTTCACGTCACCTGGCATGATCCTCTGTGGACAGTAGGGAAGGGCAGTTTCGTTGACGCCCTGATTGAGATCGCTGGTGGAGTGAACATATTCCACGGTGTCAGCGGAGACGTTCAGGTTGATCTCGAAACGGCAGTGACCAGAAACCCCGAGGTGATCACCGTGTTCACCGGTCACGGGGATGCTGCGAACCAATCCTACGCCTATGTCATCGCCAGCGGTTCCCCTTTCAAAACCACCGACGCCTACACAAATCCGAACGGCAAGAGGATATACCTCATCGATGCTGACCTGGCATCGCGGTACGGGCCGAGGATAGTGGAGGCCCTGGAAATCTATGCCCGAGTAATTCATCCGGAGATTTTCGGCCCCCCTTGATTGAATACGAAGGGACTTTCAAGAGTCACATTGTCCAGTCCAGCCAAGAGTGACGGATACTCTGCCGGATTCGCCTCATCTCACCTTCTGCGGTGGCGGGGCCGGGTATATGCTTTGATAGCGCTGGCAGTGCTGGTTATGCTGGCGGTTATGCTGGCGGTCAGCATAGGCAGCACAGAAATACCCTTTTCCACCACCGCCAAGATCCTAGTATCAAAGCTCCCCTTTGTCTCCATCTCCCAGACCTGGCCGGGCCCGGTGGAGACCGCGATTATAGACATACGCCTGCCTCGGGTGCTCCTGGCAGCCTTGGCGGGAGCAGCCCTATCGGTGGCAGGAGCCACTTATCAGGGGCTGTTTCGCAATCCCCTGGCCGACCCTTATCTCCTGGGTGTGGCTCAGGGCGCAGGCCTGGGAGCAGTTGTGGGCTTCGTATTGAACCTTGGGTGGAGCGGATGGGGATTGGGGCTCATCCCCATGCTGGCCTTCATGGGTGGGCTGGGGGCGGCGTTCTTCGTCTATTATCTGGGACGAGTGGGCAGGACCTTGCCCATGACCACCCTCCTATTGGCTGGTGTGGCTTTAGGTGCCTTCCTGTCAGCTATCACTGCCTACCTGGCTCTCACCTCCGGGGATTCACTACACGGAATATATTCCTGGCTGCTGGGAGGGTTTTCTTCCCCGAAGTGGATCCAGGTGGAAGTTATGCTCCCGCTGGTAACCCTGGGGGTGTTCGCTATCTGGCTTTATGGTCAGCATCTGAACGTGATGCAGTTAGACGAAGAACAAGCCCAGCAGCTTGGCATCAATGTGGAGCGGACGAAGCGCATTCTGCTTCTGGCGGCCACCCTGATTACTGCTGCCGCCGTTTGCTTCGGAGGCATAATTGGCTTCGTCGGCATCATCATACCCCACGCGGTGCGCCTGGTATGGGGCCCGGACTACCGTTTCCTGCTGCCCCTGTGCACTGCCGCCGGTGCCATCTTTCTCGTCCTGGCTGACCTTCTGGCGCGGACAGCGTTGTCCCCGCAAGAGATACCTCTGGGAATAATCACCGCCTTCTTCGGTGCGCCTTTCTTTCTGTACCTGCTGAGACAGAGAAGAAGAGCAGTTTTCTAATCCAGGAGTGGGAGGGAGAAAAATGAGCAAGTTACAGCTACGTGATGTCACCCTGGCCTACGGGACAAGGGTTGTTTTGCAGAACATAAGCTTTGAGACACAGCAGGGTGAAACCCTGGGAGTCGTGGGACCCAACGGCTGTGGGAAATCCACTCTGATCAAGGCTATCACCCGGCTACTGCCCCCCCGCTCAGGGCACATTCTTCTTGAAGGGCGCGATGTTACCCGAATCAGCCCCAGCGAGATTGCCAAGCTTATTGCTGTAGTCCCCCAAACCCCGGTTTTGCCTGAGGCTTTCACTGCCCTAGAGGTAGTGCTCATGGGGCGGACGCCCCATCTGGGGTTTCTCAGGTATGAGAGCCATAGAGATGTTTCCATTGCCCTGCATGCTATGGAAGTGACTCAGACCTCGCACCTGTCTGAGCGTCGCATAGGGGAACTTTCGGGGGGAGAGAGGCAGCGGTTGGTCATAGCCCGCGCCTTAACCCAGGAGCCCAGGATAGTCCTTTTGGACGAGCCTACGGCACACCTGGATATCAACTACCAGGTTGAAACCCTTGATCTTATCAGTAACCTTTGCGCTCAGCAGGGTTTAACGGCCCTAATAGCTCTTCACGACCTGAACCTCGCTGCTCAATACTGCGACCGCATAATCATGATCAGCGATGGAAGAATTTACGCTGAGGGCTTGCCGAGGGAGGTCATTACCGAGCAGAATGTGAGACAGGCATATGGCGCTGAGGTTTGTGTTACTCCTCATCCAGTGAACAGCTTGCCAGCTACTTTAATCACCGCTAACGGCAGCAGAAATCTGGCTGGCAGGAAGGGACAGGGAAAGTGAGGCTATTCAAACTGCTGTCCATCTGGCTAAAATAGAGCATATCCAGCACAGGGAGGATAGCCATGAAAGCAAAGGAGTCTGGCCCTTTGGGTAAGGGCTACGTGCAGGTTTACACGGGAAACTGCAAAGGGAAGACCACGGCTGCTCTTGGTCTGGCGTTTCGGGCCATGGGACATGGGTTGAAGACGTATATCGGGCAGTTCATGAAAGGGCAGGATTATGGAGAGCTGGTGGCAGCCAAGATGGTGTCCCCCTATATTGTTATCGAACAATATGGCAGGAGCGGCTTCGTGCATGTTCAGAAACCTCCCAACGAAGAGGATGTGCGAATGGCGAAGGAAGGCCTGGCCAAGGCAGAAAGGGCTATGCTTTCCGGTGAGTACGACATCATAGTCTTCGACGAGATTAACACGGCTCACTATTTTGGCCTGATAACACTGGCAGAGATGCTGGACACAATACACTCCAAGCCGGAGGGTGTGGAGGTGGTCTTCACTGGGCGGTATGCTCCCCCGGAGGTCATCGCCGCAGCAGACCTGGTAACGGAGATGGCAGAGGTGAAGCACTATCATGACAAGGGCGTCGTTGCCCGGAAGGGCATTGAGCGCTGAGTACAGCAGGGTTATCTGGTGTAGTAGGGGCTAGGCAATAGGGACAGTGGGTAGGCGGTGGCTAGAAGTGCTGGTTGTGGATAAGGTCGAGAGGTAGCTTACTCGGGAGGCACGGATTCTACCGAGTGAGTTACCCAATCATTGTACTCTCGTCATTCGGACAAGTTGAAGTAAGAAAAACTGGTGATACGCATCAAGGCCGTGCCCTCTATGAACTCGTTCTTAGGCTTAGCCTCAGGGTCGAAGCACTCCCCCTTTATGATCGGCACGCCAGGTTTGGTTAGGTCGTCTCTGACCTTAACCAGTGTCCGCTCGTGTTTAGCAGCGTTAGCTACCTCGAATTCATAGACAGCTTTCACCTTTAGTGTCTCCTTGTTTCTTATCTGTACAGACATCCCCAAGGCAATAAGGCGGTCATACAGGTCCTCGTTTCTTTCCACGCCGGTCATTACTCCACCGGGTAATCGGTCAACGATTTTCCTGATGTAGGGATCCTGGTACAGCGAGTGGCTGTCCTTCTTCTTGACCACGTCGATGCATCGGCCCACCAATTCCTCGCTGCCCACTATTATGCTCTTCCTGTATAAAGCTACAGCTAGCTGCCCCCCATCCTGTGCTTTTGTTAGCTTGCGAACCCCGAGATACTTACCCAGGGTGTATCCGTTCTCTATTAGTTGCTTCTCTACATCACCACCATCGAAATCTCCACTGACAATTGTCACTATCCCCAGATCGGGAATAGACGCTTGCACAAAAAGCTTTACTTCACCAGTTCTTATGCCGGCCGTATCCTTCAGCCAGTCGCTCTCCTGTCTCTCCCATTCTTGCCAAATACCGTAGACTTCCGCTTTTGCCCCAAGCTGGGCAATATCCCAGAAAGTGAAGCCGGTCGACTCTTTGGGCAGCCTCTTGACCTGATCTATCAGGCTCTTGGCGCCGCCTCCCAAAGGCACTGGTTCGGCACAAGCACTGACGAAGGCAACCAATACAACCGCTGCAACAAGAAGCATTCGCTTCAGCATAAAGTCTCGCACTCTTTGCTGGTGGAAATTTCTCAATCTCGAAGCTGTATAAGTTCCGTTCTTCCTTACCACGCCTACTATCCTGCAGCTAGATCCTGAGAGAATTATCTTATTCGGTTTAACCTCTGTCGTCAAGCCTGGGTAGTGTCAAGAGAAGTGTGTAAATTGAGGGATAGGCTTCTCCTTCCAGGTTGAGTTAAGGTGATTGGTAATGCCATAGATGATCCGATCAACACTCTCAGGATTCTGAAAACAGCTCATGGGCCT
>Ga0194111_10005079_pt1 | contig 15190 bp, 18 predicted proteins | sample TA2KigC300mmetaG_FD_146194 | JGI IMG/M metagenome (GOLD analysis project Ga0194111, IMG submission 146194) | Freshwater microbial communities from Lake Tanganyika, Tanzania - TA2015033 Kigoma Deep Cast 300m | ecosystem: Environmental > Aquatic > Freshwater > Lake | place: Tanzania: Lake... | reverse complement strand
CCCCTCTCCCCCGATGGGGGAGAGGGCTGGGGTGAGGGGGAGAACTTTTCATGCTTTGTGAGTGGGCCTCAGGCCCATGAGTAACTGTCTTGAAAAGTTGCCCTGTAGGGTGCGCACCGCGCACCATTGACAGGGGCTGGCGGCGGGCGGGGACGCCCGCCCTACCGAACTTTTCATGTGTCAAGGGTGGGCCGGAGGCCCATGCGCCACTGCTTGGAAAAGTTTCTGGTGGCACCGGCATCTTGCCGGTGCGGTGCACAGGCTGGAAGCCTGCGCCACCAGTATTTTCATGATGTTGAGAGAGCCCAGAGGCTCATGGGCGACTATCCTGAAAAGTTCTCTTGGGCAAATGTCTTGGCGCCTTGGCGCCTTGGCGTGAAAACTGTCTCTCCCAATGACGCAGAGACGCAAAGGACACGCGAAGATCACCGAGGAATTCCCCAACCCGCCCCTTCATGAAACTCCTCCTCATCAGCGCCTTCTTTCCGCCGGAAGTGGGCTCCGCGGCGCACCTCTTCTATGAGCTGGGCCAGGCCTTCCGGGCCCGGGGCCATGAGGTCCTGGTCCTCACCGGCCTGCCCCGCTACCACGTGGCGGAGTCTGCCGGGAAGGTGCGCCGGGCCCCGGTGATCCGGGAGGATTACCACGGCCTGCGGGTCTTCCGGGTCTTCAACCTGGACATCCCCTGGAACGCGCCGGTGCTGCGCGGTCTGGACCAGTTCGTTTCGGCCGGCTGCGCCGGGTTGGCGGGCCTGTGTTTGCCGCGCTTCGACGCGGCCCTGGTCTATTCGCCCCCCCTGCCCCTGGCCCTGGCCGCCCTGGCCTGCTGCCGCCTGCGGGGGCGGCCCCTGGTGGTGAACATTCAGGACCTCTTCCCCCAGAGCGCCATCGACCTGGGGGTGCTGCGCCAACCGCACCTGATCCGCCTCTTCCGGACGCTGGAGTCCCTGCTCTACCGCCGGGCCGACCACGTGGTGGTGCACTCCCGGGGCAACCGGGATTATCTAACGGCCAGGGGCGCGCCGCCCGGCCGCGTCTGTGTGGTCTCCAACTGGGTGGACACCGAAGCCGTGCGGCCGAGCCCCCGGGACAACGCCCTGCGCGCCCAGTTGGGTCTGGACGGCCGCTTCGTGGTCTCCTTCGCCGGCATCATGGGCTATTCCCAGGACCTGGACACCGTGGTGGAGAGCGCCCGCCTGCTCCGGGACCGGCCCGACATCGTCTTTCTCTTGGTGGGGGACGGCGTCGAAAAGCCCGGCCTGGAGGCCAGGGTGCGGCGCCTGGGGCTCTCCAATGTCCGCTTTCTGCCCATGCAGCCCCGGGAGAAATACCCCGAGGTGCTGGCCGCCTCCGACCTCTGCCTGGTGACGCTGCGCCCCGAGGTGCGGACCCCGGTGGTGCCCTCCAAGATTCTCAGCATCATGGCGGCCGGGCGGCCGGTGCTGGCCAGTCTCCCCCTTATGGGCGACGCTCCTGCCCTGATCCGGGAGGCCGGCTGCGGCGTGGCCGTGCCTCCGGCCCAACCCGCGGCCCTGTCCCGGGCCGTGGCGGACCTGGCGGATGATGCCCCCGCCCGAGCGGCCATGGGCGACCGGGGCCGGGACTATGCCCAGCGCCATCTATCGCTGAGCGCCATCAGCGCCCGGTTGGAGCGCCTTTTGCATAATCTCATCCATGAGCAGCCGGTAAATCCCACCTTGTCTCTGTAGAGCCTTTCCCGAGGCCCCCCATGCTGCGCCTGTTCAGCCTGCAGTTTTCGGTCTGGAAGCTGGTCCTGGCCGTGGGGGACGGCCTTGCCTTCTGTCTGGCGGTTCTCATCGGCCTGCTCCTCAACCCCAAGCTGGGCGCCGGCTGGCCGCAGTTTCTCTGGCAGAACTGGCCCTTCTTCGGCCTCATGGGTCTGTGTTACTCCCTGGTCTTCCTCATCGCCGACCTCTACGACCACCAGGAGGACTACCGCCGCCTGACCCACCAGGCCCGGGTGGTGGGCGGCGTGCTGGCGGGCACCCTGGTGGTCATCGTCCTCTTCTACTTTCCCCTGGGCGCCTTCCTGGGCCGCACCCTGCTGGTCCTCCAGACCGCGGTGCTCATCGTGCTGGTGGCGGGCTGGCGGGCCCTGTTTTCCGCCGCGGCGCTGCCCACCCGCCTGGTGCGCCGCATCGTCATCGTGGGCGCGGGCGGCAGCGGCCGCCGCATCCTGGAGGCCCTGCGCAAACGCCCCTTGAGCGGCCTCGCGCCCCTGGGCTTTGTGGACGATGACCCCGCCAAGGTCGGCAGGATCATCGACGGCCTGCCGGTTCTGGGGGACTCCTCGGCCCTGCCCGACCTGTTGAAACAGCATCAGGTGGGCCTGGTGGTGGTGGCCGTCACCCATGAGAAGTCCCCGGCCCTGCTCAAGGTCCTCACCACCGTGTGCTGGGGGCGCTGCCAGATTTTGGATATGCCCAGCCTCTATGAGTTCCTGGCCGGCAAAGTGCCCATTGAGCACGTCTCCGACATCTGGCTCTTCCTGCACAACCTCACCACCAGCAATCGCCTTTACCGCCGGCTCAAGCGCCTCCTGGACCTGGTCCTCGCCTCGGTGGCCCTGGCCCTCACCCTGCCCCTCTTCCCGTTCATCGCCCTGGCCGTCAAACTGGACAGCGAGGGTCCGGTCTTTTTCTGCCAGGAACGTCTGGGGCAGGCCGGCGCGCCTTTTCGCATCATAAAATTCCGCACCATGACCGCCCAGGCCGAAGCGGAGGGGCCCCGGTTCGCCACGGCCCGGGACCCCCGCATCACCCGGTTGGGCCGGGTGCTCCGCCGCCTGCGGCTGGACGAATTGCCCCAGCTCTTCAATATCCTCAAGGGCGACATGAGCTTTGTGGGGCCCCGGCCCGAACAGGTGCAGTTCATCCAGGAATTCCAGGAACCCTGCGTGGAGCTGCGCCCCGGCCGCCGGGCCGGCGACCCGCCGGGCTGCCTGGTGCAGTGCGGCTTCAAGGAAAAACTGCCCTTCTACAGCTACCGCCTGGCCGTCAAGCCCGGCGTCACCGGCTGGGCCCAGGTCATGTACCCCTACGCCTCCACCCCGGAGCAGACCCACGAGAAGCTCCAGTATGACCTCTATTACATCAAGAACATGGGGTTTTTGCTGGACCTGCTGATCCTCCTCAAGACCGTGCGCATCGTGCTGGGCGCCCGGGGCACCTGAGGTGGAAAAGTGCAGGTGGGACAGCCGCGCCCGGGTGTCTCCGCACCGTTCCGTAGGGTGCGTCTTACGCACCATAGCCGGTTCTGCAGGGTGCGCACCGCGCACCGTCCCTCGTTCCCAAGCTTCGCTTGGGAACGCCCTTGCCCCCGAAGCTCCCGCTTCGGCGGGCGATTGCGAAAAGCTGTTCCTAAAAGTTTTAGGGAGGGTGCGCACCGCGCACCATCGCCGGCCTGGTGGCGGGTCAGTCAGCTTCTCTTTGCGCCCTTTGCGCCTTGGCGAGAAAATCCACTCACGCTGCACCGCCAAGGTTCCGTAGGGTGCGCACTGCGCACCATCGCCGGCCTGGCGGCGGTGGGAGACGCCCGCCCCACCGGCCTCTTCATGGGTTAGGGGTGGGCCCACGGCCCATGAAAGCCGGTCTTGAAAAGTCAGTCAGCTTCTCTTTGCGCCCTTTGCGTCTTGGCGAGAAAATCCACTCACGCTACACCGCCAAGATCGCCAAGGAATTTCATCTGTTGCGGGTGGGCCAGCGGCTCATGAGGAACTGTTACGAAAAGTTCCTCATCCCCCTCTCCCCCGGCGGGGGAGAGGGCTGGGGTGAGGGGGAGAACTTTTCATGCCTTGCGGGTGAGCCTTAGGCTCATGAATAACTGCCTGGGAACCGGCTTGCCCGCCAGGCTCTGCCTGGCCCAAGCATCGCTGCAGGCAGGGAGGAGGCTGATGCCGGCGCTGCTGATAGAGACTCACCCTGCGCGAATTTTTCATGACGGGAAGAAACCATGAACCTCTCCGACTATCAGGCCTTTTATCGCGGCAAGATCATCCTGGTCACCGGCGGCGCCGGGGCCATCGGCAGCAATCTGGTCCGGGCCCTGGGCGATTTGGAAGCCCGGCTCGTCATCGTCCTGGACGATCTGTCCTCCGCGGTGCGCTGGAATGTGCCCCATCTCCCCAACGTCCTCTTCGTGGAAGGCAGCATCCTGGACGAAGTGGAGCTCAAACGCGTCTTCTTCGAGGGCCCGGAGCTGGTCTTCCACCTGGCCGCGCTCTTCGCCAACCAGAACTCCCTGGACCATCCCGAAACGGACCTCCTGGTGAACGGCCTGGGCGCCCTGAAAATGCTGCAATACTCGGCCCTGGCCCGGGTGCGCCGCTTCGTCTACGCCTCCTCGGGCTGCTCCATCTACGGCAGCGCCGCGCCGCTCCCCCTCACCGAGGAGTTCATGTCCCTGCATCTGTCCACCCCCTACCAGATCACCAAGATGCTGGGGGAGCTCTACGGCAACTTCTTCCATCACCACTTTGACCTGCCCGTGGTCAAGGCCCGCTTCTTCAACTCCTACGGCCCCGGCGAGCTTCCCGGCCAGTACCGGAACGTCATCCCCAACTTCATCTACTGGGCCATGCAGGGCCAGCCGCTCCCGATCACCGGCACCGGCGAGGAGACCCGGGATTTCACCTACGTGGGGGATGTCGTGGACGGGCTCCTGCGCGCCGGGTTTTTTGAGGCCGCGGTGGGGCAGGAGTTCAACCTGGCCTCGGGGCAGGAGACCCGCATCATCGACTTGGCCCACCTGATCAACGCCCAGGTGGGGAACCCGGCCGGCGTCACTTTCGCCCCCAAACGCAAGTGGGACACCAAAAGCCGCCTCCTGGCCTCCGTGGACCGGGCCAAAAGCCTCATCGGCTATGAGCCCCGGACACCCTTCGAGGCGGGCCTGGGACACGCCATCGCCTGGTTCCGGGAAAACTGGGACGCCATCCACGCCGCCGCAGGCTTCGGGCCGGGGGTGAGTTCTGCAGTGCGGCCGGCGTCTCCCGCCTGGAAATGAGGAGTTTGCTTGCTGGTCTGGAAAAATTTCCAGCATGCTGCTATTATGAAAGATAATTTTTTTGCGTCACCCACTCACGATGGTCATCCCGACATGGCAGCAAAATTCATCCTGACCGACTATATCTCCTTGGCTATGGCCCAGGCGGTGTATGACAAACTGGAAGACGGCGCCTTTGCCGGTCGCATTCCTGTCTGTCCGGGAGTCATCGCCTTTGCCGACACGTTGCGTCGTTGTGAGGAGGAATTGCGCTCCACTTTGGAGGATTGGCTCCTGCTCGGTCTCAGAATGGGTCACCCGCTGCGGGGGCTGGATAAAAGGTGCATGTCTCGATGATAGAATATCATTTATGATGGTTGAGATTGTCCGGTCTGTTCGCCAAGTCCCCATCCGTTTGACCACGGAGCGTTGGCAGCATATCACTGAGGAACATTGCGAACTGGAGGACTTGCGGGCAGAGGTGCTGGAAACCGTCGCCTCCCCCGCCCGGATTTACGCGGCGGCGCCGGGGAACTCCTGGCTGTGCGAGAGATTTGGCCAGGGAAACATCTTGTTGTGGTTTACCGGGAAGATATCACGGACGGCTTCATTATCACTGCGTTCATAACCAGTAAGGCGGCCGCCCTCGAACGGAGAACAAAACTATGGCCTTAGTCCAGATGGACAATTATCTCAAAATTATCCCTGCGGTGAAGGGCTCCCCTCAGAATTATCTGTGGTCTTCCTATGACGCGGAGGCTGATGTTCTCTACATCAATTTCAAGAAACCCAGTCATGCCACCGACAGCGAATTGACCGAAGATGATATCATCGTCCGCTACGAGGGCGACGAGGTCATCGGACTTACCATCCTGCGGGCCAGCCAGCGGGGCTGAATCCGGGGCCAGGCGGTTGTCACTTTCAGTTTGACGGCAGGACCACGTTGACCGGAGACTGCTCCTCACAACCACGAATACGACCGCACAAGATTAGCTTGCCGGAATCCTGAAGACCTCGCACCATTCATCCATCCCTGTACCATTGACCCGCCATCGCTCCGAAAACTCGTTGCGGTCAGGTGGTATGGGCCGCGGTTTCAATGATCACGATCAGATGATCCGGGGTGATATTTTTGAAAAGGTCCGCCGTGCGAAATTCTTCTTATAGAGAATTTTATGAAAAGATTGACAGGGAACAGGTCTATGGCTCCACCGAGGCCCCGGAGAGCCATGCCTATTATGGAGAACTCATTAAATTCATAAATGATTTTAAACTTGATGGTAAGAAATGTTTAGAGGTTGGGTCATCGAAGGGAATTTTCCAAGATGTAGTACAAGACTACACAGGATTGGACATAGCCGAGTCACTATTTCAATATTACCGGAAACCTTTTGTTCTTGTTAGGAATGACGGATCTTATCCATTCCCTGACAATTGTTTGGATGCCATCTGGGCCATCGCCGTTCACGAACATATTCCGGAAATAAATCAGGCATTGCACGAATTAAAAAGGATTCTCAGGCCCCGTGGTGTGGTTTTCTTTGCTCCGGCATGGCAATGCCGACCTTGGGCGTCACAGGGGTATGCCGTACGTCCTTATAAAAATCTTGACATGAGAGGGAAAATAATAAAAGCATTGATACCGTTGCGTGATTCTATCTGGTGGCGCTCTCTTTATATTTTCCCTAAAAGATTATGTCGTCACATCTCTTTCCTTTTAGGAAAAAAATATATGAAATTGAAATATAAGAGGCTCAAGGCAAATTATGAAATTTTTTGGACCAGCGATTCTGACGCCTGTAACAGTATTGACCCTCACGATGCAATCTTGTGGTTTCTCAGCAACGGCTTTCGATGTCTTTCCCATCCTACTCATAGAAAAGCCTTTTTTGTAAGAACCGGAGTTCTCATTTTCCAGAAGCGTGGGTGAGGTAAGACCTAAAACCATCCTCCTCATCTTCGGCACGCGGCCCGAGGCCATCAAGCCGGCGCCGGTGGTGTTGGGTCTGCGGGAATTGGTTGGCTTTCGGGTGCGGGGGACGGTGACGGGTGGGGATCTCGGCGTCAGCTTGGGAAAAAATGGCGGGCCGGCATCACCCGGAAGGGGTGATCTGAGGGGAAGGAGTCCGCTTGCGGGAGCGGGAACTGGACCGGTTTCCGGTGGATATCAATAACTCTGCAACATTTCAAACAGAATTCATTTGCTGAGACGGCCCTGACCTGGCTGTCAGCCTTTTCCAGAGGCGATATCCTCTCGCAGACACCCCTTCCTTACAACAACTTGACCAGCACGGCCACCAGAGAGACGCCGGCCACCAGCATGGCCCCCAACCGCAGGGTGAGGTCGTGGCGCAGGCGCAACTCCATCTCTTTCAGGTCACGGTGCAATCCGGTTTCCAACTCCTTCATGTCACGGTGCAATCCGGTTTCCAACTCCTTCAGGTCATGTCGCAGCCTGGTCTCCAACTCTTTGCTCCGGGCCTCCAAGCGAAGTTCCAACTCCTTCAGGTCCTGCTTGGTGGCCAGGCGCTCCTCCACGATGCCGGCCACGGCTTCGGCCAGGGCCTCGGCCTGTTCCTGGGGAAAATTGGCCGCCTTCAGCTTTTTGGCAAATTCCAGGGTGTCAAAGGCCAGGGTGCGCATGATCCGTCCTCGGGGGCGCTGCGCGCAGCACCACAATAATGCTGCTGCGTTCAGTAGTCCAAAAGTCCTTTCATTTTCCCCCCTTTGCTAAAGGGGGGTCAGGGGGGATTTGTCAGTATTTGGTAAGGGTTAATCAATAATTCCACGTATTAGGATTAAGAGGCGATGTCTCCTCGCAGACACCGCTGCCTTACAACAACTTGACCAGCACGGCCACCAGAGAGACGCCGGCCACCAGCATGGCCCCCAACCGCAGGGTGAGGTCGTGGCGCAGGCGCAACTCCATTTCCCGCAACCGGGCCTCCAACCTGGCTTCCAACTCCTTCAGGTCCTGCTTGGTGGCCAGGCGCTCCTCCACGATGCCGGCCATGGCTTCGGCCAGGGCCTCGGCCTGGTCCTGGGGAAAATTGGCCGCTTTCAGCTTTTTGGCAAATTCCAGGGTGTCAAAGGCCAGGGTGCGCATGATCCGTCCTCGGGGGCGCTGCGCGCAGCACCACAATAATGCTACTGCGTTCAGTAGTCCAAAAGTCCTTTCATTTTCCCCCCTTTGCCAAAGGGGGGTCAGGGGGGATTTGTCAGTATTTGTTAAGGGTTAATCAATAATTCCACGTAGTAGGATCAATAACTATGCAACATTTCAAACAGAATTCATTTGCTGAGACGGCCCTGACCTGGCTGTCGGCCTTTTTAAGAGGCGATGTCTCCTCGCAGACACCCCTGCCTTACAACAACTTGACCAGCACGGCCACCAGAGAGACGCCGGCCACCAGCATGGCCCCCAACCGCAGGGTGAGGTCGTGGCGCAGGCGCAACTCCATCTCTTTCAGGTCACGGTGCAATCCGGTTTCCAACTCCTTCATGTCATGCCGCAATCCGGTTTCCAACTCCTTCATGTCATGGCGCAATCCGTTTTCCAACTCCTTCATGTCATGTCGCAGCCTGGTCTCCAACTCTTTGCTCCGGGCCTCCAGGCGAAGTTCCAACTCCTTCAGGTCCTGCTTGGTGGCCAGGCGTTCCTCCACGATGCCGGCCACGGCTTCGGCCAGGGCCTCGGCCTGGTCCTGGGGAAAATTGGCCGCCTTCAGCTTTTTGGCAAATTCCAGGGTGTCAAAGGCCAGGGTGCGCATGATCCGTCCTCGGGGGGCGCTGCGCTCAGCACCGGAATAATTTTAGCATATTCAACAGCTTCTTCAAATAATAAAAAAAACCGGCAACGCCGGGGTGGCCTGATCATTCCGACCACATGAAAACCATCCTCCTCATCTTCGGCACGCGGCCCGAGGCCCTCAAGCTGGCCCCGGTGGTGTTGGGTCTGCGGGAAGTGGGCGGCTTCCGGGTGCGGGTGGCGGTGACGGATGGGGATCTCGCTGTCAGGTTGGGAAAAAATGGCGGGCCGGCATCAGCCGGAAGGGGTGGTCGGAGGGGAAGGGAGTCCGGTTGCAGGAGCGGGAACTGGACCGGTTTCCGGTGAATGTCAATAACTCTGCAACATGTTCAGATGATTTTCACTGGCTGAGACGGCCCTGACCTGGCTGTCAGCCTTTTTAAGAGGCGATGTTCCCTCGCAGACACCTCTGCCTTACAACAACTTGACCAGCACGGCCACCAGAGAGACGCCGGCCACCAGCATGGCCCCCAGGCGCAGGGTGAGGTCGTGTCGCAGGCGCAATTCCATTTCCCGCAACCGGGCCTCCAACCTGGCTTCCAACTCCTTCAGGTCCTGCTTGGTGGCCAGGCGCTCCTCCACGATGCCGGCCACGGCTTCGGCCAAGGCCTCGGCCTGCTCCTGGGGAAAATTGGCCGCTTTCAGCTTTTTGGCAAATTCCAGGGTGTCAAAGGCCAGGGTGCGCATGATCCGTCCTCGGGGGGCGCTGCGCTCAGCACCGGAATAATTTTAGCATATTCAACAGCTTCTTCAAATAATAAAAAAACCGGCCACGCCGGGGCGACCTGAGCGATCCGACATCATGAAATCCGTCCTCCTCATCTTCGGCACGCGGCCCGAGGCCATCAAGCTGGCCCCGGTGGTGTTGCGTCTTCAAGAAGCCGGGGGCTTCCGGGTGCGGGTGGCGGTCACCGCCCAGCACCGGCAGATGCTGGACCAAGTGTTGGGGCTCTTCGGCATCGCGCCGGATGATGACCTGGACCTGATGAGGCCGGGGCAGGACCTGTTCGAGGTGACGGTGCGGGTGCTGGCGGGGTTAAAGGAGGTGCTGCGCCGGGAGCGGCCGCACCTGGTGGTGGTCCAGGGCGACACCACCACCTCCTTCGCCGGGGCGCTGGCGGCCTATTACGAGAAAATCCCGGTGGCCCACGTGGAGGCGGGCCTGCGCACCGGGGACCGCTACGCCCCCTTCCCCGAGGAGCTGAACCGCCGCCTCACCGGGGTGCTGGCCGACTATCACTTTGCGCCCACGGACTGGGCCCGGGACAATCTCCTGGCCGAAGGCGCGGCCCCGGAGCGCATCTGGGTCACGGGCAACACGGTGATCGATGCCCTGCAGATGGTGGCGGGCCGGGTGGCGCAGGAGGAGGCGCGCTGGCGCCGGGAATTCCGGGAAAGCCACGGCCTGACCCTGGACGGCCACCGCCTCATCCTGGTCACCGGCCACCGCCGGGAGAATTTCGGCGAGGGCTTCGCCGAGATCTGCCTGGCCTTAAAAGACCTGGCCGAGTCCCGGCCTGATATCCACCTGGTCTATCCGGTGCACCTCAACCCCCACGTGCAGGGGCCGGTGTACGGGCTTTTCAGCGCCGCCGCGGGGGCCCCCCGGCCGACGCCGGGCTCCTGTCATTGGCAGGCCCCCGGCGGCGGGCGCCTGTCCCTGCTGCCGCCCCTGGACTACGCCCCCTTTGTGTATCTGCTGGGGCAGTGCCACCTGGTCCTCACCGATTCCGGCGGCATCCAGGAAGAGGCCCCGGCCCTGGGCAAACCCGTCTTGGTCATGCGCGAGGTGACGGAGCGGCCCGAAGGCGTCTGGGCCGGCACCGTGAAACTGGTGGGCGCACACCGGGAGCGCATCGTCGCCGGGGTCTCTGAGCTTCTGACCGACGCCGCCCGGTACGAAACCATGGCCCGGGCCCACAATCCTTACGGCGACGGCCGGGCCGCGGTGCGCATCGTCGGCATTTTACAGGCGTTGCTGGGTTGAGCGGCTTTCTGTTGGGGGAGGGTGGGAGGGCGGTGCTCCTCCGGCCCTCCCCCCACTTTTTTCCGGGGCCGTCCTTCAGCCAGTAACGGCCTGCTTGATGACCAGGGTCAAATCCGCGCTCTTGTCGATGGTGCCGTCCGGATAGCTGACCTTCAGTTCGCCCACGTAGGGGCCGGGCTCCTGGGTGAGGTCGCCGGTGGAAAGCAGCACCGAGACGATGCCTTGTGCCGCCTGGCCTTTGTTGAAATCGGCATCGCCTTTGGAAAACACATACTCCGCGTCACCCTTGGTTCTCTTTACCCCGAGAAACAAGACCGCCCCCACCAGACTCACGGGGTTGCCGTTCTCTTTGACGGTAAGAGTGAGGGTCTTGGCTTCCTTTTGCTTGAACGTCACCATGTCGATCATCGCAATGTCACCTCAATCTGTGAGGAGGAAAGAGCGACCTCCAGGTTTGCCTCCGTTTGCGCCTCGATGGTGAACTCCCCCGAAGGCACCGCAAGATACACCGGCGCCGGCGCCGGACTCAACGCCAGGTCCAAATCTTTCTTCTCCACCAGATTAAACACGTCCACGTAGGTCTCATACCCCGCCTTCTCGATGGTCAGGGTGTGGGGGGTGTGCATGGTGCGGCTCAGCCAGCCGTCGGCAATGTGGGTGTCCTCATGGGCCTGCGCCACGCTCCACACGCCGTTGATTTGCGCCGTAGGGTAGAGCACCCGCGCCGTGACGGCCCCGGCGTCGAACTTGCCGTTGATATCGGTGGTGCCGGAGTAAACCGTGTTCCCGTCCTTATCCTTGACGGTCACGGCCGCCCCGGAGATGGGGGTCCCGGCCTGGTCGCTCACCGAGCCTTTGATGGTGTTCTGAAACTTCAGCCAGCCGTTCAGATTGTGGCCGTAGCCCAGAGCCAGCCAGGGTTTGTTGTCGGCCTGCTGCCTGCTCTGGAACGCGCCGTCGATGACGGTCTGTTTTAAGGCTGTGCGCCACATGATGTCATAAGCTGCATACGTTATCAGGGGTTCGGTTACGATGCAGTTGTCGGATGTTCTGAACCCCAGGCCCTCGTCCCAGGTGATGTGAGGCTTCTCCAGGTTGACGTTGGGCGCACCCCGGATACCGGCCAGACGGCAGCGCCTTACCGTGTAAGGACCCCCGCTTCCAGCGGAAATGGACATTCCATTCCCCAGGTAGCCGAAATCGCAGTCCAGGATCTCGCTGCCGGGTCGCAGTTCCAGGCCGGGCATACAGTAGGGGTTATTCCAAGCAGAAAAGGCATATCCGCCCCATCTCCGACCCCCTTGCTGCAAGCGCAGGTTATAGGCTTTCGTCGCTCCATTCCAACCCAAACCGCCTGTAGCCGGTTGATGCACCAGGACCAAGGGGCCGTCGCTGCCGTTGGCGTCCCGGTCGTTGTTGACCTTGTGGCCGAAGGTCAGATATGCGGTGGACCTGGACCACAGCCCGCCATAAATAATCAGGGCCCCATGGTAGAGGTTTTTGAAGTGGGTTTCCACATCGCTCGTTCCGTTCCACCCGAAGGCCAAGTTGGCGTGGACCACCCAACTCATGCCGTCTTTCTTCCACCCCGAGGCCTCGAAGTCCATGAAGGCCGTGCTCAGGGCCGGGAAGATGCGTCCGGGAGCGCCGGTTAAGGCCCACTGGTAGATGTCCCACATGGTGATGGGGGCCCCGTCCGTGCCGCCGGTGCAGCAGATGGTGGGCAGGCCGTCGATGAAATTGGCGCACTGGCCCATAACCTTGGTGCCGTCATCGGAGAAGCTGTTGGTGGCCAGCCAATTCCAGTAGTGCGCCTCCCCGGTGCGCATGAGGCAGACGGCTACATTGTCCGGGAAGCTGTCGCTGGTGTTCCGCAGCACCACGTAGGCTTTGTTACGATCGCCGCTGGGGGTGAACCCTGAAGGCGCCGTCCAGGTTAGGTTCACCGTCTTGTTGACGGCGTCTGTGGTGATGCTGAACGTGGCCGACCGGGGGGAGATGGTAAGGGCCTGATTTACTTCCCGCTCATAGCAGAACACCTTGTAGTAGTAGGTTACCCCGGCGGCCAGGCTGCCTCCGGCGGCCAGGCTGCCCCCCAAAGCAGTCGGCGCTCCCCAGCTTCTGAGTGCAAAGGTACCGGGCATCAGACTTTCTCCAGTTCGGCCAGTTCAGCCTCAAGCCCGGCCAGCTTTGCTTCCAGACTGGGCCTGCCCAAAACCACGTCGGCAAAGGAAGCCGCCATCGCCCGGGCTTCCGGGGGCCAGGTCGGGTCAGGTTTAGGCAGAGCCTCAAGCTCCTGCCGTGCTACCTCTACTTCAGCCTGCTTGGCCGCCTTGAGGGCTTCCCACTCCTGGGCCGTCCAGGCCGCCCGGGGATTGTCGGCCTCCAAATAAACGTTGCCCTCAGCGTCCCTGAGATACGACACTCCCGCCCTCCTTTGCCAGTTCGGCCCTGGCCGTGGCGATGGCCTGTTTCACCTTGGCTTCCGTAGCCTTGTCGAGCTTGAGCTTCTTCAACCCATCCCGCTCCAGCTTGGCGAGCCAGTACCGACGTCGAGCCTGGTCTGTGATTTCCATGGTGCTCTCCTGGGTTTTCTGTGGCACAATCAATATCTGCAGACTTCCATTCACTTGAGGTAACCTTACTCCACGAGCAGCCTGGTTTTCCAGCAAAGGGGGGACGCCTGACCCTCATTCCGGCGCCGCAGGGATGGCGGACATTCCCTGCCCACTGATTCGGAGGGGCGGTGCGAAAAAACCGGACGATCCGCTGCCGGCCCGCCCCGGGAGAAATTTGGCGAAATCGGGGCGAATTGACGACAAGGGGAGTATGACCACATGGCAGAGGGCGTGATGAACCCCTCCATCTTTCGGGAGTATGACGTCCGGGGCCGGGTGGACCGGGACCTGGACGACGCGGGAGTGACCCGGCTGGGCCGGGCCCTGGGCGCCTACTATCGCCGCCAGGGGAAAAGCCGCATCGTGGTGGCCCGGGATTGCCGGGAGAGCTCCCCCCGCTGGCGGGACCTGCTGGTGGCCGCCCTGGCCCGCAGCGGTTGCCAGGTCCTGGACATCGGCCTAAATCCCAGCCCGGTGCTCTATTTCGGGGTGCGACACCTGGCGGCCGACGGCGGAGTCATGGTCACCGCCAGCCACAACCCCCCGGAATTCAACGGCTTTAAAATTCTAAACGGCCACCACACCATCTTCGGGGCGGAGATCCAGGAGCTCCGACGCCTGGCCGAAGCCGGGGCGTCCGTCGCCGGAGAGGGAACGGTGCAGCCCGCACAGGCGGTCGGCCCCTACCTGGAATACCTGGCCGGACATTTCACCATCTCCCGGCCGCTCCGGGTGGGGCTGGACGCGGGCCACGGCGCCGCCGGGCCGGTGGCCCTGGAGCTTCTGCGCCGCCTGGGGGTGGAGGTTTGGCCCCTGTACTGCGAGCCCGACGGCCGCTTTCCGGCGCACCCCCCCGACCCCGTGGTGGAGGCCAATCTGGCCGACCTGCGGGACCTGGTGCGCCGGCATGGTCTGGACCTGGGGGTGGCCTACGACGGCGACGGCGACCGCCTGGGCGTGGTGGGACCCGGAGGGGAAATCATCTGGGGGGACCAACTGCTCATCCTCTTCGCCCGGGACATCCTGGCCCGGCACCCGGGCGCCGGCATCATCGGCGAAGTCAAGTGTTCCCGGAGATTCTACGAAGATGTGGCCCGGCATGGCGGCCGGCCGCTCATGTGGAAGACCGGGCACTCCCTCATCAAGCAGAAAATGCTGGAGGAAGGGGCCTTGCTGGCCGGGGAGATGAGCGGCCACCTCTTCTTTGCCGACCGCTATTTCGGCTTCGATGACGCCATCTACGCCACCGGCCGCCTGCTGGAAATTCTGGCCCGGGAGGGGCGCCCCCTCACCGCACTGCTGGAGGACCTGCCCGCCGTGGTGAGCACCCCGGAAATCCGCCGGGACTGCCCCGATGACCTCAAATTTCAGGTGGTGGCCCATCTCAAAACCAGGCTGGCCGGCCGCTATCCGCTGGTGGACCTGGACGGCGTGCGCCTGGAATTCCCCGATGGCTGGGGGCTGGTGCGGGCTTCCAACACCCAGCCGGCCCTGGTGCTGCGCTTCGAAGCCCGCACTGCGGAGCGCCTGGAGGAAATCAGGCGCTTCCTGGAAGGCATCCTGGAGGAGACAATGACAGCCATGGGACAGGGGGCGGCGAAATGACTCATCCACCGGCACTGTTCGGCGTCATCCTGGCGGGCGGCTCTGGCACCCGTTTCTGGCCCCTCAGCCGCAGCCAGTATCCCAACCAGTGGCGCCTGGGCCTCTGGCCCACCCGTGACACCTGAAAAGATTTTTTGGGGGGAGGACCGGGGGAACACGGTTCCCCCG
>Ga0194111_10005076_pt1 | contig 15192 bp, 13 predicted proteins | sample TA2KigC300mmetaG_FD_146194 | JGI IMG/M metagenome (GOLD analysis project Ga0194111, IMG submission 146194) | Freshwater microbial communities from Lake Tanganyika, Tanzania - TA2015033 Kigoma Deep Cast 300m | ecosystem: Environmental > Aquatic > Freshwater > Lake | place: Tanzania: Lake... | reverse complement strand
CCTTCAGGCGTGAGCGCGTGCCCTTCAGGGTATCGACGTCCTCGTGGCCGACGGTCAGCAATTCGGGCAGGGGTTGCTGGGCATCGAGCACCACCATCGCCGTCATCAGCTTGGTGATCGAGGCGATGGGCAGGACGGCGTCGGAATTCTTCTCGAACAGGACCTCGCCGGAGAACTGGTCCTGCACCACCACCGCGGTCGATTTGAGCAGCAGGTCGTCGCCGTCCCTCGCTTCGGCCTGCGGCGGGGTTTTCTTTGCCGGCTGCGCCTTGCCCTTGGCAGCGGTTTGCTTGCCTCCCGCTGTTTTCTTGCTGGTCGCCGCTTCGGCAGGCGTGGCGGCATCGAGTCCGGCCAGCGTCAATGCGGCGCAAATCGCGATCAAGGACGGCCACTTCAATTTCACGCGCTCCCCTTATCGACGGGACAACAGGATTTCAGTTTAGCACCGAAATCGTATTTTGCAATAAAAATAGCCTGTTAGGGACTGTATTTAATGTTTTTTCAACTTATCGGATGTCGAGGAAGGCGCTCACTTCCCCGCGCCGCGACATCGTATCCGTATAGCCGAGTTCCATCAAGGCGCGGGTATAGCTTTGCTCGAACAGCAGGTAGCTCGCCAGGGCCGAGCCGTTCTTGCTGGTGGCGCCGATGCCGCGCAGCAGGGCGCGCACCGGCCAGGGCAGGCTTTTCACGTGGCGCGCCGCCATGTAGTCGAGGCGTTGCGAGGGCGCGATCACCAGCGTCTCGATCCTGCGCAGCGGCAGGCCGGCCTGCTCGCGGATCTCCGCCGGGATCGCCGAGACCGTGTGGTTGATGCGCTGCAGGCGCTCGAGGTCGACGTGCAGGCTGTCGAGGAAGATCGAAGACATGGCATGGCCGGCGATCTGGGCGAGGGAGGGATAGACGTCGCCGCGCTTTCTTTCCTTCTCGTCCGCCATGCGCCCGGCGCCCACCACCAGGATGCGCTCGGCGCCGAGGTGGATGGCCGGCGACACCGGCGCCAGCTGGCGCATCGAGCCGTCGCCGAAATACTCGCGATGAATCTTGACCGCGGGAAAGATGAAGGGGATGGCGCTCGAAGCGAGCAGGTGGTCCACGTTCAGCTTCACGCGCGCGCCGGCGCGATGCGTGCGCTTCCAGGTTTCCGCCTCGGGCGCCGCCTGGAAGAAGCTGACGCTGTTGCCGGAGAGATAGCCCGAGGCGGTGATCGACACCGCGTAGAGCGCCCCGCTGTCGATGGCGGCGTCGATGCGGCGGAAATCCAGGTTGTGCTCGAGCAGGCGGCGCAGCGGCGCGTTGTCGAGGAGCGAGCGCGGGCTGTGCCTGAACAGCCAGCCGAACATGAAGGCCGAGAGCCAGTTCAGCCCGCTGGCGCCGATGCCCAGCGCGTCGGCCCGGTAGACGTGGCGGGCGTGGAAGCCGCCCCACACCTCCTGCAGGGAGCGCACGCCCTCGCCAAAGTGCTCGGCCGAGCAGGCAAGGGAAGCGGCATTGATGGCGCCGGCCGAGGTGCCGCAGATGATCGGGAAGGGATTGCGCGCCGCCTCGGGCAGCAGTTCGCGGATGGCGCCCAGCACGCCGACCTGGTAGGCGGCGCGCGCGCCGCCCCCGGTCAGGATCAACGCCGTCTTGTCGGGACTGACTTTCATTCCGGGATTAACGGCCGCCTGCGGCCCGGCCTGAAGCTCAGCCCCGCGCCGCCGCCTCGACCGCCGTCACCGCGGTCAGGTTGATGATGCGCCGCACGGTGGCGGTCGGCGTCAGGATGGTGACCGGGGCCCGGGTGCCGAGCAGGATCGGGCCGATGGTGACGCCGTCGCCGGCGGCCTGCTTGAGCAGGTTGAAGGCGATGTTGGCGGCATCCAGCGTCGGCATGACGAGCAGGTTGGCTTCTCCCTTGAGGCGCGAGTTGGGGAAGATCTGGCTGCGCATGTCGCCGGAGAGCGCAGCGTCGCCGTGCATCTCCCCGTCAACTTCCAGATCCGGCGCGCGCTCCCAGAGCAGTTGCGTGGCGCGCTGCATCTTGCGCGCGCTGGGCGTATCGTAGCTGCCGAAGCTCGAGTGAGAGAGCAGCGCCACCTTCGGCGTCAGGCCGAAGCGGCGCACCTGCTCCGCGGCCAGTACGGTCATCTCGACGAGCTGCTCGGCAGTCGGGTCGTAATTGACGTACGTGTCGCAGATGAACACTGTCTGCCTGGGCAGCATCAGCCCGTTCATGGTGTAGTAGGACGACACGCCCTCGCGCCGGCCGATGACCTGGTCGACGTAGTGCAGGTGCAGGGCGTGCGTGCCGAAGGTGCCGCACAGCATGCCGTCGGCATCGCCCTTGTGGATCATCATCGAGCCGATCAGGGTGTGGCGCCGGCGCATCTCGATTTGCGCATATCCCGGCGAGACGCCCTTCCTCTCGGTGAGCTGGAAATAGGTCTGCCAGAAATCCTTGTAGCGCGGGTCCTTCTGCGGGTTGCACAACTCGAAATCGACGCCGGCGCGAATGCGCAAGCCGGACTTCTGGATGCGATGTTCGATCACTTCGGGCCGACCGATCAGGATCGGCCGCGCCAGTTGCTCGTCGACCACCACCTGCACCGCGCGCAGCACGCGCTCGTCCTCGCCCTCGGCGTAGACGATGCGCTTGTCGATTTTTTTGGCCGCGGCAAATACCGGCTTCATGAGCAGGCCGGAGTGATAGACGAACTGCTGCAACTGGTCGCGATAGGCGTCGAAATCGGCGATCGGCCGTGTCGCCACGCCGGACTCCATCGCCGCCTTGGCCACCGCCGGCGCGATCTTGACGATCAGGCGCGGGTCGAACGGTTTCGGGATCAGGTATTCCGGGCCGAAATTCAGGTCGGAACCGGCATAGGCGGCGGCGACCACGTCGGACTGTTCGGCGTGCGCCAGATCGGCGATGGCGCGCACCGTGGCCAGCTCCATCTCCTGCGTGATGGTGGTGGCGCCGACATCCAGCGCGCCGCGAAAAATGAAGGGAAAGCAGAGGACGTTGTTCACCTGGTTGGGGTAGTCCGAGCGGCCGGTGGCGATGACGCAGTCGGGCCTTGCCGCCTTGGCCACCTCGGGCAGTATCTCCGGCACCGGGTTGGCCAGGGCCAGGATGAGCGGCTTGTCGGCCATGGTCTTGACCATCTCGGGCTTCAGCACGCCCGCCGTCGACAGGCCGAGGAAGATGTCCGCTCCGGCGACGATCTCGCCCAGCGTCGTGGCATTCGTCTCCTGCGCGAACTGCGCCTTGCTCGGATCGAGATCGGCGAGCCGTTTCTTGCTCACCACGCCCTTGGAATCGGTCATCCACACGTTTTCCTTGCGCAGGCCGAGGGCGATCATCAGATCGACGCAGGCGATGGCCGCCGCGCCGGCGCCGGAGCAGACCAGCTTGACCTTGTCGATTTCCTTGCCCACCACACGCAGGCCGTTCAACACCGCGGCGGCGGAGATGATGGCCGTGCCATGCTGGTCGTCATGGAAGACCGGGATGCGCATGCGCTCGCGCAGCTTCTTCTCGATGGTGAAGCACTCCGGCGCCTTGATGTCCTCCAGGTTGATGCCGCCGAAGGTCGGCTCGAGCGAGGCGATGATGTCGATCAGCTTGTCCGGGTCGAGCTCGTTCACCTCGATGTCGAAGACGTCGACACCGGCGAACTTCTTGAACAGCACGCCCTTGCCCTCCATCACGGGCTTGCCGGCGAGCGGGCCGATGTTGCCCAGGCCGAGCACGGCCGTGCCGTTGGTGATCACCGCGACGAGGTTGCCGCGCGAGGTCAGCGTCGATGCCTCGGCCGGGTTGGCGACGATCTCCTCGCAGGCGGCGGCCACACCGGGGGAGTAGGCCAGCGCCAGGTCGCGCTGGGTGATCAACTGCTTGGTCGGCGTGACGGCGATCTTTCCGGGTCTGGGCTGGCGGTGGTATTCGAGGGCTGCGGCGCGGATTGCGTCATCCATCTTGAGGTCCTTGTGCGTGGCTTGCGGGGCAGAAAGGGCGTTTATCGGGGTATCGAAGTGTGGCATAATATTGCATTGAACATTCCGCTACAAACGCACCGCACAATCCCGAGCAAGTCGACATGACCGGCACCGCCAAGGCGGCCGTCATTCATTGCCGAAACCCTTAATGCATCCATCGATCCGTCCCGGAGAATAAACATGAACCAGCGCTTCACCGGTCCCGACACGGTCAACGCACCGTCCCATGTGCGCCACGCCCGCCTCAAGGCCTGGGTGGCGGAAGTGGCCGCCCTCACCCAGCCCGACCGCATCGTCTGGGCCGACGGCTCGCAGGAGGAATACGACCGCCTGTGCGGCGAGATGGTCGCCGCGGGCAGCCTGATCAAGCTCAACCCGGAAAAGCGCCCGAATTCCTATCTCGCCTGGTCCGACCCCTCCGACGTGGCGCGCGTCGAGGACCGCACTTTCATCTGCTCGCAGCACAAGGGCGATGCCGGCCCCAACAACAACTGGGAAGACCCGGCGAAGATGAAGGAGACCCTGAAGGGCCTCTTCAGCGGCTGCATGCGCGGCCGCACCATGTACGTCATCCCGTTCAGCATGGGCCCGCTCGGCTCGCCCATCGCCCACATCGGCGTCGAGATCTCCGATTCGCCCTACGTCGTCACCAACATGCGCATCATGACGCGCATGGGCAAGGCCGTGTATGACGTGCTCGGCGAGGATGGCGAGTTCGTGCCCTGCCTGCACACCGTCGGCTATCCGCTCGCGCCCGGCCAGCAGGACGTGCGCTGGCCCTGCAACAAGGACACCAAGTACATCGTGCACTTCCCCGAGACGCGCGAAATCTGGTCCTACGGCTCCGGCTATGGCGGCAACGCACTGCTCGGCAAGAAGTGCTTTGCGCTGCGCATCGCCTCGACCATGGCGCGCGACCAAGGCTGGCTGGCCGAGCACATGCTGATCCTCGGCGTCGAGTCACCGCAGGGCGAGAAGACCTACGTCGCCGCCGCCTTCCCCAGCGCCTGCGGCAAGACCAACTTCGCCATGCTCATTCCGCCGAAGACATTCGACGGCTGGAAGGTCACCACGGTCGGCGACGACATCGCCTGGATCAAGCCGGGCAAGGACGGCCGCTTCTACGCCATCAACCCCGAGGCCGGCTACTTCGGCGTCGCCCCGGGCACCTCCGAGAAATCCAACTTCAACGCACTGGCCACGCTGCACGCCAACGTGATCTTCACCAACGTCGCGCTGACACCCGACGGCGATGTCTGGTGGGAGGGCATGAGCAAGCAGCCCCCGGAAAAACTCACCGACTGGACCGGCAAGGAATGGGCTCCCGGCTGCGGCCGCCCGGCGGCGCACCCGAACGCGCGCTTCACCGCGCCCGCCAGCCAGTGCCCGTCGCTCGACGACAAGTGGGAGGACCCGGCCGGCGTGCCCATCTCCGCCTTCATTTTCGGCGGCCGCCGCTCCACCACCGTGCCGCTGGTGTTCGAGGCCTTCAACTGGAACTACGGCGTCTATATGGCCGCCACGCTGGGCTCGGAGACCACCGCTGCTGCCGCCGGCAAGATCGGCCAGGTGCGGCGCGATCCCTTCGCCATGCTGCCCTTCTGCGGCTACCACATGGGCGACTACTTCAACCACTGGCTGCGCATGGGCCACGTCATCGACAACCCGCCGCGCATCTTCACCGTGAACTGGTTCCGCCAGGACGACAAGGGCAAATTCATCTGGCCCGGCTTCGGCGAGAACATGCGCGTGCTGAAGTGGATCGTCGACCGCGTCAAGGGCCGCGTCGGCGCGCAGCAGACGCCGCTCGGCTGGATGCCGCGCTTCGAGGACCTCGACTGGACCGGGCTCGACGAGGTCAGCAAGGCGCAGTTCCAGGAACTCACGCGCGTCGATACCCAGACGTGGCAGGAAGAGCTCGACCTGCACGGCGAACTGTTCGACAAGCTGAAGGAGCGCCTGCCGAAGCAGCTGGTATTGAAGCGCGAGCTGTTCCGCATGAGCTTCGGCGCACTGGAGTGATTTGAGCCCCTCCCCTCTCCCGCTTGCGGGAGAGGGGAGGGGGGAGAGGGCCCCGCATGTCCGGCGACATCCTGCCCCGCCCCGCCCGGCGCATGAACGACATCGCGCCATTCCACGTCATGGAGCTGCTCACCCGCGCCCGTCAGCTGGAAGCGCAAGGCCGCGACATCGTGCACATGGAAGTGGGGGAGCCGGATTTCCCGACGCCACCGGCGGTGATCGAGGCGGCCGGCGCATTCATCCGCGGCGGCCGGGTTTTCTACACCCCGGCGCTCGGCATCCCGGCGCTGCGCGAGGCGATCGCGCGCCATTACCTCGTGCGCTACGGCGTCGGCGTTTCGCCGGAGCGCATCGCCGTCACGGCGGGCTCCTCGGCCGCCCTGCTGCTCGCCCTCGGCGTGTTGCTCGACCCGGGCGACGAGTTGCTGCTCGCCGATCCGGGCTACCCCTGCAACCGCCATTTCGTGCGCACGCTGGAGGGCGTGCCGCGCGCCATTCCCGTCGGACCGGAGAGCGGCTATCAGCCCACCGCAGAGCAGACAGCCCGGCATTGGACGCCGCGCGGCAAGGGGCTGCTGGTCGCCTCGCCGTCCAATCCCACCGGCACGCTGATCGAGCCGGCGGCGCTGGCCACGCTGCATGAGTGTCTTGCGGCGCGTGGCGGCACGCTGCTGGTGGACGAGATCTATCACGGCCTCACCTACGACTGCTCGGCGCAGACGGCCCTGGCGCTGTCCGACGACATCTTCGTCATCAACAGCTTCTCGAAGTATTTCGGCATGACCGGATGGCGTCTCGGCTGGCTGGTGGCGCCGCAACGCTTCGTGCGCGACATCGAGAAACTGGCGCAGAATCTCTTCATCTCGCCTTCGGCCCCGGCCCAGCACGCGGCCCTGGCGGCGTTCACGCCGGAGACCCTCGCCGTGCTGGAGGAAAGACGCGACGAATTCCGCGCGCGGCGCGATTTCCTCCTGCCGGCGCTGCGCCGGCTGGGCTTCGGCATCGCCGCCGAGCCGCGCGGCGCCTTCTATCTCTATGCCGACAGTTCCGGCCTGGCGCAGGACAGCCAGACGCTCGCGATGGCGTTGCTGGAGGAGGCGGGTGTGGCGATCACGCCCGGGCTGGATTTCGGCGACAACGCGCCGCAGCGGCACGTGCGCTTCGCCTACACGGTAGCCCTGGAGAAACTGCAGGAAGGGGTGGCGCGCATCGCACGCCACCTTGGAAAGTAGCTACGAGGCGCGGCCGCGGCGAATGGCGGCTTCGAGGCGCTGCTTCTCGGCCAGCACCTTGGCGGCGTAGAGGCCTTCCTCGTCGCTGATCGCACCGGCGTACTGCTGCAGGCCGTCCTCGAGCGAACCTGCCCGGCGGATCGACTCCTTCAGCACCATCGCGCCGACCTCGATGTTGACCCTCGGGTCGAGCAGGCTATCGGCGGAGAGCTTTTCCAGCTTGTCCTGATGGAAGCGCGGAATCACCTGCATCAGCCCCTGCGCGCCCATCGGGCTTTCGGCGATGGGATTGAAGCCCGACTCCACCGCCATCACGGCCACGATCAGCATCGGATCGAGCCTGAGCCGCTCGCCCGTATCCATGGCCGCGATCACCAGCGGTTCAATGGCGCTGGCCGCCACCCGGTACTTGCGCGACACGTAGTCAATGGCGGCGCGCATCTCGCCCGTGGGAACGGCTCGTTCCGTCGTGGCGGCATCGCCGCCGCCGCGCCTGTCGGAGAAGAAACTGCCGATTTCCTGCAGGCCCTGTTCATGGCTCTCGGCCGTGCCGAGGCGCGCGAAAAGCAGTGCCGTCACGAGGATGCCCGTGACCAGCAGGCCGCCATGAGTGAAATGCATCAGGAAGCTTGCCAACTCCCTGGCGTACTTCTTCATAGTCGCGTTGTTCATGACTGCTCCTTTCTTGCCGGATTGGCGCTGTCGCGCGGAGCCCTCCGCTGGATGAGCGTGGGTGCACTTCACGGGGGACTGTGCGCATCGAGCGCTTGCCCCGGCCGGCGATAAGTGCCGGGTACCGATTTGGAAGTCAGGTCATTCTACGTGGCAGACGCACACGGTACGGGGTGCGCACACCTAAAAAATGCTGTATTGCAACTGATTACAGTCTATTGATTATAATCATAATTGTCAAGAAGATTGCGCGTCGCAGCACTACTTCCGTAGGCGCGGCGAAAAGGTACCAACGGGAGATAAACCGCGGATGGATGGCCTGGTCGAAATGACCAGACCACCCATCCGGGCGGTCCGCACGAGCTCAGGAAGGACGCGAGCCGGTCGGGAAGGGCCAGGCCGCCGCCGGGTTGAGCGACGACTTCAGACCGGGTGCTGCAGCGGTGGAGGGCGCCGCAGCGGCAGGCGCGGGAGCGGCCGCCGGCGGTTTCGCAGCGGGCTTCGCAGCCTTCTTTGCCGCAGGTTTCTTGGCTGCCTTTTTGGCTGCAGGCTTCTTCTTGGCCGCTTTTTTTGCCGCAGGTTTTTTCGCAGCTTTTTTCTTTGCCGCAGGTTTTTTCGCAGCTTTTTTCTTTGCCGCAGGCTTTTTCTTGGCCGCTTTTTTCTTCGCAGCGGCCTTCTTCTTCGCAGGCTTCTTCTTCGCAGCGGCCTTCTTCTTCGCAGGCTTCTTCTTCGCAGCGGCCTTCTTCTTCGCAGGCTTCTTCTTCGCAGCGGCCTTCTTCTTCGCAGGCTTCTTCTTCGCAGCGGCCTTCTTCTTCGCAGCCGGCTTCTTGGCAGCGGCCTTCTTCACTGCCGGCTTCTTGGCTGCGGGCTTCTTCGCAGGCGCCTTCTTCTTGGCAGCCGGTTTCTTGGCGGCCGGCTTCTTCGCGGGTTTCTTAGCAGTAGCCATTTCAAACCTCCTTAATGAAGTAACAGGAATAAACACCATCTACTACAGCCCGCCCGTACCGGCGCGGACTATCCAACGGAGCGGAAAAATCCGCGCCTGTCGAATTCGGTTCAAGGTGACGATTGCCGGCGGGAAGGCCGCTACGGCTGATGCCGGGAGAGAAAAGGGAAAGGGGGAAAGAGAAAAGGGGAGCGCCGGGACTGGAGGGAGGTCGGCGTTTGGGGCCGACGTAAGTCGCAATCTGCATCAAGCGGTCTCCGTTCTTCTCCTGCTGCTTCTGCGTTTCGGATTGCCTCGTTGCCGCTCCGAATTCGGCACTGTCATAACCTACTAGATCTAGTGCCCCGGTAAATATTTCGACCTAATTGTAGTAGCTTGACTTTTCGGATGCAAGTGTTTTTTGAAAATTTTTTCACCGGCGTCGCTGCAACGCGAAAAAAATTGCGCGCGCCGCATCCGCTGCGGAATATTTCACGCTCGATCGAGTTGCCGCCGCAGGCGCGCCCAGTCGAAGTGCGGGCCGGGATCCGTCTTGCGGCCCGGCGCGATGTCGGCATGGCCGACGACGTCTTCGACGGGCAGCGCACGGCGCAGGAGGCGCACGAGGCACGCCAGCGCTGCGTATTGCGCGTCCGCGAAAGGCTGCTCGTCGCAGCCCTCCAGCTCGATGCCGACGGAGAAGTCGTTGCAGCGCTCGAAGCCGCGCCAGCGCGAGGCGCCGGCATGCCAGGCGCGCAGCCGGCAGGGCACGAACTGGATCAGGCTGCCGTCGCGCCGGATGAGGAAGTGCGCCGAAACGCGCAGGTCGCGGATATCGCGGTAATAGGGATGCGCGTCCGGGTCGAGGGCGTTGGTGAACAGCGCCTCGATGCCGTCGCCGCCGAACCGGCCGGGCGGCAACGAGATCGCATGAATGACGATGAGGCGCACGGTCTCGCCCTCGGGTCGCGCGTCGCAGTTGGGGGAGGGTATGCGCCGGACGCCGGCCAGCCAGCCCTCGGCGTCGAGCGCCGCCGCCCCGTCACCCGAGATCATTCATTCAGCCCGAGCCGCTCCATGCGATAGCGCAATGAGCGGAAGGTGACGCCCAGCAGCTTGGCGGCCGCGGTGCGGTTGAAGCGCGTTTTATTCAGGGCATCGAGGATGGCCTGCCTTTCGACACGGTCGAGATAATCCTGCAGGGGCGCCCCGCCGCCTTCGGGCACCGGCTGGGGCGATTCGTCCCCGCCGGCGGGCGGCGCCAGGTGCAGATCGGCCGCGTCGATGTCGCTGCCGCCGATGAGGGCGAGCGCGCGCTCGAGAATGTTCTCCAGTTCGCGCACGTTGCCGGGGAAGGGGTAGTCGCACAGCGCCTTCAGCGCCGCCGCGGTCAGGCGCGGGACGGGCACGCCGGCCTCGCCTGCCAGCCGTTCCAGGACGCGGCCGGCGAGCAGGGGAATGTCCTCGCGGCACTCGCGCAGGGCAGGCATGCCGAGTTCGATCACGTCGAGCCGGTAGAACAGGTCCTGGCGGAATCGGCCGGAAGCCACCAGCGCCTTCAGGTTCTGGTGGGTGGCGCTGATGATGCGCACGTCCACGGGGTCCTCCGCCGTCGCGCCGACCTTGCGCACGCGCTTTTCCTGGATCGCCCGCAGCAGCTTGACCTGCATGGTCAGCGGCAGGTCGGCCACCTCGTCGAGAAACAGGGTGCCGCCGTGGGCCGCCTGGAAGAAGCCGCCGCGGTCGGCATCCGCGCCCGTGAAGGCGCCCTTCTTGTAGCCGAAGAACTCGCTCTCCATCAGGCTGTCGGGGATGGCGCCGCAGTTGACCGGCACGAAGGGCTGGGCGCGTCGCGCACCCATTTCGTGGATGAGGCGCGCCGCGAGTTCCTTGCCGCTGCCCGACTCTCCGCTGATGTACACCGGCGCCTGGCTGCGCGCCACCTTCTCGATCATCGTCCGCGCCTGGCGGATGGCCTGCGACTCGCCGAGCAGCGCATGCGCCGAGTCGCCGCCGCGCGACGCTTCCGCCCGCGGCAGGTCGAGGACCGACTTGACCAGGGCGCGCAACTGCTCCAGGGAAACCGGCTTGGGCACGTAATCGAAGGCGCCGGCCTTCAGCGCCGACACCGCGTTCTCCATGCTGCCGTGCGCCGTGATCACCGCCACCGGCAGATCGCTGCAGTGCTCGCCGATGTGGCGCACCAGTTCCAAGCCGTCGCCGTCGGGCAGGCGCATGTCGGTGAGGCAGAGTTGGTAGGCATTGTCCGCCAGCAGTCCGCGCGCCTCGGCCAGGTCGGCCGCGCAATCGGCATCGAGCCCCATGCGCACAAGGGTCATGGCGAGCAGCTCGCGGATGTCCTCCTCGTCGTCGACGACGAGGACGCGGCCTATGCCGGGTTGTCCCCGGCGCTCCTGTTTTCCTGCCACGGCTGGCTTCTCCCGATAATCCTGAAATGCGCCCCCGGCTCGTTGCCGACCCACTCCAGCACCGCATCGTTCGCTTCGCACAATTCGCGCGCGATGTAGAGCCCGAGTCCGGTTCCCTTCCCGTGCGTGGTGAAGAAGGGCTCGAAGATCTTGCCCCGCGCCTCCTCGCTCACGCCGGCACCATCGTCAATGATATGCAATTCGACGCGTTCCGAGGAGGGTGTCCCGTGCGCCAGGATGCGCACCGACCCCGGCTGCCCGCTGCCATGGCGCAGCGCGTTCGAGATCAGGTTCCACAGCACCTGATTCAGGTGGGCGCGGTCGAACCGCAGCGTCGCGCCGCTTTCGGCCTGCAGCGCGAAGCGCTCGCGCTCCGCCTGCTCATGCACGCCCAGTTCGTCGAGAAAGCTCTCCAGGAAGCCACCGAGCCGGATCGGTTCCTGCTCGACGCGGTCGCGCCGGCCCAGTTCCAGCACGTCGCGCACCAGGCGCTCGAGGCGCTGGGCGTTGTCGTTGATGATGTGCGACAGGCGTTCCTGGCTGGCGGCGCGCTTCTCCTCGCGCAGCAGGGCGCCGCTGCCGGGCACGCGCAGCGAGGCGACGCGCTCCCGGCTGCCGCTGCCGAAAGCGCGGAACTGCTCCGCCAGGGCGACGGAGAAAGAGGCCAGGTCGGGCCGCGCCGGCGCGCGCACGCCGAGCAGCGCCTCGGCCTGGGGATTCCATTGCCGCACGCGCCCGTCGGCGCCGGCCACCATCACGCCGTCCTGCATGTCGCGAATCACCCGCTCGCTGACGGAGAGCTGGTTGGCCAGGTCGATGCCGCGCTGGCGCGCCAGCTCCTCGTTGGCGATCACGCGCCGCGCCAGCAGCCGGGCCGAGACCGCCGTGCCGAAAAAGCCGGTGCACAGAATGCCCGTCTGGATGAAATCGGCCAGATCGGCGCCGAATTCCAGCACGCGCCAACCCTGCTCGAGCAGCACGGCCACGGTCGCCGAGGCGGCATAGAACAGCGTCAGCCGGCCCTGACCGACGAGTCCGGCGCCCGCCAGCACCACCAGCAGCATGACGGCCAGGCCGCTCTTGCTGCCGCCGCTGGCGTACATCATCAGGGTGATGGCGAGGATGTCGGCCAGCACCTGCAGCGAAAGCAGGCGGTTGAAACCCATGCGCAACTGCTTCAGGGCGGCATAGAAGAACAGGGCCAGCAGCCAGTAGGCGGCGCTGGTCCACACGAACAGGCGCAGGTGCTCCGAGCCGAGGCCGCTGCTGCGCGGATAGATGAACACGGCGAGCAGGAACACGCTCGCCACGATCAGGCGGTAGATGTTGAAGTAGTGCAGCGAGGCCCAGACGGAAACCGGGCGGCCCGCGGTGTAGGGCTGGCTCGGGGGGGTGGCCGTCATGAATCGGCGAGCCGGCGGTGCTCTTCGCTGCAGTAGCGCCGGCCGTTCCGTTCCAGCGACTCGCTTTCGGGAAGGTGCACGCCGCAATGGGCACAGGCCACCATGCGCTCGGGCTCCGGCGCGCGGGGCGGCGCATCGGCCCGGCGGCGGGATGCGCTGCGGGTGATGCCCTTGAAAACCAGATAGGCGACGAGCCCGAGAAAGAGCAGCAGGATCAGTTTGCTCACGCCTGGCTCCGCCGCCCGGCCCGGGCGGATGGGGGTTGGGTTGGTCGGGGTGAGAGGATTTGAACCTCCGACTCCTGCGTCCCGAACGCAGTACTCTACCAGGCTGAGCTACACCCCGACGCGGTCGGCAGACTGGGGGTCTGCCAAACGAATGCAGCCGCGACCGCGGCCCCGAAATCAGAAGTCAGATCAGAAGTCGCGTGCGACTGCAAACGACGACAATTGTATCAGAGAATCCCTGAAGGGCGAAGGCGGCAGCGGCGCGATGGCCTCGCACGCGCCACGCGCCTCGCCTTCGGCGTGGCGCCGCGCTTCCTCCAGCGCGCCGGTGGCGCGGATGGCCGCGAGCACGCCGGGGAATTCCTCCCGCCCGCCCTCCTCGATGGCGCGCCGCACGCAGGCCGCCTGTTCCGGCGTGCCGGTCCGCATGGCATGGATCAGCGGCAGCGTCGGTTTGCCTTCGGCCAGGTCGTCGCCCAGATGCTTGCCGGTGGCGGCCTCTTCGCCGGAATAGTCGAGCACGTCGTCGATGATCTGGAAGGCGGTGCCCAGGTGCATGCCGTAGCGCGCCAGCCCCTCCTCGATGTCGGGCGGCGCGCCGTTGAGGATGGCGCCCAGCCGCGCCGCCGCCTCGAACAGCTTCGCCGTCTTGTAGCGGATCACCTGCAGGTACTGCGCGACGTCGACGTCGGCATTGTGGCAATTGAGCAGCTGCAGCACCTCGCCCTCGGCGATGACGTTGGTGGCTTCGGCCAGCACCTCCTGCACGCGCATGCTGCCCACCTTGACCATCATCTGGAAGGCGCGCGAATAGAGGAAGTCGCCCACCAGCACCGAGGCGGCGTTGCCGAAGAGCGCGTTCGCCGTCCTGTTGCCGCGGCGCAGGTCGGACTCGTCCACCACGTCGTCGTGCAGCAGCGTCGCCGTGTGGATGAACTCCACCACCGCCGCCAGCTCGTGATGGTGCGTGCCGCGATAACCCAGCGCGCCGGCCGAATAGAGCACCAGCGCCGGGCGCAGGCGCTTGCCGCCGGCGCCAATGATGTACTCGGCCACCTGGCGGATCAGCACCACGTCGGAGTGCAGGCGGGCGCGGATGACCGCATCCACCGCCTGCATGTCGGCGGCGATCGGCGCGTAGAGGGTATCGAGGCTCAAGGGGCTGAATCCGGGAAAAGCGGCATGGTAGGGGCCCTGCCCCGGGGCGTCAAGAAGGCTTTGACCGAAAGCGCTTTTTTGGATAGAATGCGCGGTTCTTTGGATAGGTAACCCGGAGTCCCATCATGTATGCGGTCATAAAAACCGGCGGCAAGCAGTATCGCGTCGCGGCCGGCGAAAAACTGAAAATAGAACAGATACCGGCAGAAGTGGGCGCTGAAATCACCCTCGACCAGGTTCTCATGGTCGGCGACGGCGAGTCGGTCAAGATCGGCGCGCCGCTGGTGCAAGGCGCTTCCGTCAAGGCGAAAGTCCTCGCCCAGGGCCGGCACGAGAAAGTGAAGATATTCAAGATGCGCCGGCGCAAGCACTACCAGAAGCACCAGGGCCACCGGCAGAACTTCACCGAAATCCAGATATCCGGCATTTCGGCGTAAGCAAGGAGCAGACACATGGCACATAAAAAAGCAGGCGGCAGCTCGCGCAACGGCCGCGACTCGCAATCGAAGCGCCTCGGCGTCAAGCGCTACGGCGGCATGCTGATCAACGCCGGCAGCATCATCGTGCGCCAGCGCGGCACGCAGTTCCACGCCGGCGACAACGTCGGCATGGGCCGCGACCACACGCTGTTCGCCAAGGTCACCGGCACGGTCGAGTTCACCATCAAGGGCGCCGAAAAGCGCAGGACGGTGAACATCGTCCCGGCAGCCTAAGGCGCTCAATCCGCCAAGAAGGCCCTGCCGCTTGGCAGGGCTTTTTTGTTAACCTCTTTCAACACAGAGATCACAGAGGCACAGAGTGCACAGAGATGAATCCTTTTTGCAATTAGGTTTTCTCTGTGTCCTCTGTGCCTCTGTGTCCTCTGTGCTAAACGAGGTTCGCCTCACATGAAGTTTTTCGACGAAGCCAGGATCGAGGTCATTGCCGGCGACGGCGGCAATGGCGCGGCCACGTTCCGGCGCGAGAAATACGTGCCGAAGGGCGGGCCCTCGGGCGGCGACGGCGGGCGCGGCGGCAGCATTTACGCCGTCGCCGACCGCAACCTCAACACGCTCATCGATTACCGCTACACGCGCATCTTCCGCGCCGAGCGCGGCGAGAACGGCATGAGCGCGGACTGCTACGGCCGCGGCGGCGAGGACC
>Ga0194111_10005068_pt1 | contig 15210 bp, 9 predicted proteins | sample TA2KigC300mmetaG_FD_146194 | JGI IMG/M metagenome (GOLD analysis project Ga0194111, IMG submission 146194) | Freshwater microbial communities from Lake Tanganyika, Tanzania - TA2015033 Kigoma Deep Cast 300m | ecosystem: Environmental > Aquatic > Freshwater > Lake | place: Tanzania: Lake... | reverse complement strand
TGGGCTAAATTCCATCGATGAGATTAAACAAAAACGTTATCCCCTGACATTAGCCATACCGATGAAGGGGTCGGGTAGTGAACTTTTGACTCGGATGGTATTGGGCGCCTATGGGATAACCTACGATGACATTACTTCTTGGGGAGGGAAAGTGATCTTTACAAGCTTTACTGAGCAACGGGCCTTATTCAAAGATAGAAGGGTTCAAGCCACTGCTTCTATCATGCCATACCCACATCCAGGGTATGTGGAGATATTTACATTTCGAAAGGATGTCTTATTTCTTCCAATAGATAAGAAAGAAGTCATTGAGGAATTAAAAAAAGATGGAATTATTCAGATTGTTGTCAAAAAGGGTCATTATGGGTTTACAGATAGAGATATTCCTACCATTGCTACTCCTTCCATTCTTGGAGTCAGGGCTGATCTGCCCGATGAAATAGTCTATAGCCTTTTGAAAGGAGCTTTTGAAAATATAGATTTAATACAAAAATCCCATAGTATTATGAAAAATTTTACTATCGAAATGGCATATAAAGTTCCTGCTTCATTCACAGATATTGTTCCCTTCCATCCAGCAGCCGAGAAATACTTTAAGGAAAAATTAAGGCATTAATGCCTAACCAGTATCCAATGATACTTCTCTTTACCCCGCACCCTGTATTTTTACCAGGGTGCGGGGGGTCAAGGTCAAGCAAGCATCATCTCAAGAGATTCCAACTGAAAATTACCTGTTAAAAATGGCCTATAGAATAATAAAGGGGATGCTGAAGAGGCGTAGAATACTATGAGAAATTTTTTTAGGGGGGAAAGAATAATCAGTTTCATATGCATCACATGGTCTCTGTTTCAGATTTATTCAACAGGTTTTGGCATCCTCAACCCATATTTACAATATTCAATTCACCTCTCCTTCGCTTTGATATTGGTATGGCATCTCTATACCTCTTCGAGGGAATCAAAGAGTAGTACTAAAATCCTAAAAATATTACTTCCTTTGCTATCCATTTGCGTATTCGGATATGTGGGAGCAAACTATCAAGCTATTTCTGAAAGAATTCCAAGAGTAACGCCTCTTAGTTCAATGGATATACTTGTAGGGACCATTGCAATCATTCTCCTATTAGAGGGGACAAGGCGCGTCGTTGGGTTACCTCTCGTGATCGTTTGCATCGTATTATTATTTTATGCCTATTTTGGAAAGCATATTCCAGGAAGCCTGGGCCATAAGGGTTACTCTTTGAATTCTATCCTTGATTTTATCTATTTTACTTCAGAGGGAATATGGGGAGTTTCCCTTAGAATTTCAGCAACCTACCTTTTTCTTTTCATCCTTTATGCCGAAGTGATCAAGGAAAGTGGGGCAGGAGATTTTTTTATGTCCTTATCTAAAAGTCTGGCTGGTGGTATAAGGGGTGGCCCAGCACAAATTGCCGTGATCAGTAGTTCATTATTTGGAACGATATCAGGAAGTGCGGTCGCAAATGTTTATGCGACCGGTGCTTTCACTATTCCGATGATGAAAAAATTTGGCTATGAACCGGCATTTGCAGGTGCGGTTGAAGCCTATGCTTCCACTGGCGGCCAAATCATGCCGCCAATTATGGCAGCGACTGCCTTTGTCATGGCTGAATTCATGGGTGTATCCTACTGGGCGGTTTGTGTCATGGCCTTTATCCCTGCAGTCCTATATTATTACTGTGGAGGAATACAAATTTTTTTTGAAGCTCATAAAAAGAATTTACAACCCCTACCAAAGGAAGAGAGATCCTCAGCCATTGATACAATAAAAAAAGGGGGACATCTGACCATTCCTATATTTTCTTTAATTCTGGGTCTCGCCTTAGGTTATTCCATAGAGAGAACAGTCCTCCTATCAATGCTCGTAGCCGTAATCGTTTCCTTTTTTCGCAGGGATACATGGATGACCCCAAGACGTATCATGCATGCGCTCGATATGGGCGCAAGAAATGCTGTGATGATTGCTATCTCCTGTGCAGCCGTGGGAATCGTTCTTGGCATCTTTGTTCTTGCTGGCCTGGGCGTGGCGTTGACACAGGTGATCTATAAATTTGGTGCAGGGATACCTATTTTGACTGCTATATTGGTTGGAGCCATGTGTTTCGTCCTGGGAATGGGCATGCCAACACTTCCGGCTTATGTTATTACCGCAGCCTTAGGGATACCTGTACTCCTCACAGTAGGTTATCGACTTGAGGCATCCCATCTCTTCATCCTCTACTATTCAATTATATCAATGATAACCCCTCCTGTGGCGATAGCAGCTTACGCCGCTGCCTCATTGGCAAAAGACGATCCATGGAAAATCGGATGGAGGGCCGTAAGGCTTGGTATCGGAGGAATTTTCGTCCCAATATTCATTTTATACTCTCCTGGCTTATTGTTGAAAGGGAAACCATTAGAAGTAGGCGATACCGTGTTGGGAGCCATATTTGCCTTTTTTTTGCTGGCCGGAGGGTTAAGTGGTTATTTTTTTGGGAAAAAAACCTACTGGGAAAGGGTTCTTTTAATAGCTGGATTTTTTTGTTTTTTACTCTTTGGACCAATACTAAGCAAACTTATTGGACTATTCGTTGTGACTCTGATGCTTAGAAATTTAATTTTAAACCGAGTTTTTAAATGGAGGGATACCTAATTATAACGTCTCGGAATTTCTACAACTCTTTGATGTTAAAGGTATTTATCTAAGCATTAAATGTCGACTCTCAGATGGAATGATGGAATAGTGGAATATTGGATAATAAAGAGGAAAGGGAAAAACCAAATGAATATGGAAAAGAAATCATTCCCTTAAATCCATTATTCCAACATTCCAGTATTCCACTATTCCAATTGTGAGCGAAGCGAACTAAGTCCAGATTAGCATTCCTAACAACGGAAAGGAGGTTATATGCCTTATAAAAGCTTGCGGGAGTGGATAGCGAAACTTGAAAAAGAAGGACAGCTAAAAAGAATTTCTGCTGAAGTGGACTGGAACTTGGAGTTAGGTGCTATCGCCCGAAGGATCGCAGACCAGGGAGGACCGGCGCTTCTTTTTGAAAAGATCAAAGATTACCATAATACCCGGTGCCGGCGGTTATTCCTCGGCGGTCCAGGTTCTCGTGAAAGACTGGCTATGGCCCTTTCTTTGTCCAAAGAGACTGGCTATAGGGATATGGTGGAGTTTATTAAAAAGAGGCTTGAAATACGGATGGAGACGGTGAAGGTAACCACAGGACCTGTGAAGGAGAACGTTCTTAAAGGTGACTCCGTCAATCTCCATGAGTTCCCAATACCATGGTACAATCGTTTAGATGGTGGCAGGTATATCAATACTTTCTGCAGTGTCGTCACGATGGATCCTGATACAAAGGTAATGAATGTAGGATTATACCGGGGGATGCTGGGTGATGATGAGAAATCCATAGCCGTTTATCTCTCACGGAACCAGCATTGGGGTATCCATTTTTCAAAGTATGAGCGACGCGGAGAGGAGATGCCTGTGGCTGTGATTTATGGCTGGGACCCTACTCTTCTGATGTACTCCGGCACACCTCTCATACATAACGACTGCTCCGAGTATGAACTGGTAGGGGGGCTACGCGGAGAACCGGTGGAGTTGATCAAGTGTGAGACCTCAGATCTGTATGTTCCTGCTACTGCTGAGATCGTTGTGGAAGGACGAATTTCTCCTGATCCTAAAACTTTTCAAATGGAAGGCCCCTTTGGTGAGTTTCCTGGTTTTTATGGGGGCTTTCGCCAACCGAAACCAGTGATTCACGTGGATTGCATTACTCATAGGAATGATCCCATCTTTCGGGGCGGCCTAACCGGGTACTCTCCTGGTCATTCCGCTGAAGCAATGTATTGGGGTGTGACCGTTAGGGCTGCCATTATGTGGCGGTCTTTGGAACTTGCCGGGCTTCATAACGTGACAGGTGTCTGGGGATCCCCTATCACTAACCTTACAAATGTGCGGGTCCAAATCGATAAAATTTATAGAGGACAGGCTAAACAGGTTGCTGCCATAGTGTTCGGCATACCAAGTTCTTCCCATTGGGCAAAAAATCTAATCGTAGTCGATAAAGACATCGATATATTTGATGATGCGGCAGTGGAGTGGGCATTGGCATATAGGACGAATGTTGATATGGGAGATATCCAGTTTTTTTCAGGAACTCCTGGCAACCCATTAGATCCCAGTGTACCTCTTCCACAAAGGAATGCGACAAAGTATGGAGCGGGAAAATGGACGAGATTATTTATTGATGCCACAGTCAATTGGGATCTGGAACCTGAGGAACAGTACGGTGGCAGGCGTGAGCCACCCTTATGCACTGAGGTTGATCCCGAGACTGCTGAACTGATTCGTCGACGTTGGCAAGAATATGGGCTTTAGAATTTTTAGTTTACAAGAAAGGAGATGGAATGGATTCGCCTCGCGAACATATTGTTAAGTTGTTCCCTGAGATAAACGAGATCAAAAACGGTGAGATGAAAGAGCGTGTTATCGATGCATGGCTTTTAGCCCTTCGGGATAGCCAGTGGGAGCGAATTGAGGATCTTTCCTGGATTCCGGGCCGGGCAGAGTTCATTACCAATATACAACATTGCAGAGGGGTTACTCGCATCGGCATGGCGATCGCAAGGGCTCTCCTTAACGGAACGGATGTTGCCCCGGAAGTTACTTTTGATATGGATATTGTCATAGCAGGGTGTATTCTGCACGATTTAGGGAAACTGCTGGAGTATGCCCCTCCACCCAATCCGCCAGGAACAAAGACACCCCTTGGAAAGTACATGATGCACCATATTCTTGGAGCACACTTAGCGATAAAGGCAGGACTTTCGGCCGAGGTCGTTCATTGTATAGAATCACACCGGGAGGCGGAGTCCTTTGAGAGGAGCTATGAAGCAAAAATAGTCCACTACAGTGACATACTACACGCTTATGCTGTACTTACGGCACACCCAGAAACTTCCATATTTTAATATCGTGGCTACCAAACAGGTTATTCATTTTTTGGAATCGGAGGAGCAGTAATTCCAAAATTTAATACAAAACGAAACAAAGGAGGAGGATCATGTCACCAAAATTTGTACTAAAGGAGTTATCCCGTTATCCGGTAGGTACCTATGCTGATATTATCTATAGAAATGCATTACTCTATTCTGACCGTGATGCCATCAAATACGGTCCAGAGAAGATAACCTTCGCCGAATTTAATGATAGAGTAAATAGCTTAATCCACGGCCTACAATCCCTGGGGGTTAAAAAAGGAGATATCCTTGGTATCCTCTCCTGGAATTGCCTCGAATACGCTGATGTCTATGGGGCAGCGATGAAGGGAGGGTTCATTACCTCGCCCTTCAGTCCAAGACTGAAAGAAGATGAGCTCGATTACCTCATCAATTATTCGGAAGCCAATACCCTTTTCGTAGGACCGGAATTGGTGGAGATGGTCAATTCGCTAAGGCCTCGCCTTCCGAAAGTGAAGAGGTTCATCTCCTTTGAGGGTCGAGTCCCCGACATGATCTGCCACCGTGACCTGTTGGATACCTATTCAAAGGAAGAGCCCGATGTTCAGGTGGAAGAAGACGACCTTCTCTTTATTTTCTATACCAGCGGCACGACGGGCATCCCACGTGGTGCCTTATACAACCATCGACGTTTCGTAGATAATATCAGAACGTTTATCATAGCTCTCGGTTTGCAACCCGAGGACAAACAAATTCATATCATGCCCTCCTTCCATGTAGGGGGCAATAATAACTTCTGGGGTTTCTTCTATGTTGGGGGAGGCAATGTCATCATGACCCAGAGATCCTTTGTTCCTGCAGCTACATTGCAGATCATCCAAGATGAGAAAGCAACGGACATCCACGTCGTGGCCACCCATCTGGCAGCCTTCTTTGCCTTACCCGATGTGGACAAGTATGACCTCAGCAGCTTGAAGCGGATGTTCTATGCCGCTTCCCCTATGCCATTGGAGCTCTTGAAAAAAGGAATGGAGAAGTGGGGTCCCATCTTCATCCAAGCCTACGGAGGAACTGAAGATGGTCCATGCGTTACTGGTTTATCGAGGCAACAGCACAATGTTCTGGATAGACCTCCTGAAGAGCAGAAGGCCCTGACCTCTGCTGGCTTTCCATACATAGGGGTGCAGGTGAGAATTGTGGATGATAAAGATCAGGATGTTTCACCCGGCGAAGTTGGAGAGATCGTCGTTCGGAGTCACCATAATATGATAGAGTTCTGGCACAAACCCGAGGAGACTCGTGAGACCATTATCAATGGATGGCTCCACACCGGGGACATGGGACGTTATGATGAGGAGGGCTACATCTATATTGTGGACAGGAAGAGGGACATGATCATCTCCGGCGGTGAGAATATCTATCCCCGAGAAGTGGAGGAGATCCTCTACCAGCATCCTGCCATTCGGGAGGCGGCTGTCATTGGTCTTCCTGATTCCTATTGGGTGGAGAAGGTTCACGCCGTGGTGGTTTTGAAGAAGGGAATGAGCCTCACTTCGGAGGAACTGATCGATTTTTGTAAGCAGAGACTTGCCCGTTTTAAGGCACCCAAGTCAGTGGAATTTGTGGATGCCCTCCCCAAGAACCCTGCAGGTAAGATATTGAAAAGGGAATTGAGGGAAAAATACTGGGCAGGTCGAGAAAGAAAACTCGCCTAATCTCATACCCCAAAGAATGATTCTCGCGCCTTCTCGTTTTTGGATGAAATTGTAGATACTCAAAATTGAAAGGATAGAGAGATGGCTATAAAAGATGAATTGGTAAAAATTGTTGGCTCTGAATGTATCTCTGATGACCCTGGGATATTGGAGAGTTATTCAAAGGATTACAGCTTAACTTCTCCCAAAAAGCCAGTGGCAATTGTGAAAGTAAAAAACCCAGATGATGCTCTCAGATTAGTTCTTTCTGCCAATGAGAATGGAATTCCTATCTATCCTTCAAGTTCAAAGGTCCACTTTTATGGAGGTACGATTCCGAGGAGGGATGGAGCCATCATTATGGACCTTTCGGAAATGAACAAGATTGTGGAGATTGACGAAAGGAACCGATGGGTCCACATTGAGCCTGGAGTGACTTGGGAGCAAATTCAATCCGTACTTGAGAAAAAAGGGTTCAGAAGCGTCATCCCTCTCCTTCCTCATGCCGAAAGGAGTGTCCTTATGGATTTACTTGAGAGGGAGCAGCCTACAGCTTGTAAATTTGAGTATAGTGAAATGGTTGCTTCCATGTGGGTGATCTGGGGGCTTGGAGAAAAGTTTGTAACCGGTTCTGCTGCTGTTAATACGTTTCGTCAAATAGGTTGTTATGCCGATGGTGTTAATGTGCAAGGCCCGGGGACATTAGACTTTTGGAGATTCCTTCAGGGTGCTCAAGGGACCTTAGGTATAGTAACCAAAGGGATCTGCAAAATAGAATATCTGCCCGTAGCTACAAAAACCTTCTTCTTTCCCGCCGATAAAGTAGAAGAACTTATAAATCCATTCTATACAATCGGCCATAGGTACGTAGGGTACGAGAGATTTATATTAAATAATGTCACTGCCGCAGGTATCTTAGGCGATTACAATTTAAAAAACTCTTTGCCCGATTGGATGGGAATTATTATCCTCGCTGGACTTCCTGTAGGAAGGCCTCAGGAAATGGTGGATTACCAGGTTGACTATATTCAGAATGGCCTTAAAAAAAGATTCCCCACCCTGAATATAGCAGAAAAAATTGATAAAGTGCATGTTTCCAACGAAGAAAGATTGGCAAAGATGTTAACAAAACCTTGGCCAAGAGAGAAGGTATATTGGAAACATGCTTACAAAGGTAATTGTCACGAGCTCATCTTTATGAGCCCATTAAAAAGGGCTCCCGAATTTGTTAACCTCATTTATGAGTGTGCAAAAAGCTATGGTTATTCGACAGGTGATGTAGGTATTTACATACAGCCTATTGAAGATATGAGAGCATGCCAGATAGACTTTATATTTCACTACAATCCGAATAATCCTAATGAGGTCGAAGTGGTAAGGAAGGTTCATCAAGAGGCTACTTTACGGGCAGTTAATTACGGGGCCTATTTTAATCGTATTTACGATGGGGTAGCAGAAGTAGTTTTTTCACTTCCAAGAGTTCAGGGGTATGTAAATTATATTCGCCGGGTGAAGAGGCTCCTCGACCCTAACGAGATTCTGAGTCCAGGGAAATTATGTTTTTAATGGAGGAAAAGCAATGCAAAATGGTAAAGCCAAACCAGTGACTTTCAGTTTAGATTTCGACCTAAGGAATTATCTCTGGGATAGCAAGGTTTGTCTGGCATGCGCTATGTGTAAGTATGGGGATTGGATCTATGCAGTGTCTCCAGAGGTGTATGATTTCGGGTGGATTTGTCCTGAGTGGGAGTGGGGAGTAATTGATCATTATGGGACATCAGGCAGGGCTCGTCTCGTAAATGCACTGCTTTGTGGGGATATAGAGCCAGAGTATCCAACTGTGAAAGAAGTGGCTTTTAGGTGCCACCTATGTGGTGGTTGTGACATGGCGGATAAGAGGAATTTGGAGCTAGAGCCTCTAATGATGCATGAGGCCTTGAAGGTCTATTTGGTGGATCGGGGCATTGGGCCTATGCCAGAGCATAGAACAATTGCCATGAGGATAGAGAGGAAGGGGAACTATTTTGGAAAAAACCCCAAGGAGAGAATGGCTTGGTCTAAAGAGGCCGGGATAAAGGTGGCAGAAAAGGCTGACGTTCTTTATTTCGTTGGTTGCTATGCCTCGTGTAAGTATTCTGAGATCGCTCAAGCAGTAGCCAAGATCCTTAACAAGGCAAGAGTGCCCTTTATGGTCATGGAGGAACAAGGTTGTTGCGGATATATGCTTTTCGTCTCAGGTTTGTTAAAGGAGGCAACAGAGACGGCAAAGAGAACCGTCAAGCAAATAAGAGATAAGGAGATAAAGACTGTCCTATGTGATTGTGCGGATTGTTATCGAATGCTCAAAGTTGAATACCCAAAGATGATTGGCATTGCCACAAAGGATCTCGGGTTTGAAGTTCTCCATATCGCTCAGTACGCAGCCAATCTCATAAAGGACGGGGGGATCAAGCCAGTAAAGAAATTCGAGAACAAGGTTACTTTTCATGACCCTTGTGGCTTAGGAAGGCTGTCTGAGCCATGGACCCCTTGGGAAGGGATTAGAGACCCTGATGATTGGGGTAAGTTAAAACCCCCAAGGAATTTTAGGAGAGGAACGAATGGCTGCTACGAACCTCCCCGAGATGTCCTTAGGAGTATACCCGGGGTGGAGCTTGTTGAAATGTTCCGGCATCATCATAATGCTTTCTGTTCTGGTTCATGTGGAGGAGTAAGAGAAGCCTTTCCTGAACAGCAGAGGTTTGTCACAGATGTAAGGATGAGGGAGGCAGACTACGTGGGTGCCAATGTTCTGGTTACTGCCAATCCTCGTAGTTATGAAGTCTTCGCTGAATCTTTAGCCAGGCTTCAAAATGGAGGGATGTTGAGAAATATTGAGGAGATTGATAAACGCTTCAGTGGTAACTATACGTTTAAGTCCCTAAAGAAGAAGAAACTAAGTTTGGAAAGCGTTCATGACCTGACTGTTCTCTTAGCTTCGGTGATTTAGGAACTGAAAGGAGCTTCTTATGACAAGCCATTACATCAGCGTAGAAGAGGCCCAGGAAAAAGGAAAGCTGTTAAGGGGGAAAGAATATTGGTGGGAGATACCTGATGAAGTCTATAAAAAAATTGAGAAGGTAGTCGGGTCTCAGTGGGTGACGAGGGATAAGGTTGCCCGCCTCGCTTACATCTGTCGGGGTTATAACCGTGAATTCATCTGGTTTGCTGGCCAGGCCTTTCCCCCATGCTGTGTCGTCCTTCCTGCCACTGCGGAAGAAATTGCCGAATTAGTTAAGATATTCAATCAGCATCATCTTCCTTATTGTCCAGCCAGCTCGGGTTGGATCGTCAGTGCAACCCCCAGGTTCAGAGCAGATGTCGTTCTTATTGATCTGCAGAGGATGTGGGAGTGGAAGATAGACGCTGAGGAGATGCGTTTGACCTTAGGCCCTGGCGTTCGCTATGGACACAATGCTCAAGGTTGTTTTGAATATGATTGCTGGTTTATGAACCCTGGCGGTGGGTCTGCTGCCTGCGTCATCCCAAACCATCTGAACTGGGGACTTTCACCACTGAACTACCGGATGGGGAACGCTGAAAGAAGAATTATGGGAGTTGAGTGGATCAGCCCAGAAGGTGATATCGTTTATATGGGTTCTTGGTCCCAGGAGGAGGATGGGTTTTGGGGAGACTCGCCAGGACCTAATCTATCTGGTATACTTAGAGGCCATGTCGGACAGCACGGGAGTATGGGGATTGTTACAAGGATGAGTGTGAAAATATTCTCCTTTCTGGAGGATACCCCAGAGGTCCTTGTCCCTGAAGGCATATCTCCTCGCACGCATCTTGCCTTCAAGGATTTGGATAAGGTCAGATGGGTAAACGTTCAATTTCCATCAAGGGAGGCAATGCAGGATTGTATATATAAACTTTCCCATGCTCAAATAGGGGCGGCCATCACAAAGGTTCCGGTTTTTTGGCGGGTCCTTGCTGCGTCAAGGGATGGAGTGGACTATAAAAACACCTTCTGGGAGCATTGGGATAAGGTAACCAAAGAGGAGATAGACAATTTTCATATCCTCCGAATCCTTATTTGTGCTTTCACTTCTAAAGAACAGCTTGAATATGAGGTTCATGTCCTTGAGGACATCACCAAAGAGTTTGGTGGGAAAATAAGAAGGACTAAGCCTTCGGATGAATCCTGGCTGAAGAATGCGGATGCGAATGGGATGTGGATGATGACCTCAGGTTATGTCTCTTGTGATGGGGCTCAGGAGAGTTTGAGATGTGCTTTTGCTACAGGTGAAAGATTAGGCAATCTTTTGTTTGAGAAGTATGGACCGCCAGTATTTATGAACGAATACGGAGATCCAGGATGGTGGCAGTCAAATGACTTTGGCCACTCCGGTTACCTTGAATTTTTAGTCTATATGAACCCCGATCACTATGACCCGCTTTCCCCTTTTTACAAGGAAGAAGTATGGGCCAAGATGCTTAAATGGTATCTCGAGGAAGTGCCTGACATTGATGCTGAAACAGGATGCACGAACTTCTTTTGCGCTGATTCGATCGCCATGTTATATCAAGGACCCCATTTCTCAGACTACCAGGTTTGGATAGACAGATTTAAGGAGGAGTTTGATCCGAGAATCCTTTGCAATCCGCCTTCTCCTTATGACACCGAGCAGTTAGCCGAACTCTTTCCCTCCTGGTTGAAGAAATCAAGGGCGCTGATGAGGAGAGCGAAGAGAGGAAAGTCCACAATTCTGGGAACTCCGGGGCATCAAGCAACAGGGATTGGAATGAAGGGTAAATGAAGAGATATAGGGGAGGGCTTAAGTTTAAGAAAATCAGGCATATTTATTATTTACAAGGTCTTCATAAGAGGAGTTGGTGATGGAGCAGATAAATTTTGAAGACATCATCTACCAAAAGAGGGAGGGGGTTATCGATGGCAGAATTTGGCCGTTCGTTTGAGATCAGTCAGCAGCAAATACATGAGTTAACCAAAGTGGCATTAGGTGAGGCAGTAGCTGATTTAGCCATCGTAAATGGTGACGTAGTGAATGTTTATACTGGCGAGTTACTGCGCGGTAATACCATCCTTATCAAAGGGGAAAGAATCGCCTTTGTTGGAAATAACGCTGAGAAGTCGATTGGCTCAGCAACAGAAATCATCGATGCCACCGGGAAAACGCTGATACCGGGGTTGATTGACGGTCATGGTCACGTCGACTACCCCTATTCAGTGAGCGAACTGGCAAAGTATGCCATTAAGGGGGCAACGACCACTATCATCTCCGAAGTGGACATGGTTGTTTTCCCTCTGGGCTATCAGGGTCTCATCCAGTTCTTAGAGTCGGCTAAACAGCAGCCGATAAAAATCTTTGTTACTGTAGCGCCGATGCTCTCAATGAGCCCGGCAGCTAAAAATAACGCCATCACTTTAAGTCAACTCCGCCGACTCTTCAGAAGGAAAGATGTTATTCGCCTGGGTGAGACATACTGGTTACCGGTGCTTACCGGCGACCGACAGGCTATTGACTCTATGGTGGAGGCCATGAATAACGGCATGAAGGTTGACGGACACGGCTCAGCGGCCAAGGGCAATAAATTGCAAGCCTATGTTGCCTCTGGTGTCTCCTCCGACCACGAGGCAACTACCGCTGATGAGGTCAGGGAAAGGCTGAGATTAGGGCTCTTCGTCGTCATCAGGGAAGGTGAGATCAGAAGGGAGCTTGATGAAATTTCAAAAATAAAGAATGAGAATATTGACTTGACCCGGATGGGATTTGGGACCGATTCTTTAGGACCCTGGCAGTTAATAAACGACGGATATATGGACTTCATTGTCCAGAGAGCCATTGACCTTGGATTCGATCCAATAACAGCCATCAAAATGGGTACTATCAATACCGCCCAGCACTTCGGGATTGACAACCTTGTCGGTGGCATCGCCCCGGGCAGATATGCGGACATCGTTATTATTCCCAATCTAAGAAAGATTCAGGCGGAGTATGTTATAAGCAACGGACAGGTGGTCGTAAGAAACCGCCATCTCCAGGTGGAGACAAAAAAATACGCCTATCCTAAATCAACACTAAGGAGCATCCGTCTAACCAGAGACTTTACCACTGATGACTTTGCTATCCCCGTAACTACCACTAAGTCACAGGTCAGGGTCAGAGTGATCGACCAGGTTACCGATCTGGTAACCAGAGAGGCCATCCTGGATGTCCCGGTAATTGACGGCAGACTGCATATCAATGCTGATGCCGACCTGCTAAAGGTAGCTGCCATCGAGAGGACTCACATACCGGGCAAGATGAGTGTCGGGCTGATCCAAGGCTGGAAAATCAAACAGGGTGCGATTGCTGGCAGCATTAGCTGGGATTGCTCAGTCATAGTTGTCGTCGGTGCCAGTGAAGCTGATATGGCACACGCGGTGAACCGGATTAGACAAATAAAAGGAGGCATAGTGGTCTATGCTAACGACAAGGTAATGGCTGAAATTGCCCTGCCTGTGGGCGGGGTGGTTTCGCTGGAACCAATGGAGACCATAGTTCGCCACCTGAATGATATTCAACAAGAGGCTAAGAACCTGGGCTTTCCTTTCCCTGATGCAAGGATGACTTTAGCCGTCCTGTCTACTTGTGCCATACCATTCCTGCGAATCTGTGAGGACGGCTTGTTCAATGTGGCTCAAAACAAGTACCTTGACTTAATCGTCGGCTAATTTGACATTAATCTTTAAGATAAGCGAGGTTAAAAAATGGATGTTGGAAAGCAGTTAATAGAACAAATTGGAAAAGATCACGTACTAACTGGTCCGGATGAAATAAAAGAATATATGGAGAAAGGAGGAGATAAGCCTTTTGGAGAACCCCGATACGTTGTTTATGCCTCAAATACAAATGACATAAAGAAGGTTATTGATATTGCAAATCATAATAAGATCTCTGTAGTTCCGGCAAGTTCCTCTGTCCATTTTTATGGACCCTGCGTTCCCTATCATTCAGGTATTGTTTTAGATCTCAACAGGATGAAGAAAATTGAAAATATAGATCCACGCAACAGGAAGGTGAAAATAGAGGCAGGAGTGACATGGGGCGAGATTCAGCCGATTATGGAGGAAAAAGGCTCTATGATTGTATCCCCTTTATTCCCCCATGCGGAGAGGTCCGTTTTAACAGATTACCTTGAGAGGACACCTCCTGTGATCCCCCTCTTTGAATTTGCAGAGCCACTTTTAGGGATGGAGGTTTTGTGGCCGAACGGAGATGTTTTTAGAACGGGTTCGGCAAGTGTGCCAAATTACCCGAACTCCATTGCCGAAGGTGTTAATCCCCAGGGTCCAGCTGCAATGGATTACTACAGGATTCTTCAATGTGCTCAGGGCACGATGGGAATCGTTTCCTGGGCAAACATCAAGACAGAATTCATCCCAACCATAGATAAGACTTTCTTTATAAGTTTTAAAGATATTGAGGAGGTGATCGAGCCTATCTATAGAACTCAAAGAAGAAGGATCGGTTTGGAATGCCTGTTACTCAATAAGACCAATTTTATGAAAATTTTGAGTGAAAAATTTGGGATAAATCCTAAAACCATGTCTAAGAACATTCCGCCTTGGATTTTGATCCTTGTCCTTAGCGGCTTTAAAAGAAGACCTTTGGAAAAGATCGATTACGAGGAGAAAGCCTTGAAGAGAATTGCCTCTGAACTCTTTTTGAATATATCGGAGAGTCTCCCTAAAGCTGAAGGTATTGAAAGGCAGATTCCCGGACTTTTAAGGAAACCCTGGGGTGGGGCCACCTATTGGAAATTATCAGATAACCTCAGATGCAGGGACATTTTCTTTATTACGACTTTAAATCAGGTAGGAGTCTTTTACAAAACCATATCTGAAATTCTCTTAAAATACGAATTTCCATTGGATAGAATAGGTTTTTACATCCAGCCCATAGAACATGGGAGGGCCTGCCATTTTGAACTGAATTTATATTACGATGAAAACAACAGCAAAGACTCGATAAAAGAGATTCTTATCGATTTGGCAACGAATTTATTCGATAGGGGTGGACATTTTACAAGGCCCTATGGTGAACTTGCCAAATTGGTCTATAAAAGGACATATGCCTATACCAAAGTCTTAAAGGAAATAAAAAGGATCATGGATCCTAATCATATCATGTGCTCTGGAGCACTCTGTTTTTAAACTTCTTAGAAAATAACCCAATTATCCCCCTCTCCCCAGGTGGGAGAGGGGAGGGTGAGGGGGCACATACCATGGTCACCCCCACCTCAATCGTTCGACTGAGCTCACGACGAAGTCCTCCCCCATCAGAGACTGTGTCGTAATTAGGGTGAGGGTTGAAAATAAAACGTTCTTTGACAATTGAATAGAGATAGACGGACGTCAAAGTAGTTCTCGTGATAGCCGATTATCCCTCATGTATGCAAAACGGCTGTAACCTCCGTCCATTATCACATCGTCGGAACCAAAAAAGCTGACAGCCCCGTCAGCTTTTCTATCAATCCAGAGACCCCGAGG
>Ga0194111_10005052_pt1 | contig 15240 bp, 15 predicted proteins | sample TA2KigC300mmetaG_FD_146194 | JGI IMG/M metagenome (GOLD analysis project Ga0194111, IMG submission 146194) | Freshwater microbial communities from Lake Tanganyika, Tanzania - TA2015033 Kigoma Deep Cast 300m | ecosystem: Environmental > Aquatic > Freshwater > Lake | place: Tanzania: Lake... | reverse complement strand
GGTGTGACCCGCTTCGAGGAAGGGCCGGACGATCCCGAGGATATCTGGCCGGTAGTGCGCCGGGCGCTGTCGGCCGCGGTGCGGGGATTGACCTCGATGCGCGACACGGAAGGGCAGGCGCTGAAGCGCGACCTGGTTCGCAGGCTCGCGTCGCTTGAGAAGCACCGGAGCGGCATCTTTTCCCGCTCGCGCGGGGCGCCGGCACGCTTCCGTGCGGCGCTCGCGGAGCGGCTGGCGAAGGCAAGCGCCGGGATTGACGCCGACGACCCCGCGCTGATGCGGGAGGTGGCGCTGCTTGCCGACCGCTGCGACGTGACGGAGGAGCTTGTCAGGCTCAAGAGCCACATTTCCCAGGCGGAGCAGCAGATAGAGGCCGGCGGCGCCGTCGGGCGCACGCTCGACTTCGTGTGCCAGGAGATGTTCCGCGAGGTAAACACCATCGGATCGAAATCCGGCGATGCGCGGGTGACTGCGAAGGTGATAGCGTTCAAGTCGCTGCTGGAAACGTTCCGGGAGCAGGTGCAGAATCTGGAGTAACGGGCCTCGTACAGTCATGAAGCGGGCGTTGTTGATAGTGATATCCTCGCCTTCCGGCGGCGGAAAGACGACGCTGTGCCAGCGCCTGCTTGCTATGGATGACGCGACGGTTCAATCCGTGTCATGCACGACCCGGGCCGCGCGGCCGGGTGAAGTTGACGGGAAGCACTACCATTTCATATCGGTTGCCGAATTCGAGCGGCGGATGGCCGCAGGTGAGTTTCTGGAGCACGCGAAGGTGCATGGCCACCTGTACGGCACGCTGCGGGCACCGGTTGCCGAAGCCATCAGGTCGGGGAAGAGCGTTCTGCTGGCAATAGATGTGCAGGGCGCGGCTCAGGTGCGTGACTCTGTTCGCCGCCTGCCTGCCGGCGACGCCATGAGGCGAGGCTACATGGACGTGTTCATACAGCCGCCTTCGCTCGAAGCCTTGAGGCGGCGGCTGGTGGGGCGGGGGCAGGACAGGCCGGAGGTGATAGAGCGGCGGCTTGCCGCCGCGGAGGCGGAGATGCGCCGGGCGGCCGAGTACGGGACGGTCATCGTTAACGACGACTTCGATACCGCGGCCGCCGAGCTGATGGCGGTTGTTGAAAGGGAGCGGAACGGGGGTTCGGCCTGAAATCAGGCCGGCCGGGAAGGAGCTGATTCCATGACCGCGCAACGCAGAATGGTTCTCGGGGTGACCGGCTCGATCGCGGTTTACAAGGCTGCCGAGCTCGTGCGGGAGATGAAGCGCCGCGGCTGGGACGTCACGGTGATAATGACCGAAGCCGCGACCCGGTTTGTCGCTCCCCTCACGTTCCAGACGCTTTCCGGCAACCCTGTTTGCGTGCGCATGTTTGAGCAGGAGGGTGACTGGAAGCCCGAGCACATAGCGCTTTCCGAGCGCGGCGACGTGATGGTGATTGCGCCGTGCACGGCGAACGTCATCGGGAAGCTCGCGAACGGGATCGCCGACGACCTGCTGACGTGCGTGGCGATGGCCGCTGCCTGCCCGCTGCTCATTGCCCCGGCCATGAACGAGCGGATGTGGGAGCATCCGGCCACGGCGGCAAACGTGGCGCTGTTGAAGAAGCGCGGGGTGGGGGTGCTGGAAGTCGGCGAAGGCGATCTTGCCTGCGGGTATGCCGGCCGCGGAAGGATGCTGGAACCCGCGGTCATAGCCGCCGAGATTGAGCGGGCGGTCAAGGCGCCGGCGCAGCGCAGGGGCCGGGGCCGGAAATGACCGAGTTTGAGTTTTTGCGCGGCGGCGAAGTTCTGCTCGCACGGGTGGAGAAGGCGGTTTCCCTCCCGCAGCGGATGAAGGGCCTGCTGGGGCGTACGGGCCTTGATGACGGCCGCGGCATGTGGATTGTCCGGTGCGGTTCGATCCACACCTGGTTCATGCTCTTTCCGATAGACGTCGTGTTCCTGGACCGGTCTCTTCGCGTGGTGAGCGTTCATTCCTGCGTCGGGCCGTTCAGGGCGGCGGCCGGCGGTCACGGGGCGGTTTCGGTGCTCGAGGCGCCGGGTGGATGGGCGGAGAGGAACCGTGTAAGTGTCGGAGACGTGTTGCAGGCGCGGCTCAGGGGGCGGCCGTAAGCGGCCGCCTGGTGCGTATCTCGTCCGTGCGGAACGTGCGGGTGATGCCGTTCTTGATCTTGAGCCGGACATCGCCGTTCGGCAGCGTCTCGACCAGCATTCCCTGGTACACCCCGGAGCTTGTCCGGACTTCATAGTCGGGGATGAACCGTTCGATCAACTGCTGGTGCATGGCGATTGTGCGGTCCCGCTCCACTTCTATAGCGAATGTCACGTCGTGGAACCCTGATTTTGCGAGCCGCACCTCGTGGTGTCCAATCGGCAGCATGTCTATGCGGAGCGTGTCGGACACCCGGTCCGTATCCGCTCTTGCGGGCGTTGCCCCGCATTCTCTGTTGTCCACGAAAACGTCCACGCCTGCCGGTTCCGTGGTTATCTCGAAGACGCCGCAGTTGCGTTCCAGGCGGAACTCCTCGACCGCCTGCCGGCCGCGGCCTACTTCCACGTCGCGGGCGGAGGGGGAGAAGCCTGCCAGTTCCACCCGGACGCGGTAGGACTTCGGCTCGACATCGCTCAATTCAACCGGCGTTTCACCTCGGAACTGGTTGTCCACGTACACGCGGGCCCCGGCCGGGATGGAGACAACGGAAAGTCTGCCCGGCAGCGGTTCCAGCGCGGCGGAGACTGTCTCCCTGAGGCCGGCGGTAAGCCGCAGGCTGCTCTTGTGCGCCCGATAGCCGTCCTTCTGGAGTTCCAGTACGACGTCGCCGGACGGTATCCGGTCCACTGTGCAGGGGGTGATTCCTTGCGAGATGCCGTTCAGGAAGACCGTTGCCCCGGCGGGCCGGGAATTGACGTCGAGCATTGCGGAGTTGGACGTGAGCGAGACCTCGACGCGCCGTGGGATACGGTCCTCGAGGGAGAGATCAATTTCCTTTGCCGAGTAGCCGGCGGTCGAAACGCGCACGCGGTGGCGTCCCAGCGGAAGGTCCGTCAGGAGAAGCGGAGTCTTCCCCCGATCGGCGCCGTCAATCTGCACCTCGGCCCCGTCGGGGTCGGAGCGGATGATGAGCAGGGCCGTCACCGGATCGAGTGAGAGGTCAATACTCACCTTCTGGCCTGCGCGCAGTTCCAACGTCCTGCGCGCAGTGCGGTAGCCTTTCTTTTCCGCGGTGACCAGGTGCGTGCCGGGTGCAAGGTCGGAAATGAGCGCAGGCGCGGAGTCCACCAGCTTGCCGTTGCAGTACACGGCCGCGCCTTCCGGTTGTGTGGCGATGCGCAGTTGCGCCGGGTCGGGCGTGATGGTCTGGCCGACGCAGTGCACCGCGGCAAGGACGCCTGCAAGGAGTTGGAGCATGCCGGCTATGGGGCTTTTCATCGCATCACCTATCGTCCCGTGTACATCCTGCGCTGGACCTCGACGAGGCGTTTCCGTGCCTCCTCGTTGCGTGTATCGGCTCTGTCGGGGATGAGTTCGCAAATGTTCTGCAGCGCCGAAGCGGCGTCGGGGAGGTCGCGGAGCTTGATCGAGCGTTCGGCCCTGAAGTTCAGGTCGTCGAAGCGGCGGTCGATCTCCTGTTTGCAGTCGGATCGGAGCTTGACGATATCGGGGTAGTCGTCCGGCTTCGGCTCGACCGTTTCCAGGTACCATTCCGCTTCTTCCAGGCGGCGCACGGCGAGTGACAGGTTTTCCAGTTTCACGTCGCGCTCTTCGTAGTGTTTGCGTCCGAGCTGGTATGCCTCGCCGGCCATCTGGCGCAGTTTTTCGGGTGAAAACTGGATCGGCCACAGGATGAGTTCGCTCTTGCCGAAGGACTCGATTGCCTCTCTTGCGCGCTTGAACTCGTCCGGTTCCAGGCGGTTCAGGACGCGCACCCGGTGCGTGCCCGGTCCTATCGTCACCGACAGGTCGTACTGTTCGAAGACACCGGGCTGTATCCCGGAATAATCGCCGCCGAGCGATCCGAATCCCGAGCCGGCGATGTCCTTGGCGAGGTCCTTGATCAGCGCCGGGTCGACCCGTTTCTCCTTGCGCACGTGGCGGTCGCCTTCGAGGTCGTCTATCTGGATTGCCAGTATTCCTGCGTGGTTGAGCGTGAGCGCATAGCGGAATATGTTGTTTGCCGTGGCCTGGACCTTCTCGTACTCGATGCTGAGGGGCAGGTCGGTGACCGGAGCGGCGGCGACGGCCGGCCGGTCCGGCTTTCTGCCCGGCTTCGACAATTTCGGCAGCCAGGCCAGAAGCGCTACGAGCACGACGACGCCCATGAGCACAAAGAGCGGGAACTTTCCGACCCTGCGTCGCGGCACCGCCACCTTGCCCGACTTTGAAAGCCCCAGGTCGACGGCGGCGCCTGTCGCTGCCGCCTGTTCCGAGGCGATCCGGTCCGAGATGACTTCAATGACCGTGTCGCCGACGGCGACCTTCGCGCCGGTCTGAACCCGCAGGTCCTGCACAGCGACGCCGTCAACGAACGTCCCGTTCGCGCTGGCCAGGTCGGTTACCCACAGGCCCTGGCCCGGTTTGAAGTAGAAGCGGCAATGGTGGCGGGAGAGGAGTGCGTCTTCGATGACGATGTCGTTCTTCGAAGAGCGCCCGAGCCTTGCGCCGCCGGGCGGGATCGTGATGACGCGTCCGGCTTCCGGGCCTTGTCGCACTTCCAGATGTGGGGAATCGGTCATGCTTGGGGGGCGATGCTAACAGCGTGCCTGAAATGGTGTCAACCGCGCGTTTGCGCTGCCGCCGGAAGCTGCCGTTCCGGGTGATGAAAGAAGGTCAAGAAAGTTCTTCCAAAACGCGGGCAAATGATGGACAATGCGCCGCGTTGGTTTTGGGAAGGTTGACTGCCGGTGTAAAAGAGCACAGGTGCTGAGAACGGCATACCATCCTTTGCGGGGCGAGAGTTTTCGCCCTCTTTCGTAGTGGCCGGAAAGAGAAAGATGCGTGGCCACAGTCCTCAAATGAGGAGTAGGTAAGATGGGGCGGAGACTGTACGTCGGCAATCTGAGCTATAGCGTGTCCAGTGACGGACTCCAGCAGATGTTTGTCCCCCACGGGACGGTGCAGACTGCGGAAGTCATCATGGATCGCGAAACCGGACGCTCTAAGGGGTTCGGTTTTGTTGAGATGGGGTCTGATCAGGAGGCGCAGGCAGCAATCCAGGCGCTGAACGGTCAGGAGATCGAAGGCCGTGCGATCGTCGTGAACGAGGCGCGTCCGAAGGAGCAGCGCTCCGGCGGCGGGTTCGGCGGCGGCGGTGGATTCGGCGGTGGCGGTGGCGGTGGCGGTGGACGCCGGGATCAGGGTGGGCGCGGTGGCCGCTCGTTCCGGTTCTAGTCCAAATCCGGATTGAAAGAGCTGAGAGACGCCGTGAGTCAATCACGGCGTCTCTCTTTTTTTTGCAGGCGTCTGAAATCTTCGGCCCATTGACGTGTAGGTCTGGTTTCTGAGAGGCTTGCCGTGGACCATGGGTACCGGAATCCTGCGGAGAACACCGAAGGGATCGTGTATGGGTTTGCGCGGCAGATTCCCCGCATGTGTCATCGCCGCTGTTTGGGCGCTGTTGGCCACGCTGTCGCCGGCGGAGCCGGGTGTCTCGGGCGAATCAGGGCCGCGGCTCGTATGTCACCGGGACGAGTTCGACTTCGGCGAGGTGGACAACGCGACTCTGATCAGGCACACGTTTGTCCTCAGGAATGAGGGAACCGGGGATCTCGTTGTGCGCGGGATCCGGTCATCCTGCGGTTGTGCGGCGGCAACTTCCACAAAGCCGATCGCAGGCCCGGGTGAAGAGATCGGCGTGGAAGTGGTGCTCGATCTGCGCGGTCGTACGGGGCCTCAGTTTAAGACCGTGACGGTGGAGACGAACGACAGGTCCCGGCCCTACAGGATGTTCTACATCAAGGGCAAAGCAGTTGCCGAACTCGCCCTTGTCCCTGCCATGGTCAACCTGGGAGAGCTCTCTCCGCGGACCAATGCCGTACGCTCAGTCATGCTTGACAGCAGGCGGCCGGGGCTGCGGATAGTCGGGGTGAGTTGCGATTCGTCGCTTGTCGAGGCCGTTCCGTGGCGTTCGGACGATCCGCGCGGGGTGGGGCTGGACGTGGAGCTCGTTCCACCGGTTCCGCTCGGGGTTCTGAAGTGCAATGTTTCGGTAATGACCGACCATCCCTCCATGCGCCATCCGCTGCTTCTGCCCGTAATGGGGTATGTGAGCGCGGACATATCGGTGATACCGAGGGAATTGCTGTTTCGCGCCACGGATACCGGGCCGGTCAGGAGGGGCGTTCTGGTGCGCGGCAACAGGAACAAGGCCTTCTCGGTCGTATCGGTTTCGCCGCCTGGCACGAACGTGAGCGTGAAAGTGACGGCCATCGGGTCAGGCCAGTACCGAGTCGACCTGATGAACCTTGACCCGGCCGGGTTTGACGGGTTTGACGTGGTGATCAGGACCGATTCCGATTCCGAACCCGAATTCAGGGTTCCGATCCGTATCGTGCAGTAGAGGCCGCCTCGGGTTTTCCGGGCGCGGTGCCGGCCGGGGTTTTCAGGCGATCCCGAGCTTCGTGTGCCGTTCCGCTATCGTGTCCGCCATCTCCTCAAGCTTGCGGTAGTCGGTCTCGGTGGGCAGACCTTTAACCATGACGGGCGGAAGTATCTCCACTTTGAGCTGCGGGATCAGCTCGGATATCTTCTCAACCGCTTTGCTGCCCCATCCGTAGGATCCGATCACTGACGCGTGCTTCAGTTTCGGCCGGAGCGCGTTGGCGAGGTGGGTGGCGTAGAAGACGGCGGGATGCGGGCCGACGTGAACGGTCGGAGTTCCTATGACAATCGTCGCGGCGTCCACCAGCGCTATCGCCAGTTTTCCCAGGTCGGTCGTCGCGAGATCGAAAAGCAGGACCTTGACGCCGCGTGCCGCGAGGGCGGATGTGAGGTGAAGCGCCATCGCCTCGGTGCTGCCGTGCATGGAGATATACGGCAAAACGACCTCGTTCCTTACGTTCTCCGACGTCCAGTCCTCGTACGCATCAAGGATGAACGTGGCATTCTTGTAGGCCGGGCCATGGCTCGGGGCGATAAGGGAGACGTTCCTGGCCTGTACCTTCTCCATGTTCCGTCGAATCACCGAGCGGAAAGGCATCATGATTTCGGCGTAGTAGCGTTTTGCCGCCTCGTAGACGGCTGCTTCATCGGTGACGAAGAGGTCGCTTGTTGCCAGATGTGACCCGAAGAAATCGCATGAGAAGAGGACAGAATCCTCGACGAGATAGGTGCACATGGTTTCGGGCCAGTGAACCCAGGGCGTGTGGATGAATTCCAGGGTCCGGTTGCCGAGGGATACTGTCTCGCCGTCTTCGACGGTTCTGATCTTCTCCGCCGGCACGCGGAGGTGGTCCTCGAGCATTCCCTTGCACTTTGGCGATGCCAGCACCGTGGCCATGGGGAAGCGGTCGAGTATGGCGGGGATGGAGCCTGAATGGTCCTGTTCGGCGTGATTGGCGATCAAGTAGTCAACGCGTTCCACGCCATGCAGTTGCTCCATCATGATGCATGTCTTGGTGGGATCGACCGTATCCACAAGCGCTGTCTTGCCGCTGCCGCGGACAAGGTACGAGTTGTAGCTGGTGCCGTCCGGCAGCGGGATCAGCGAATCGAACAGCCGCCTGTTCCAGTCCGCCGCGCCTACACAGGAGACGATCTCAGATATCTTGCGTGCTGTTGTCACGTTGTGCATCCCCTCAGCGATCGCCCGACCCGGCCGGCACGTCTGTCCGGGCCATACACGGGGCGTCGGGCCGCCGCGATCGAACTGTTATTGTGGCCGAGAAGGCCGCCATGCGCCAGAAGGAAAATTGGATGAAATGGCGAGTGGGTGGGCCTGCTTATGTGGGGTTCGGCCTGTTATCGGCTGAAGCCTCGGGATGAGTTCATCGGGTGGACGCCGACCCAACGGGCACAGCGCCAGAGGCTGTGACCTTCCCCCCGTGACTGGACAGTTCTTTAGGAGAGTCCGTGGGTGATAGTAGCCCCTCTGGTGTGGTTGTCCACCCTCTGCTCTGTCCCGTTGCGTTCCCCCCGAGGGGGGAACGCCGCGGCCGCCCAAGCGGCCCCGAATTCCTTTGGTGTCTGATACCCCAACGCGCTATGCGGCCGTTGCTCGTTATAGTCTCGCCTCCACTCCTCAATGAGCTGGCGGGCATCCGCCAGGTTCACGAACCAATGTTCGTTCAAGCACTCATCGCGCAGCTTCCCGTTGAAGCTTTCGATGTATCCGTTCTGGTTCGGCTTGCCTGGTTCGATGAAGTGCAGCTTCACGTCACGGGCATAGGCCCAGCTGTCCAACGCCGACCCGGTGAATTCCGGGCCATTGTCCATCATGATCTGCCGGGGATAGCCCCGGCTCGCTCCCAGTTCCTCCAGCGTGCGCGCCACCCGCGCGCCTCCTATCGACGTGTCCACCACCAACGCCAGGCTTTCCCGATTGAAGCAGTCTATGATCGTCAGGATCTTCAGCTTACCGCCGCTGGCCAAGGCGTCACTGACGAAATCGATGGCCCACAACTCGTTCGGCTCCGTCGGCAACGCCAGCGGTTCGCGCTCGCCGCGACTGATCCGTTTGCGGCGCCGGCGCCGCACCTGCAGCCCTTCCTCGCGGTAGATCCGCTCGATCCGCTTGTGGTTGTCGCGCCAGCCCAGTCGACGCAACCGGGCCACGATCCGGGGTGTGCCCCAGCGTCGCCGCTCCTGCGCCACCGTCCGGATCGCCGCCCGCAGCGGTCCGTCGTCCGTCGCCACCCCTGCATAGTAGAAACTGCTACGGCGAATACCCAGCAGCCCACAGCTACGCCGCACGCTCACCGGGTAGTCTTCCATCAGGTGACGTGCTGCGTCTCGCCGCGCCATGGGCGTTACCATTTTTTTGAGGCGACATCCCTCAGCATCTGGATATCCAGCGCCTGGTCGGCCACCAGCCGCTTCAGTCGCCGGTTCTCCTCCTCCAGCGACCGCAGCCGCCGCGCCTCACTCACGTCCAGACCCCCGTACTTCGCCTTCCACCGGTACAACGTGCCCTGCGCAATCCCGTGCTTGCGCAGTAGCTCGGGCACCGCCACGCCCGCTTCTGCTTCCTTCAGCACCCCAATGATCTGCTCTTCACTGAACCGCTTGCCTCGCATCGTGCCCTCCTTCGGCTACTCTAGCCACCAGAGGACTCTCTTTCAAACTGGTCCAGTTTCAGGGGAGAAGGTCAGCTGGTTGTGCAGAACCGGCGCTTCGCAAAGAAGACGAAAGTCGGCATGCGAGATCAGGGGGCACAGATCTTGTTCCCCGCTTTCCCGTACCGCACCGTCAGGTGGAAGTGACCGCTACTTGCCAAGCGGCATGGGATTGCAGAGGTTGGCTTCCGAATCGGCAACGCGGCCGCAGTTGAAACAGATATAGCGAGGCTCACGCACCAGTTCGCGTATCTCGTCTATCTTGCCCTTGCTGACGAGCACGCAAAGATGTCCCTTGTGATCGCCCTTACAGGTCTGCTGAGCAGTCATTCGTCACCTCCGTTTCTACAACGACTTGGAATACCAGATTTCCGGCTCCGTTGCCGATCCCTCGACCGCCTGACCGGCAACGAGAGTCTCCGGCTCGGACCGCATCTTTTCAACGATCGCGGCCTTGCGCGGGCCGGCCACGAGAAAGATCAGCCGGCCGGCCGTGCGAAGCAGCGCCGGCGTGACCGACACCCGGTGCGGCCCCGGGTCGCGCCGCACCGCGATGGCCATGCGGCCGACTCCGGCGCGCACATCCGCCACGCTGAAGAGCGACGCGACGTGCCCGTCTTCCCCCAGCCCGAGCAGCCCCAGCGAGATCGCTCCGCCGCCAAGCGCGAAAGCCGTCAGTTCATCGTTATACCTGTCTGCAGCCTGGTCCAGCGGCAGCTCCGTGTGCACGCGCAGAATCGCCGAATCGGCAACCCCGATGGCGGAGAGCATCTCGCGCATGTTTCCGAAATTGCTTTCCGGCGACTCAATCGTCACATACCGCTCGTCGCTTACGATGACGGACAACGACGGATCGGCCTTGAACGGGCGGCGGTGAATATGCTCGTAAAGCCCGATCGGAGTCCGCCCGCCGGACAGGATCACCGCGTGCGGTTCGGTGGACGGCGCAGTCATGTGCTCCATCATCAGCGCAAGCGCCTCGCGTTCCATCGCGCCGTATGTGTCGAATCTTCTTACTTGCATCGTAATCCTTCGGCAGAGCCGGGCACGTCAAGCGGACACCATGGAGCCGTCGCGCCCCACGTCAGGCCCAGCCGGGCAGCCAGTTCGTCCGCGCTATGCGGGCCCGGCGAGCCGAAGGCGTAGTATTCCGGTTCGATCGCCTGTTCGTCAATCTCCCTGAGAGCCGGAGTGAAAATGTCCCACGCCGCGGCAAGTTCGTCGGATCGGATGAAGAGGCTGCGGTCGCCACGGATGGCGTCGAGCAACAGGTTCTCGTAGGCTTCAGGGATCGTTTCCTCGAATGCCGAGCTGTACTTCAGGTCAAGACTGCGCGCAACCAGCTTCATTCCCGGCCCAGGCGCCTTGTTCATGATCCGGAAATATACCGCCTCGTCCGGCTGCACCCGTATCACCAGCTCATTTGTCTCCGGACACCCTTCCGCACTCCTGAAAAGACCGCCGGCCGCCGGCAGGAACTGGATGCGTATTTCCGTCATCCGCGCGTCGAGTCCCTTCCCCGCGCAGAGCAGGAAAGGCACTCCGTGCCACCGTTCGTTGTCCACCTTCAGCAACGCGGCGGCATATGTCGGAGTCCTGGATCCCGGCTTGACTGAAGGGTCCCCTGCATACCCGGGCACGGCAACGCCGCGCAAGTCCCCGGCTGAATACTGGCCGAGGACGGCGTCGGAAAGCAGCACCGGCGGCACCGCGCGCAACACCCGCACCTTCTCATCCCGGATCGAGTGCGCGTCAAGCCCGGCCGGCGGCTCCATCGCCACGAGCGCGAGCATCTGCAGAAGGTGATTCTGCATCACATCGCGGATTATGCCGATCCCGTCGAAATAGCCGGCGCGTCCGCGCACATCGAGGTCCTCCTTCCACGAGATCTGCACGCTCCGGACGTAGCGCCGGTTCCACAGTGGCTCGAAGATCACGTTGGCGAAGCGCAGGGCCAGGAGATTCTGGATCATCTCCTTTCCGAGATAGTGGTCTATCCGGTAGGTGTGCTCTTCAGCGAATACCTTCGCTATTCGCGCGGCAAGTTCGTCGGAGGACTCCCGGTCCCGTCCGAACGGTTTCTCGACCACCACGCGGGTCCAAGGTTCCTCCCTCCGGCCGCAGTGCACGAGCCCGGCCGCCGCCATCGCGCGCGACACATCCAGCACGACCGATGGCGGGATGGCCAGGTAGAAGAGCAGGCTGGCCCCGCCCGCGCCGGCGTCCCGCAGTTGCGAGTAGAGATCCAGAAACGAGTCGGACGACCCGTATTCGCCCGGAACATAGATGCAGCGGTCAAGGAACGCCTTCGTCTTCGCCGCACAGTCGTGTTCCGGCGTGTAACGGCATGTCAGGTTGGCCGCTATCCGTTCGCGAAAGCTGTCGTTGTCCAGAGAGGTCCGTGCGAAACCTGCAACATGGAAATCGGCCGGCAGCAGGCCGCGGCAGTACAGGGAGAAGAGAGCTGGATATATCTTCCTTGCCGCGAGATCGCCGGAAGCCCCGACCACGACGAACGCAAGCTGGGTCGGAAGCCCGCAAGAACCGGATCCGGCACTCACTGGGTCACCCAGCCGCCCGCGGGTTCGAGAATGACGTAGGTGGGCAGCCCCGGCACGCCATAGCGATCCATCACGGCGGCGACCTCCGGCTCCTGCGGTTTCTCGGCCTGGAACTTGACCAGCGTGAATTCCTTCATCGCCTCAGCAACCCGCGGTTCGCGGAACGTGGTCCTTTCCATCTCGTGGCAGTTCTTGCACCAGGTCGCCCAGAAGTCAAGCAGCACGGGCTTGCCCGAGCGTGCAGCGGCCGAAAGCTGCGATTCGAGGTCCGCCGCGGTCCCGCCGGCCCCGGCCCTGAGAAGCCGCGCGCCCACGCTGCCATACCACAAGGCCGTGGCAAGTATCGCTATCCCGAAAGCGTACTTCACGTAGTTCATCCACTTGCCGGGCTTGGGCAGAAACGAGAGCCCGGCGCCGGCAAACGGCCACGGGAGCCCCATCCCCGCGCCAAGCAGAAACGGCAGCGCCAGCCCGGCCGGGTTGCCGGCCGCGTAGAGATCGGCGGCAAGAACAAGCACCCATATCAGAACAGGCGCAACGCACGCGCCCGCCAGCAGAGCGGCCACGGCGCCGAGGATGAACGCGGCAGCCACCCCGCCGCCTCCGCCGCGCGGCCCAGCCGACTGGAATCGCGAGAGATCCACGTTGATGACGCCGAACATCCCGAGGGCAAGCACAAGGAACAACGCGGCTATGGCCAGGTTGAACACCGGCGACGCGTTGAGTGTTCCGAACTTAGCGCCGGTCAGCACAGCAACCACCCCGAGGACGCCGTAGGCTATTGAAATGCCCAGACCGTAAGCGCCGCCGAGGAGCAGCCCCCGGGCCCGCGACCCGCCCCGCGTCCCCGCGCCTATTATGGCTATGTTTATCGGGATCATCGGCAGCACACACGGCGTCAGGTTCAGCAGCAGGCCGCCGGTGAGAACGAAGAGCAGAATCGCCCACGGTTTGCGGGCGGGTTCAGGCGCTGCCGCGCCACTGCCCTTGAGAAAGGCCAGGAACTCGTCCGCGGGCAGAAACCCGGACACCTTCCTCGCCACCGTAAACCCGGCGGCAGTCATGGCTTCAGCGGGCGATCCAGCCGCCGTGTCCGTCGCAGTCGCTTCGCCGGATTGGGCGACGCCGGGACGAAGAACGACGGACTGGGGCCGGAAACAGATGGTCTCGCTGCAGCCCTGGAGACTGACCCGCACGACGGCGCCGGACGGTCCGGCCGCAAGGAGGGCGTGGCGGATCACGGTGTTCGACTCGAACAGGTCCTCCATCTCGCCCGTGAATGGGTCGGGCTTGCGCACGGCAGTCGGCTCGATTGAATATGGTTCGGGCGACAGCAGCGTGCCATCCACGCCGACAACCGACGTGCGCGCTGCATAGAGATGATGCTTCTCGGGAACGCTGATCGAGACCTCGATAGTCTCAATCCCGCCGGCGCCCAGGCCGCCGGCAACCGTAACTTCGAAAGGCTGCGTAGCGAACGAAACCGAGGCCGCAAACAGGGCGGCGAGAACGGCGAGCGGTCTTAGCATGGCCGACTGACCTCCTTCATCCGGCGGCGGCGCGCGCCATGCCGGCGCGCACCGCCGTGTGGAATGCTGTCTTTCCGCACTGCCGGACCTGTCTACCAGTTCTCGGCGAGCACTTCGAAATGCGCCTGCGGGTGCGTGCAGGCCGGACATATGCCCGGCGCATCGGTTCCTTCGTGAACGTAGCCGCAGTTGGCACAGCGCCAGATCACCCTGCTGCTCTTCTTGAACACCATCCCCGTCTCAATGTTCTTCGCAAGCGCGAGGTACCGCTTCTCGTGCTGTTTTTCGGCAACTGCGATCGCCTGGAAAACGTCGGCTATCTGCACGAAACCTTCCTTGCGCGCCTCGGAGGCGAAACCGGGGTACATCTCGCTCCATTCGTAGTGCTCGCCGGCGGCGCCTGCAAGCAGGTTGTCGCGCGTCGCTGCAATCACGCCGAACGGGAAGGCGCCGGTGATCTCAATCTCGCCACCTTCCATGAACTTGAAGAGTCGCTTGGCGTGTTCCCTTTCCTGGTTCGCCGTCTCCTCGAAGATGTTCGATATCTGCACGAAACCTTCCTTCTTCGCCGCGGACGCAAAGTACGTGTAACGGTTCCGCGCCTGGGATTCGCCGGCAAACGCCGCCATCAGGTTTCTCGCCGTGTTTGTTCCCGCAAGTTTCATCTCCTGCGTACCCTCCTTGTTTCTTCGCGCGCCGCAATGGCGCGCAAACACTTTTCCACGCTGCGCGCAACGCCTGCCCTGGCCCCGCGTCGCAGCGCCCGCGGGGATGACAAAAACGACTTGCCCCTTCAGCCGCCGCGTCGCGCGCGGAGCGCCCGTCTGAGGTCCGAAATGCGCCGCGGGCTGACGCTCAAAGTCTTTATGCCGATATCCGTGAACATCGCGGCGTTGCCCGCCTCGCCGGCAATCTCACCGCAAACGGACACCTCCCGTCCGCGTGCCGCACCGGCGGCCACAAGCGACTTCACCACACCCCAGAACAGAGGGTGCGACGTGCTGACCTCGCCGGAAACCTGCTCGTTGTTCCGATCCGCGGCGAAAAGGTACTGAATAAGGTCGTTCGTCCCGATGCTTGCGAAGTCCGCCTCGCGCAGTATCGCTTCCGCATCAAGACACGCGGACGGCACTTCGAACATTGCACCGTGCGAGACCCCGCCCGTTTCAATGCCGTGGACTGCCGCAAGGAACGCCTCCCGCAGCCGGACAAACTGAGCCGCGTCTATGATCATCGGGTAGAGCACGGCAACAGGCCCCTCGCGCGATGCCCTGGCTATGGCCCGGGCGTGGGCGGCAAGCACATGGGGATGTCGGAGTAGCAGCCGCGCGCCCCGCATCCCAAGGGCCGGGTTCTCTTCCGGCAGGGATTCCAGCCCGGGCGCCGGCTTGTCGCTGCCTATGTCGGGCAACCGGAACACTACCTTCTTCCCCTCCATCGCGCGGACAACGCTGACATACCGGGAGAACAGCTCCTCTTCCGAGAGCATCCGGTTGGCGGCAATCAGTTCGAATTCCGTACGGTAGAGGCCGATCCCGTCGGCCCTCATTTCAAGAGCGAGCGCTGCGTCGCCGGCGAGGTTGATGTTCGCCATCACTGTGACGTCGGCCAGCGGAGCTTCCGGCGCCGGCACGCGCAGCCGCGCCGATGCCCGGGCAGTCACCCGCGCGAGCGTCTCCTCGCTCGGCCAGACGACCACTTCACCCGAATCACCGTCCACCATGATCTCGGCGCCGCAGTGGACGTGCTTCCGTATCCCCTGCACGCCGCCGACGGCCGGAATTCCGAGGGCGCGGGCAAGAATGGCCGCGTGCGAGCTGGGGCCGCCGCGCTCGGCAACAAATCCGAGCACATGGCCGGTGTCGAGTTCGAGC
>Ga0194111_10005039_pt1 | contig 15263 bp, 13 predicted proteins | sample TA2KigC300mmetaG_FD_146194 | JGI IMG/M metagenome (GOLD analysis project Ga0194111, IMG submission 146194) | Freshwater microbial communities from Lake Tanganyika, Tanzania - TA2015033 Kigoma Deep Cast 300m | ecosystem: Environmental > Aquatic > Freshwater > Lake | place: Tanzania: Lake... | reverse complement strand
CACCATGGCCGGTCTGACAAACTTTTCAAAAATGCGCCTCCCGTCGGCGTGATCCGGGATGTTGCTTATGGCGGCTGCCAGACGCTGCAAAAAACCCTCCTCCAGGTTGTCCGGAAAGAGTTTTCTGGCCATCTGCAGGGCGCGGCCGGCGTACTGGATTACCTGCACCGTCTCGATGCCGGATAGTTCATCAAAAAACCAGCCGCAACTGGTATACATCAGCATGGCGCAACGCTGCACCTCCAGGAGCCGGAGAACCTCGCGCAACTCGTGTTTTTCCGGCTGCCGGTGGGCGTAGTGACCCAGAAAGGCCTGGATCGTGTCCAAGGAGCGGTTCTGGATGACATTAAGATAGTGGTTGCGGGCTGTCCAGGGATCGGTAAACCAATCCAAGGCCTTTTTTTCATAAAGATCAGCCAAGTTATCCCGCAGCCAGTCCAGGGCCTCCCGTAAGGGCTGGCGCCAGCCCTGATGCCAGCCATGATTCATACCGGTGTTGCAGCCGCAGTCCCGCCACCAGCGTTCGACGCCATGGACGCAGCTCCAGGAGGAATTTTCGAAGATCTCAACTTCCATCTCAGGCGGATAATTGGCCAGGTACTCTCCGTAGTTGGTTAAGCGCACCCCTTCTTTTCCCTCGATGTATTTCAAGGCATACGACAGGGCCATCTCTCCCTGCCCGCGGTGGTGGCCGAAGGTTTCCCCATCCGTGGCAATGTGAATAATTTGTGGCCATGGACGCTCGGGGGATATGGCGCCCAGGAGCCTCTCCGCCAGATACTCTCCCCGGGTCAAGAGCTCTCCAAAGGCCACGGCCTTGGAGATGGGGCCGTCGTAGAAAAAAAGGGCGATGGTCCGCCCAGAGGGTAACTTTTGGAGGTAGGCCCGGGTGGGGTCGATGCGCTCGCCGCTGACATCCTCCCAGGGGCCACCCTCCAGGGGCCTGATGCACCGGGCTTGCCGGGGGGCCAGGATGCTGAATTTAATACCCATGTCGGCCATGATGTCCAGGGTTTCCAGGTCCACCGCGGTTTCCGGCAGCCACATGCCCTCGGGCTGCCGCTGGAACCGGCGCCGAAAATCCTGCAGTCCCCAATAAATCTGGGTGTATTTATCCCGGCTGGTGGCCAACGGCATGATCATATGGTTGTAGCATTGGGCCAGGGCCGAGCCATGCCCGGCAAACCGGCGCTGGCTGAGCTGGTCCGCTAACAGAATACTGGCATACACCTCCGGGGCCTTCTGCTCCAGCCAGGCCAGCAGGGTGGGGCCGAAGTTAAAACTGATGTTAGCGTAGTTGTTTGGTATTTCAATGATTTTACCGAATCCGTCCAGAATCCGGGAAGCGGCGTTGGGGGCGTAACACTCTGCGGCTATCCTTTCATTCCAATCATGGTAAGGGTAAGCCGAATCCTGTAATTCAATATCCTCCAGCCAGGGATTTTCCCGGGGAGGTTGATAAAAATGCCCGTGTATACAAATATAGCTTTCCATATATATTATTCCATTTCCCTACTCAAACAGATACAGGAGAAAGGCGCCAAGGTAATGTCATCTCCCTCCAGATAATCATCGGTCCCCAGAGCCGGCGCGCCGGGACCGGCCCAGCGGATATCGGCGGAATCCAGGCGGAGCCGCCAGACCCCGGCGGGCGTGGGAGCCGGTAATGATTGAGGCTTGTCACTGAAATTTAAGATAACGCCATAGTGCTGCTCGTCGTTTCCATACAGGAGGCTGAGAGCGGCCTGGCGGTGATGGACGGTTACCAGGGGGTACGAGCCGCCCAGATCCACTTTCTCGATCATCTCCCGGCGCAGCCTGAAGAGGAGCTGATAAAAGCGCCGCAACACCTGGTGGCGGCCCCTCTGCTGCAAAACGGGATTGGGGCGGCTGCGCTGAAACGTTTCCGGGTCCTGGGGGTCCGGCGGTTCTTGCTGCCACCCGAAGGCAGCGAACTCCTGGGCCCGGCCCCGGCGCACCGCCTCGATGAGGTCCGGATCGTCGTGGCTGACAAAATAGAGAAACGGGGCGGTCTCTCCATACTCTTCACCCATAAAGAGCAGCGGGGTGAAAGGGGAAAGAATCACGGCCGCGGCGGCCAGTTTCTGGCCCTCAAAGGAAGTCAGCCGACTCAGGCGCTCCCCCAGGAGCCGGTTGCCGATCTGATCGTGATTCTGGGCAAAGGCCACAAAACGGCAGGGCAGGATATCCCGGGAGGAAGAGCCGTGCCGGCGCCGGCGATAACCGGAATACTGCCCGGAGTAGATAAAACCCTCGCGATAAGCCTTGGCCAGGTGCTCCAGGCCGCCGAAGTCTTCATAATAGCCGTCCCGTTCCCCGGTGAGCAGAACCCGCAAGGCATGGTGGAAATCATCCAGCCAGTGGCAATCCAGGCCATAGCCGCCCACCTCCGGCGGTCTGAGGTGTTTGACGTCGTTAAGGTCGCTCTCCGCCATCAGGTAGACCCGGCGACCCAGACGGGCCGCCTGCTGATGCACCGCGGCACCCAACTCCGCCAGGAACGGCTGGGCCGAATTGTCCATGACGGCGTGCAAAGCATCCAGCCGCAAGGCGTCGATGTGAAATTCCTTTATCCAAAAAAGGGCGTTGTTGATAAAATACTCCCTCACCCAGTCGCAATAAGCCTGGTCATAATTGATGGCCTGGCCCCAGGGGGTCCGGTAACAGTCGGTAAAATAGGGTCCGAAATCCCCTAAATAGTTTCCTTCGGGACCCAGGTGGTTGTAGACCACATCCAGGATGACGGCCAGGTTCAGGCGGTGGCAGGCGTTCACCAGCCTTTGCAGCCCCTGGGGGCCGCCGTAGGAGTTGTGCACCGCATAAGGATAGACCCCGTCATACCCCCAGTTGCGGTCTCCGGGGAACTGGGCCACCGGCATCAACTCAATGGCGGTGACGCCCAATTCCTGCAATTCCCCTAAACGGGGGATGATGCCGTCGAAATCGCTCTCCGGAGTGAACGTCCCCACGTGGAGTTCGTATATCACATAGTCCTGCAGGGAAAGGCCGATCCAGGTCTGGTCTTCCCAGGGAAAGTCCAGACTCACCACCTGGGAAGGCCCGTGCACCCCCTCGGGTTGCCATCGGGAGGCCGGGTCGGGGCGGTCCAGCTCCCCGTTTAGACGGTAATAATAGAGGCTTCCGGGGGATATCCTTTCGAACAGGCCGAAAAAATAACCCCCCGCCTTTTTCAACGGGAGCAGTCGCTCCAGGGGAGAAAGCACCCTGACTTCTACGGTCTCGGCCCTGGGAGCCCAGACGCGGAAGGCGCAACGGTTCTCATCCTGATAACTGGCCCCGAGTATCTCAGAAAACCTCACGACACACCTCCGACTCCCCAAAAAGACGGCCTGTTGGTTGCGGGGTGCAGGGCATGATGGCGTACACGCCGGGAAAGGGGAAAAAATTAGAAGTTGGCTGGAAAGTTGCGTAACTACGATTCAGCGAGTTTCGGTTAACGTTATTTCAGATAGATTACTGAAAAATAGCTCATCGGTTGTGGGCGGCAGAAAGCAGCCATCATCGCCTCAGGCAGTCTTGGTGAAGGCGATTATAGCAAAAAATCTTAAAATTGACAACTTCTCCTTACTTTACAAGGACAGGACAAATGCTTAATTACAGGAAAGGTCCATGACCTAGGGGGCCCCCCCGATGATTAAAATCCCCCCTGACCTCCCTTTAGAAAAGGGGGGAATTGAGGTAGACTTTAAAAGTCCCCCTTTTGTAAAGGGGGATTTAGGGGCAATACTGTTCACTTAAGCTAAAAGCAAGATTACTGGTGGCACAGGCTTTCCAGCCGGATCGAGATCCTGTGCAAGGCGTGCCCGGCCCGCCCTCCGACTCATCTGCGTGCCCCAGTTTCCCTATTTTCGACCTGGTGCTCTGGTGGACTCCGGGCAAGGGAACAATACCATTTTTATCAAGATTAAGGAGAAAACCATGTCGCAGCTTAAACCAGGGGATCAAGCCCCGGATTTTACTCTCACCGATCAACAGGGACAGACCGTCACCCTGGCTGATTTTCAGGGGAAAAAAATACTGCTGTTCTTCTATCCCAAGGCCTTGACCTCGGGATGCACCAAGCAGGCCTGCAGCGTCCGGGACGCCCGGGAGGAGTTGGCGGATTTGGGGGTGATTGCCCTGGGCATAAGCCCGGACCCGGTGGACTTGCAGAAGAAATTCGCGGGCAAGCACACCCTCGGGTTTCCCCTGCTCTCGGACCGGGACCACGCGGTGGCCTCGGCTTACGGCGTCTGGGGCGAAAAATCCATGTACGGTAAGAAATATGAAGGCATCATCCGCTCCGCCTTTCTCCTGGACGAGGATGGCAGGATCATCCAGGCCTGGTATAAAATCAGCCCGGAGCAGACCGTGCCCCGGATGAAACAGGCCCTGGCCGGGGGGTGAGGGAGAGACAGGAAAAAGGGAAAAGGGAAAAGGGCAGAGGGAAGAGGCGTCGGTAATGCCAGGCCGCTATAGGGCGGCTCGTGGCCGGCGACATGGCCTGCACGGCACGCCCTATAAGCCCGGATCTTTGAAGCGTGGACTTCGAACTTTGCACAGGTTTTACGAGTTATACCACGTTCGGTTTGGAATCCAACCCTCTGGTATCTCAACTATCTAAAAATAGACAATATTTTAACCTGAAACTGGAAACCGGAAACGGTATTAGAGGGAAAAAATTTTTTCGGCGCCTTCGTTCCAGCCCTGCCAGAGGAAATCATCCAGGCGGTTATCTGCCAGGACACGGAAGGCATACCTGGCCTGCTCGATATAAAAAGCGCAGTACGGCGCCGGCGCCGCCATAGTTCCTGTGGTGGTATAGACTTCCGCAGGGCAGGGGGAGCCGCAGAAATGGCGGATGGCGCAACTGCCACAGGGCTCAAAGTCTTCCACCTTTCTGGTAGTGACCGGTCGGAAAGCCACGGAATCGAGCACTTCCGGAAGATCATCCTGAAAAACATTCCCTCCTTTGAACTCCGGCAGGCCGATGAATTCACTACAGGGGAAGAGGTCGCCGTTGGCCGCCAGGGCTAAAAAGCAACGCCCGCCGCCACACGGGGAGATATCGCACATCAGCCGACGGGCCGTGGGCGCGGCGATGGCCAGGAGAATGTTAGCGAAGTTGGCGATGACGAGTTTCCGGCCGGTCTCCTGATAGAGTTCCCAGGTGCGGTCCAGGGCCTTGATAAAGCGCTGGGCCAACTCATGGTCCTCCGGTTTTAGCTGCCGACCGCCCGGCTGGGTGCAGCGCACCGGGTTGAGCAGGGCCATATCAACTCCAACACCATGAAAAAACTCGACAATATTAGTGAGATGTCCCACGTTTGCCTGGGTCACGGTGCAGATGACGCTGTAGTTGGCATACCCGGTCAGTTTTTTTAAAACTTCCGTTACCTGGCCGAAAACGCTTTTCCTACCCCAGGTCTGCCGGGTCCGGTCATGGAGCGCGGCCAGATGCGCGTCCAGGGAAATTCCCAGGCTGACGTTGTGCTCCCGGATGAAATCGAGGGCCCCATCATCCAGCAGGGTGGCGTTGGTCTGGATGCCGAACCGGAAGTGTTGACCGAATTTCTCTATGGCGGCAAAGATGACATCTTGTCGGAGCATGGGTTCACTGCCGTGAAAAATAATCTGGGGTAGGAACACCCCGGCCTGCTGGTCGGTCTGAAAATACCCGGCCAGGATTTCCAGGGCTCGGAACACGTCCGCGACAGGCATATCCGCCCCGGAGCGGCGCATGTCCTCGGGCAGGTAACAATAATGACAATTGAGGTTGCAGCGCTCCGTGGGGTTAAAATAGACCGCCGAGGGCTTCAGGCCGAAACGCAGGGCCTGCATTTCCGCCTGCAACCTGTCCTGGTGCGACGAAAAGGCCTGGGCCAGTTCTTCTCCCAAAAGGAAGGATGCCGCCTGATTTCGGGGCGCCAGGGTCCAGAAGGCGCTGTCAGCCTGGATCACCGCCACATAATCGGAGTGGCCGATATCACAAAGGTCAAACCGGGGGCCCGGCCCCACATTGACCCGGGCCCCGTGAGGGTTAAGAGCGGAATTCAACGATAATACCCCTTTAGGAATTTTTCTTATCCAACAGAATGTAATGGGCAAGACCGGTATTGTCACCGTTCAGCCCGCAACTGTAACGGAAACCGAAGGGTTTGGGCTCCCTGGAAGTAATTTGTGCCTCGTACCTCTGATTGTGCTTTCCCATTGTTTGTTTTTCCTCCTTTTTTTGAATAGTTCTAAATAAATAAGGGAGTCCCGTACGTAGACGGAACTCCCTTTACCATCGGCAGCTCAGTTATCGGCAGCAAGCAGGTCTTCTGGCTTTCGGCTCAACCGGGCCTGATCAGCCTTCCCATGAAGGTTAACCTACACAGTGGCCGGGTTCTATCCCTTGATCAGCCCGTCCCCGATTACAGCGGCGGGACCGCCACGGACTTGCACCGTGTTCCGAGATGCTTACTGAATCATTTATACCTCATTTTTAAAAGTATTGCAAGGCCAATAATCCTAAAATTTTTCTCCCCTGGAAGGCGATGACTATTTTTCATCATTTTCCGCCAGACAGGGGGGCAGCGTAGTCGTCAGTTTATCCGGCCAGCTATAGGCGCAGTGGTAATAAAAAGGGTCGTCAATGAAGCAGACGCTGAATTCCTCATAAATCAGATAAGCGCAGCGGAAACAGCACTCCGGCAACTCGTCTTTGAGACAGAAGGGCACGCTGTGCTGCCCAATGCGGAACTCTTCAGGCTTAATCATAAATTTTTTCCAGTGTTGAGAGGGATTATTTCTGATCAGTTTTCTGGCTAGACATGATCTCTAAGGCTAGCGGTCCTGTTAGGTCCATCCACCACCATTTCCGCGCCGAGGGGCAGGATGAAGTTGTCCGGCTGGTGGCCGGCGGGCAGGCCGGCCAGGACCGGAATCCCTAAAGATTTCCCCATTTCGGCGAATAGCTCCCAGACCTGCTGTTGTTTGCCGCAACAGGTGAAACTTCCCAGGACCATGGCTTTCAGACCGGAGAGGCTGCCGGACAAACGGAGGTGCTGCAGCAGGCGGTCCAGGCGGTACGGGGCCTCGTTGTGGTCCTCCAGAAACAGCACCTGACCGGTCAGGGAAAGGGCAAAGGGCGTGCCCAGGAGATGGCAGATGGTGGTGAGGTTGCCGCCGATGAGAGGGCCACAGGCATATCCAGGGGCCAACACCTGGAGGTCCCGGAAGCAGACGCAGGATGGCTCCGGCCGGGTAAGCACCCGGAAAAAGTGGTCCCGGGCCCGGCTTGATATCTCCCCCAGGTGGGCCACGGTGGGCCCGTGAAAGGTGACCACCCCGGCTTGCTGGGTAAAGCGGCACAACAGATTGGTAATGTCGCTGAAGCCGATAAAATACCGGGGACGAGCCGCCAGCAGGGAGTAGTCCAGGTGCTCTAAGATCCGGAGGGTGCCGTAGCCCCCCCGGGCGCAGATTATCCCTTTAACCTCGGTGTCCAGGAGGGATTGCTTTAAAAACTGGCAGGCCTGCAGATCGGCATCACCTTGAAAAGGCCGGGGCATAAAGATTTCCGGACCATGAGACAGGCGGAAGCCCCACTTTTCCAGCCAGGCGGCCCCGGCGGCAAACAGGTCCGGGGCCACCGGGCTGGCCGGGGCCACCACGGCCAACCGGTCCCCCGATTTTACCGGGGCCGGCCAGATGATGGCTTTTTTCGAATAGCTTGACGTCGGTTCCGGAGTCATAAGAACATTTCCCTGGCAGGCGCCAACCTCCAGTTCTGTGCCATCGCTGCGGCGACCTGGAGGTCGGCGCTGCTATCGGGACACATCGCCGCAGTAACGCAAATAGCTTGTTAACTGTCTTATCTTAACGTATTATAGCTGAAACAGGCAAGACTGAATGGCATGGATATGAGTAACAGTGTCAGAGGGGGCAACCACTCTGTTCTCATTGCGGCGGTATTTCTTCTGTTCCTGGCCCTGGGAACTTTTTTCCGGCTCTATGGCCTGGGGGACCGGAATCTGTGGACGGACGAGGCCTGGGTGGCCGTGGCCGCGACCCAGCCCACGCCGGCCCTGGCCTGGCAGGAAGGCAAGTCCACCCCGCCCCTTTACCTGCTGACGGTATGGCAGATGGCGCAGTTAGCCGGGAAGAGTGAGGCGGTCCTGCGTTTCACCTCAGTGCTGTTCGGCCTGGGCGCCCTGCTGCTGTTCTGGCCACTGGCCCGAGCTCTGCTTCCTCCCGGCGGGGCCCTGGCGGCCTTCGCCCTGGCCGGCGTTTCCACCCGCTGGGTTTATTTTTCCAAGGAATTGAAGCAGTACAGCGCCGATATGTTCTTTGCCGTGCTGGTCTTTTTCCTGGTGGAAAGACAATTGCGCCGGCAGGGTCAGGGCGGCTGGCTGCTCTTTACCCTATTGCTGGCCCTGGGTTTGGGTTTTTCCCACCCCTTGATTTTCCTCCTGCCGGCGGCGGGGTTAGTGTTGTGGTGGCAGCTCCCTCAGGCCAGACGAGCCGTATTTTTCTCCTTTGTCGCTGTCGGCCTGATTTTTCTTTCGTACTATTGGTTTTTCTTTCGCGGCCAGGTAGACCCGGAACTGCTGGTGTACTGGCAGGCTGATTTCCCCCCGCTAACCTCGGCCAGGGATTTCCTGGTGTGGTTGGCAGCGGCCTGGAACCGTTATGTGGGTTATTTTTTCCTCTACTGGAGCAAACCCTTCGGTTGGCTTTTTCTCATTACAGGGCTGGTTTATTTTACCAGAAGTTCCAACTCCCGGGTCATCTGGTATTTCCTGGTGCCCATACTGACCACCCTGGCCGCAGCCCTGGCCCACCGTTATCCTTTCATGGGCCAGGCCGGGGGGGTGCGCCTGATGATGTTCACCGCGCCCATGCTCTTTCTGGTGGCCGGGGCCGGGATCATGGCTGTTTTTGCCTGGCTCTGGCCGCGTCAGAAACTCCTGGGGATCGCCTTGGCCGCAGTGGTGATCATGTCCCTGCAGCCGGTGCAGCTCTGGCAGGAGAATCTCCGTCCCCAAATGAACCGGGAGGAAATTGTACCTCTCGTACGGGAGCTTGAGTCCCAGTATCGGCCCGGAGATCTGATCTATGTTTATTATTTTGCCATCGATCCCTTCAAGTTCTACCATCAAGGGCTTCGGGAGCAGGTTATCTGGGGCCAGTCCTGCCATGATAACTGCCTGCCCCTCCCGCCTGAGGATCTGAAGCAGGTTGACCGGCTGTGGTTGATCTTCTCCCATTTTGAGACCCTGGAGGATGTGGACCGATTCATTGAAAATCTCTTGGGAGAGGGTTGGACCCGGCACCTGGCTCGCTATGAAACCGGCGCAGCCTTGTTCTGTTATTACCAGAACCGATAAACTAAAATATTGGGCCGAAACGACCATGGCCGATTGGGGCCGCCCCTGAGTATTAAAATCCCCCCTGCCACCCTTTAAAAAAGCTATGCCTTACCCACAAGTTTATAAAAGGTGGCCAAACACAGCTTGGCGGAATATTGGGTTTCCAAGTGCAACTTGGGAACTAGGATGGGAACAAGGGGGAAATAAGGTGGATTTTTTACCGTCCCTCTTTTGTAAAGGGGGAATTGGCGGGATTCTTACGGTAAAACCCTATACGGGTCTTATTCCCCCAAAATCCTGGAGATTTCTCTCTGCAGTTGGGAAACTCGAAAGGGCTTATCAATCATGCCGGCCACTCCGGCTTCCTGAAAGCGGTTGATCTCTACCTGGCTGAAAAACCCCGAAGCCACGATTACCTTTACCTCGGGAGAAATGGTCTGCAGTTGATGCAGCAGTTCGTAACCATCAATCCGGGGGAGATAAAAATCACAAATGACTATGGCAATATCCTGGTGCCGCCGCCGGAATAGCTCCACGGCCTCATCGCCATGGGAAGCCGACAAGACCTCAAATCCCAAGTGTTCCAGGAGCTCCCGTCCCAGGGTCAAGATCAACGGGTCATCATCCACCAGCAGCAGGATCCTGGTCTCCTGGAGTGGTAATATATAATTATCAGACACTTGACAAAAACCGCCCCAAAGTCCGTTACTCTGCGGCCATGGCCTAGTCTGAGCCAAACCGCCGATAATCGTGTTGTAGGGTGTAAGAGAAAACGGGTAGGATAATGGGGGGTATTGTATATCGGAAGAAACGAAAAAACCAGTTTTTTTTCAGCATTGTAGTGAACCCGACCAGCTCGTCATCTCTAAAACGCAATAAAATCCCGTCCTCTGTGATCCCGGTTTCTGTTGCTGGTTGGGGATGACGGAAGCTGATGTAGAAAAGATCGGCTTCTGGGTCGAAATCCATCCGAAAAAGGGTGCGAGTTAAATCCGCCATCCCCCTTAAGCCGCCCCGGCCTTCACCTTTTCCTCCAAAAGATTACCCAACATAGTCAGATGCACCTTCTCTTCCTGGGCCACCTGGCGCAGAAATTCCCTGGTGGCCAGGACCTCGGCCTTGTCGGCAAAACGGACATACAGGTCCAGGGCCTGGGTTTCCAGCATCATGGCCACATCCAAAGCGCCCAGCAGAGTTTGCATGTAGGGCGCGTTTTTCTTGAGAAATTCCTCTACCCGATAGCCGCCCTCCATGACGTCGGTATCCACGGAAGATTCCAGGACGGCCACATCCTTGCCGGGGTTCACCTGTCGATAAAATTCGATGAATTTCTGCTTGTGCAGGTCCGAGACTTCCACCATCTTGGCGAAAAGCTGCTGCACGTCCTTGTCCTGGGCCTGGACCAGCAGGGTCTCATAAAACAGCTTCAGGCTCTCCTCCATGCCAATGGCCAAAGCGGCAATTTCCGCCGGGGTCTCGTCGCCCCGGACCAGGTCCAGGTTCAGTTCTTCCGGACCGCTGGCCTTGTGGCCCTGCCAGGCCTTGATGCCGCCCTTGAGGTTGTAGACTTCCTTAAAGCCGTAGCCGTTGAGCAGTTGGGCTGCCACCCGGCTGCGGCCGCCGATGGCGCAGTAGGCGATAACCGGCTTATCCTTGTCCAGTTCGTCCAAGGAATCCCCCAGTTGGCTCAAGGGGATGAGTTTGGCCCCGGGCAGGTGCTCTTCCTCATATTCCGAGGGCTGGCGCACGTCCAGCAGGGTGTATTCGCCCTCCGGCTGTTCCTGGATGAATTTCTTTGCCTGTTTCGAATCAATGGCATCAACGAAGGAAAATAATTTTTTCAGTTGGATCATCGGTTAATCGTCCTTATCTCAAGCTTCCTCGAGTTCCCCCGAAATCTGGAACTTCTGCATAAACCGCCGATCGATATAGTCTTTGAGCTTAAAAGCCAGAGGACCGTCGAAAACGAGTTGTTTTCTCCGGAAAATAGCCCGGCCGTTACCCAGATTAAATATGAGGAGATAGGCTCCCTGGGGTTTGAACCGCCACATGACCCGGTTTTCCAGGGCGGCCTGGAGGTTGTGCAACAGGATGGGGTTCTGCCGGACGGCATAGACCCCCACCTTGTCCAGGGGCTGGGGCTGGAAGTAAATACAGTCGCCGCCGCCGAAGATTTCCGGATGGGCCACCGATTGTAGAAATTCGTTGACCAGCAGGCCGCCGTCCGGGCCGGTGGGGAGGCCGGAATCGTTAAAGAGCGGGGAGGGTCGCACCCCGAGAGCCAGGAAGATCATATCAAAGGGGAGCATTCGCCCGTCCTGGAGGACGGCCACATTGGTTTGGACCTCCCGAAGGCGGGTCCCCTCAATGACCTTCACCCCCCGTTCGGTGAGGGAGGCCAGGGCCAGGCTCCTGACTTTGTCGGGGAAATCTCCCATCAAGCGCCGGCCGGCCACCAGAGTGATCTCGGCCCTGCCCCCCAGATCGCTGGCCAGGCGCACGAGATTGCCGGTAATCTCCAGCCCCGCGGGGCCGCCCCCGGCAAGCAGGATGTGGTGCATCTTTTTGGTGAGCCGGTCCCGGATGAATTTCTGGGCCTTAAGAAGCTGCTCGATGGGTTTGACCGTGAATACGTTGGCGTCCGGGGCGATGGGCAGGTCGTGGGTGGGAATGCCGCTGCCGGTGTTGAAGGAGACCACGTCATAGGGCACCTCTTCCCCGGAGGCCAGGACCAGTCTTTTTTCCCCGGGCCTGACCTCAACCACCACCCCTTGGAGGAAACGGGCCCCCGCAGCCTGGGCCATCTTGAGAATGTTGAACCGGATTTCCTGGGGCCGGTAGGTTCCGCCTAACATCCCTGGACCCATGCCGGAATAGTAATGATGCGAGGCGGGACCGATGAGGGTGACCTCATGGCCCCGTTCGATGAATACCTTGAGTTCTTTCAGGCAGGTCAGATGGGCATGCCCACCCCCCACTAAAACCAGATGCTTGCCCATAATCAGACTTTCACTGATCCTTCCAGGGCCTGGTTGCCCTTTTCGGTGGTGAGAAAGTTATCCACGGTGGGTCCCACAAGCCCGGCGCTTCGGTAATATTGGCCGGGGATAACTCAGCGGGATGGGAGAATATAATCAACCGACTGCCAACATAATCCTCCGATCGGACCACCCTCATGGTGGTTTCGGCCTCAAAGACAGGGACCGTCTCCCCTGACCGGGTCAGACGGGGTTGGAACGCCAAATTCTCATCCATGGCTATTCTTCACTGGTTGAAAATTCAGAAAGTATTTCCTCCCTCACCCTGATCCTTTCCCTTTGAGGGGAGAAGGAAAAGGGGAAAACTTGTGACAAGCAAAATAAGTAACTTTAATAAACTTTACTCAGCTTGTGACCCATTGTATCATAACTTCATTACAGATGAGTAAATTATCCGCTGAGGATATTTAACGCTACTTCACTATCATCATGTTGGGAAACTTAATATTAGATATAATGGTCACAAGCAGATAAATGTCCAAGGGGGCGGCGTCCTGCGGACCTACCGCTCCCCTTTGACGACGGATGCCGCGAAGCCGCTTATTTCAAGCGAGGATCGATGTTTCCCGGACCCCCGCAATCTGGGGTGTAACAGGCTACGTCGCGAAATTCACAGTCCTTTTTGCATTGCGGGCAGGTCTGGGGGGGAAGTTGGGCGGTCACGGTATAGCCACATTCGCTGCATTTCCAAACCCCCTGGGGCGTCGCGGTGGTGCTCATGGGTTATCTCCTTTAGTAAAGATTATGGGTTACATAACATAATGATGCTCAATCAGGCCTGGCCGCCTAGCCTCTGTGGTAACATAAAAACACAGAAGTTTTATAATTTCTGGCAGGATGCTCTAGCCGATCTGAATATTTCCCCCTTTATATTAGTCAGTTCGGGAAAGCAAATCAAGTCACTGTCAGAAAAATAAGCCCATTGCCGTGAACGCCAGACTTTTGCTGCTTTTCAGCCGCTATCCGACGCCGGGGAAGGTCAAAACCCGGCTCATACCTGGTTTGGGGGCCGAGGGTGCGGCCAGCTTGCAACGTTGTTTAACTAGGCATATTTTGGGAGTGGCGCGCCGATTCGTCGAGACCGCTAAGATCGATCTAGAGGTCTGGTTTGATGGTTCCCGGATCACTTTGATGCAACGGATGTTCGGGATGGAATTCTGCTACCGGCCCCAGGGAGGGGGTGATTTGGGCCAGCGCATGGTCCAGGCCTTTGCCGCCGCCTTCGGGCAGGGGAGACGCCAGGTGGTGCTCATGGGCTCCGACTGCCCCGAAATCTCGGAAGCGCTCTTGGCCGAGTCATTTTTTCTCTTGGAGGGATATGATCTGGTATTGGGACCGGCTAAGGATGGGGGCTATTATCTCATCGGCCTAAGGACTTGGCACCCCGAACTCTTCCGGGACATCCCCTGGGGAACCGGGGAGGTTCTGGAAAAAACCCTGGCCGCAGCCCGCCGCCTGAAGCTGCCGGTTGCCCTGCTGGAGTCCCTCACGGATATTGACCGCCCTGAGGATCTGGCAGTCTGGGCGAGAATCAGCCAAAGGAGTGGAGATGTCTGATCCCGGGCGTATTTCCACGGTTATCCCGGCCCTTAATGAAGCCGGGCATATCGAGGCCACCGTCCGGAGCCTCAAAGCAGACCCCGAGACGGAAATCATTGTTGTGGACGGCGGCAGCACTGACGCCACCCCCTCTTTGGCGGCCGCTGCGGGGGCCCTGGTCCTGACCACCCCCAGGGGCCGGGCCCGGCAGATGAATTCCGGGGCCAGGGCCGCCTCCGGGGAAATTCTGTTCTTTCTGCATGCCGATACCCTGGCGCCGCCGGAATATGCTGAGGCCATCCGCCGGGCCCTGCAAACCCCCGGAGTCAGCGCTGGGGCTTTCAGCCTGGATATCGCCGGTAATTCCCCGGGTCTTAAAGCTGTGGCCCGCATCACCAACCTGCGCTCCCGCTGGCTCCACCTACCGTACGGGGACCAGGGCCTGTTTCTGCCCAAGAAGCTCTTCCTCCGCCTCAAGGGCTTTCCGGAGCAGCCCATCATGGAAGATTTCGCCTTCATCCGACGATTGCCGCGCCACGGCCGCCTAGTGACTCTGCCACAAACCGTGCTCACTTCCGGGCGGCGCTGGCAGCAGTTGGGCCTCTGGCGGACTACTCTGATCAATCAGCTGATAATTTTCGGCTATTATGTGGGCGTCTCCCCCATCACCCTGGCCCGACTCTATGGCTGCAGCGGCCTTTCCATCCCAAACGATCATGGACGCTTTGGGCAACCCCTGGAATGAAAATCTTACCGTAGGACCCGGAAAGCTAAGCGCATCCCACCTAAGGTAAACTTTTAAGACGGAACCTTTTTCCCCCTTTATTGTGAAAATCTCCTGTAGGGATGAGCTCCGTGCCCGATCGAAGAAAATATTTTCATTCCCGGGGGTGGCCCCAATTGGTTAGGATCGTTTCAGCGCAGATATTCGGGCAAGAAAAAGCAGGCTTGTGTTTTCTGACCAATAAGAGTAAGATATCTGGTATGATGCAGGAGGCCGGAGATGAGTACTAAAGAAGTGGTTTTTGCTGCTTTCAAAGAAATGGTGCTGCCGGAACTGGCGGTGATGAAACAGGAACAAGCAGAAATCAAGGCTACCTTGATGCTCACGAATAAGCGCCTGGATGACATCACCTCCCATCTCATTGATCAGAGCCGGCGTATTGATGAGGCCAATAAGCGTATTGATTTTTTGCGAGAGGAATTGATTGAAAAAATCGACGCAGTCCGGGAAGAGTTGGGAGGCCGGATCGACGCAGTCCGGGAAGAGTTGGGAGGCCGGATCGACGCAGTCCGGGAAGAGATGGGA
>Ga0194111_10005038_pt1 | contig 15266 bp, 10 predicted proteins | sample TA2KigC300mmetaG_FD_146194 | JGI IMG/M metagenome (GOLD analysis project Ga0194111, IMG submission 146194) | Freshwater microbial communities from Lake Tanganyika, Tanzania - TA2015033 Kigoma Deep Cast 300m | ecosystem: Environmental > Aquatic > Freshwater > Lake | place: Tanzania: Lake... | reverse complement strand
GTGCCGGCGGCGCAGGGCGAGGGCATCGAGGCCCACGGGCCAATCCCCGCCGATTCCGTGTTTTTCCGGACCATACGCGGCGAGTTCGACGTCGTCGTGGCCATGTACCACGACCAGGGGCACATCCCGATCAAGACCCACGGCTTTGAACGCAGCGTCACGGTGACCCTCGGTCTGCCGGTGGTGCGCACCTCTGTGGATCACGGCACCGCCTTTGACATCGCCTGGAAGGGCCTGGCCAGTGGAGAGAGCATGGTCGAGGCGATACGCCTGGCGGCTGCGCTGGCTATGGGAGCATCCGGCGCGGATTGACAGCTTCTCTCCCTCATCCAGACGCCAAGCAGGTCGCTCACGGTCCGAGGCGTCTTGCCGTTTGGCGCTCACACCCTCCTATAGCGCAGCAGCACGCTCCCCGGCGCCTCTGGGATGGCGACCGACAGCCGGACCAACGCGCTTCCGGACAGGCGCTGCCGGGGGCCTTCATCGTAGCCCCGGCTCTGGCTCACCTCATATTCCGCCTCCGGCGCGATGCCCCGCAGCGCGACCTCCATCTCCGGGAACGGGCTCTGATGGCGCCGGAAGAAGAGGGCGATGCCCGCGTCCAGGTCCGTGCGATGGAATTGCCAGGCGCACCAATCGTGATAGCCCACGGTTACCGGCAGCAGCAGGTGAAAATCGCCGAGGAAAAAGGGCCGGATGCTGCGCCACTCCGCGATGGCCGCGGCCGCCGCCTCCATAGGAAAGTCCTCGTCCAGCAGCGTCTTGCCCCTGGCCAGCACGTCCTTGTGTGTCAGAACCGTGGGCTCGTCATCGGCGGGGAGGTCCTCGTCGGCAACGTGGTAGCCGAAGGTAAAGCCCCCAATGATCTGGCTCCGCGTGCCGTAAGGGGAAAAGTTCCACACCCCGCCCCCGAACAGCGGGACCCAGCGCGCCAGCCCCGCGCAGATACACTGATCGCCCACGTGCAGCCCCTGCCCGAAGGGCAGCCCCACGACGTCGGGAAAATCGCTCGGCCAGAGGGGCAGCGACCGTGAGCACGTCTCCAGGTCGATGCGCCGCCCGCCGCTGGCGCAGTTGTCTATCCACAACCGCGGGTGCCGCTGGCGCAGCTCGTCCCAAAAGGCGTAAAAGCCCTCGATGTGGTGGATCTCGGTCATCCCCACCCTATCGGGCGCATCCGCCGCCTGCCAGTAGGGAAGCGGGTCAAAGTTGAAATCCTGCCGGTAGATGTCCACCCCGTGCTCGGCGATCGCGTCCGAGATGAGATTGGTCAGATAGGCGCGGGCCTCGGGCAGGCCGAGGTTGAACAGGAGGTTGGCTGGGTCGCCTTCCCGGCTGAGAAGCCACTCAGGGTGCTCGCGATGGAGCTTGGAGCCGCGGCGCACGCGCTCGGGCTCGAACCAGAGGACAAACTTCATGCCGGCGTCGTGCGCGGCGTCGCTGATGGGCCTCAAGCCGTCGGGGAAGCGCTGGCGGTTCACGACCCACGAGCCGACCTGCTCCCACCACTCGCCCTCCTCACCGTACCAGCAGGCGTCTATCCAGTATGCTTCGACACCCAGTTGGGCCGCCTTGGGGAGGGCGGTCATCTCGTAAGCGGCAGAGGCTCGCCCCGTCAGGTAAAAGTAGGCCTGCAGGCATTGCGCCGTGGGCGGCATGACCAGCTCGCCGTCGAGGCGCGGCAGGTAGTGCTCCATGAGCAGCCGGCGCAGCAGGTTGTTGCCCCGTTCGGGATCCGTTCCATCCCAGGGAAGCAGCAGGATGCGCGGCGTCCGCATCTTTTCCCCTGGCCGCAGGCGCAGCCTGGTCTGTTCCATCCCGGCGGCTATGCGCAGGCTCTCCGCCGTGCGCTCGAGCCAGACGGCCCACTGGCCTGACCAGCCGATGGCCAGCACCATACCGCACCCGTCGCGTTGCAGGTTCATGAAAGGGAGCGTGCCGTTGGAGGAGCGCCCGCCGCGCGGGGCCAGCTTCTCGCGCGCGCCGGGGCGTAGCTCCGTCACGAGGGGCAAAAAGTCGTCCATCTGACAACTGCTCCCCTTGGCATGGTGCAAGCGCAGACGCTCCTTGGCGGGCACAGAGACCGTCAGGTCGAGCGGCAGAATGCTCTCCAGGAGCGGCGAATCGGCCTGCCCTCCGTTCTCCAGCTCCACGACCCAGTCCACGGCGCCGGAAGCGTCAAACCGTCGCGCTGTCAGAGTGATTATCAGACCGGAGGCCTGGTGGACGTATCGGGTCCGCTCCAGCGCGCCGCCGGGGACTATTTCCGTGGTGGTCTGGCGCTGGCATGTCTCCAGGAACCGCTCGGACGGTTCGCCATCGAGGGTGAAGGACAGACTCGGTACCGCGGATCCGGTGGTAAAACGCATCTTGCATCTCCTTCTGTCGGCAAGTAGTTGCACGCAGCGGACCCCTTGCGTGCTGATCAGACGGCTCGGCCCATTCACGGTCGCGACGGTGAGCTCGGTCCCGTGCTGATGGGCCAGCTCCTTGGGGTCGTTGGCAAGCGCACTCGTCGGTGCGGGGCCCATCATGCCCCAGGAAGGATGCGGCGTCAATGCCGGTAGCGCCCTTGTGGCCATTATGCCGTCCACCGCATATAATGCGGCCACGCAACGCGACTACTCAAGACACAGGAGGGATCGAGGAAGAGAGATGGCGGAAACCAAGCAGGAAAAGCGGGAGATCCGCACGCTCGACATCAGCGACTTGGAGCGCATCGCGCGCTATCGCCGTGCGGGATACGGCGGCTCGGTGTCCGATGCGCTGTACAGCCTGGGGGTGAAGGACACGGTATTCTCGGCGCAGTTCAAGCCGCTGCGCCAGGGCATGCAGCTTGTCGGGCGCGCCCTGCCTATCAAGCTCCACTCGCAGGTGGATGTGAGCAACTTGCCGGGGTTGCGCGAGGAGATGGAGGCCCGCTGGGAGGCCGAGGGCGGCCACCCGCAGAAGCGCATGATGCGCGCCGTCGCCGAGGCCGAGCCCGGGGTGGTGCTCTGCTTCGACTGCGGCGGCGATATGCAGCCCGCGCACTTTGGGGAGATGAGCTGCCAGTTGGCGTACGCGCACGGTTGCCGCGGGATGCTGCTGGCGGGCAACTGCCGCGACACGCAGTACGTACTGAAAATGCCGGACTTTCCCTTGTTCAGTTTTGGCACACGGCCCAACGCTTTTGGCGGGTGGATCATCACCGAAGTGAACCGACCCGTCTACCTGCCGGGCCACCTGACCCACTATGTGCGGGTCAACCCGGGCGACTTTATCTTCGGAGACAACGACGGCGTGCAGCTCATCCCGAAGGACCTGGTGGATGAGGTGCTGCTGCGCGTGGAAGTGACCTTCGAGAAGGAGAACGCGGAACGCGAGCAACTCGCCGCGGGGATGCCCATTGACGAGGTGTATCGGGTATTCGGCGTGCTCTAGAGGCGGCGAGGCAAGAATGCCGCGCGCCGGCACAGATGGCCCGCTCACGGTCAGCCCAGTCCGCATGGAGGTTGTGGATGGATGCGGTGTTGCCGTCGTTCCTGTTGGTGGTGGTGATCGTGGGCGTCTCCTTCGCCGGGCTGACCGCGCTCGCTTTGGGGGGCGTGCTGTTCATGTGGTACCTGGTGGATAACACCGGCAGCCACGGTAAGCTCCTGGCGCGCTATCCCGCGCCGGGGCCTCTAGAGGGTGAGGAGCTGCGACGCCAGCATGTGCAGATCGGCGCCGTCCGTTGGCGCTTTTGCGTCACGGTGACCATGGACCCACGCGGGCTCGGCCTGACCATTCGGCGCTCGCTCAAGTCGCCACCAGCGGTGCTGATCCCCTGGAGCGAGATCAAGGCCGCCGAGAAGGTCCGTCTCTACTGGAGCCCCGCCTGGCGGCTGCATGTCGGCGAGCCCAAGGTCGCCGACGTCATCGTCATGAAGAACGTGTACGACCGCGTCCGGCCTCACCTTAGCTTCGCACGAGACTGAGAGCGGGCGCGCGCCGGACGATTCACGCGCTCCTGAGCTGTTGCCAGCTCTTGCTTATCGGTCGGAGGTCCACTTTGGTCTGGCAGATGGGATGGTTCGCGATACCCTTGATCGTGGCGGTGGCGGCGTCACTCCTCGTCGCCGGCCTGTTGTGGTCGCATCGTGGAAGGCCCGGCGCCAGGGCATTGGCCCTGTTGCTGGTTTTTTCCGCGATCTGGGCCTGGTTTGACCTGGTGGACTATGGCCTGAGCGATCTGCAGCAAAAGCTGCTGGTGATCAACCTGCAATACTCTGTGATCGTCAGCGTGGCGCCCCTCTGGCTGATCTTTGCCTGGCGGTATGCGAGCAGCGGCCAGCGGCCCTCTTACGCGCAGGTGACCCACCTCTTTATCGTGCCTGCGATCACGCTGGCCCTGCTCTGGACCAACGACGCTCATGGCTTTATGCGCCGCGATGTGCGCCTGGACACCAGCGGATCGTTTGCCGTTGTGGCCAAGACCTATGGCCCCTGGTTCTGGGTTTTCGCCGCCTACAGCTACGGGCTGCTGATCTACGGCACGTACCTCATCACTCGGGCGGCGCTTCGGTCGCCCGGTCTCTATCGGGCCCAACTCAGGGCGATACTGGTCGGGGCTTTGGCGCCATGGCTGGGTAATCTCACCTTCCTGATCGGCCAGAGCCGCGTGCTGCGCATTGACCCGACCCCGATCGCCTTTGCGGTCTCTGGCGCAGCCCTGACCTGGGGCCTGTGCCGCTACGGCCTGTTCGACATCGTGCCCATGGCGTACGAGCGGGTCATCGAGGAGATGTCCGATGGCCTCGTCGTGCTGGACGGGGAGGGCCGGATTGTGCAAGTCAACCCGGCGGCGGAAGAGGCTCTGGCCTACAGCCGCGACGATCTCGTAGGGCGTCGCCTGCCGGAGAGGCTGTCCGCACAGCTCGGCCCTCTTGCCCAGGAGATCGGCGCCTCGGGCAGCAGAACGGACGTGGCGCTGCAGCAGGGAGTTGGCCGTCGCGACTATGACGTGAGCCTGTCAGCGCTGCACGACCGGCGGGGAGGTATCGCAGGACAGGTAGCCATGCTGCGCGACATCACCGCGCGCAAGCGCGCCGAGGAGGAGCGGGAGAGCCTGATCCGCGAGCTGCAGGAGGCCCTGGGTGAGGTTAAGAGGCTCAGCGGGCTGTTGCCCATCTGCGCCTGGTGCAAACGCATCCGCACCGATGAGGGCTATTGGAAGCAACTGGAAGAGTATCTCTCGGAGCACTCGAATGCCGTCTTTACCCACGGCATCTGCCCCGACTGCCAACGCAAGCTGGCCGACGATCCGCAGCTCGACGCTATGCGATAGAACGCTGGTCAAGTCATCGCGCTGTATCTGCCGCGCGGGCCAAGGCCACGCGCTACGGGGCGCGAAGCCGACCTTCGTCGGCTCAAGGCATGCGCTGCGAGCCCACGGCGGTGGGCTTGTACCCGTTGTCCGAGCCTTCAGGCCGGGAACCGGAGCTACACCATCTGCACTCGCCTACTACCTGACCGATGCCATAGGCGGCCTGAACGGCCAAGTGCCCTCGAGCCGAGGGCCTCAGCTAGCCAGCTCTCCGGGCGGATTCGCTCTGCAGCTCGCCGAGGCCGTGCAGCAGGTCCAGCAGCAGGCTCTGCCAGCCGGCCGCCCCTGGCTCTGTGGATGCGGGGCCGGGGAGCCAGATCCGCGTGCCGCGCGCGTGCGCGTACGGATGGCAGGCCATGACGTCGCGAGCCGCCTCGGGGTGCAGAGGCAGCGGCAGGGCCAGCGCCACCTGTTCTGCGTTGCCGTTGACAGCTTGCACGCCGGCCGCCTCCGCCAGCATGCGCACGCGCAGCAGGAAGAGCAGCCCAGCCACCGGCTCGGGGATCTCGCCAAAGCGATCCTCGAGCTCCCGCTCCAGCCCGTCCACCTCGGCGACGCTCTCCAGGCGGGCCATGCGACGATAGAGGCGCAGACGCAGGGCATGGTCGGGCACAAAGCCGTCGGGGAGATAGGCCGACACGGGGAGATCAATGCTCGGCCCGGCTTCCACGGCGAGATAGCGCGCGGCGATCCCCTCCCGGGCGCAGCGCACGGCGGCCCGCGCCGCAGGCGTGCGCTCCTCCATCCAGGCCTGGCTCTCGCGTAACTCCTCCACGGCCTGGCGCAGCAGCCGGCTGTACAGCTCAAAGCCGATGGCGGCGATGTGGCCGTGCTGCTCGGCCCCCAGAACCTCGCCAGCGCCGCGGATCTCCATATCGCGCAGGGCCACCCGATAGCCCGCGCCCAACTCGGCGGCCTCCTGGATGGTCTGCAGGCGCTGGTGGGCGATCTCGGTCAGCGGCGGCTTGTAGAGCAGGTAGGCATAGGCCCTCTCGACGCCTCGCCCGACGCGCCCGCGCAACTGGTAGAGCTGGGCCAACCCAAAGGTGTCGGCGCGATCAATGATGATGGTGTTGACGTTGGGGATGTCCAGCCCGCTCTCGATGATAGTGGTGCAGAGAAGCACGTCGTACTCCCCCTGGGCAAAGCCCAGCATCACCTGGGCGAGCTCGTCCTCCGGCATCTGCCCGTGCCCGATCACGAGAGACGCCTCGGGCGCCACCCGCTGGAGCATCTCGGCCACCTGCTCGATGTCGTAGACGCGGTTGTACACAAAGTAGACCTGGCCGCCGCGGTCCATCTCCCGGAGGATGGCCTTGCGAATGAGACCCTCGTCCTCCTCGGCTACGTAGGTGCGAATAGGCAGGCGGTCCTCGGGGGGTGTGTCAATGATGCTCATGTCGCGGATGCCGCTGAGCGACATGTACATCGTGCGCGGGATGGGCGTCGCGGTCAGGGTGAGCACGTCCACCTCGCGACGCATCTGTTTGAGGTGCTCCTTGTGGCTCACGCCAAAACGTTGCTCCTCGTCGATGACGACGAGCCCCAGGTCTTTAAAGCTCACGTCGCTGGACAGGAGGCGATGGGTACCGATGACGATATCCACCCGGCCCGCCGCCAGATCCTCGAGAAGCTGATCTTGCTCCTGCGGCGTGCGAAAGCGAGAGAGCATCTCGACGACGACCGGAAAGGCGCGCAGGCGGCGCCGGAAGGTGTAATAGTGCTGCTGGGCCAACACGGTGGTCGGGACCAGCACGGCCACCTGCTTGGCGTCCATCACCGCCTTGAAGGCGGCCCGCAGGGCGACCTCCGTCTTGCCATAGCCCACGTCGCCGCAGATCAGCCGGTCCATCGGCCGCGGCGTCTGCATGTCTTCCTTGATCTCGGCGAGGGCTCGGAGCTGATCCTCCGTCTCCTCGTAGGCGAAGGACCCTTCCAGTTCCCTCTGCCATTCGGTGTCCGGAGAGAAGGCATAGCCGGGCGTCACCTCGCGGGCAGCGTACAACTCGAGCAGTTCGGCGGCCATGTCGCGGATGGCGCGCTCGGCGCGGTCGCGCACGGTGGTCCATTCGGCGCCGCCAAGGCGGTGGATGCGGGGTTCACGGTCGTCGGCGCCCAGATAGCGGCTGACAGCATCGGCCTGGTGGATGGGGACATACAGCCGGTCGCCCTGGGCGTACTCGATGTCGAGGTACTCCCGCTCCAGCTTGCCGATCGTCTTGCGCACCATCCCATGGTAACGGCCGATGCCATGTTCCACATGCACGACATAGTCGCCTTCCTTCAGGTCGGCGAACAGGCTTTCGGGCGCCAGGCGGTGTCGGCGGCCGGCGCGGCGCCGGCGGACGCGTTGCCAGCCAAAGAGTTCAGCATCCGTCAGCAGGACGAGCCGGCTGGGACTGGCTCCCTCGGACGAGGGACGGTACACCCAGCCCTCCGCCAGGATCCCGTCCACGAGATGAAGCGCACCCTCTACCACCGGCTCCTCCACACCCACGTCGTGTGAAGGGGCGATGTCGGTGTCGGGCGCCACGTACACGTTCTGCTCGCGCAAAAGGTCGCTGAGGCGTTCGGCCTGCCGCGTGACCAGGACGACCCGGTGGCCGCTATCGCGCAGTTCGACGACGTCGAGCAGGGCGTCACGGAGCTGGCCAGCATAGCGCGGCGCGGCCACAAAGCTCCGTTCCAGGGGCGCCTCGTCGCCCACCTCTCCGCCCGAGCTCTCCCAGCCAGACGCCAGGTTGATCGTCCGGCGCGCCTGGAGCTGCGCCCGCAAGGCCCCCCAGCTCAGATAGGGTTGTGGGAAGTTGGGCGGAAGCTGCCCGTCGTCCATCATCTCCGCGCGCAGCCCCAAGGCCTGGTTCTCCAGCCCAATCCCCGCGGACTCGAGCGTGGTCACATCGTCCATCAGCACGAGGGCGTTCGCCGGCAGGAAGTCGAGCAAGTTCCCGGGACGGGGATAGAGATAAGGGAGATAGTATTCGACGCCGGGGAAGGAGGCCCCCTCGATGAGCTGAGCGCGCTCCTCCCCCATGCGCTGCCGTGTGGCGGCGTTGCAGGCGCCCAGGTCCAGGGCCATGAGCGCGCCCTCGGCGGCCTTGCCCCACTCGGGCAGCGCCTCGCTGGCGGGAGCGAGGACGGCCTCCTCTAGCGCGTCCAGCGAGCGCTGGGTGGCGGGGTCGAACCGGCGTAGGCTGTCTATCACGTCCCCGAAGAAATCAATGCGCAGGGGTTGGGCCATGTTCGGCGCATAGACGTCGACGATGCTGCCGCGATGGCTGAGTGTGCCTGGCTCCTCAACCACCGCCGCGGGCTCGTATCCAGCCCGCACGAGATCGGCTATCAGGTCGTACATGGGGATGGACTGGCCCACGCACAGTGTGCGCATGGCCCGTCGGAACGCTCGCGGCGTGACGCCCTTGACCATCAAAGCCCAGACTGATGTGGCGATCACGAGGCCGCGCCCGGCCTCCTCATCGTCCGCGGTCAGATCGGTCAGGGCCGCAAGCACTCCAACCCGCGCGTGCACGGTCTCCGGATGCCAGGAGGTGCGATCGTAGAACAGCGCGTCCGGCGCGGGGAAGATCCATACCCTGTCCGGGCGCGCCGACCAGGCCTGCATCTCATCGCTGAGCAGCCGCGTCCGCTCGGGGCGCCCCGCGACAAGGACCACCGGTCCCGGCCAATCAAGCTGCAGCGCCGCGACCACGTGAGGCCGCGCAGCGGACAGCAGCCCAAGGGATAGGATGGGGTAATCGGCCAGCGCGTCGGGCCGCTCCTTTAGGACGCGAGCGCGCCGGAGGAAAGAGCGATGGGCTTGGTCGCCCCGAATGACGCTGAGCAGCCCGTCGAGTCTCAAAGCGCCCCCTCAGCGCTCCCGCAGGTCGAGCGGCCGTCCCGCGTTCAGCGACGCCAGGTCGCGGCCATTGTACTCGTTCATCGCGGCGTGGATGCCCCGATCGAGGAAGCAGCACACGATCTCGTCCACCCAGGGGAACAAGGCTTCAATGAGCGTTTCCTGCTCGGGAGTAAAGCTATCCAGCACATAGTCGATGGGATCTCCATGCTCTAGCCGACCGATGCCCACGCGCAGCCGCGCAAAATCCTCGCTGCCAAGCTCTGCGATGATGGACTTGATGCCGTTGTGGCCGCCGCTGCTCCCTCCGCTGCGCAAGCGCACCTTGGCCAGCGGGAGGTCGAGATCGTCGTGCAGGACGAGGATGCGCTGCGGCGGGATCTTGTACCAGCGGCTGATGGCGGCGACCGCGCGCCCGCTCTCGTTCATAAAGGTCTGCGGCTTGGCCAGGATGACGCGGTGCCCGCAGATCCGCCCTTCGCCCAGGCGCGCCTGAAAGCGCCTGCGGCTCAGGTTGAGGGCGTAGCGCGCGACCAGGCGGTCCAACAGGCGAAAGCCGACGTTATGTCGGTTTTGGGCATACTTTGGTCCGGGGTTGCCCAGGCCGACGATGAGATGCAGAGCGGGCCCTGGCGGGACCTGACGTGGCCTGGCAGAGCGAGAGAAGAGCGACATCCGTGCGAGTGTTCTCCACCAGATTCGAGGGCCCGCGCGTCGCGTTGGGCAGACAGCCATGAGGGAGTATCCACCGCGTCGCTGTGTGCCTTTACAGCAGGCGGCGCACACCAAAGACGATCCCTAGCAGCGCAAAGACCACAGCCATGGCAACTCCACCGAAGCAGAAGGACTGCGCCCAGCCCTGCGGGTCAATCGGGAGCCGCTCGCGCAGGTCGGGACGGCTCAACGTGGGCGTGGGGCTCTGGCTCGCCCTGGTAGGGACGACCCCGGGGCCGATGACGTGTGGCGTGGGCGTCGCTTCCGGGGGCGCCTCGACCGTGGGTGTTGGCGTCGCCGGGATTGGCGTCGCCGTCTCCGTCGGCGTCGGGGTCGGGGTGGGCCGGGTGTTTGCCACCTCCAGTTGCCTCACGATGAACTCCTCCCAGTTCCCGTCTTGCTTGACGCCCTGCAGCCTGAGGGTATAGACCCCATCGGGCACGACCGTCGTGTCCCACAGCTCGAGCCGATCGTTGATCACGGGCTGGTAGTGGAGCGACCCGATCACGGCCCACTGCGTCGGGTTCGGCCCCATGCCGAACTCGACCTTGTAGAACTGAAAGCTGGGCACCAGGGCGGAGCCGCGTATCTCCACCAGACCTGTCACGACCTGGCCCATCTCGGGCGAGGTGATGTACACCTGAACCTGCTGTCGCAGGGTCTCCCCATGGACTGCGGGCGCGCACACTGCGACCCCCACGATGAGCAACAGCGCCCATGTTATGACCCGTCTATGCATTGCGACTCCTCGCCCCAGAGTTGGCCAGCCGTGATTACGCCAAGTCAATCAAGTGTACCACAGGAGCGCGTGCTCGCAAAGCCTCCCGAGCTGCGCGCTCGGACACCGGCACCATCGACGCCGGCTGGAGGGCATCGTGCGACGCAGCCCCCGCGTCACGGAAATGTCAGAGTAACGTCAAAAAGCAAGTGGACGCACGTCAGGCATGTTGTGTTCGATGTGTGTATAATAATGGTGAGGGGCTCGGGCCGGGCCCCCTCGTGGACTGTGCATGAGCGCGTGACTGGCCCCTGCCCCTGCTCGATAGTGCAGGGAGGTGCCATGTCTCCGCGTTTGATGTTTGACAAGGTCACACGCGAGGGTCTGTCGCTGGTCGTGGAGGAGTTCGACAACCAACCTCTTCTGCTCATGCTCGACGGCCGCAAGCGTGCTCGGAGCGGCCTGACAGGGCGAGCGGTGCAAGTGCTCGGCATCGTGGTGGCTGAGGTGAGCACGCCCGACCACGCCTGGTACTATGAGTACGAGCTTTTGCCTCCCACTATCTCGCTCAGGCGGCTCGCTGCGTACATGGACCAGCGGGGCTACCAACTGGGCGTCTTTGACCAGTACGGCAACTTTCAGCCCAAGGCGGCATGACGACCCGCCACCGAGACACACCTTCCAGCTCCCACGCTCACACCCTCACCTTGCCCCTCGCCGCTCTGATGCGCCCTCTCTGGCAATGCACCCAAGGTAACCCACTGACCCGGACAAAGACGCACCCTGTAACAGCCGAGATCCTGAGCAAGGACTTCTAAGCCGCATATGCACGGGCGCGTGTCCCACCGTGAGGGTCATTCCGACGACCGTCCTGAGCCCTGCTCAGGCGGGAGGAGGAATCTCCACGGAGCGAATCCCGCCCTCACTGCGTTCGGGATGACGCTGCGCGTCACTTTGACAAAGCCCTGGATCGTGAGTGCAGTGAGTGCAGAGGGCATTGACACGCACCGGTGCGGTTGTGTATAATAATGGCAGGAGGGAGAGGCAGCGCCATCCGCTTGCTGGCCACCGACAGGCGCCGAGGCGGAGGCTCGCCACCCATGGTTTTCTCTGTTCGCCATCAAAACGTGCGGAAAGGGGTGCTCCATGTGCAAGAAGCTTCGCCTAGTGTCCGTGCTGTTCATCCTGCTCTCCCAGTTCCTGTTGCTGGCCGCGCCGCTGCGCGCCGAAGGACCGACGCCCGTGATCCCGTCCAAGCTGATCGTCCGTGAGGACGGCACCTGGAGCGTGAGCGTCCAGAACGGCGCCCTGGTCGGCACGAGCGCGCGCGTGAGCGTGGATGTCTCCGAGCCTCGCCTCGATCCCCGCATCATCCACATACTGATGGACCACGGCGTCAGCTCGGCCTCCATCCTCAAGCAATCGGGCGAGTTTGACGTGCTGATCAACAACACGCCCGCCGTCTACCTGGGCGTCTCGCGCAGCGCGCTCGATCAGGCCGTCGAATCCCTGGCGCCCGACCTCGCATACCTGGCGCCGCGTGTGTGGGACACCAACGTGTCGGTGGCCCTGCATGTGCAGGAAGAGCGCGAGATCGACCTGTCCCAGCGCGTGGCCAAGCAGGCAAAAGTGCGCAACGTGGTCGACGTGGGTGTCACGCTCACCCCCGATGGGCAGCCCCTCTCCGCGATGGGCATTCCCCTGGCGACGCTAGGCGAGCTGGCTCCCTTGGGCATCGGGGATCTCGTCGCTCAGCTCGACCTGACCGAGGCGGACGTGAGCGTGGACGGCTTTGGCGTCGCCGTCTCGATGAACGGCGAGGAGCAGCTTCGCGTGGCTGTGAACCCCGACCTGATCGAGAGCACCACGCCGCTGGTCTACGATCTGCTCGCTCGTGCCTATGGACCTCAGGATCAGCAGATCGTGGGGTACCTGACCGCGATGAAGGACCAGATCAGCCGCACGCAAGTGCACCTGACAGCCCATTTCGCGGACACGCCCCAGCCGGAGGCACGTCGCATCCAGTTCGACGACCCCATTGAGCTCTACGTGACGCCCGAGACCGGGCCGGACGAGGTGACGCGCTACGCCCTCTCTCTGGGCGCCGACGGGAAGCCTATAGCCAGCCTGGCGAGCTGGCTCCAGCCGCCGCTGAGCACGCTGGTGGCGGAGACGGGGAATCTGGCGGTCTCGTGGGACGGCTCGACGGGGTCGCTGGTTACTGCCGTGGGCCAGGAACGCATGCCCTCCATCAAAGTGGGCGAGGGCTTTCTGCAGGAGCTGGGCACCATCGTTGGTCAGCCCGACATCCCGTGGGACGTTCTGACCGACATCAAGATCGGCGTAACGCTCAGCAAGAGCGGCATGCCGGGATACTTGCCTCGCCTCACGCGCGCCCAGGCAGAGTACGCCCCGACACCCATGGTGAACGCGGTGCCCAGGTTGGTGGCTGATCGCAGCGGCCGGCTTGCGGTGGATATCCCCGCTCTGGGCCGCCTTGAGGCGATCCCGGGCATGGACGCAAGCCCGCTGACCGCTCTGTTGGTTAGCTACCCAAGCCTCAAGTCGCTGCGCCTGGCGATGACACCAGGGGGCATCGAGCTGGGCCTCAACAGCCGTTCGCTCCGCGTGGTGATGGACTATGAGACCCGTGGAAACGCCATCAGGACGGTGCCTGGATTGCTTCCGCTCCTCAACGTCAACATTGACCCGCGGCTGACCCAGCCCAAGGATCTCGAGTTGTTTGCTACGCACTTGCGCTACGACCCACTCTTTTCCGTGGGCGTGGACGTGACCTTCCTCGGCGAGGGAGAGAGCATACCGCCCGGCACGCTCGAAGAAGAGATGGGCTCGCTTGGGGCCTTCCTCGGCGGGCTCTTCCGAGCGCCCTAGCTTCGCTCTTGCAGGACGAGCTTCCCGTGGCCCATTGTGGGCATCGGGGAGCTCGTCCTTCCTGAACCTCTCGAACATCAAGCGAGCAGGGCTGGCGCAGGGCGTCGCGTTAGCGTATGCCCCGCCAGTTGCCATAGTGCACCTTGGTGTGGCGTAGAGACCCTTCGCTTGCGCTCAGGGTGACCAGGCGGACGACTTGGAAAAGACCTTAGAGAAGGCGAAGGTCACAGTGGCGCCGGTCAGTGAACCTGGTATAATGTAACGCACCCCCCCGCTATTCAGGAGGGACAGGCATTCGATGGCCAAGATTCGCGTGCTGCTGGCCGATGATCACGTCATGGTACGCGAGGGGACGCGCCAGATCCTCGAGCGATCCGGCGACCTGACGGTTATCGCCGAGGCAGGGAACGGTCGAGAGACGATCGAGCTCCTCGAACGGGAACACCCCGATGTGGCCATCGTGGACATCAGCATGCCCGTGATGAACGGCATCGAGGCCACGCGGGAGATCAAGCGCCTGGCCCCCGAGACGGCGGTGCTCGTGCTCACCGCCTATGACGACGACGAGTATGTCTTTGCCATCCTCGAGGCGGGTGCGGCTGGTTATCTGCTCAAGAACGCCCGCGGCAGCGAGCTGGTGGACGCCGTGCGTCGCGTGAAGGGCGGCGAGTCGGTCTTGCATCCGGCTATCGCGCACAAGCTGCTGCGTCGGGTAGTTTGTGAGAGCACATCCGAGAGCCAGGCAAGCCCCCTCACCGAGCGCGAGCAAGGGGTGCTCGCGCTGGCGGCGCAAGGGCTTTCCAACCGCGAGATCGCCGAGAAGCTCATCCTCAGCCCGCGCACGGTGCAGTCCCACATGGCCAACATCTTTGGAAAACTGCAGGTCGGCTCGCGAACTGAGGCGGTAACCCTCGCCCTGCGCCGCAAGTGGATCGCCCTCAAGGACATCCCCGAGAACTAGCCAGAGCGCCTCGCCCACTCCTACGGCCTATCCCCTCGCCGAATCCTCGAACACCGGCGCGAGAAGATTGTCCACCGGCACGTGATCGTCCGTCAGCAGGCGCATCGGCTCCTCCGCCAGATAGGCCTCCAGATCCTCGTCGCTCAGAGGCCGCGAGCCCGCCGGCAGGTGGCTCAGGTCAAGCTCTCCCTTGGCCGCCACCAGCACGAAGGTCATGCGGCTCGAACTGCGCCATCCCGAACTGGTCGGGATCACCGCTACGTGGCCAAAGACCCGCCTCAGAGTATGCACATAGGCTCGCAAAAAGTGCCCCCGCTTGCCGCCATCCACCAGGTTGACCACGTACAGCCCGCCCTCTCGCAGGACGTGGCGCACCATACGGTTGAACTCGAGCGTCGTCAGGTGAAAGGGCACCGAATAGTCGTTAAAGGCATCGCCAAAGACCAGGTCGTAGGCCTCCGGCTCTCCGTGGCGGAGAAGATACAGCCGCGCGTCCAGGTTGTGGGTCTCGATGCGCGTGTCCGGCGAGAGACCCAGGAGCTGCGTCGCGACGCTCGTCACGCCCGGATCGATCTCGGCCACCACCAGATGGCTGTCGGGCAGAAGCGCCTCCAGGTAGCGAGGGAAGGTATAGCCGCCGCCCCCGATAAAGAACGCCGACAGATCCGGTTTGGCCGCCATCATGGGACGAATCACCTCGGCGTAGGTCTGCTCATAGCCATAGACCAGATGGGTGGGATCCTCCAGGTCGGAGTAGCTGTGCACCAGGCGATTATCG
>Ga0194111_10005037_pt1 | contig 15266 bp, 18 predicted proteins | sample TA2KigC300mmetaG_FD_146194 | JGI IMG/M metagenome (GOLD analysis project Ga0194111, IMG submission 146194) | Freshwater microbial communities from Lake Tanganyika, Tanzania - TA2015033 Kigoma Deep Cast 300m | ecosystem: Environmental > Aquatic > Freshwater > Lake | place: Tanzania: Lake... | reverse complement strand
TGCCAGTATGCATCATTACATTGCCCCTTCCACAGCTCGTGTAATAAGTCTCGAGTTTCCAGTTTCGAGTTGCGAGTTTCCCCCCCACCCCTGCCCTCCCCCTCGAGGGGGGAGGGTGAGGGAGGGGGTGTTAAACTTCTAACTTTTAACTTTTGTATTGCTTTGTGTACCTTTTTGCTTATCTGGAACATTCTTTTCTGGATGTGATTTGACTCAGGGTATTTCACAAAAAAGGATCGCCACATCCCTCCTCTCAAAAGGCTGTTTGCCTTGTCTCCAATTAATCTTTGCATCTCGGTCAATATATGCTCATAATCCAGCGCACGTTCAGGGGGGAGTGCCCACTCACCCATCTCCCTGTATGATGCAGTGGGAAGATATACCCTTCCTATTGGTTGAAATTTCGAATAATATTCACTAAACGTTGTCGTCTCTATCCAGTCAGAATTTTCTATAAGTGCATTAAAGAATTTCTCAAGCCACCCATCTTCATAACAGTGCATATAGGTTTCAGGCCACACACCAAACTTTTCTCCGTCATCTGCCATAGTGAGCAGTGGACTACCGCCTCTCATATATATTTCTCTGAAGTAAGAAAAGATCACATCAATGTTCTTGAATGGTATGTAATATCTCAGTCTCTCGCTTCCGGGGAATACACTCAGCTTGTAACCCTCTTCTTCTGTCACATAATATCCCAAAAGATCACCCTCCTCGAGACCTGAGAGCTTGAAGTGGTAATCATCAACCGGGACATATTCAATGCCTGCGAAGGAGATATGTTTTGGCATATGTGGTTCCCATACCCTTTCTGCCAGCCACATACCTTTTGAAGAATAGCCGAGATGTTTTTTAATATACCCTGAAAGTTCCTTTATCTGTGGCACCCTGTCACGCTCTGGGATAACAGAGAGTATTGGTTCGTAAAACCCGCCTGAGAGTATTTCTACTCTTTCTGCACGAACAAGTGCCTGTATCATTTCGAAGGATTCTGGATGTCGTTTTTCAAGCCATGACAGAAGGTTGCCTGAATAATGAAGTACGAACTTTAGTGAGGGATACCGGTTAAGTATTTTGAGAAGAGGCAGGTATGCCTTTCCGTAAGATTCTTCCAATACGTGATCAAAATTTCCTACAGGTTGATGGTTATGCAGCGCAAGAATTAAATAGAGCTTTTGATTATTAACCAGAAGGAATCCTCCTCAAATTTTATCCAATTTTTAAATTATACCATATCAGTGAAGTTAAAACAGTTGATGTGGCTTATCTGGCGCAAAGGTGGTGTTATCTTCCTACTGAAAGTCTTTCTATAAGTAATACAGGGAGATCTTCTTTTCTCATTTTATTTTGTACAGCTTCAACATCATAAGGAACTCTCACTGTTTCTATATTCTTGTCATCGATAATCACATAGCATGCTCTTGGGTCACCATCACGTGGCTGTCCGACACTTCCTGCATTTATTATGTATCGTCCACTCTTCCGTATTGAGGCTGACTCTTTATGGGTAACCATCTCTCCTGACGGAAGCCTCTCTATAATAAACGGTTGATGGCTATGCCCGAGGAAACAGAATTTATTTCCAAAATAATGGAAATTTATTTCTGCATCCCAGAGTGTGCTGAGATAATGCCATGTTTCAGGCTCCTTTGGAGTTGAATGCACAAGGAGAATATCTCCTTTCTTCATATCTTTTTTCACAGGGAACAATTTGAGTGATTTACTGTTCTTTTCTGTAAGCACACTTTTTGTCCACAGTATTGCAGCACGTGCATATACATTAAAATATGAGATATCCGTGAGTCCGAGTACTCCCCAGTCATGATTACCTGCAAGGAGGATTTTACATCTCTTTATAAGGAGTTCTATGCATTCATTCGGATCAGGACCGTATCCGACTGCATCTCCGAGAAATAATATATCCTCTATCTGCTTTTTATCTAAATCGGTGAGTACAGCCTCGAGGGCCTCATGGTTTGAGTGGACGTCAGAAAGCACTGCATAGCGCATCAGGACTTACCCACTTCTTTTGCTATCCGGTCAAGAACACCATTGATAAAGGGAGCTGACTCTCCCGAAGAGAATTTTTTTGCTATCTCTATTGCCTCATTTATTGTCACCGCAGATGGAATATCTTTCCTGTAAAGTATCTCATAAGCAGCGAATCTTAATATATTCCTGTCAACTGCAGACATCCTCTGTACTACCCAGTTTTCTGCAGCCTTTCCAATCATCGAATCTATCTCATTAAGTTTATTCACAGTGCCTCTCATAAGCTCTTCCGCAAACTTCTTCACTTCTGTATTCTCTTTTTTGTCAGACCAGAATGCTTCAAGATCTCTGTTCTCTAATTTTTCTACTTTGAAATCAAGCTGGAATAGCAGCTGCAGAGCGTATTCTCTTGCCTTGCGACGTTTCATAAGAAAGTGGAAAGTTAAAAGTGAAAAGTTAAAAGTGAAAAACAAGCAATCTTATATTCTTCTTGAAGAGTTAGGTTTTTATGTCTTTCACTAATAACTTTTAACTTTAAACTCATAACTTTTTAAGGAGTTGTGCCATTTCAATAGCCGTGATCGCTGCATCCCATCCTTTATTGCCACTCTTCGTACCAGCTCTTTCCACAGCCTGCTCTATAGTATCTGATGTGATGATGCCGAATGCTATAGGCACTCCTGTCTCCATAGACGCTGATGCAATACCTTTTGATACCTCTGCAGCAATATAGTCAAAATGTGGTGTTGCACCTCTTATCACTGTCCCGAGACATATTATTGCATTATATGTCCCTTTCAACGCTATTTTTCTGGCAACCATCGGGATCTCAAACGAGCCTGGAACTCTGATAATGTTTATATCTTCTTCAAGAGCGCCATGTCTCAATAATGCGTCAAGTGCACCGTCGAGCAATTTGCTCGTAATGAAATCATTAAACCTGCTCACAATTATACCAAACCGTAATCCTTTGGCCTGAAGCTCACCCTCACTAATCTTCATAAAACCCTCCATTCTTAACCCAAATAATGCAATTGTTCATGTTAATATCTACACGTTATTCAATATATGCCCGAGTTTCTTCTTCTTGGTCTCAAGATAGGTGATATTTCTTTCATGTGGCTTTACCTCTATAGGAACTCTTTCCACTACCTTCAGACCATACCCTTCGAGTCCTACAATCTTTTTGGGATTGTTCGTCATGAGTCTCATCTTTCTCACTCCAATGTTCACGAGTATCTGCGCACCGATGCCATAGTCTCTGAGGTCAGGCTTGAAACCGAGATTGATATTTGCCTCAACAGTGTCAAGACCCTTATCCTGGAGCTCGTATGCCTTCAGCTTATTTATCAAACCAATGCCCCTGCCTTCCTGCCTCATGTAGAGGACAACCCCCTTGCCTTCTTTCCTCACCATCTCCATTGCTCTATGGAGCTGCTCTCCACAGTCGCATCTCTTTGAGCCAAACACATCCCCTGTAAAGCACTGGGAATGTACCCTGACCAACACCTCATCCTCTGGCTTGATCTCACCCTTCACCAGGGCAATATGGATATTGTTATCTACCTCGTTGGTAAAGGCAATGGCAGTAAACTCACCACCATACTCAGTGGGAAGTTTTACCGTTGCATACCTTTTTACAAATGATTCTGTCCTCATCCTGTATTTGATAAGGTCCTTTATCGTGATTATCTTTAGATTATGTTTCCTTGCAACCTCCATGAGTTCAGGAACCCTTGCCATTGTTCCGTCATCATTCATTATTTCACAGATAACCCCTGCGGGATAAAGACCTGCAAGCCTTGACAAATCAACAGAACCTTCTGTTTGTCCTGCCCTTTGAAGCACTCCACCTCGTCTTGCCTTAAGAGGAAAAACATGCCCGGGCCTTGCAAGGTCTTCTAATTTTGTCTTAGGATCAATCGCAGTCAGTATTGTTCTTGCCCTGTCTGCTGCTGATATGCCTGTGGTGACTCCTTTTTTTGCCTCTATCGAGACAGTAAAGGCAGTACCAAATGGTGAGGTGTTATCATCAGTCATCATCGGGAGATTCAGTTCTTCTACACGTTCTGGTGTGAGTGAAAGGCAAATGAGTCCCCTTCCATACTTTGCCATAAAATTGATCGCCTCTGGTGTTATCTTCTCTGCCGCTATACAAAGGTCGCCCTCATTTTCTCTATCCTCATCATCAACAAGGATCACCATTTTGCCTTTTGAGATATCGTCCAATGTTTCATCAATTATATTGAATCTATACTTCTCCATTTCTCATCCTTCCAAAGGGTTCAAGGATTCAAGGATTTGAGGGTTCAAGTAAAAAAATCTTCCACTCTACTCCTTGACCCCATGAATCCTATCATTTAATATATCCCCCTTCCATCAGGGTTTTCATCAACCTTGAATCTTTGCTCGTTTCTTTATTTAAATTTAAAAATCGTGCAACATACTTTCCAATTATATCCACTTCGATATTCACGGTATCACCAGGACCTCTAAATCCTATCGTTGTATTTCTTGTTGTGTGTGGAATAATCACCACGGTAAAGCTACCTTTTAGTATATCAACAACGGTAAGGCTTATTCCATCTACAGCGACTGACCCTTTTTCAACGAGAAAGTGCATTATTTCTGCAGGCGCCTCTATCTCAACCTTAAAGGTATCTCCCATATCCACTTTTGACCGGATTCTACCTATATCGTCCACATGTCCCAGGACAAAATGGCCTCCCAGTTTTGAGTCAGGCCGTAAGGAAGGCTCAAGGTTTACACGGTTGCCCGTTTTCAACTGACCCAGATTTGTAGAACGAAGGGTCTCGTCAGAAAGGTCAAATCTCATAGTATCATTCCTTACATCTACTACAGTAAGACATACACCATTGATGGAAATACTGTCACCTATTCTCACGTCTTTTAAAATCTCTTTTGCCCTTAGAGAAAGGTGGAGAATACCTGCCCTTCTTTCCAATGCAGCAACCTCACCCATTTCTACTATAATTCCGGTAAACAAATCACTCCTGTGTGTTTACTGTAAAATTCAATGTCTTCTGGTAAATCCCGAACAGGTCGACTGTTTCTGACCATGATGCTTTTATTTGTAGTATTTTATCTGTTCTGGTCACCACTAAGTCCTTCTCCTCGATAGGAATCTTGAGTTCCTGAGCCCTCTGAAAAATCTGGCCCTTTGTCTTTTCCTCTCCCTCGATACTCACCTTTGCAATCTCTTTTACATCAGATTTAAATGCTGTATATCGGTAGTATGGCATGCCAAATTGGAAACCTGCGTATACATGAAGTACAAGGATTACGAGCCAAAAAATTGCCCTTTTCAATTTATCAACCTCCCTATCCTGTTGAACCTAAGCCATTTGTTGGTGTCCCAGGACCAATAAATAATAAGTGCCTTGCCCCTTATTTCATGTATATCAACGAAGCCCCAGAATCTACTGTCATAACTCTGGTCACGATTATCTCCCATAACAAAGACCTTATCTTTCGGTACATGCACTAGCCCGAAATTATCCCTTGGATCATTTCCCTTTGGTCTGATAGTGTTGTCTGCATGGAATACATAAGGTTCTTCATTTGCTTTTCCATTCACGTACACAATTTTATCCCTCGCCTCTAACGTGTCCCCCTCGGTACCAATAACCCTTTTTATAAAATCTCTTTTGGGATCCTCGGGATATTTAAAAACTATTATATCCCCTCTTTCTGGTTTTCTGATTACTAAAATCCGTTTATCAGAAAAAGGAATCTTGGTCCCATATATGAACTTGTTAACGAGCAAATGATCACCTACAATAAGTGTGGGAATCATTGAGCCAGAGGGAATCTTAAATGCTTGTATTATAAAAGCTCTTATCAAGAGTGCGAGTAACAAGGCTGTGATAATAGCCTTTGCATATTCCCATATCAGTCTTTTTTTATTTTTTTTCATTGAGATAGAGCCTCAAATGATTCACTATGGAATACAAGCCCTGCTGAGCCAATAATTCCCGCATCATCCCTGAGTAAAGAAGGTACAATTTTTACTTTATCAAAAAGTTCTTTAAATGCCCTTTTTGATGCCTCTTTTATTGCTTCCTGGATATATATATCCCAGGCCCCTGTGAGACCACCTGTAAAGATGATTGCATCAGGACTCATCAGGTTGATGACATTCGCTACCCCGATGCCAAGATATTTCCCTGCGTCTTTCAGTATCTCTCTGGAGAAAATGTCACCATCAAGTGCTGCTCTGTAAATATCCTCAGGTGTAATTTTATAAAAATTCCCGCTGCAGATTTCGGTTAACATACTTTCCCTGCCTTCTTCAAGCGCAGCTACCACCTTTAAGAGTATTGCATTTGCAGATGCGTACGACTCGAGACAACCAGAATTACCGCAGTGGCACTTATTCCCATTCGCATTGATGGTCATATGACCGACCTCTGCTGCCACATTGAGGAGCTCTTTGTCCTGTATTATCCCGCCTCCTATGCCTGTGCCGAGGGTAAAAAGGAAAAAGCTTGAGAACTCTTTTCCCGCACCAACCCAGTTTTCACCAAATGCTGCAACATTCGCATCATTCTCAATGAATACCGGTACCCTGAACCTCCCTTTTACTTCACTTACAAGGTCAAGTCCCTTTATCGAAGGGATATTCGGTGAGATTAATACATTACTACCTTCTCTGTCAATAAGGCCTGCAATACCAAGGCCAATTCCTGCAACCTCATCAGAAAACAGACTGCTCACAGACCTGAAGATTGAATCAAGTATCTCTTCGGATGTTGGTTCCTTTATCTTTTTAACCACATCTCCATCTCTCGAGACTATAGCCACCCTGACGTGTGTACCACCGAGGTCTATGCCTATTGCAAATTTCTTTGTCACTTTTTTTCTTCTCTGTAAACTTCTATTGCTATTTCAGGGCACATCTGCGCACACATAGCGCACCCCGTGCATTTGTCAGGATGTTCCGGATGCGCAGGGAAATAACCCATGCCGTTAAATATCTTCTCGATAACGATCACACCTGTCTGACATGCATCAATACAATAGGTACAACCTTTACACATCTCTCTCTCTATTACAATCATCCCTTTCATTGAGTACTCCCGAGTAATTCACGTGCATGCTTAAGAGACACCTCTGTTATTCTCCCGCTCAGCATCCGTGCGATCTCATTCTGTCTTTCCTTGCCTGAAAGCTCTGTCACTTCTACACACACCCTTCCATCTTTCTGTCTCTTCTCTATTTTAATATGAAAATCTCCGAGATATGCGATCTGTGGAAGGTGAGTGGTACAGAGTACCTGGTGTTTATTTGATATTGTCTTGAGTTTCATACCAACACTTTCAGCAGTTTTTCCTCCAATACCTGCATCAACTTCATCAAATATAAGAATGGGTATATTGTCAACATCGGCAAGGATACCCTTCAGAGCAAGCATAACCCTCGAAAGCTCCCCGCCTGAAGCGATTTTTACAAGTGGCTTGGGAGGCTCCCCGGGGTTTGCTGAAAACATAAACTCTACTCTATCAAGGCCGTGAGATGTGAGAGCTTCCTGGCTAATATCTATCCTGAACTCGGCATTACCAAATGCGAGTTCCCTGAGTTCATTTTCAACGAGTTCTTCTATCTTTCTCGCTATCTTTTTTCTTTTTTCAGAGAGGGAAAATGCAGCATTGAGGAGCATCTCTTCTTTTACTTTGAGTTCTGCTTCTATCATGTCAAGTCTTTCATCTGAAAGCTCGATTCCCTTGAGTTCTTTTTCTGCTTCAACCCTGTACTGAAGAATTGTGTCTATCGCCTCGCCATACTTCCTCTCAAGCCTCTTGATTAATTCAAGCCTCTCTTCGATTTGAGTAAGCTTTTCAGGTTCAATGTTATATTTATCTTTGCATCCTCTCAGGGAGATTACTGCATCTTCAATGAGCGGAAGGGCTGACTCAAGCACATTCAACGTATTCGATATGCGCTGGTCTATAGATGCCATTTCTCTTACTTTTGAGACCACAGATGAAAACTTTTCCATACATGAGCCTTCAGAGCCATAGAGCATTGAATATGCACCCTCGGTTAATTCATTCAACCTGCTCAGGTTCGACAGGACTTTCTTCTCTTCAATCAACTCCTCTTTCTCGCCTTGTATCAGAGAGGCTGTGTCTATTTCATGAATCTGAAACCTGAGAAGGTCAAGCCTGTGTGCTCTTTCTTTTACCTTTTGTGTTAACTCACCACTTTCTTTTTTCAGTATCTGTACTTCGTGATAAAGGGATTCTACCTTTTCTATGTGGTCACAGAGTCTGCCATATGCATCAAGAAGGAGTCTATGTGTATCAACAGACATAAGGCTCTGGTGTTCATGCTGACCGTGAATATCAACAAGAAATTTACCAATTTCGGAAAGACTCTGGATGTTTACCATCGTGTCATTTATATATGCCCTGCTCTTCCCTGTGAGAGAAATTGATCTCCTCAGTATAAGGTCATGTGATATATCAATGCCAATGTCAGGAAGTTTGCTGTCTCTCTCTATTTCAAAATAGGCCTGAACAATTGCCTCCTTTTCTCCTGCTCTGACTAAATCCGACTGTGCTCTGCTCCCGAGTGCGAGGCTCAGGGCATCAATGATTATAGTCTTTCCTGCGCCTGTCTCACCTGTAAGCACATTGAGTCCTGCATCAAATCTGACCCTCAGATCATCAATGATCGCAAGATTCTTAATCCAGAGTTCTCTTAGCATTTATAAAAATAATATATAGGAAACCCTTTGCAATGAACTACCCCGTAGCTGAGCCGCGAGGTATTAAATCTGTCATTCCGCACTTGATGCGGAATCCAGAGGGTTTTAAATAGTTTGTCCTTCTGGATTCCTGCCTTCGCAGGAATGACAAACTATAAGGATTACGTTTATACTCCGAAACTGAGTTTCGAGGAACTCTTTGTTTAAAATGCATTTTCAGATCAATATCTTATACTAAACCCTTTGAGATCACCAATGAATGTCTCCCATTTCACTCCAATATCTGTGACCAATGCACCAGGTGGACCGGTAGAACATTTTTTTATAGCCTGCTCGATAAGGTTCTTTTCGCCTTCAAATACTGCCTCAACTCTGCCATCATAGAGATTTCTAACCCAACCGTTCAGGCCAAGCTTATAGGCAACATCCCTGGTAAATGCCCTATAAAAGACCCCTTGTACTCTCCCTTCAATGAGTAAATGAACTCTTGTTTGATCCATATTTTGGCATACATATCAACATTGCATATAGTGTTTTCATTATACCATAGACAGGAAAGGCTGCCTCAAAATTTTTATAATCGACAAGAATATTAATTAATATGGCAGTAGTTAGTACCTTAAATGTTAAATGTTAAAGGTGTATTCGTTTACGCTTCAAAAGGTTTTACTTTAAGGTGTCGTATAAAAATTTCTCATCATCCTTTCCTGTCATTTGTGAGAATTATTCAGTTCATATTTTGACAGGCTTTCAACATCAAAGGTATAATTTATAAATGAGATTAAAGCTTCTTATCATTCTTATCATTTTCTCTATAATCATCGGCGTTTCTGCTGGTGGTTATCTCGCAATCAATAAGGGCATACCGTCTCTTAAGGAACTAAAGCAATACAGGACTTCAGAGGTCACAAAGATATATGCTGACGACGATTCCCTTATAGGAGAGCTCAAGGTAGAAAAAGGTATATTTGTCCCTTTGAATGCTCTACCAGAACACCTTACCAATGCGGTCATTGCGGTGGAAGACTCACGGTTCTGGAAACATAAGGGTATTGATTACATTGCGATTGCAAGAGCACTCATTAAAGACATCATATATTTTGAACTCAAAGAAGGTGCAAGTACAATCACACAGCAACTCGCAAAGGTCATGTTCCTTACACCAGAAAAAACGTTCAAAAGAAAACTCAGAGAAGCAGCACTTGCAATAAAGATGGAAAAGAACCTCACGAAAAAAGAGATACTTGAACTTTACATAAACAAGGTCTATTTTGGCCACGGTGCATATGGTGTTGAAATGGCGTCGAAGATATATTTTGGAAAATCAGTAAGGGAAATAACTCTGTCTGAGGCCGCACTTATCACGGGCCTCATTAAGGCACCTGCAGTATATTCTCCTTACAATAACCTGACAAAAGCAAAAGACAGACAGCGCATTGCCCTCTCACGGATGGAAGATGAGGGATACATCAAAAGGTCTGAGAAAGAGAATGCATTAAAACAACCTATTCATCTTTCAAGCGTAAGGAAAGGAATAGAAGCCAATAACTACTTTATTGAATACATCAGAAAATATCTTGAAGAAAAATATGGTGAAGAAACCGTATATAAAGGAGGGTTGAAAGTATATACAACCCTTGACAGAAAGTCACAATTGTCAGCATCAAAGGCGTTGCAGGAAGGACTCAGGGAATTCGACAAGAGGAGAGGCTGGCGCGGGCCTTTAGAACATAGGAAGGACATTAAGATCGAGAAAGAACTGAAGAGTAAAGACCTCATCGCTTCTGTCGTCACAAACCCGGGTGAAATCTCCACAGGACTTGTCCTCAAGGTTACTGAAAAGGAAGCCCTGATAAAGACAAGGGGCATTGTAGGAAAACTCTCCATTGAGGATGCACGCTGGGCATCAAAAATTATTGATTCCAAAAAAGGTGCACGTAAGGTTTTGAAGGACTTTAAGTTAACACAGATACTTCAACCCGGAGATGTAGTGAAGGTAAGTATAAAAAGTATCAGGGGTCATAATGCCCAGCTTTCACTTGAACAGGAGCCAGCGGTAGAGGGCGCTGTTGTCGCATTAGAGCCGCACACAGGATTTATCAGGGTAATTCTCGGTGGATATGATTTTACACGAAGCGAATTTAACAGGGCTGTATTTGCAAAACGCCAGCCTGGTTCAGCATTCAAGCCGATCATCTATGCAGCTGCTATGGACCATGGCTTTACTCCTGCAAGCACGATAGCAGATGAACCTGTAACATACACTGGCGGACCAAAAGGTGATTGGAGCCCGGAAAACTATGACCATAAATTTTATGGACCGACACGTCTGAGAGAGGCTCTCGCATATTCAAGGAATGTGGTCACCGTGAAATTAGTTGAGTCAATGGGAATAAAAAGTGTGATAGACTTTGCAAGGACATTAGGTATCCAGAGAGAAATGCCGAGAGACCTGACTATTGCACTTGGTTCTATAAGTATTACTCCACTGGAACTTGCATCAACGTATAATGTGTTTGCAAGTAACGGAATGAGGGTGAAACCTATCGCAATAAAATATATCATGGATTCAAAGGGAATGATTCTCGAAAGCAATGAACCAGAAGCAGAACAGGCGATAAGTCCACAGACCGCTTTTCTGATTACCTCGATGATGCAGGATGTTGTAAAATATGGGACAGGATGGAGAGCAAAGTCACTTGGTCGTCCTGTCGCAGGAAAAACAGGAACAACAAACGAGTACAGAGATGCATGGTTTGTAGGCTATACACCAGATTTAGTCGCTGTTGTCTGGGTCGGTTTTGATGATATGAAACCTCTCGGACCTCAGGAGACAGGTGCACGAGCCGCATCACCTATATGGGTATCCTTCATGAAGGATGTAGCAAAAGGTGACGCTGAAGAATTCTTCCAACCTGAAGACGGGATAGTAAGTTTCACGATAGATCCGGCAACAGGTCTTCTTTCAAAGGTTGAAGGGGCTGGTATAAAAGAATATTTTAAGAAAGGTACGGAGCCAAAACAGTTTGCTCCATCTACCTCTCAATGGAAGATAAGGGAGGAACAAACAAATCTTAATTTTGATTAGGAGGGTGAGATGAGATTAAGAAATAAAAAGTGGGGAGTAAGATTTATCTTTGGTATTGTTGTCATCATTTTTATCGCTGCATCTGCCTTTGCACAAGAAAGCTCTTATAATAAGGCTCTTGACGCCTATGCTCAGAAAGACTTTAAAAACGTTGTAAAATATCTGACGGTTTATGTAGAGAAAAAACCTGACCCCTATGCATACTACCTTCTCGGTTATGCCAACTATAAGCTGAAGAACCATGCCGAGGCAATGAAATACTTCAATGATGCCTACGTAATTGACCCGACTTTCTCACCACCTCCATTTATGAAATAGGGATGGGTCTACGACTCGTTGAGCATACGAAAAAGGAAGAGGGAGTCACGATAAATCCTGCAATCTTCAGAGAATATGATATAAGAGGAATATGGGGAAAGGATCTCACTGAAGAAGTTATCGAAAAGACAGGAAGGGCATTTGCATTTTATCTCAGGAACACCCTTCAAAAAGAAAAAATAAAAATAAGCATCGGAAGAGATGTCCGCCTGAGTTCCATTACTCTCTTTCATGCATTGTCACGTGGACTCCTTAAAAGCGGCATTGATGTGGTAGACATTGGAGTATGCCCTACCCCTTTACAATACTTTTCTCTCTTTCATCTTCCTGTTGATGGCGGAGTGATGATCACCGGGAGCCACAATCCACCTGAATTTAATGGCATGAAGCTTTCTGTAGGAAAAGAGACTATCTATGGAGAAAAGATACAGAATATTAAGCGAATAATTGAACAGGGTAATTTTATTAACGGGGAAGGAACAATCGGGGCATATGAAATAATTCCTGCCTACAGAGAATACCTGAAAAAAGATTTTGCTCAGTTAGGCGGGATAAAGGTCGTTGTTGATGCAGGCAAATGGTACAGGCGGCCTTGTTGCGCCAGCTCTGATGAGAGACCTCGGCTGTGAAGTAACAGAACTTTATTGCGAACCTGACGGGAACTTTCCAAACCACCACCCTGACCCTACAGTATTGGATAATATAAAAGACCTCATTTCACAGGTAACATCCTCTGGGCGCTGATATTGGTACAGGCTATGATGGCGACGCCGACAGAATAGGGGTTGTCAACGACAAGGGTGAAGTTAAATGTTCCCAGGTAATGTATGACTTTCTTATTGACCTGCTCAATTCCAAGCATGGTATAGTAACTGCTTGATTCCAGTAATAAAATTCTTTCAAAAAAATTCTTTATTTATACCCTTGACTTTTCATGGAAGCTTATGTAGTATAATAACCGATTTTTCCCTGAGGAGGTACCCAAGATATGCACGAAGTACTTTTATTGGATGTTTTTTTTAACCCTGATAAAATACCACACAATTTGTCGTATGGCTTACTCGTATCAATACTCCTTATAATTATCTCTCTTCTCTTAAGAAAGTCTCTACAACTGGTACCTAAAGGTTTCCAGAATTTTTTCGAGGTGATTATTGAAGCAATCTTAAAATTGGCAGAAGAAAATTTAGGACACAAATGGGGCAGGTCATTCTTCCCTCTTCTCTGCACATTGTTTATATTCATACTTTTCAGTAATTTCATGGGCCTTGTACCAGGATTTGCCTCAGCAACTGCCAATATCAATACAAATGCAGCAATGGCTATTCCTGTATTCCTCTTATACCAATTTATGGGATTTAGGGTTCACGGTATTGGCTATATAAAACATTTTCTCGGACCTATGCGCTCTATCGGAGCGCTCCCGCTTATGATAATGATCTTCCTTATAGAGGTTGTGAGCCACCTTGCAAGGCCGCTCACCCTTACCGTCCGGTTATTCGGGAACATGATGGCAAAACATTTAATACTCGGTGTCTTAGCCATTATTGCTCCTATGGTTGCTCCGAGTTTTGTTCTCGGACTCGGTATTATTACCTGTATAGTGCAGGCTCTTGTCTTTACCCTTTTGGCTACGTTTTATCTTGCTGGTGCTGTTGAAGAAGCACATTAATACTATACTTTTTGAAAGGAGGTAGAACAATAATGAAGAAAACAATGACCGTACTTCTGCTAACCCTCACATTGCTCCTGGTATTAGCGCCTTTCGCTTTTGCTGAGGAAGCTGCAGCCGGAAAAGGTTCAAACATCTTTTATTATGCGATGGTAGCGCTCGGCTGCGCCGTTGGAATAGGTCTCGCTGCATTAGGCTGTGGCACTGGCATGGGACACGGTGTCGGTGGAGCTTGCGAAGGTATTGCAAGAAACCCGGGCGTTATGGGAAAAATATTGACAACCCTCATTATCGGTTTAGCGATGATCGAGTCCCTCGCAATCTACACCCTCGTTGTGGTCCTGCTCCTCATGTTCGCTGATCCCTTCGCGAAGTTCCTTCGTTACTAAGAGAGATACGAAAAAGGGCAGGTTTTAACCTGCCCTTTTTTTATGCAAAAACAACCTTGACACCAATAGATATTTGCTGTTTAAGCTAAAGGTGACAGGGACGACAATTGAGTAACCCTATTTACTTAAGACTACGACAAACAGCCATTAAGACAGCAGAACTTCTTGGCACGCCATCTTTTTATCTCAATCATAAAAGCGAAACGCAGAAATCCAGCGAATCCTTAAAAACAAATGTACTCTTAAAAAAGTGTTTCACGTATATGGATGAAGCATCCATGGACTCCGGACATGGCCTCGACCATGCTAAGGCGGTCGCAATTGATGCCGGGTCCATCATTCAGGTTGAGGGCAGGATTCACAACATAGAGATCAGTTTAATAAATGAGCTTATTGTGTATATACAGATCGCAGGGTTACTTCACGATATCAAACGCAAAGAAAAAAACCACACGATTGCGGGAAGCAATGAGGCAAAAAAGATACTCAATGATTTCCAGATGGAAGACCGATATAAAAGATACATTGTCGCAGCCATCAGGAATCACGAAGCATTTAAAGAACTCCTCGAACCAGAAGATGAGATCGCAAAACTTATCAGCGACTCACTCTATGATGCAGACAAGTTCAGATGGGGACCCGATAACTTCACCACGACGCTCTGGTTGATACTAAATTCTCTGAATATGCCAGTGGAGACGTTATACAAAAATTTCATAGAAAATATGAAATATATAGAGAGTATTAAGACTACGTTCAGAACCCAGACCGGTAAAGATTATGGACCGGAATTTATTGACATGGGCATCATAATCGGCCAGGTCATTTATAAAGAGATGACGAAAATCCTGAGCAAACAATCAGGTAGAGGTAAAGGTTAAGTCTGAAGCTAAGGGAGAGGTTGAGAGAATGCTTTACCTTTACCTTATTTCTAAGTCCTCTGTGTCTTCTTAAAAATACTTTTGGAAAAGAAATTCCGTAAAAGTGAGGTGATAAGGTCTTGCAGGGTTACATCTTAGATGTCTCAACGATACCTTACAAAGTTACATTTTTAAATGTCTTGACAGGGGCGCAGTA
>Ga0194111_10005027_pt1 | contig 15292 bp, 19 predicted proteins | sample TA2KigC300mmetaG_FD_146194 | JGI IMG/M metagenome (GOLD analysis project Ga0194111, IMG submission 146194) | Freshwater microbial communities from Lake Tanganyika, Tanzania - TA2015033 Kigoma Deep Cast 300m | ecosystem: Environmental > Aquatic > Freshwater > Lake | place: Tanzania: Lake... | reverse complement strand
GAGGGCCGCCGGGAGTGGCTCTTCATCCGTTTCTACGACTTCAACCCGGACGATACCCTGACCTTTAATGTTGTCACCCTGCGGCGCCAGGGGATGGGTGAATGGGCACAGCAGGTCGAAACGACCACGTTGCGTCCGTGGTTGCACGACGAACTATCGAGGGCGATCACGGCCGCCGGATTCGGGAGCCTCACTTGTTACGGCGACATGAGTGGCGCTCCCTTCGACCCGGAAACCAGCGGCAACCTGATCGTAACCGCGAATCGAGAGTGCTAGCCACAAGCTCCAGTTTGGAGTGACAAGCAGAGGAGGTATGGTGATGAAAACCAGGAAAATGAGAGAGGGCATCTATTGGCTGGGAGCCGTTGACTGGGATAGGCGTCTGTTCGATTCTCTGATCCCGCTGCCCGACGGCACGAGTTACAACGCCTACCTGATTCAGGGCAGCGAGAAAACGGCCCTGCTGGACACCGTTGATCCGCCCATGACCGACGTGCTCATGTTCCAACTGGAGAGCGTGCCGCGTATTGATTACGTCGTCGCCCACCACGCCGAGCAGGACCATTCCGGAACCATTCCCCAGGTCCTGGAGAAATACCCGAACGCCAGGGTCGTCACTACTCCCAGGGGGAAAGGAATGCTCATGGACCACCTGCTCGTCCCGGAGGGAAAGTTCATCACCGTCGAGGATGGGGAGACCCTGTCGCTGGGGGACAGGACGCTGGAGTTCATCCACACCCCCTGGGTCCACTGGCCGGAGACTATGGTCACTTATTTGCCGGAGGAGCGTATTCTCTTTTCCTGCGATTTCTTCGGCTCCCACCTGGCCACCACGGATCTATACGTCACCGACGAGGCCCGCGTCTACGAGGCGGCCAAGCGCTACTACGCGGAGATCATGATGCCCTTCCGCAAGATCATCCAGAAGAATCTGGAAAAGATCGGGGGGCGCGAAATCGAGCTCATTGCGCCCAGCCACGGTCCCATCTACGATCGGCCAGCGTTCATCGTGGATGCCTACCGTGATTGGGTCTCGGAGGAGCCCAAGAACGTGGTGGTCCTGCCCTACGTTTCGATGCACGGCAGCACTGAGAAAATGGTGGAGTACCTGGTCAGCGCGTTAGCCGAAAGAGGGGTCACGGTGCACCAGTTCAATCTGGCGGTCACCGACATCGGCAAACTGGCCATCACCCTGGTGGATGCGGCCACGATTGTCATCGGCACGCCCACGGTACACGTCGGCCCGCATCCCAACGTCGTCTACGCCGCGTATCTGGCCAACGCCCTGCGGCCTAAGCTCAAATTCGCCTCCATCATCGGCTCCTACGGCTGGAGCAGCAAGGCCGTGGAGCAGATCGCCGCGTTGATTCCGAACCTCCAGGTGGAAATACTGAACCCCGTCCTTTGCCAGGGGTATCCCAGGGAGGCTGATTTCAAGGCGCTGGACGACTTGGCGGCGACCATCGCCGCGAAGCATCGAGAACACAGCCTCGCGTGAACTGAATGGGTAAATAAATTTACGAAAAATTCGAGGAGGAAACCATGGCTCCCACAGATATTCTCAAACACGAACACCAGATCATTCTCCTGGTTCTGGATGCAGCCGAACGGGAGGTACAGCAGATTCAGAACACCGCTGAAGTGCGCACAGAAAAACTGGACAAGATGCTCGACTTCTTCAGGAACTTCGCCGACCGCTGCCATCACGCCAAGGAAGAAGACCTGCTTTTTGTGAAAATGCAGGAACGGGGCATACCCACTGCCGGCGGTCCAATTGCCGTGATGCTGCACGAGCACGACGAGGGACGGCGGCGGGTGAAAGCCGTGGCCGAGGCACTCCCCCAGGCCGCCAGCGGCGATGCGTCGGCCATCGCCTCGGTGACGAGCAATTTATCGGCCTACGTCCAACTGTTGCGCGCCCACATCGGCAAAGAGGACAACATCCTGTACCCCATGGCCGATCGGGTCTTCACCCCGCAAGACCAGCAGGCCCTGGCCGCAGAGTTTGACAGAGTCGAGGCCGAAGAGATGGGAGCGGGAGTGCACGAGCGGTATCATCAACTGGCTCACGAGCTAGCCGGATAAGGAGGGAAGAGAATGAGCGAATACATTAACAACCGCGCCAAACGGCAGGAAATCCTGAAGAGACTGATCCGCCAACTGCACGAAGGCCAAACCGTTGAAGAGGTCAAGGGAGAATTTGCCGCCCTGTTGCGCGATGTCGGCGCCACCGAAATCGCCGAGATAGAGCAGGCCCTGATCGCTGAGGGCCTGCCGGAGACGGAGATCAAACGCCTGTGCGACGTGCACGTCGCCGTCTTCCGCGAGTCGCTGGACACGCAGGTGAAACCGGAGGCAATGCCTGGCCATCCGGTGCACACCTTCCGCGTCGAGAATACCGCCGCCGCCCGCGTGCTGGACGCGCTCCAGGAAGCACTGCAAGCGCTCCAGGCCACGCCCGGCCAGGCCCAACTGCAACAGGCACGGGAACGGCTGCGAGAACTGCGTGAGTACGAGAAACACTACCTGCGCAAAGAGAACATCCTGTTCCCCTTCCTGGAGCGGCACGGCTTCAGCGGACCATCCTCGGTGATGTGGGCCATCCACGATGACATCCGCGCCGGGTGGAAGGCGCTTGACACATTGCTGGCCGACGGCCCCGGCGACGATCCGGCTGCCTTCAACGCCCACCTCGATGAGCTTTTCCAACCGCTCAACACCGCTATCCGCGAGATGTTCTACAAAGAGGAGAACATCCTGTTCCCCACTTCTCTGGAGAAACTGAGCGAAGACGAATGGGTGGCCATTCGCTCCCAGGAGGCGGAGATCGGCTACTGCTACGTGGAACCAGGCGAGCAATGGCCGCCCATAGCCGCTGCTGAGGCTGTCGCGCCAACGCCGTCGCCGGCCGAGGGGCTGCTTCACCTGGACACCGGCGCACTGACGGCGCAAGAGATCAATCTGCTGCTGAAGCTCCTGCCGGTGGACGTCACCTACGTGGACAAGGACGACACCGTCCGCTACTTCTCGCAGACCCCGGAACGAATCTTCCCCCGCTCGCCGGCCATCATCGGGCGCGAGGTGCAAAAGTGCCACCCGCCGGCCAGCGTCCACCGCGTACAGCGCATTCTGGACGACTTCCGCGCCGGCCGTCGCGACGTGGCCGAGTTCTGGATCCAGATGCGGGGCAAGTTCATCCACATCCGCTACTTTGCCGTGCGCGACGAAAAGGGCGAGTACCAGGGCACGCTGGAGGTGTCGCAGGACGTGACCCATATCCGCGCCTTGGAAGGCGAGCGCCGCTTGCTGGAAGAGGGCGAGTGATATGCGCATCCTGGCCATCATCTCCGGCGAGTACGGCCAACGGCACGTGGACAACATCCGCGCCCATGGCCCCGCCGACTGGAGGGTCGAGGTATGGCGGGCGCCGGCGGTGCTGCCGCCGGTGATAGATTATCCTGAGGATCACCTGCCCGACACGCTCCCGCCAGCCGATCTGATCCTGTCCTTCGGCGAGCACCCCGGCGTGGCCGAACTGCTGCCCGACATCGCGCAGATGACCGGGGCCCAGGGCGTGGTGGCGGCGGTGGATAGCGAGGCCTGGCTGCCGCGCGGACTGGCCCGGCAGTTGCGGGGTTGGCTGGAGGATATGGGTGTGGTGGGTGTGACGCCCAAGCCCCTGTGTTCGCTGACCGAGACTCACTACAGCATCGGCCGCCGCCAGCGCATCGAGTACGACGATCCCCTCATCGCTGAATTTGCACGCCACTTCGGCCAGCCAGACCTGCGCCTCACCGTAGACCCCGAATCGCGATGCATCACTTCCGTGGAGGTGCTGCGTGATTCCGTCTGCGGCTGCGCCCGCCACGTGGCCCAGGGATTGATGGGCGTTTCGGCCGACGATGCCGAGCAGGAGGCCGGGCTATTGCATCACCACTATCCCTGCCTGGCCAGCATGGGGGTGGACACCGACTACGGCGACACGCTGATGCACATCTCCGGCAATCTTTTGAAAAACAACGTCCGCGCCCAGGTCAAGCCGTTCAAGGACGTGCGCTACCTGAGAACGGCGGAGCGGAGGGAGTAGTCGCCAGATGTCCAATCACTTAGCCAACGAAACCAGCCCTTACCTGCTCCAGCACGCCGACAATCCGGTGGACTGGTACCCCTGGGGCGAGGAGGCGCTGCAAAAAGCGAAAACTGAAGACAAGCCGATCTTTCTCAGCATCGGCTACTCCGCCTGCCACTGGTGCCACGTGATGGCCCACGAATCCTTCGAGGACGAAGAGGTGGCGGCGATCCTGAACCAGTATTTCGTCAGCATCAAAGTGGACCGCGAGGAGAGGCCGGATCTGGACCACATCTACATGAGCGCGGTGCAGGCCATGACCGGCCGCGGCGGCTGGCCCATGTCTGCCTTCCTCACGCCCGACGGCCAGCCCTTTTACGGTGGCACCTACTTCCCACCGAAGCCCCGTTACGGGATGCCCTCGTTCACGGACGTGCTGCTGGCGGTGGCCGACGCCTGGCAGAATCGGCGGCAGGAGCTTATCGAGGGCGGGAAGCGCTTGGTGGCCGTCATCGAGCGGCAAAGCGCGGTGCGTGAGGACGTGAAACAGGAAGACGTGAAACGTGACACGTTGAGGGTCGCTTTCGATAACCTTTGGCAGCGTTTTGACAGAAAGCACGGCGGCTGGGGTACTGCGCCCAAGTTTCCCCAGCCGATGGCCCTGGAGTTCCTGCTGCGCTATCACCATGCCACGGGAGATGCCCTGGCGTTGCGGATGGTGACCCAGACCCTGGAAGCCATGGCCCGTGGGGGCATGTACGATCAACTGGGCGGCGGATTCCACCGCTACTCTGTTGATGTGCAATGGTTGACGCCACATTTTGAAAAAATGCTGTACGACAACGCGCAGTTGGCCCGCGTCTACCTCCACGCCTGGCAGGTGAGCGGCTCGTTCTACCACACCATCGCCGAAGAGATTCTCGATTACGTGGCGCGAGAGATGACCGATCCCGAGGGTGGGTTTTACAGCACCCAGGACGCCGACAGCGAGGGCGAGGAGGGCAAGTTCTTCGTCTGGACTCCGGCTGAAATCCGCAGCCTGTTAGGGCAGGAAGCCGATGCATTCATGGAAGCCTACGGCGTCACCGAAGCAGGTAATTTTGAGGGCCGGAACATCCTGGAATTCGTCGGCCACATGAGCCAGCGGGCAGAGCTGGCCGAGGCGCGGCGCAAGCTGTTTGCGGCCCGCGAGCAGCGGGTGCATCCGCAGCGCGACGAGAAGGTGCTGACTTCCTGGAACGGGTTGATTCTGGCCACCTTCGCTGAGGCCGCGCGTGTTCTCTCCCCCTCTCCGCCCCCCCTCAGTCCCCCCCAACTGTGGGGGAGAAGTGGGGGAGGGGAGTCCACTTCTCCCCTCCCCCAGGATTGGGAGAGGGGGGAACTCTACCGCCAGGTCGCCGAGCGCAACGCCGATTTTCTCCTGAGCGAGCTCAGGACACCTGATGGGCGCCTGTACCACACCTGGAAGGACGGCGAAGCCAACATCAACGGCTACCTGGAAGACTACGCCCACCTCGTCGTCGGGCTGCTGGAGCTGTACCAGACCACCTTCGAGCCGCGCTGGTACCTGGCCGCCCGCGAGCTGGCCGAGGTGATGATCGAGCACTTCAGGGCGCCCGATGGCGGCTTCTTTGACACCAGTGACGACCACGAGGCCCTGATCATCCGCCCCAGGGAGCTGCAGGATAACGCCGTTCCCTCCGGCAATGCGATGGCCGCTGTTGGGTTGTTGCGTCTGGCGGGGCTGGCCGTCGAGCCGCGCTACGCCGAGTTGGCCCGTCGCAGCCTCGTTCAGATGCAGCCGCTGCTGGCACAATATCCGCTGGGCTTCGGCCAATGGCTGATCGCCCTGGACTACGTGCTCGCGCCCCCTCACGAGATCGCCATCGTGGGCGATCCTGAAGCGGCCGACACCCGCGCCCTGCTGGATGTCTGCGCCACCGGCTACCACCCTCACCAGATCGTAGCCTTGGGTACCCCTGATCCCGAGGCATCCACCGTCCCGTTGTCGCAGGGTCGCAGCCAGATCGGGGGGCGCGCCACGGCTTACGTCTGCGCGGGCTCTACCTGCCGTCCTCCAGTGACCGACCCGGCGGCGTTACGGGCATTGCTCGAATAAGCCTTCGGGTGTATAATAACGAGCGCGAGGGAGGTTCGTCTACCAGGTTTGACCACCCTTCTTATCTTTGGTATAATTGCTACAATCCAGTAGGAGTTAGTGTAATGGGAGAAAAGACCAGCCGCAATCTTCACGAGGCCTTCGTGGGAGAGGCCAAGGCTCACTTCCGCTTGCTGGCCTACGCCGAAAAGGCGGAGGAAGAGGGGTTTCCCCAGATAGCGGCCCTCTTCAGGGCGGTGGCCGAGGCTGAACGGGTGCACACCATCCGTAACCTCAAGCTCCTGGGAGAGGTGGTGGTCAAAGACACCGAGGCCAACTTGCAGGCTTCTTTCCAGAGGGAGGAGAAGGCCAGTGGGGTGTATTATCCGCAATTCATCCGAGAAGCAGAGGAAGAGGAGGATCGGCGGGCTGTCATCTCCTTCAGCCAGGCGCGGGACGTGGAGGAGGGGCACGCAGCTCTCTACAAGCACGCCCTTCGGCACATGCTGGCGGACACTACCCCGGTCTACTACGTCTGTGAGGTGTGTGGTTACGTCGCTGAGATAGAGGCTCCTGAGCGATGCCCGGTCTGTAATGCCCCCCGTGAGCAGTTCAGGCAGGTCGCCTGACCCAGGCCCTGCTCTGGTGAGGTAGGACTGCCATGACGGAATGGAGGTGAAAGACGGAGATCAAAAGAGAAGAAGTTACAGTTCAGAACCCACTTAGACTTTCAACAACAGGAGGTGAATACCATGACAGAATTAAGCGAACGTATCCAGAAAGCTGACTGGAAGAAAGAGAAGCACGTGCCGGTCATCGAGTGTCCGGACCAGGTGAAGGCGGATGAGGTATTCGAGGTGAAGGTCGGCCTGGGGAAGGAGATCGCCCACCCCAACACCACCGAGCATCACATCAGGTGGATCACTCTCTACTTCCACCCAGAGGGAGAGAAGTTCACCTACGATGTGGGCCACTTTGAGTTCAACGCCCATGGCGAGTCCACTGCCGGCCCAAATCAGGGCCCCGTCTACACCCACCACGCGGTGACCACGTCGCTGAAGGTCAGCAAGCCCGGTACGCTGCACGCCCTGGCTTATTGCAACATCCACGGGCTGTGGGAGAGCAGCAAAGAGATTGGGCTGGTTTAGAAATTGGCAAATCGGTCCCAACGAAGAAAAAAACAGAGGAGGTAGGAAAATGCCCGAGTTTCTCAACCCATTTAGTGGAAAGGTGCCGGACCGCAAGCTCACTACCGAGGAACTGGTGCGGGCGATCCGCCTGGACCTGGCCGCTGAGCACGAGGCGGTCCACCTCTACATGGCCCACGCCGAGGCCACCGACCATCCCCTGGCCAAGAAGGTGCTCATTGACATCGCCAACGAAGAGCGGGTTCACGCCGGTGAATTCGCCCGCCTGCTTCAAATCCTGACCGGCGATGAGGATAGATGGCTGGCCGAGGGCGTGGAGGAGGTGGACGAGATGGCGGCTGAGCTCGGCGGCGCTGAGACGCCGGTAGCCAGCGGTGAGGAGGCTACCATTGGGTCGTTGAAAGAGTGATCAGTCGGATCACTCTTGACTGACAAAGAAGGAGGAAGTTAAATGGCGAACAAGTACTTGGCTCGTGAGGATGCACCCTTCGGGTCAGAAACGTGGGAGGTGTTGGACGCCGCGATGATGGAAGCGGCCAAAAGCCAACTGGTGGGCCGTCGCCTGCTACACATCGAGGGCCCCTTCGGCTTAGGGTTAAAGGTGGTGCCCTGGCGGGATGTCGAAGTAGAATCGGGCTTGAGGGTCAGCGAATTTCTCCCCGTTATGCTGATCCAGAAGACGTTTACCCTCGGTGTGCGAGATCTGGCCAGTTACGAGCGAGACGGGATAGCGCTCGACACCAGCGCTGTGAGGGAGGCCGCTATCGAGTGCGCGTGGTTGGAGGATGGTTTGATCTTCAACGGGGCGCCGCCGATACCGGGCCTGTTGACGGTGGAGGAAGCGAACGTGCTGGAACTTTCTCCCTGGGATGAGGTCGGGACAGCCGCTGAGGACATCATCAAGGCCCTGACCATCCTCGACGGCGCGGGCTTCCACGGTCCCTACACCCTGGCGCTAGCGCCCGGCCGCTACAATCTCCTGTTCCGCCGCTATCCCAGGGGGAACTACAGCGAGATGGAGCACGTGAAAGCGATGGTGGCCGAAGGCGTCTTCAAAGCGCCGATCCTCGAGAGCGGCGGGGTGTTGCTGGCTTCGGGCCGGCAATTCGCCTCCATCGTGCTGGGGCAGGACATGACCATCGGCTTCATCGGCCCCACCGGGGATAAGCTAGAGTTCTCCATCTCCGAGAGCCTGGCCCCCCTGATCCGCCGCCCCCAGGCCAGTTGCGTTCTGAAGGAGTAAATATCAGGCAATCAGTGATCAGTAATCAGTGATCAGTGATCAGCAACACTGATAACTGATCACTGATAACTCAAGAGGAAGCCTCTATGGACGTGAAGCAAGCTATACACACCAGGAGGGCATATCGCTCGTTGGAGCCTGTAGAGATAACCGAAGAACTCGTCAGGGACCTGGCCGAGAGTGCCCAACTGACCCCTTCCTGCTTCAACAATCAGCCCTGGAGGTTTGTCTTCGTTTACGACCCCGAAGTGCTGAAGAAGCTGCACGGCGCGATGTCGAAGGGCAACGAGTGGGTGCAGGCCGCCTCTATGATCATCGCCGTGTTCAGCCGCGAGGACCTGGATTGCCGCATCAGGGGCAGGAACTACTACCTCTTTGACACGGGCATGGCCACGGCGTTTATCATACTGAGGGCCACGGAATTGGGATTGGTAGCCCACCCGATAGCCGGATACGACGAAGGGGCGGTCAAGGAAATACTGGGCATCCCCGAGGACATGCAGGTGATCACCCTGGTGAACGTAGGCAAACATGCCGAAACCATTGGCCCTCTCCTCACCGAGAAACAGGCGGAGACAGAGAAACAGAGGCCGGAAAGGTTGCCACTGGAGGGATTTGCCTACGTGAATGCTTTCCCGGTTGGACATGCTGGAGGAGGCCCTCTGTAACGCGCTGGCTATTGCACTCGACGTGTACATTCCGACGTTGGTGGCCGTGGGGCATCCTGCTCAGGAACTGCCGCCCCACGGGAAACACGACCGCTTCGACCGCACCAAGGTCCACTACGGCAGGTGGAGGGAACTGAAGCTATCAGAGGAGGCTGAGAAAGGAGCACGATAGAAATAGCAATGAACAGACGCACATTCGCTGTACTCACAATCATGTTCCTCGTTCTATTGATGGGATCGCTTCTCGCAGCTTGTGGTAAAGCGAAGGACGAGGCTGCTGTGCCTACTCCGGAACAGGAGGAAGCTGCTCCGGTCGCGCTGGATGCTAAGCCCTTGCTCGAAGAACGATGCACCAGTTGCCATGACCTGGGGCGAGTGGAGCGAGCCAATAAGACAAACGAAGAGTGGAAAGCGATGGTGGAACGCATGGTGGAAAAGGGTGCCCAACTCAACCAGGCGGAACAAGAAGCGGTTATCCAGTATCTGGCGGAGACCTACGGGCCGTAAGAAGCAAAGGGTGAGCAAGTTGGGAGAACTTCAGACACCTATCTTCTGGGCTGAGGGACACCCTGGCCCGTTATCAGCCAAGGGGTGGCAGGTCGAGCTGGGCGGGCTGGTCGAGAAGCCGGTGACACTGACCTACGAAGAGATCGTCGCCTTGCCCAAATCTATCGCCGATGCGCGCCTGACCTCCGTGTCGGGCTGGAGCGTGCGGGGTAAATGGGGCGGCGTGCGCCTCAGCGATCTTCTGGACGTGGCTGGAATCAGGCCAGAGGCCACCCACGTTCAGTTCGTCTCTTACCGCCAGATCTATACGACGTGCATTCCGTTGGACGTGGCCTTGAAAGAACGCACCCTGTTGGCCTACGAGTTCGATGGCGAGCCGCTGGATGCCGACTATGGTGGCCCGGTGCGCATCTTCTGTCCCTACCTGTGGGGATACAAGTCGGCCAAGAGCGTGGTCGCCATCACGCTGGAAGACCACTCGATCCCCGGATTCTGGGAGGTGCGTGGCTATCCCGATGGTGCACAGATAAAGCCTCGTCGAATACTTGACGTCAACAGCAATCGCTGGCGACGTATCGCCGGCGGGGAGGTCACCGAGTTTTTGGATTGATGCCATTCTGTTGAGCAAAAATAATATCAATTAGGTGTATTCAAATCCAGTTGTAGGGGTGACCCCTTGCGGTCGCCCTAGGCGGGTGCAAGACCTACCCCTACAACCCATTTTGAATGCACCCATGCCAATTCAGGGAGGAGGGTAGGAATGACTGTTGTAACTGCTGCTGAAGCCCTCAGATGGGCGATGGAGATCGAAGAGAATGGGGAGGCCTTTTACAACACTGTGGCCGCGAGGAGCGCCGACCCCGAAGTGAAGGCACTCTTTGAGGACCTGGCTGTCCAGGAGCGAGGACACTACCAGGTGTTCCAGAAGATGCTGGAGGAGGTGAAACCAGCGCCTGACCTGTCTTCGGTCGGCATCCAGTATGACGAGTACCAGGCCTATCTCCAGGCGGCCCTCGATCAGGCCCTGTTCGCCGGGCCGGATAAGGGATTGACCCTGGCCAGGCAGGCCCAGGATCGAGAAACAGTCCTGCGAGCCGCCATGGGCTTCGAGAAGGACACCCTGCTGTTCTTCTACGACCTGCGCGAGATGGTGAGCGAAGTGGAACGGAGGGCTATTTCCAATGTCATCCTCGAGGAGAAATCTCACCTGCGCCGCCTGGCAAAGATGCTGTAGTGGGGAGGAATCATGCCAGCCATTGAGATCAAACCCGACATCTACTGGATTGGCGTCAACGATCGCACGACCGACCTCTTCGAGGGGCTGTGGCCCATCGAGCAGGAGGGAGTTTCGTACAACGCCTATCTGATCAACGACCAGAAGAAGGCCATCGTTGACCTGGCCAAGGCCTTCAAGACCGACGAGTTCTTCGACCAAATCGCCGAGATCGTGGACCTATCCAAGATTGACTACCTGGTCATCAACCACATGGAGCCGGACCACACCGGCGTGTTGCGCACCCTCAGGAAGCTAGCTCCAGGCGCAACCATCCTGGGCTCCGCGAAGACCAGGGAGATGCTGGAGTCTTTCTATGGGGTCACCGCAAACGTGCGGGTGGTCGAGGATGGGGAGATGCTCTCCCTGGGCCGCAGGACGCTGCAGTTCTTCTCCACACCCTTCGTGCACTGGCCGGAGACGATGATGACTTACGAGACGACGCACCGCGTCCTCTTCTCCTGCGACGCCTTCGGCGGCTACGGGGCCCTGCGCGGCGCCATCTTCGACGACGAGTACGCCGATCTGGGGTTCTACCAGAAGGAATCGCTCCGCTACTACGTCAACATCGTGGCCAAGTTCAGCAAGCCCGTGCTCAGGGCCATCGAGAAGCTGGCCGACGTGCCGGTAGACATCATCGCCCCTTCCCATGGGCTCATCTGGCGCGAGCGACCCCAGCTCATCGTCGAGCTCTACCAGAAGTGGGCCGAATACGCCACTGGTGAAACCGAAGCGGAGATCACGCTCATCTACGGCTCGATGTACGGCAACACCGAGGCCATGATGAACGCCGTGGCCCAGGGCATCTCCGGCGTGGGGGTTCCCCTGGAGATCTTCGACGCGGCCAGGACCGACGTCAGCTACATCCTCCCCTCCCTGTGGACGAGGGCCGGGGTGATGGTTGGCGCCCCCACCTACGAGGGCACCCTGTTCCCGCCGGTGGCCCAGGCACTGGAGATGGCTGCTCTCAAGCGCGTGTTGAACAAGAAAGTGGCCATGTTCGGCAGCTACGGCTGGAGCGGCGGGGCTCTGAAGCACCTCAAGGAGATCATTGAGCCTGTGAAGTGGGAATTGCTTGACTCGTTTGAGTTCACTGGACGGCCCACCGAGGGAGACCTCGAGAAGGGGGAGGAATTCGGGGCCCGGTTTGCGAAAATGATAAGGAGGGACGAGGGATAAGGAGAAAAACATGCCATCAGCAAAAGGTAGCGTCCCTGGACGCCATAACGAACACCATACCGTTTTCTACGGTCTATCCACTTGCGTCTGGTGCAAGCGGGCCCGCCAGTTCCTGGAGGATCAGGAGATCGAGTTTGATTACATCTACGTGGACCTGCTTTCAGGTCGGGAGCTAGAGGAGGTGATGTCCTGGGTTCGTCGTTGGAATCCTGGAGTGTCCTTCCCTACTTTGGTGGTGGATAGCTCCAGATGCGTGGTCGGATACAAGCCAGAGCAGATCAAGGAGGCACTGGGACTGTGAACGAGGAGATTGCCATTCCTGTCGAGGAAGTGGACGCTCTCTACGAGCAGTTGGACCGCGAGGCGGAGGCTGCCGGGTACCACCTCAACCCCGACCGGGAGTTCACCTGGGAGCTGGTAAAAGGGTTGCTCGTCAACGAACAGCGCTACGGCTACTGGGCCTGTCCCTGTCGGCTGGCCACGGGGGATAAGCAGAAAGATCTCGACATCATCTGCCCCTGCGACTACCGCGACCCCGACCTGCTCGACTGGGGGAGTTGCTACTGCGCCCTCTACGTCTCCGATGAGGTCGTGCAGGGCGAGCGAGAGGTGCAGCCCATCCCGGAGCGTCGCCCGCCGGAGGGACAGCGTCCCCAGGACCGCCCCGCCCGCGCTACAGCTCTGCCTGGCAAGGAGCCCGCTCTCCCCGTCTGGCGCTGCCGGGTGTGCGGCTACCTCTGTGCCCGCGAGCGCCCACCCGCCGTCTGCCCCATTTGCAAAGCCAAGCGGGAACGATTCGAGCGATTTTGGTGAAAGACGCAAGGTGCCAGGCACTTCCGTAGAACCGTCTGTATCAACGCCGAGGGCAATTTGAAAAGCGCTTTTGTTGTGAAAGCCTCGGTGAAAGTGCCTGGCACCTGAATGCTCAAACGCTTCGAAAGGTTCTGGTGATTCGGGAAGATGACGGGTACTATTATAAACGTGGCCACCGTGATAGCCGGCGGCACTTTGGGCACCCTGTTGGGTGAAAAGCTACCTTCCCGTATCCGCCACATCGTCATGCAGGGAGTGGGCCTGGTGACCCTGGCGGTGGGGATGAGCATGGCCATTACCACCAGGAACTTCCTGCTGGTGCTGATCAGCATCATCATCGGCGGGATGCTGGGCGAGTGGTGGGGGCTGGAAGAGCGGCTGGACACGGCCGGGAAGTGGCTGGAGGCTAAGGCTAGTCGGTTTCCCCTCCTGGCGCGGGGCGAATTCACCAAAGGCTTCGTCACCGCCAGCCTGGTGTTTTGCGTGGGGCCGATGACCATCCTGGGCTCCATCCAGGATGGCCTTGCGGGCGATTACACCCTGCTGGCCATCAAGAGCGTGCTGGATGGCTTCTCTGCACTGGCCTTCGCTGCCTCCATGGGGATGGGGGTGACCTTCTCCGCCGTCACGGTGCTCGTTTACCAGGGAGCTTTGACCCTGGGAGCCTCTCTCTTCCAGAACGTTCTCACCGATACCATCGTAACAGAGATGACCGCTACCGGTGGAGTGATGATCCTGGGGATTGGTCTTTTGCTGCTGGAGATCAAGCGGGTCAGGGTGGCCAACTTCCTGCCCGCTCTGGCCATTGCCCCGCTGCTGGTGGCCCTGTGGGAGAAGTGGGGGCCCCATGATGGGGCCCCATGATGGGGCCCCCCCCTCTGGTTGAGTGAGTTGCGCGATGAAAATGTGATTTTTGTCATAGACAGGTGGCTATCTTGATGCTATAATGTTAGAAGTGAGAAGTGGTTTTGTCTCTGTTACTATCCTCAATGGAAGAGTTAAAAGTGCAAGAGCAATCGAACAGGATTCAGTGGCTGCTGGATGAGGCAGATGAGCGGGGATATGTCACCCTCGACCAGATATTGGAAGTCTTCCCCGAAGCAGAGGAGGATCTGGCTCAGCTAGAGAATCTCTTTGCCTTCCTCTACGGGCAAGGCATTGATGTCTGCGGCAGCGAGGAAGAGGCCGAAGGGGAGAGGGCCGGGGCGGAAGAGAAGCCGGGCGGGAATGGGGGCAATGGTGCTTTTGACTTGAGCGGCATTGCTGCCGATGATACCATCAGCTTGTACCTCAAGGAGATGAGCCGCGTACCTCTCCTAAGCCGCGAGGAGGAGGTGGAACTGGCTAAGCAGATGGAAGAGGCCGAGGGCGCCCGACAACAGTTATGCCGAGATGGTCATGACCCTCAGGAGAGGAAAAGACTGAAAAGGTTAATCGAGATGGGTGAAGAAGCCCGCCAGCACCTCATCAAGGCCAATACTCGCCTCGTGGTGAGCATCGCCAAGAAACACAGGGGATATGGGATGCCTTTCCTGGACCTCATCCAGGAGGGCAACCTGGGTCTGATCAAGGCTGCGGATAAGTTCGACTACCGACGAGGTACCAGGTTCAGCACGTATGCCACCTGGTGGATCAGACAATCAATCAGCCGCGCTCTGGCTGAGCAGGGGCGCACCATCCGCATCCCCATACACATGAGCGACCGCATCAGGAAGATGTATAAGACGGCACAAAGGATGGAGCAGGAGGAGGGGGCCCCAGGGGGGGGGCCCCCACTCCAGAGGAGGTCGCTGAGGAGATGGGCCTTGAACCCGGCAAGGTAGAGTGGATGATGAATGCCTCGCGTCAGCCTTTCTCCCTGGAGAGGCCGGTGGGGGAAAACGGGGACGCCGAGTTCGGGCAATTCATTGAGGACGGGGAGATTCCTGCGCCCTCGGACGTAGCCTCGCAGCACTCGTTGGCGGAGAAGATGGAAGAACTCCTCTTCACTTTGACTCCCCGGCAGGCTCGCATCCTGCGTCTCCGCTTTGGCCTGCAGGACGGTTACAGTTACACCTTGCAAGAGGTGGCCGAGAGATTCGGTCTGACGCGGGAGCGCATCCGCCAGATAGAGCAAGAGGCTCTGAATAGGCTGCGTCATCCCCGCCGCAGCCGTAAACTGCGGGATTACCTTAGCTAGTGCTCTTTCACAAAACAGACCTTGACTCTTCGTGAAACAGCACTAGCTATTGCCCCGCTGCTGATGGCCCTGTGGGAGAGGTGGGGGCCCCCCCCCTCTGGTTGAGTGAGCTGCG
>Ga0194111_10005026_pt1 | contig 15293 bp, 9 predicted proteins | sample TA2KigC300mmetaG_FD_146194 | JGI IMG/M metagenome (GOLD analysis project Ga0194111, IMG submission 146194) | Freshwater microbial communities from Lake Tanganyika, Tanzania - TA2015033 Kigoma Deep Cast 300m | ecosystem: Environmental > Aquatic > Freshwater > Lake | place: Tanzania: Lake... | reverse complement strand
CTTGGGCTCGGGGAGAATGTGGTTCGCGCTGATGCGATGCTCGGCACATCGCTCGCTGTGTGACCCCTCCGCAACCTCATGGGTCCTGCAGGAACCGAAACGCACTATTGACAATGTGGGGGGGGGTGTATGCTCGTGGCCAAATCTGACCTCTCTTCCCCACTGCTTTGCGTGGCGCGTGCGCGGAGGCTGAGTAGTGACTCTCGGCGGGTAGCACGAGCAACCACCTTCGGCACTTCCCAGGAACCCAATCCCGAAAGGGGGTCCGAAGTTGCGGATCGTGAGAAGACGAGCCCGATGTGTCGCGTTACTGGCGGTTGTCGTGGGCGCTACCCTCTGGTCTTCCCCTTCGTCTCAAGCTGGGTACTTCCTCACCCTTACCCCCGCGCCGGCAAGTCAGGTGGCTGGCACCAAGCCCTACGTTGTCGAGGGGAAGGCCCGCGTCGGCGACGTGCAGGGCGCGCTTGAGGCGGCGAAACGCGAAGCAGTCCGGGTAGCCGTTGAGGAGATTCTGGGGAAGCAGAGGGCCGAACGGTACCGAGACCTGATCGAGGCCAACATCCTCCAAGAAGCCGCGACGTTCGTACTCGGGGAGCCCAAGCCCCTCGGGACTCCCCGTGTCCAGGACGGGCAGGTTATTGTCAAGGCGAGCGTGGACGTGCAGGTCGTCGCCCTGCGAGAAGCTCTGGCGAGGGTCATTAGCGACGATGGCCCGCCCTTGCCTCGCGTCCTGGTGATGGTCTACGAGGAGATCCTTCGGCGGCCGGCGCGGGACCCGGCGGCGGAGACGGCGGTAAAGAACGCCCTGCTCAACTGCGGGTTCATCGTACTGAGCCCCAAGGGGTTGGACGAACTGAGGCAGCGGGACATTGTGCGGGCGCTGAGGCAGGGGCAGTGGGACGAAGCGGAAGGCCTCCGCGAGCAGTTCAAGTGCGAGATCATCGTTGCGGGCGAGGGGTTTGCCGAAGAGGCTGCGCCGGAGCCCGGGATGTTCCCTTTCAAGTCCCGCGTCGAGGTGGAAGCGTACTACCCGGACACTGCGCAGGTGCGGTGTTCATTGGCCGCGGAAGGCAGCGGCATGGGTCCCGCGGCCCTCGTGGCCGGCAAGGGCGCGCTGCAGCAGGCGGGCGAACGCATCGGCAAGAAGCTCTGCGAGTGCCTTAGCACAGGCTTCACCACACTTCTGAACCTCAAGGTGAAAAACCTCGTGCTCTACGACTGGGCTGACCGTATTGAGGAGTATCTCAAGTCGCTTCCCGGCATCGACCGGGTGCTACGCAGGTCCGTCGACCGCCTCAACCATCTGGGCGAATGGGACCTCGTGGGGCCTGGCGCTAGGGCCGGAGACGTGGCAAGCGGCCTACGCCGGTGTCCCGAGCCCCACATTGTGATTGAGGAGGTCACCGGCCAGTCCATCACCGCCAAGGCAGACGAGTAGCACGCTCAGGAGGTCACCAGAATGGACCCCACTGCTGGCCGCACTCTCCGTTGGTCGCGGGTGGTTGCTGCACTGCTTGTCGCTTCCGTGGCGATAGCGCGCGCCCCAAGCCAGGAGCCCCCCTCGGCAGAGCAGGGCGCAGTGCTCGTGCCTATGCCCATCAAGCTGACCGTGCGTACCTCGCAGGACCTGGGAATCACCGGAGACATGCTCCCCAGTCCCCGAGACCTGGCGACGTGGGTCAGCGAGGAGCTCCGGAGGATTGGCGCGTTCAGAGTCGTTGAGCGGGGAAGCCTGGATGGCCCGTATGACGAGTACGACAAGATGGTCATCCGGGGGGACCCCGAGGGAGAGATCATGAAGCATGTGGGGAACCTGCTGACTGCCGACCTGTTCCTCCTCGGCAGTGCTGAGGCTTCCGTCTCGGGCAGTCTGCTCGGTCGCAACTGCAAGGTCGCCCTGAACGCTCACCTCGTGCACGGGCGTACGTTCGAGTGGGTCGGGGTGTACGAAGTGTCGTACTCCCCTGAGGGAGACGACGCCAAGGGCCCGGCTGACGAAGTCCTGCGAAGGGCTCTCCGGGAAGCGATCCATCTGCTGGCAATGAAGCTTGTGCCTGGGGATGGGATGATCGTGTCGATGGACCCGTGTTCTGTCGTTGTCCGAGTGTCAGGGCTAGGGTCGCGTCGAGGGCTGCGGGTCGGTCAGATCCTCAAGGCTCGGGGACCGGATGAGCTAACAGAAGGGCTAGGGCCAGTGGAGGGGAAGCCTGTGGCCTATCTCTTGATTACCAGGTTGGGCTCCGAGGGATGCGAGTGCTTTCCTTGGGGGTATGGGCACAAGCCCAAGCCTGCCTGTCCGGACCGCGGCAAGAAGGAGCGCATACTTACGGACCTGTACGACGCGCTGCAGCCGGGGCAGCTTGTGAGCGTGACGGACTTCAAAGAGGACACGATCCCCCCGGGGATCATCAAGGGGGAACGCTGCGTCGAGCGCGAGCGCAAGCAGTTTGAGTACGCTCTCGCGGAACCGCAGGGGCCGGGGTCGGGGCCGGGGGAGGTCGTGGTGGTTTCCGCCGACGTGCGCCCAGGCGGAGGCGGTGCGTCGCATGTTAGGACGCCGGTCGCCGGGATGCAGGTCGACCGGGTGGCTGCAGGGCCCGGCGAGGAGCTGTGCGCCTACGTGCGACCCGACGCGAACGTCGAATGCGAACCTGGGGACTTGCTCTACGCGCTGTCGCCGCCAGAGGACCCACACATAGCGTTCCTCCTCCTTCTTGGGCGCGTTCCAGGTGAGGGTGAGAGTGCACTCTCCCTTCTGCGCTGCGCCCCTTGGGGCCCCTGGGCCCTCGGCGAGCGTGGGCAGCCCCCCAGCGAGGAGGCGGCTCGGACGCAGTTGGCGAGACTTCGCATTGGGGTTCCGGTGCAGCGCCTTCCCGAAGCGGCGAAAGAGCCCGTGCCCCAACCATGGCCGCCGACCTGGCGACCCGATGGTCCGGGCCCCATCGTGGTCCCGCCTCCCCCGCCTCGCCCCGGGCCGGGGGAGCCGGAGCCCATCCCACTCCGTACCGCGCTCCCGGAACGGGACGGCACCGAACCGTTGGTGCCCTTGCGGGACGTGTGCGATTGGTTGGGCGTGGCTGACGGGATCAGGCACGGGTACGACGACGCCAAGCGCCTGTACAACGTGGTGTGGTTCAGCGGGACGAGGCTCAAGGTGACCGCCGGCGACTGCAACGTCGAGACGCCCGAGGGCCGCCGGGGGCTTGCCGTGCCGCCGCGGATGCAGGGCGAGCGTATGCTCGTGCCTCCGCAAGCCTTTGTCTATCTCAACTGCAAGTTCGAGGTGGATGGAGCCGCCGAGCGCGTCATCATCGTGGCGCCAGACGGACGGCGGGGGTACGTCCAGATGCCGTCTCCGTAAACGATCCGTGCCGGCGTCGAACGCTGTCGCGCCGGAACTGCTCGTACGACGGAGGTTTGTCTGGAGAGAGCGAGAGCCTCGGTTTCGACACTGCGCGCGTAGAAGAGGAGGGGAGCCGTATGACCACGTTGCGCGTGTTTGCGGCGTTGATACTCGGTGTCCTGCCCGCGTTGCTGTCGGGGTGTGGCGGGACGGAACCGCCGGTGCCGACGGCCTCGCCGCTGCTCGGCGAGGTCGTCGGGCTCGGGGGCCCACCCAAGCCGTTCGCCTCACCCCTCTTGGGCCTTTTCCCACCGGCAGACGCACCCGGCATGTCCAGAGAGATGACCGAAGGCGCGGATACGCCCCTCGGCGCCCTGTCAAGAGCGGGCAACGTCAAGGCCGACCACCTGAACCTCTTCAGTTTCGACTGCAAGACAACCAAGGACTACCATGTCGTCACGTGCTCCCGCACCTCCGCGCAGGGCGACCCCGACCTCTACCTGTATTCGCACGTGGACCCAGGCTACCCAAAGGGCTACTGGCACGGCCGCCCTTCGTACCTCCGGGGTAGCCGGCGATACGATCAGCTCTTGGATTGGGCCTACGTGGACAGGAGGGATCTCGACAACCTTAGGGTTAACGTTCTCGTGTACGGCTACGGGACCAGGGACGCGGGCTTCAGGGTACAGCAGGACCCGGTGTCGAAGGTCACGGGCGCGTGGAGCGGGCCACGGAAGCTGCCCGGCTCAACCGAGGTTGAGTGGTGGCTGTTCTTCGGGCGGTACGACGAGCGATACCGCATAGAGGTGCGTGTTACCAGCGGGGCAGGCAAGGCTGCCGTGAACGTCTACCAAGAGTCGAGCGACCAGTTCATCGCTGGAAGCACGGGCGGCCCCTCCGTCAACGTCCAGTTCACCTGTCCTTCATCCTGGGACGGCATGTTCGTAGTGGTCTCACCCCACCAAACCGCGGCTATCACGTATAAGATCCGTTACGTACCACTTGGGCCGGTGCCGTAGAGCGTTTCCCCACGTGTAGCCGCCCTGAGACTCGCTTCTGTCGGGATTGGTCGCCTCCCCTCCCTCCGACCTGCGGCTGTCCGCCGTGACGCGGGCCGAGAGGTACTCGGGTAGTAGGTAAGCCTCCGGGTTGTCGAAGTAGACGTAGAGGCGCTGGGTCTCGCCGGCGGCGGCGGTCAGGGGCACCGTGAGGGCGGCGGCACGAGGGATAGGCCCATCTTCGAGACGCTCCCCGCCCGGCCCGCGTAGGTCGAAGAGCATCTCCACGCCCCTCGCGTCACACACCCGCACGGAGCGCGCGTTCGCTCCAACGAGGGGCACCTCGTCAGCCCCCTCCCCCACCTTCACCGTGACCGGGAAGCCCGCGAGGTCGATGCCGGAGGCGTTCGTGAGGTCCAGCGGGATGCGAGCATGCCAGGTGTCGTGGCCGGGCAGGAAGAGGTCGGTGTGCCAAGGGTCGGCGGCAAGGGCGTGAGGAACGGCGAGGATGAGGGAGAGAAGGAGATGGGGCATGGAGGGCCTCCGGGGTGAGCGGCGGGGTCAGGATACTCCACCGAGAGGGCAAGGGCAAGCAGCGCGGAGGAGGCGAAGGAACATCAACGACCGCCACCGCTGCCGGCGAGACGCCGGCGGTCCCGGCGAACGTCAACGGCACGATGACGGCATGCGGACAAGATGTCCGCGCTCCGGGGCGAGGAGGCCGGAGGGGACGGGGTGCGGAAGGAGAGGCGAAAGGAGGATAGGAGATGGGCGTGTTTGCGAGTTACGGCGGGGCGATTCCTGAGGTGAAGGAGGGGTGCCTGAGCGTCCTGGCGTTTGGGGCGCATCCGGATGACTGCGATCTGCGGTGAGGTTCGTGTCGATGACGAACGGGGATACGGAGCGCTACTCGATGGGCGGCGGGCCGCTGGCGAGGAGGCGGTACGGGGGAGCGTAGGGGACGGCGGACGAAAGGGGAAGATTCGAAGATTCGAAGAACGGCGAAGACGGCACGGCAAGGGCAAGGTGACGGCACGGCAAGACCAACGCAACAGGGGACAGTCCATGCGTCTCGATCCCGCGAGCGGGATCGAGACTTGGACAGTCCCGAGGAGCGGTGCGATGGTACTTCTGCTGATGGTGATGGCGATGAGTGCGAATGCGCAAGATGAGCGCGTGATCTATGCGCCGGATGTGGTCGGCGTGGATCGGCTGTTCATGGTGGTGCTGAGGGCGCCGGTGGAGGCGACGGAGATCGCGGTGAGCGTGCCGGATAGTGTGGTGCTCCTCGACAAGACGCGGATGCCGGCGAGGAGTGAGGAGCGGCGGTACTACTTCCGGGCCGTGAAGGCGACGGAGAAGGCGGAGATCAGGTTCGCTCATCCGGACGGCGAGGTTGTGGTGCCGGTCGCGATCTGGACATTCAGTGACCTGTGCGCGTTCCGGGAGCTGAAGGGGACGCAACTGCCACGGCGGTGGCCGCTGGGCGAGAGGCTGCCGGAGCTGAAGCAGCGGCAGACGGTGACGAAGCAGGCGGACATCGATGCCGCCAAGGCTGGGGGGCCGGGGCGAGGGGAGCAGTGGGCGGGAATGTCCGATGACGACATTTGGGGGCTTCAGCCGGACATGACCATCCCGCGCTGGCACTGGGTGAACGTGAGCCACGGGTGCCCGGTGCATGGCACGGAGATCTACAAGACCCGCGCGTACTACCCGTGGATCAAGGACGCGAGCTTCCCGTACAAGTGGAAGATCGAATGCCCGGTCGGGCACGAAGTGTACCCGTCGAACGACTTCGGGAAGGGCGACTTCACGAGCGGGGACTTCCCGGACGACGGCATCGGCGGGGGCTACGTGCACGGCGACCAGCACTACGGGTTCATCGCGGAGTTGTGTCAGCTCTACTGCCACCAGATGCTGAAGGTGGCGCCGGACAGCGCGCAGGCGTATCTCGCGACGGGGGACGTGAAGTACCTGCACAAGGCCCTGGTCGCGTTCTGCCGGCTCGGGGTCGAGTATGCGTACCTGGCCACGATGACGCAGCACCGGCACCGGAACTCGCAGAGCCAAGTGAACCGCCTCGGGCAGGGGCGCTTCGACGAAGGGCCGATCCTCGCGAACTCCGCGTTCACGGTCTACACGGTCGATAACCCGGGGTACCAGTGGGTGCACGCGGAGGCGTACGACAAGATCTGGCCGGACATCGAGAAGGACGCCGAGATCATCCCCTTCCTGCAGGGGAAGGGCTTCGACGTGAAGACCCACGAGGACGTGCGGCGCTTCATCGAGGAGAACCTGTTTGCGGTGTGGGTGCAAGGCTCGATGGATGGCGCGATCAACTCGAACGAGCCCTTCACGCAGCGAGGGCTGTCGCGGACGGCGGAGGTGCTCGACTACGCGCGCAGCGGCGACTTCCTGGATTGGCTGTACGACGGCGCCGGGAAGATGCGCGTGTTCGTGCCGAACACGTTCTTCCGCGACGGCGCGCCGTATGAGTCTACCGGCGGCTACAACTCCATGCACGTGACGGCGCTGGGGCCGATCATCGAGTCGGTGGAGCACCTGCGCAAGATGCGGCCGGAGGTGGTGACCGAGGCGAAGTACCCGGCGCTCAGCAAGTCGCGACGCTACCGGAACGTGTTCGACTTCTGCATGGACACGGTGACCATCGACCGCACGTACCCGCAGATCGGGGACGGCGGCGGCCACCCCTCGTACGCGAAGCTGCCGACGGTCGCCTTCCATGACGCGAGCACGGAGGCGTTCGAGCACGCCTACGAGCTGTTCCGCGAGCCGAAGTTCGCGTGGGCGTTGGCGCATACGAAAGGCTGGCAGCCGTCGCGGGAGTTCGCGTTCACGCGTGAGGAGATCGAGGCCGAGGCCGCCAAGTGGCCGGACGACTGGAACGATGCGAGCGCGCTGCATGACGGGTACGGGATCGCGATCCTGCGCAGCGGGGAGGGCGAGCAGAAGCGGGCGCTGTGGATGCACTACGGCCATGCGCGGGGGCACGTGCAGGATGACCTGATGGACATCGGGCTGGATGCGTATCAGGGCAAGATCCTGAACCACATGGGCTATCCGCGCAACTGGGGGTACTGGGAATACGCGTGGTCGTCGCATCACCTGGCGCGGCAACTGCCGGAGCAGTCGATGGTGGCGCGGGCGGAGTTGATGGCCGACGCGGGACCGGCGCACGTGACGGAGGCAAGGGCGCAGGCGCACCCGGAGTTTGCGGACGACGGCTCGCGGGCGACGCCGGACCCGGACTACTGGCAGCGGCGGATGCTGGCGATCGTGGACGTCGCGCCGGACCGATTCTACTGCGTGGACTTCTACCGCATCTCGGGGGGCGAGAACCACTGGTGGGCGTTCCACGGGCAGGAGGGCGAGTTCGCGACGGAGGGGATTGCGCTCACCAAGCAGGAGACGGGGACGCTGGCGGGAGCCGAGGTTCCGTACGCGGATGCGAAGTGGATGGAGGCGAACGGCTGCAGCCTGAACGCGAGCTACGGTTGGCGGGGCTTCAACTTCGTGTTCGCGCACCTGTACAATGTCGAGAAGGGCTTCGCGGAACAGCCGTGGTCGGCCAGCTGGAAGCTCAAGACGGGCGAGGGCCTGGGGCTGCGGCTGAACGTGCTGCAGGCGGCGGGCGCGGATGGGTCGCCGGTGGAGGTGAACATCACTGACGGCAAGGCGGCGTCGGGTGGATCGCCGTATGAGATGAAGTGGATCCTGATGCACAACACGGGGCAGGCGCCCGCGAAGACGCAGGTGCTGAGCCTGATCGAACCGTACATGAACGACCCGATCATCCGACGGGCGACGCCGGTGGCGCTGTCGGGGGCGGATGAGGCGGGGTTCGCGGCGGCGGCGTGTCGCGTGGAGACGGAGGGGCGTATAGACACGCTGTTCTGCGCGAGCGATGAGGCGGTGGAGCGGACGACGGAGGACGGCTTCCGGTTCGCGGGGCGGTTTGGGCTGTGGGCCGAGGAGGAGGGGCAACCGGTCGCGATCTCGCTGGTGGGCGGCACCGTGCTGCAGAAGGGGGACCTGGGGATCAAGCTCGAGAGCGCGGAGTATCGAGGGAAGATCACGAAGGTGGATCGCGCGACGGAGACGATCACGGTGGAGCCTGCGCCGGCTGCGGCGGAGGCGCTCGTGGGGCAGTGCATCTTCATCGTGAACGGCGCGCGGCGAGTGGCGTGTAAGGTCATCGCGGCGAAGAAGGCGGGGACGGGTGTCGAGCTGTTGCTGTACACGGACTCGTGCATCGGGACCGGGAAGGTCACGGGCACGCAGGACCACCGCGTGCTGACCGATACGCCGTTCGCACTGCAGCGGTTCGGGTACTACGAGGGCGCGCGGCTGGCGGACGCGGATGGCACGGCGGAGTACCGGCTGAACGAGGTGCGCGGCGGCAGCGCGGCGATGATCGACGCCGAGGCGGCGCCGGAGGCGAAGGCCGCGACGCTCGCGGGCGAGTTCCCCGAGGGATCGTGGTTCAAGGTGTACGACTACGGCGTGGGCGACGAAGTGGTGTGGCCGTACGCGGTGAGCGTGATCAGGCGCGCGGATAACGTCTACGAAGTCCGGGCGCCGGTGCCGGTGACCGTGACGCTGCCGGAGCGAGCGGAGCAATGATCGACCGCCCCCTTCACGGGAATTCGGGGACACGATCCCAATTCGATACGACCGAATTGGGTCATGTCCCCGAATTCCCCCTGCACGCGCTGATCCCCGAGGTGGTGGAGTTCACGCGGCCTTGGCCTGGGGAGGCGCTGGTGGCCTTGTACGTGCACGGAAGCTGCGCGGGGGGCGACACCGATGCGTGGAGCGATCTGGATGTCGCGCTCGTCTACGGCGAACCGGCCAAGGCGAGCGAGCTGTTCCGGGAGTGGGTGCTGCCGCTGGAGGAGCGCTTCGAGCACCGCGTCGATCCCGTCATCGGGGCGCGCGACCAGTTGGGTGAGGGCGGGCCATGGGGGCTGGCGTTCCTGCGCTACAGCCTGCTGACGCGGGCGGAGTTGCTGCTGGGAGAGGACATCCGCGCGGAGGTCGCGCCGCCGAGCGAACAGCTGATGCGGCTGTCGGCGGTGAGTGTCGCAATGACATGGCTGCGACGGCTCTACGACACACCGCGCTTCTACCTCTTCCCCACCTCGCTTGCGGGACGCTGGGCTGAACCACTCGAGGACTTCGCGAGAGGGAATGCAGCGTGGCAGCTCTCGACGGCGGTCACGAAGCTCGTCCGGGCGATCCTGGTGCTCGGAACGGGGGAGTTCCCGGAGACGAAGGAGGGGCTGATGGAGGGGCTCGAGAGGGCGGGGTTGGTGGAGGAGCGAGGGTGGCTGGAGGAGGCGTTGGGAGTGAGGAGGGAGTTCCCGCGATGGGGTGAGGTGGAAGGCGAGGGTGCGGGCGCCATGAATGGCGCCCCTACACGATCGGGCGCGATGAATCGCGCCCCTACACGAGGGAGGCTGGGCGAGGCACCAGCGTTGATGCGGCTGAGGGAGGCGGTGCCGGGGCTGGCGGCGCGCTTGTTCGAGGCGATGGAGGCACGGGGGCTCGTGGACCCGACCTTCGAGGGGCGGGGCGGAGGGGCGTACGAACCGGATGGAACGCGGAAGGCGGAGATGCCGAAGGCGATTGTGTTGGGAGAGCCGGAGGGGTGGAGGACCAGGGACGGCGGGAGCGAGGACTGAGGAACGGAAACAAGGGACAGTCCTGGCGTCTCGATCCCGCAAGCGGGATCGAGACTTGGACAGTCCCTGGACGACGGAGACGCAAGTGATGGCGACGGTGGAGACAGCCGGAGAACCGCGGACGAAGCCGACGGAGCGAGTGGTGCGGTTGCGAGAGGCGGCGCTAAGGACCCCGATTCCGCCCGCGCAGGAGGTGGGGCTGCATGGCGGGGAGTCGTGGATGGCGACGCGCGGGGAGACGTGGTGGGTACTGCGGAGAGGCATGAGGGTGGGGCATGTGCTCAGCAACCTGACGGCGGAGATCGGACCGGATGATCTCATCGTCGGGCGGATAGCGGCGCGCGGGCTCAGCGAGGAGGAGGCGCAGAGGCTGAAGGCGGCGGGGGAGTTCATGGCGGCGCAGCCGGTGGCGGGCGGGCAGGCGGGGCACATGGCGCCGGACTTCGAGCGGCTGCTGACGTTGGGTTGCCGGGGCGTGCAGGAGGGGATCGAGGGGCGGCGGGCCGCGCTCGACCCAAGCGATCCTGAGGCGGGGCCGAAGCTGGCGTTCTACCGTGCGGCGCATGAGGCGCTGGAGGGGCTGTGTGACTTCGCGGAACACTACGCGGAGGAGGCGGAGCGGCTGGCGAAGGAGTGCGAGGATGCAGAGCGGGCGGAGGAGTTGAGGGGAATCGCGGAGGTCTGCCGGCGGGTGCCGGCCCATCCGGCGAGGACGTTCCGCGAGGCTTTGCAGGCGGCGCACTTCCTGCTGTTCGCAATCAACGTGGTGGATGGGTCGGGGCTCACGTCGCCGGGGAGCATCGATCGGTGGCTGCTGCCCTATCTGAGAGGGGATCTGAGCGAAGGGCGCATCACGCAAGAGCAGGCGCAGGAGCTGCTGGACTGCTTCTTCATCACCTTCAACCAGTACATCGGGTCCGGGCTGGCGATAGGGATGCTGCTCGGCGGGCGAGACGCGGAGGGCGAGGACATCGCGAACGAGCTGACGTGGATGTGCCTGCACGCAATCGACCATGTGCGCATGGCGTATCCGTCGGCGGGGCTGCGCGTGCACACGGGGACCGACCCGGAACTGCTCGACTTCGCGCTGGAGATCCTCGCGGAGGGAGTGAGCCAGCCCGCGTTGTTCAACGACGAGGTCATCACGGCATCGCTGGAGCGGATGGGCCTGCCGAGGGCGGATGCGTGTGAGTACATGAACTCGACGTGTGTCGAGATCACGCCCTGCGGCAAGAGCAATGTGTGGGTCGCGAGCCCGTACTACAACCTGCCGCAGATTCTGCTCGACATCATTGCGGAGGCTGCGGGGAATTCAGGGACACGATCCCAATTCGGGTCGGCAGGCCGGAATTCGGGGACACGATCCCAATTCGATACGACCGAATTGGGTCATGTCCCCGAATTCCGGGCGCTGCTCGTGGAGTATGACCGGCGGCTGGGGGAGCAGATCGCGGCGGCGGTGGCGGAGCAGAACCGCCTGCGGCACTCGTGCCAGGCGCACCGGAACTTCCCGCTGGCCTCGTGCTTCGTGCATGACTGCCTGGAGCGCTGCCTCGACATCGACTGCGGCGGCGCGCGGTACAACTGGATCGAGTGCAGCTTCGTGGGGCTGGCGACCGTCACCGATAGCCTGGAGGTTGTCCGGCGGTTCGTGTTCGGAACGGGCGAGCTGACGTGGGAGCAACTGCATGGAATGGTGCGGCGGAACTTCGAGGGTGACGAGGCGTGGCGGCAGAGGCTCATCCGCGAGCCGGCGAAGTACGGCAACGACGATCCGGCGGTCGATGCGATCGCGGAGCACATCATCGAGGCCGCGGTTACTCACTGCCGGCGGCACCGAGTCGTGTTCGACAGCACCTACGAGCCGGGGCTGTTTGCGTGGATCATGCACGCGCAACTCGGCCAGGAGACCGGCGCGACCCCGGACGGACGGCTGGCGGGAGTGGCCCTGAGCCCGGGCCCGGACCCCGCGCCCGGCCGCGCGACCAGCGGGCCGACGGCGGCGGCGCTGTCGGTGACCTCCTTCGATCACGGCCCGCTGATCGGCGGCGTGGCGTTCAACATGCGCTTCTCGCCGAAGACGCTCGCGAGCCCCGGGCAGAGGAGCAAACTGGCGGCGCTCATCCGCACGTACTTCGCGCGCGGGGGCTTTCAGACGCAGATAACGACGGTTGATCTCGAGACGCTGCACGCAGCAAGGGAACGGCCCGAGGACTACGCGGACCTGCTGGTGAGGGTCGCGGGATACTCGGACTACTTCGTGCGCTTGTCGCCGATCATGCAGGATGAGGTGATCGCGAGGACGGAGTTGAGGTTGTGAGGGGAAGGCTAACAAGGGACAGTCCTGCGTCCTGATCCCGTCAGGGCGGGATCAGGACTTGGACAGTCCCGATGGAGGACACATGAGGTACGCGACGGCGATATGGAACTACGCGGAGGAGGGGGTGAGGTTGCCGGAGCTGGTGCGGGAGTTCGTGGGGTTTGGGTATGACACGATCTCGTTTTCGTCGGGCAACTTCGGCGACATGAAGGACCCCGACGTCAGGGAGGCGGCGAGGGTCATTGAGGAGCAGAGGCTCGGGGTGACGGTGCATTGCGCGTTCGACTTCGGGATCGAGGGCGTGACGAAGGTGCTGGAGCTGTTCGGGGATGCGGTGCTGGCGGTGACGTTCGACCCGATGAGCGAAGTGGACTCGTGTGGGATGTGCTTCGCGACGGGCGCAATGGCGCCTGCGATCGCGGAGATCCTGCGGAGGAGCGAGGGGAGTGAGCTGAGGGTGGGGATCGAGGACCTGCCACTGGATGAGAAGGCCTTGGAGAGGTATCGAGAGGACCTGGGGCCGCTGGCGGAGGAGCCAAGGTATGGGATGCTGATCGACGTGGGGCACCTGAACATGCGGCTGAGGCGATGGAAGTACTTCGCGGGGCTGCCCGTCGCGGAGTACATCACGCGCATCCCGGTCCCCATCATCGAGGCGCACCTGCACGACAACAACGGCGAGGGCGACCAGCACGGGTACCTGGGCTTCGGCAATCTGGACTTCGCGGCGGTCGCGGAGGGGCTGAAGGCGGCGGGGTTCGAGGGCGTGTCCACGGTGGAGATTGCGCCGAGCTTCCACGGAAGCACGCCCGCGGCGTCGAAGCCGCGTGCGAAAGAGAGTCTGGCGCAGTGGAAGGCGTTGTGGGAGGCGTGAGGTGTCTGGGCGTGATGAATCACGCCCCTGCACTCGGGCGTGATGAATCACGCCCCTGCACTCGGGCGTGATGAATCACGCCCCTACACTCGGGCGTGATGAATCACGCCCCTACACTCGGGCGCGATGAATCACGCCCCTACACTCGGGCGTGATGAATCACGCCCCTACACTCGGGCGCGATGAATCGCGCCCCTACATGGGGCGCGGTCGCGGGGAGGCACTTGATGGCGACGGTTGCGTGGATGCTCGGTCTGCTGCTGCTGTGCGGCGGCGTTCTGGCGGCGCCGGCCCCGGATGAGGCGCCGGCCGGGCCGGGCGAATGGGGGTTCCGGCCCGCTGACGGCAAGCTCTCGGCGGTGGACCCGCCGGGGTTCGTGTGGCGGCCGCAGAAGGAGGCGCAGACATACGCCATCCAGGTCGGGAGGGATCGAGAGTGCACGGAGGTGGTTGAGGCAGCGGAGGGGCTGACACTGAACTGCCACTGCCCGGCCGAGCCCCTCGGGGCGGGCACGTACTACTGGCGCTTCCGGTTCACGACGCAGGCGGGTGAGGAATCCGAGTGGAGTACGGTGCGCAGCTTCATGGTGGACGCCTCGTCGCGGCCCTTCCCGATGCCGGGGCGCGAGGAGCTGCTGGCGCGCATCCCCACGAGTCACCCGCGGCTGTTTTTGCGGCCCGAGGATACTGCAACCTACAAGGAGCTGGCGCAGGGGCGGCTGAAGCCGCAGTGGGACGGGATTGTGGCCCAGTGTGAGAAGCTGCTGGCGACGCCGCCGGATGTCTCGGAGCCGCTGAAGTACCAGGAGAACGAGAAGCGCGGCGTCAACGACGATGCGTGGCGCAAACGCTGGTGGGGCAACCGGCAGCGAACCGAGGCGGTCTGCAATGGGGCGGCGACGCTCGCGTTCGCGTGGATGGTGAGCGGGGACGAACGCTTCGCGCAGGAGTCGCGGCGACTACTCCTGGCCGCCTGCTCGTGGGACGTGGAGGGCGCCACGAACCGCGCCTACAACGATGAGGCGGGGATGCCGTTCCTGTGGGGCACGTCGCGGGCGTACACATGGCTCCACGGGTACCTGAGCGAGGAGGAACGGCAGAGAGTGCGCGACTGCATGGCGGCGCGGGGCGAGGAGGCGTACCGGTCGCTGATCCGCAAGCAGCACATCTGGCGGCCCTACGATAGCCACGCGAACCGCCTGTGGCACAAGGTCGGCGAGGTCGGCACGGCCTTCTACGGGGAGGTCGAGGGTGCGGGCGACTGGGTGTGGCTGGCGATGAACGTGTTCCACAACTCATACCCCGTGTGGAACGACGACGCGGGCGGCTGGCACGAGGGGCTCGCGTACTGGAACGGCTACCAGTCGAAGGTGACCTGGTGGCTGGCCCTGATGCAGTCCATCTACGGCCTGAACGGCTACGACAAGCCGTTCTTCGCGAATGCCGGCAACTTCCCGCTCTATGTGGCGCCGCCCGGCGAGAGCCTGGGAGGCTTCGGCGACCTGACGCTGGGCAGCGCGACGGCCAAGAGCTGCAGCTCCACGGTGAGCATCTTCGCGCGGATGGCGCAGAACCCGTACTGGGAATGGTATGTCGCCGAGTCGGGCGGATCAGAGCTGCCCGGCGGCTACATGGGCTTCATCTACGGGACGACGGAGGCCGTCCCGCCGAAGGAGCCGACGGACCTGGCGAGCTCGGTCTGCTTCCCCGGCGTGGGCGTCGCAGCGCTGCACAGCGATCTCGCGAAGCGCGAGAACGATGTGCTGTTCATGCTGAAAAGCAGCCCGATGGGCACGCAGAGCCATGGGTATGACTCGCAGAACGCGTTCCTGCTGAGCGTGGCGGGGGACCCGGTGTTCGTGTACACCGGATGGCGCGACCTGTACGGCAGCCCGCACCACCAGAAGTGGATGTGGGAGACGAAGAGCCAGAACTGCATCCTGGTGAACGGGCTGGGACAGAAGAAGCACTCGAACCTGCCGCTGGGGGAGATCACGGAGTTCGCGACCTCGCCGCGGTTCGACTACGTGGTCGGCGAGGCGGCCCCGGCGTA
>Ga0194111_10005018_pt1 | contig 15308 bp, 11 predicted proteins | sample TA2KigC300mmetaG_FD_146194 | JGI IMG/M metagenome (GOLD analysis project Ga0194111, IMG submission 146194) | Freshwater microbial communities from Lake Tanganyika, Tanzania - TA2015033 Kigoma Deep Cast 300m | ecosystem: Environmental > Aquatic > Freshwater > Lake | place: Tanzania: Lake... | reverse complement strand
CCTCCTCCGCCTCGATCAGGTCGGTCCCGTGACAGTCTGGGCAGCGGAAGAAGCCTCGATCTTCGGGTTGGGCGTCCTCCTTTTCCGCCCTGGCCCGAATGAAGACGCTGGGGGCCAGCTTCAACGACGCTGTAGGTCCCTGCAGCAACCCATCCAAAGCGGCCAGGGGGCGAGGGGGAATCAGGCGCTTGAGGAACGGGAGGCGGAAGGAGGATACGGCCAGCTCCCGCCCGATGGTGAAGCCAGCCTCCCTCAGACGAGCCTCCATCCAGGCCGGGTGGAAGTCGTAGTTGAGCTCGACGAACTCGTAGGGCTCAGGGGCAAAGGGGCTCCAGCTTTGGCGGCCCAGCAGGTAGCGCAGGATGGCTTTGAGGTGGCGTTTGTTGGCGTACTCCAACACGAAGGCTCCTCCTGGCTTGACCACCCGCTGGATCTCCTGGAAAGCGGCGGGGATGTCCTGCAGGTGGTGCAGCACCCGCACGGTCACGGTGGTGTCGAACAGGGAATCCACGAAGGGCATGGCATACAGGTCGGCGGCCACGTAGACATATTTCCCCTCTCGCCCCCATCGCTCCTGAGCCTGGCGCAGCATGGATTTGGAGTAATCCAGCAGGACGACCTGCTGGTAGCCGTGGTAAAGGTCCACCAGGCGGCCAAAGCCAGCCCCAATTTCCATCAGACGAGCGCCAGCGGGAGGCAACAGCTTGCGGAGGGCGATGCGTTCTGCCAGGTCCTCGTATTCCCGCCCCTGGCCCTCCCAAAAGTCGGTCCGGTATGAGCTGTGTTCGTAATCGCAGATTCTGGTCATGGTTCTGGGGGTGTTTCACGTGAAACAATTTGGTGCGCTTGCTATTATATCACACTCCTTCAAAAGCTCAAATTGGGAAAGTGTAACCGCTCAGCCACGGTTGTCATTGCGAGTTTTCCATGGCGCGGCGTGCCATCCGTAGGGGGCAGAAACTTGGGCAAGGTTCGTAGTGACGGCTTTAGCCGTCGTTTAGCGGCAAAGCGACCGAAGTCGCCACTACGGAAGTCGCCACTACGAACCAAGTTTCTGAGTAGCGGTTTTTGCGAAGCAATCTCCTACTCGTGGCTTGGGGATTCCCTTCGGCAGGCTCAGGGCATGGCTTCGTCGGCAAAAACCGCCTCCTCGCAATGACAGCCTGAGTAGTCACGGGAGGGCCAAGGCAATGCAACGGTTATGGCGGATAGCATTTGGCGAAGCCAAGGCTGAGTTTGCAATGTCGTCAATTTCTGGTATACTGACCCCATCATGGGCAAGACCATTCTGTTGACCGGGCGGCCCCGCGTGGGCAAGACGACCATCATCAAAGAGGTGGTGCGGAGGCTATCGGGCCAGGCAGGCGGCTTCTATACCGAGGAGATGAGGGAGCGAGGCCGACGGCAAGGTTTCAAGATCGTGACCCTGGACGGCCAGGAGGGCATTCTGGCCCACGTGGGCATCAAAAGCCCGATGCGGGTCAGCAAATACGGGGTCAACCTGACCGACCTGGAGGAAATCGGCGTGGCAGCCATCGGCGAGGCCATGGCCCACAAGGACTGCGTGGTCATTGACGAGATCGGCAAGATGGAGCTCTTCTCCCAGGCGTTCAAGGACGCGGTCTGGGAAGCCATCCACAGCGATAAACCCGTCCTGGGAACCATCACCCTGGCCTCTCATCCCTGGGCCGACCACGTCAAGGCTTTGCCCCAGGTAACCGTTGTCGTCGTCACCGAAGCCAATCGCGACAGAGTAGCTCAGCAGGTTTTGGACTCGTTCGAGCAGTAGGCCACCTTACCGAGGTGGTTCACCAATTGCGTTGCCGAGCGCAAATTCAGAGATCGCCCGGAAATTTGTCGCTATAATAAATGCGATTCGTAAGACCTCGGCTCGTTCGAAAGGAAAGTCGTCATGGACAACCGCTCGATTCCCGCTATCGCCGCGGCCATCATGCTCTCGCTGTGTTGCTGCCTGACCCTGCTATGCCTGGGGATAGGGGCAGTGGTAGCGCCCTGGATAGGCGAGCTCCCGACCACCCCCACACCAACCCCCGTGCCCATCATCGTCTGCACCCCTGTGGCCTCGGTCGAGCGCTCCACCGAAGAGCTTTTGGCCGAAATCTCGATCCCGGAACGCGATCTGATAGCCCTCGCCACTCGTCTCAAGAAGGTGGATCAGCCTATTCCCCTGGTGGTAAATGCTACCCCGCCCTCCTACGCTCTGGGCGACAAGGAGGTCTTCTGGGTATCGAACCTGGACGCCAAAGTGAACTATACCACCACGGCCATCCTCAGCTATGTGACTACTCACCTCTACCTGTGGGTAGAGGAGGGCTCCAGTTTCGATCAAGAGGCCCTGAAGAGATCGGCCGAGCGTTTCGAAAGCCAGATCTACCCCACCAACCGCGAGTTCTTCGGAAGCGAGTGGACGCCGGGCGTGGACAATGGCCCCCACATTCACGTACTCCAGGCCAGTGGACTCGGGTCGTCAGTATATGGCTACTATCGGGACACCGATGAGTACTCCAGATTGGTGAACCCCTACTCCAATGAGCGGAAGATGTTCTACGTTAACTCGGACAACTTGCAGCCGGGCACAGAGTCGTACGAGAGCGTCCTGGCTCATGAATTCCAGCACCTGATCCACTGGGCGGTTGATGGCGATGAGGATACCTGGGTCAATGAGGGCTTCTCGGAATTGGCCTCTTACCTCAACGGTTACGATGTAAGAGGCGTTCATCACGCCTTTAGCCACAGCCCGGATACGCAACTCACGTCCTGGCCCAGCAGCCCCGGTGAGTCATCGGCTAGCTATGGGGCCAGTTTCCTGTTCGCTGTCTATTTCCTGGAGCGGTTCGGCGATCAGGCCCTGCGCAGAGTGGTCTCGCACCAGGCCAACGGGGTAAGCGGTTTCGAAGCCATCCTTGTTGAGCATGGCCTGACCTTCGAGGACGTTTTCGCCGACTGGCTGATCGCCAATTATCTGGATGATACTGAGCTGGCAGATGGCCACTATGGTTACCAGGACCTGGCCGTCGGCCCGGCTCGCCTCGACGAAACCCACACTCGCTATCCGGTCCACCGCTCCACTACCGTCCACCAATACGCAGCCGACTACATCGAGTTGCAGGGACAGGGAGATCTGGCCCTGGCCTTCGCCGGTTCAACTCAGGTGAAGCTGGTTCCCAACGATCCTCACAGCGGAAAGTATTTCTGGTGGTCCAATCGCAGCGACAACGGCAACATGACCCTGACCCGAGCCTTTGACCTGACGGGGCTATGGCAAGCCACCCTGAAAGCCTGGCTCTGGTATGACATCGAGGAGGACTGGGACTACGCTTACATCGAGGTTTCGACCGATGGCGGCCAGACCTGGGACATCTTGGAAGGTGAATACACCACCGATTCTAATCCCAACGGCAACAGCTTTGGCCACGCCTACACGGGGAAATCGGGCTCCGCCGACCAGGCCCCAAACTGGGTCGAAGAAGAGATAGACTTGACCCCCTACGTCGGCCAGGAGATTCTGCTGCGATTCGAGTACATCACCGACGGGGCCGTGAACCACGTTGGCTTCTGCGTGGACGACATCACCATCCCCGAACTGAGCTATGTCCATGATGCTGAAAGCGATGAACTGTGGATAGCCGAGGGGTTCATTCGCACTGACAACGTCTTGCCTCAGCGGTTTCTGGTGCAGCTCATCGAAATCGGCCCAGCCGCAAGGGTGCGGCGCATGGAGCTGGACGAGGTCCAGAGGGGCCGTTTAGTAGTGAAGGACCTGGGGAAGGGCATAGAGCGGGCCGTGCTGGTGGTCTCGGCTCTGGCCCCGGTCACCACTGAACTGGCCAGCTACGATTACTCCATCGAGCCCGCCCCAGAGGGCTGAACGAGTTGCACTGGAGCGTGTGGCAACGTGTATGCACCTGGCCAGCTCCGACCTCTCAAGGTTAGGACACCGGGGAAGCGATTTGACATAGAACGCATGTTCGTGTATAATTGTCTTGACTAAATTCAGGAGGTGATGGATCATGGATTTGTCGGAGCGTCAGAGGAAGATCCTCAGCTTTGTGCAGGCTTTCACCCGCGAGAACCACTATCCCCCCACTATCCGCGAGATAGGCGAGGCCGTGGGCATCTCTTCGACATCGGTGGTTAACTACAACCTGAACATCCTTGAGAAGAGGGGCTATATCGCACGGGATAAGACTGTCTCCCGAGGGCTAAAGCTGGTGGCCAGATCCGGATCGGGGGCTGGTAGAGCCAGGGATAATGTCGTCAACATTCCCCTGCTGGGTCGGATCGCCGCTGGCGAGCCCATCCCCATCCCCGACAGCGATTTCCCACCCTTTGGCTACGAGACCATCGAGCTGACCCGCAGCATCATCGGTACAGGAGAAGGCATCTACGCCCTGCAGGTACGGGGAAACTCAATGATTGATGCTCTGATCCACGACGGCGACATCGTGATCATGAAGCACCAGGAGGAGGCAGCGAACGGCGAGTTGGTGGCCGTCTGGCTGAAGGACGAGAAGGAGACCACCCTGAAGCGCTTCTACCTGGAGGGAGGACAGGTGCGCCTGCAACCAGCAAACCCGACCATGAAACCCATCTACGTTCACCCCGCCAACGTGGAGATTCAAGGAAAGGTGGTTCTAGTAATCCGCCAACTGAACTAAGGCCAAACCTTAAAATTTTCAGAAAACCCATTTTCCCCCTTGACATAGAACGCATGTTCTGGTATAATATATAGTAGAACATGCGTTCTATTTTGTGGGAAAGGAGCTGTTACCGATGAGAAGCTTAAGCCAACGCCAAAGAGAAGTTTATGATTTCATCGAAGCCTTCACTGGTAGGAAGGGGTACCCTCCCACTCACGAGGAGATTCGCCAGAGCCTGAACATGAGCACCAAGTCTCTAGTCAACCATCACCTGAGGGCTCTGGAGAGGAAGGGCTTGATCGAGCGAGAGCCCGAAACCCCACGCGGGATCAAGCTCCTCGAGGGTCTCAGGAGCTTCAAGGTGCCCCTGCTGGGGCAAATCGCCGCCAGCGCGGAGCCTATCTCCTTCGCGGACGAGGACTACGAGGAGATCGAGCTGACGCCCGACATCGTCAAGCAGCAGGACGGCCTGTACGCCCTGCGGGTGAAAGGGGACTCGATGATGGATGCTTTGATCCACGACGGGGACATCGTGGTGATGAGGCATCAGAGGGTGGCCGAGGCTGGCGAGATGGTGGCGGTGAGGCTGAAGGACCAGAACGAGACTACTCTGAAGAGATTCTATCCGCAAGGCAAGCGGGTGCGCCTGCAGCCGGCCAATGCGACGGTGAAGCCGATCTACGTCCATCCCGCCAAGGTGGAGATCCAGGGCAAGGTGATGGCGGTGATCCGTCAGGTGGCATGAGTCAAGAAAGGGGTTGTGAACATGGGCAAATTGACGAACAAGATATGCCAGTACCGCAGTGTGGCCCGCGATGGCCGTATCGTCTGCACCAAGATCGTAGAGGGGGACAACGAGGTTTCGCCTAACCTGTGTCGGGACTGCCCCGCCAGGCAGGTTTCCTGTGATAAACTGCGCTTCTCACTACAGAAGTTCTCTCCCTCACCCATCGTGGTTCGCTACGGGAATGGCCACTCCGAGGTGTGGAACGATGAGCCTCCCAGGATCAGTTTCCTGCAGGCAGCCTGCGCGGCCAGGATCGCTCCGGTCAGCGACCCGCGCCGGTGCGCGGTTTGCGCGCTGCGAACCGTTGGCGAGCCAATTCTGGAGGAGATTCCCTTGCCTCAGGTGGCTCGACCAGCTCACCACGAGGTGGCCAGTGGTGGCAAGGTGATAGTCTTTCCTCAGCGCGTGGCCGTGGCTGCCAGTTGAGCGTGAGGGATACAAAGCTTCCCCCAGAATTGGGGGACAGAGGGGGACGATGAGACGTTTGTTGGAGTATCAGGCCGAACGAATTGAGATGGTGCTGGCGAGTCACAAGGTGCCCTCCCAGGTCTACAGGGGTACGGTTACCCCTCGCTTCGTGCGCTTCGAGCTGATGCCAGTCGTGGGCACCAAGGTCAGCCACGTCAAGGGCCTGGGCGAGGAAATAGCCCTCTCCCTGGGCATCCCCTCCTGCCGCGTGTTCCGGCAGGGCGGAAAGATCAACGTAGAGATTCCCCGCGAGACGCCCCACACGGTCAGGCTGCTCGCTCTGTGTCGGCGGCTGGCCGAGATACCACCCTGCACCGCCATCCTGGGCCTGGACGAGGAGGGAACTCCGCTGCTGCTGCGCCTTCCCAGCGCGGACGTGGCCCACGTGCTCATCGTGGGTAGGACAGGCTCAGGCAAGACCGAGTTGGCCCGCGCTATGATCGCCAGCCTGGCCATGTACAATCGCCTGGGGGAGGTACAACTGGTCTTGATTGACCCCAAGGGACAGGGCTTCACCCCCTTCGGCACTCTCCCCCACCTCCTGTATCCCCTGGTAGACGACGTGGAAGCGGCCTTGGAAGTACTGAAGCGCCTGGCAGTGGAGATGGAGAGGCGGGATCATCAAAAGGTGACGCAGCCACAGGTGGTGGTATTCATTGATGAATTGGCCGATTTGATGATGATAGGGGGCAAAGAGATGGAGCACCTCTTGACGCGCCTCTTGCAGCGGGGGAGAGGGGCAGGGATCCACCTGGTGGCTTGCGTCCAGAAACCCACCGTGGCCATCATCGGCTCGCTGGTCAAGTCCAACTTCCCGGTGCGCATCGTGGGCAGTGTGGTCAGCCCAGAGGACGCCAAGGTGGCCTCAGGGCTGGCAGGCACGGGAGCCGAGAGGCTGTTGGGCCGGGGGGACTTCCTGGTAGTAGCCCAGGGGCAGGTGATGCGCCTGCAGGTTGCTTACGTGTCCAGTCAGGAAATCGGCGAGCTGACGGCCCGTATCAAGGAGGGGGGGCGCACGAGCAGGCGTTGGGTGGATGAGGCTACCGGGACAGACGGGATGAGGCCCTTGAAGCGTCTGGCTGTCAGACTGAAACTGGTGAAGTGAACACGAAAGGATTCCGATGAAAAAGGTAGCAATCGTAGCAGTAATTGCCTTCGCTGTGACCCTGGCGGTGATCATCGGCCAGCGGATGTCCACCGACGCCATGGCCGTGGTGATCGGGGTGGCATGCGGAGTGGTGGCGTCTATACCGACCAGCCTGTTGATTCTGACGGTGACTAACAGGCGTGGGGAGCGGGAGGTGCAGCGTCAGCCGAACTACCCGCCGGTGGTCATCGTCAACCCAGGAAACAACCAGCCGCGCTATCTGCAGCCGCCTTTCCCCACTCCGCTGAGCCAAGGGCAGGAGCGCCAGTTCAGGGTCATCGGCGATGAGGACGTGGTGCTGGAGGAGGGGCGGTACTTCCAGTAACCGTCCAGGTGCCAGGCACATCCGGTGAGGATTTCAGGGCCAAGGTACCTTCACCTCGTTGTCGCTGCTGGGCTAGATGGCTGTTCGGAAGTGCCTGGCCCCTCAAAACAGCGCCGGTAGAATCGCCGGCGCTGTCTTTATTCCTTGGTTCCCACCAGGTACACCGCCTGCCAGGGCTTGTAGCGGCTGAAGAACTTCTCCCTGGCAATCACCTGGTCGCCCTCTTTGATGATGCGGTAGATGGTCACATCAACGCCATTGCGGGCCCATTCGACCTGTTTGGTCGTCCCCTTGGGCAGCGTGGGCTCCTCCTGGTAGATGGGTTCCCCGTGGGGTACCACGTTCTCCTCGAAAGGCCCTTCCATCTCCACCGTGCGTCCGGTCTTGGTGCTGTAGAAGTGGAAGCTCAATACTCCTGTTTGCAGATCGGTCTCGGTTTCGATGAGGAGGTGGTAAGGGGTATCGTTCAGGAACTTGAAATCAACCGCTGGCGCAAAGACGGTGGCATCCAGCCCCACGGGTGGTTCGTACCAACTTACCCGGAAGCTGTGGGGGGCGCGCTCGCGGATGGAGAAGCCACCCCAGAAGGCAGCCCGGAAGGCGGTGGTGGCTACCTGGCAGATGCCGCCGCCGATTCCTTCCGTGGTGCGATCGCCTGTGATGATCACCGATTCCTCGTATCCGGTCGCGGCGCTAACCTCGCCCAGGTTGTCGTTGAAAGAGAAAACCTGGCCCGGAGGGATGACCAGGCCATGGAACTGGGAAGCGGCAACCTGGATGTTTCGTGCCCGGCTGGCTGATGAACCCTTGAAAGAGGTGGTGCCCTCGCTGACCAACTCCACGATCCCCAGGTTAGGCCCGTCGTCATCAGCCGCCTGAGGCCTGACGGCCAGGATGGGCAGGGTAATCTGCCGGTTAGCGGTGGCTGCCTGGGTGTTGATAAGTCGCATTGTCTCAGCGATATCTAACGCCCGCCCCTCTCGGCTGGGGACGATCGGGGTCAGGCTGCTCGTCGCATCATCGAAGTCGAAGCGAGCATTCTCAGGAGGCCGCTCGATCTGAGCGGCCAGGCCCGCAACGTACGCGCCAAGCTTATCCTGGTCCAACTCAACTTCCAGCTTTACGCGGTCATCGTTTTCTTTGACCTGGCGGATGATCAACATATCAGCAATCGTCTCCTGGCCCAAAATCCAGGGTCGAAGATCTCCCACCAGCTCACCCCGGACTTCGAAATTGGGGCTGAGAAGCAAAGGGCTGCCGATCATGGTCTCGATCAGGGCCTGGGCCTGGCTGACGTCGGCAACGAGAGGTGGTTTTTCGTGTACAACCAGCTCCACTTCGCCCCCTGAGAAGCTGGCGACCCGTTCGTGAAGAAGCTGGTAGGTGGCTGCCAGGTCCACGTCCAGCCCCACTTGACTGAAGGTGACCTCGACCTGCAGGCCGTGCACGGTCAGGTCGGCGTTGCGCATGGGGCGATTCACCTCTCGTGCTACCTGGCTCAGGAAGACGGTAGCTACACCGGTGTCGAATTTCAGGCTAGGCCGGACAAGGTGGCCCTGCCTCAGGGCTTGAGCTTGTTCCTTCAGGCTCTCCAGGATGGTGGCTTTGCGTCCCACGGCGTAGGCTGAAACCGCCGTAGCTGGTGCATCCAGGCTCACGCCCAGGTCCGAAGCCGAAAGTCGCCACGATTGTTGGCCGTAGCGCAGGGTCAACGGTTCCCCCTGGTAGGGATTCAACTGCTGGTCCAGGAGCGTCATCGCCTGGTGCAACTCCAGTCCGCCCACGTCGAGTCCCAGGACGGTGACCCCCGGATAGATACGACTCTGGTGTCGCCACTCAAAAACCAACACCGCCAGGGATGCCACCAGGGCGTTGATGGCCACAACGTAGACCACAAAAATGGCAAGTTGGGTTATCCAGAAAATCGTTCGTCTCAAGAACATGGGTTCATCAAAGAGGTATTAAGTCCTTATTAGCAGGCGCAGCATCGCCTGGTGGATCAGGCCGTTAGTGGCCAGACAGCCCTCGGAATCAGGGTGCCATGGTGAGCCAGCCAGGTCGGTGACGATTCCCCCAGCCTCCTGGATGATCACGCTGGCGGCGGCCACGTCCCAGGGTTGCAGCAAGAAGTGGAAATAGACATCGGTCCAGCCTGCGGCCACGTAGCACAGACCCAAAGCCGCTGAGCCGGTGCTGCGTATGGTTCCTGCTCTAGGAGCGATTTCAGCTACCACCTGGGCCATTTGAGAGCGCAAATCTTGCTTGCGGGCCCAATCAAGGCCGACCAGGGCATCTATTAACCTTTCGACACCGCTGACGTGGATCCTGGTATCGTTGAGGTAAGCACCCTGACCGCGCTGAGCCTGAAACAACTGATCGCTGAGCGGATCATAAACCACCCCCAGGATGGCCTCTCCCCGATAGCTCAGGCCAATCGAGACCGAAAAGCACGGATAACCGCGGGAGTAGTTCGTCGTACCGTCCAGGGGATCCACGATCCAGCAATAATCGGACGCGCCGCCGGGTGTTTGCCCTGCCTCCTCAGCCCAAATATCGTGGTCCGGATACCGGGCTCGAAGGATGTCTATCGCTTTATCCTGAGCCATCAGGTCGGCCTCGGTGACGATATCTCGCAACCCCTTGCTTCTGACATCGTGTGACCTTCCGAGCTCTTCCAGGAGTACCTGGCCAACCTGACGAGCGGCCTCGATAGCCGTCTCCAGCACCGCTAAACCTCCACACTCTTCTGATGATCGCCGAGGGTCTCCGACCGAGGCGAAGGGGGCTCGGTCGGGAGACCTTCGCCCATCACAAGTGCATTGCGGCTATTCTTCAACTATTTCGATCTGCGCCGGCTCCTCGACGATGATCTCCGGCGCGCCCTGGTATTCTTTGACCAGGCCGGTGACCCGCACCAGCTTATCCAGAAACAGCTCCTCCGGCGGCTCAGGGAACTTGTCCCAGTCGTCGGGGAAGATGACCGCTTTGAAATAACGGCTATAATCCTGGTGGAAGTTCAGGAAGACCACCTTGCCCGAATTGTAGGTCTGGACCACCCTGCCTTCGATGGTCACCACCTGCCCGTAGTACCGGGCGGCGTCTTGCCAGGAAATTATGGCCTCCGTCGGGGCAGGTGTGGCCTGGGTGGCCGCTGCGGTGGGCGGGGCGGATGGTTGGGCGGGAGTGGCTGGCGGCTGCGCAGGGGTAGCTGACGGCTGGGTGGGGGTAGCTGGCGGTTGGATGGCGATGGTAGTCGGGCAAGGAGGGCAGGATGGGCAGGAGGTATCAACCGCCATTTCGATCTGAGTGGGCTGTCTGACGATGATCTCTGGTGCTCCCTGGTACTCCTGAATCAGTCCCGTTACGCGCACCAGTCTTCCGTAGAACAACTTCTCCGGGGGCTCTGGAAACTTGCCCCAGTGGTCGGGGAATATGACAACCGTGAAATGATCTTGATAGTCCTCGTGAAAATTCAAGAAGACCGCTTTGCCGGAGTTGTACGTCCTGACCACTGCCCCTTCCACAGTCATGGTCTGTCCGTAGTACTGGCCTGCGTCTTGCCAGGAGATCAAGTTATCCTTTGGGCCGCTGGGCCAAATAAGTGCGGCTGACGAGGAGGCTGGCGTATAGGTGGGATAAGGCGTGTACGTGGGGTAAGGGGTGTACGTGGGATAGGCGTCAGAGCCGGCCGGCGTTCCGCAGCCGGTTAACCCCCACGCGGCGAGCAAAGCAATGGTGATGACGGATAGAGCAGCTTTCCGCATTTGTTCCCTTTGCCTCCTTCATCTCGGAAGTTGCCGTCATTATAGCAGAAAAGGCCAGCTCGGTCAAAACAAGATGAGCCAGCCCTCTTCGCCGAATATGGCGTCAGCTATGATGTCCAGCACTTGGCAGATGCTTAGGACTTGACTTGCCCTTTGTCCTTGCAGGATGCCAAGGCGGGTTCGGAGCTTGGCAGACATCTTATACAGCGCATTCCACTCCATGAAATCCGCCTCATCGCTCATCTGCCCCGCCTGGAACCTCTCATAGAATTCCTCTGAGCTGATCCCGTATTGCCTTTCCAGCTCCGTCAGGTCTTGTTGCAGGACGCGCAAATCTGCCTGATCTTTAGCAAGCTGGTGAGAGATAATCTTCTGCAAGGCGTTATCCAGGAAACTATCCTCGTATCCCTCGACGTATATCTGTTCCAGGCTTCTGATCCTCTCCAGGGTCGCTTCCATTGGCTTATCTCCTTTCGCCAAACACTCAGGTCTTTCAGCCATGATTATACCTCATATTGCTTCTCGCTGCAAGGACGCAAAAACGGAGACCGGACCCTGACGCGATATGTGGTGCAGGTGGCCCCTTGCTGTGATCGTCCTGTTCTCTATTGTGCAGGGCACGAAACAAACGAAAGCCACGAAAGCATTTCGCGTCTTTCGTGGCTCTTCGCGTGTCCTGAGTTTATTGAAGGGCGTGTTTCGCGGTCCGAACCGTCCCCGTCACCAACAAGTTGCCCCCCAATTCGCTGCCACTTTCATGATGTCCACGACGGTGATGACCCCATCGCCATCAATATCGTAGAGTGCCTCCCAGTCAGGATCATCGTCCGTCATGCGCCAGCGGCTAGCCACTTTTATGATGTCCGCCACGGTAATCTCGCAATCCCGGTTGAAATCATAGTCCGGGAAGTTCACTACTTCGACGCTGCCATCCCCCGGTAGGGTGGTCACGCCACCCTCGTTTAGCTCAGCAGTGGTGATTTGCAGTGGTGACGTAGCACCAGGCTCGCCCACCACATCGAAGACGAAGTTCAGCAGGTGACCGCCATCAGTGATGGGTTGGGCGCCGGCCATAGCTACCCGCACCTGGCCTGGCGGATTGAGGTTGCCCTCCATCATGAAATCTTGAGCCGCGTCGCCAGCGGACACCAAGGCAGCCGAAAGGACTGTTGAATCGTAACTTACGACAATGTCCGCGCCGTACACCTCAGCCTGGTCCAGGGCAATGTCCAGGGTAACGGTGATGCGCTCACCCTGTTCGGCGTAAAGGTTTGGCAGGGTCAGGGACGCGGTGCCAGCCGCCTGGGCCATGGCCTGACCAACACCCGCTGACCAGTTCCCCGATACATCCCCCAGCAGCACGGCGGTGAAGTCCTGGCCGGTCTGGTTGCTGCTCAGATTGGTATAGCTCCGGCTGGAGGGGCTGAAGTCCCACACCACGCCCCCGCCAGGGAAAGGTAGGGTGATCAGGTCCACCGCTTTCTGAAGGATGTAGGAAGCGTCCATTGAAGTGATGCCTCCGTTCTTGGTCACCTCGGCGGCCATAGCTTGGTAGCCCGTCAGGGTGATGAGGCCCGCCGCGTGCTGTAGCACGAAGGAGGCATCGTAGGCTGTGATACCATTGACTCCATCCGACTTGCTGGGCGTGAGGGTGTAGTCGCCAGCCAGCACACCGGTCACTATGTAGTCTCCTGTTGTGCCAGTCGTCCCAGTGTACACATGGTCACCCTCTAGAGTCAGTAGCACACCAGGCACGCCAGCAGCGCCTTGCCAAAAGCGCACCGTACCGGAGATGTCAAGGAAATAGACCGTGATGTACTCCACCTTGGTCTCAGTGTCACTGCCTCCCAGCCCGCTGACGGTTAGGGTTACCGTATAGACCCCGCCCGAATTGTAGGTGTGGCTTGGATCATTGCAATCGCTGCTGCTGCCACCGTCGCCAAAGGTCCAGGCGCAGGTGTCGAAGTCACCGGTGGAGGTGTTGGTGAAGACCACGGTCAGCGGAGCCACTCCAACAGTTGGTGAGGCGGTGAAAGCCGCCTGTACTAACCTGGCGATGTAAAGATTTCCATGCTGCAAATCGGTCAGGATGCCTCCCTCGTTCAGGTCGCCACGGGTCAACGTCAGGTCTGTATCTGATCCGGCTGAACCGACGGCGTTGAACACAATCAAGAGCAGCTCGCCACTGGTCGTGATCGGCGTGGCTCCGGCCATGGCCACCCGCACCACACCTGGCGTGGTCAGGTTGGTGGCCATGCTCCACCCCGTTGCCAGCGCACCCTTCACTACTGTTGTTGCCGAGACCACTGCGGTATCGTAGCTCAGGGCGATGTCTGCGCCGTACACCTCTCCCTCGGGCAGGTTCAATGTTAATGGGACGGTAACTTGCTCGCTCGGCAGAACCGAAACCTCGGGCAATGAGAGCGTGGCGGTGGTGCTTTGCATGGCCGCGACCTCTGGTCCCCACCCCCCGCCCGAACCGCCCATGGCCGACCAATTACCCGATGTGTCACCCAGGAGAACAGCAGTGAAGTCCTGGCCCGACTGGTCACTACTCAGGTTGGTGTAACTGTGGCTCGACGGGTCGAAGTCCCACACCACGCCCGCGCCGGGGAAGGGCAAGGTGATCAGGTCTACGGCTTTCTGCAGGATGTAGAAGGCGTCCATAGAAGTGATGCTGCCATTCTTGTTGACGTCGCCCGCTGTGGCGGCGTAGCCGCTCAGGGTGATGAGCCCGGCGTCGTGCTGCAGGACCAGGGAAGCATCGTAGGCACTGATGCCGTTGACGCCGTCCGATTTGCTGGGGGTGAGAGTGTAATCGTCGGCCGGCGCGCCGCTGACGGTGTAGGCGCCGTTGGCGTCGCTCTGGCCAGTGTACACCCGGTCGCCTTCCAGAGTGAGCAGGACGCCGGGCACGCCCGCGCCGCCATTCCAGAAGCGCACCGTGCCGGCGACAGCGTAGACCAGATTGACCTGGAAGGAGCCGTCGGCGGTCTCGGCCGGGATAGCGCCATCGTTCAGGGAGACACTGGTCAGTTGCAAGGTAGTGCTGGCGCCAGGTGAGCCCACCACCTCGAACTCCAGGTAGGCCAGGACGCCGGAACCGGTGACAGTGCCGCCGGGGCTGGCCATGGAGACCCGGATCTGGCCGGAGGTGTTGGTGTTGGCCGCCACGCTCCAGCCGGGGGTCAGGTTGCCGGTGCTGGCGTCACGGGCGCTGAGAACGCTGCTATCAAAGGCAACGGTCAGGCTGGCGGCGGCCAGGCCCTGGACGTTGGCGGCGTTGACCGGCACCTGGACGATGTCGTGCTGCCCGCCACCCGTATTCGGTAGGCTCAGCGAGGCCACGTCCGCCTCGTAGGTGAAGCCGCGCAGGAGTGTCCCGCTCTGGCCGTCGGGGTTGCGCACCGTCACGTCCACCGTCGCCGGGTAGTGGGCGGGTGTGGTGCAGGTGACCTGGCTCGTGGAGACCACCGTCACGCCATCGCAGGCCGCCCCACCGAAGGTCACCGTGGCTCCGGCCTTGAAGTTGCTCCCGGCGATGGTTACGTTCGTGCCGCCGGAGGCCGGGCCGCGGTTCGGGCTGACGGAGGTCACCACCGGTCGATCCACCACGGCGATCTGATACGGATACTCGGGCCGGCCGAAACGCACCGTGCTCACACCGTCCGTGGCCTCAATGTAGTACTCTAACCCCGGCGAGGCCACCAGTGAGCCTTCAATGGTGGCAGCGTAGCGGTTGCCGGTGGTGTGGGTCATGGTGCGGCTGATGTAACTGGTGGCGCCGATAGCCCGGAAGTAGAGCGTCACACCCTGCACGCCCACGTTGTCCGTCACATCGGCGAAGATGGTGAGTGCCAGGCCGGGGGGCGCTTCGGTGACCGGGGTGTGGCTGATGCTGGGCGGGATGGTGTCAATGGGCGTGGCCTGGGCCACGTTGGAGAAATCCGACTCGGTCATGTCCGATTTGACGACGGTGAACTTGTAGTAGTAGGGCTGGCCAGGCTGGACGTTGGTGTCGCGGAACGAGCGCTGGTCGGGCGGGATGATGCTGCTGTTGAGGCGAGTATACGTGGTGCCGGTTATTGTGGTGGCGCGATACAGGTTGAAGCCGGACAGGAGGTCGAAATCATTCTGGGTCCACATCAGATCCACG